>Ga0209269_1000260_pt1 | contig 63859 bp, 61 predicted proteins | sample MTBAKMMethaMetaG_FD_187455 | JGI IMG/M metagenome (GOLD analysis project Ga0209269, IMG submission 187455) | Enrichment culture microbial communities from Arthur Kill intertidal strait, New Jersey, USA, that are MTBE-degrading - MTBE-AKM (Arthur... | ecosystem: Environmental > Aquatic > Marine >... | reverse complement strand
TATGAGGGCGGATATACGCAGAGTCCCGAAGAGGACGTTATGGTCGGAAGCTGCTGGGGTGTTACGATGGAGAACCTCGCCCCGCTCTATTCGGATTTTGATTCCGATCACGAGGGGCACGGGGGATACCGTATCGGAGAGATCCTGTACGGCGATACGGGCCAACCTGCTGAGGTCGGGGATCTTTCCGACTGGGTTCTCGAATATCAGGCCGACTATGTGCTCCTGCATATCGGCACGAACGATCTCCTCTGGAAGGAGTGGGCGATCGATCCGGTGGATGATCAGTGGTATCTCGATGAGCTCATCGCAGGTGTCGAAGAGATCATCGATACGCTCCGGGCCGACAACCCTGACGTGACTATATTTGTGGCGAAGATCATACCGGGAAATCAGGAGAATTCGGTTGCGAACGAGGCCGGTCACAACAATATCGTCGTCTTCAATAACCGGATACCTGCCATGGCGGCAGAAAAAACGACGTCCAGATCTCCGGTAATCGTGGTCGACCAGTGGACCGGCTTTGATCCTTCTGTGCACACCTTTGACGGGTGCCACCCGAATGCCATCGGAGAGCAGATGATCTCGGCGAAGTGGTATCAGGCGCTGACGACGGTGTTGCCCGATCCTACGCCGGTCACCTATCCGACGCTCCCCGGCCGCATCGAAGCTGAGGACTATGACAGTGGCGGTTCTGGTATCGGGTATTACGACACGACGGCTGGAAACCGCGGCGGCGTCTACCGGAGCGACGACGTGGACCTCCAGGTGTGCTATGCCGACGGGGGTTACAGCGTGGGCTGGACTGATACCGGCGAGTGGCTGAAGTACACCGTCGATGTCGAGACATCCGGTACCTACACAACCTCGTTCCTGGTCGCCTCCCCGTACAGCGGGAGTTCCATCACCCTCAAGGTCGACGGCGTCGACGCCTGCACGTTTGCGGTCCCGGCCACAGGCGCCTGGGAAACCTATACGACGGTGAGCAAGTCGTGCACGCTCTCCTCTGGCGTCCATGTCCTGACCCTCGTCTTCTCCGGCGACCCTGACATCTCGTATATGAAGTTCACTGTCGCCGATACCCCAACGCCTACCCCGACCCCCACTCCCACGCCGAGCACCTATCCTTCCCTCCCCGGCAGTATCCAGGCTGAGGACTATGACACCGGAGGGTCGGGCGTTGGGTATTATGACACGACGTCCGGCAACTCCGGCGGGGCCTACCGGAGCGACGACGTGGATATCATGATCTGCCGCCCCGAGGGAGGCTACAATATCGGGTGGATTGCAAGCGGCGAATGGCTGCGCTACACCGTGGATGTGGAGGAGTCCGGGACCTACACAGCTTCGTTCCGGGTCGCCACGCCTCACAACAGTAACACCGTGAAACTCCGCGTCGACGGGACCGACGCCTGCACGATCTCGATTCCGAACACCGGCTCGTGGAGCACGTATACGACGGTGAGCGGGACGTGCACGCTCTCTGCCGGCGTTCACGTCCTGACCGTCGTCTTCACCGGAGACCCCGACTTTAATTACATGAAGTTTGCCGCCGCCAGTACTCCGACCCCCACTCCCACGCCGAGCCCCTATCCTTCCCTCCCCGGCAGTATCCAGGCTGAGGACTACGACACCGGGGGGTCGGGTGTTGGGTATTATGACACGACGTCCGGCAACTCCGGCGGGGCCTACCGGAGCGACGACGTGGACATCATGATCTGCCGCCCCGAGGGAGGCTACAATATCGGGTGGATCGCAAGCGGCGAATGGCTGCGCTACACCGTGGATGTGGAGGAGTCCGGGACCTACACAGCTTCGTTCCGGGTCGCCACACCTCACAACAGTAACGCCGTGAAACTCCGCGTCGACGGGACCGATGCCTGCACGATCTCGATTCCGAACACCGGTTCGTGGAGCACGTATACGACGGTGAGCGGGACGTGCACGCTCTCTGCCGGCGTCCACGTCCTGACCGTCGTCTTCACCGGAGACCCCGACTTCAATTACTTCACCGTTTCGTGAGTTGTAAAACAGGGAGAGATCTCTTCATTTTTTTAATCTGCCTCTGTCTCCTCTACCCTGTCTCCTTCCAACTGAAGATACCGCTCTTCGAGGCAGCGTGCCATCGCCTCGTACGACCTGTTCTGCACCACCCACTCCCTCCCCCTGCGGCCCATCTCCCCTGCACGCCCGGGATCCTCACACAGCGCCAGCATCCCGGCGGCGATCGATTCAGGGTCGTATTTCACTAAAAACCCGCCACGACTTGCTTCAACCGCCTCTTTTTGCTCTGGAATTTCATCGTTTGCCACGACGGGTTTGCCCATCGCCATATATTCGAGCATTTTTATCGGCGAACTGAGTTTATACACATCCAGCGGAGGAATGACCGAGACACCGACATCTGCGGCGTCGATATAGGTCGGGATCTCTTCGGGACGAACCCTCCCGGTGAATATGATCGAACCGTCGACACCAAGTCCGCGTGCGCACTCCTCCAGACGCACCCTGTCGGTTCCGTCTCCCACCATCAGGAGCGTCACCGTGGCCATGCGTTTTTTCAGCAGTGCAAATGATCTGATCAGGACAGTGAGATCCCGCTCCCTGTCCATCGTTCCGACGTATACGAAGACCCCGGGTCCCCTGAGGCTGTGCTCCGCCCTGATCCTCTCACCCTCAGCACTGGAAAAGCGTTCGAGATCGACGCCGTTAGGGTATGGCAGCATTTTCTCTTTCATAATGCCTTTTTCAGAAAAATCACTCGCCATCCACTTCGTCGTCGGCAGCACCAGATCGGCGTTCCTGAGAATATGCATCGTGAGCTGTCTGTCAAATATGCCCGTGATAGCCCCGAAATATGGGAATCTGGAATAGGTTTTGTGGATTAATGCTCTCTGTTCTATCGGATTCGACATTTCAAAAACGAGTGGAATCTGGTGTCTCCATTTAATGTAGAGTGCAAAGAGGCCTTTAAGTGTGCTGTCACGGACGAATATCAGGGAATAATTTTCGGATTTAATATTTTCCAGGGCGAATCTGACAGTCCTGAGAGCATACGGCGCTCTGGATAGGGGTTGCAGCACTCCTGTTTTGAACCGGCACGGGATCACGAAGAGCCTGATATCGCGGTAATGACGCTCCTGGAACTCATCGCTCTCCTCCGAAGGGAGTATCCAGGTTACCTGATGCCCGAAATGTGTTATATAACTGGCAATCTCGATCTGGGGGACGACTCTCATGATACTGCTGTAGCGAAGGCCAAGCAGCATGCACACGTGCATAATCCGCGGTATCCTGCCGCAGTACTATATATGCATTGCGTATTTCCGGCCCCTCCTCCCGGCTCCCCGGGATAAAAACCCACGGATCCCGGCAGTGCCTCCGATGTTTTTCGGGCTCTCAACTCTCCGGAATCTTTTACCCGCGCAAAAGTCTTCCCGTGTCCCCTTCAGGCAATGTGAGGGACGGATGGTCAGAGGTTGTACAATTGAACCGAACTCGAGTCATAAACTGTATCGAATCCCTGATATCCGAGTCTGGAGGCCGGATCGTAGGTTATACGATAGGGATAACCATAGAGTGTGAACGGTTCATGAACGATGTAATCCCTGATGAGTATCAGGTGCAGGCCTGTACCGAGATAATCTCCGTCTTGTAGTGCCTTGTCGATTGATATGGTGGGGGCGTCGAGAAAGAGGGAACAGGTATTGCTCCAGTAGTAATCGGTTCCGATCCTCCCTTCTGTAAGGCTGAGCACCGTCGTGGTGGACTGAAGTTCCGGAGCCGTGAATGCTGCCCTGTCGGCGCTGTTTGGTGAGAACGTATTGTTGTCCACGTTTGCCGGAGGACTCAGGATCATCAAAAACGACAAACCAAAGACCAGGGTAAACATGACCATCTTTCCGATCGCTCCCGCTCCTTTTTTTTGCATCCCTGCCGTCAACAGAAGCACCGATATAGCGAGGGGTACCGCGAGCAGGAGCTGGGACAGGTACCACCATCTGTGCTCGATAATCGAATGGCCGGATATAAGGGAGACGAACCCGATAAAAAGGGGCGTAAGTGCAATAAAGGCGAATACCTGCCCGTGATGGTTGTTACGGGAGAGGATATAGAAGATACCGATAAAAGAAAGGGCGAAAAAGAGGAAGAGCCCGATATTATTGAATATCTGTTCTGAGAGCGGAACCAGGGCGACATTGGTGTTCACGTTGATCTCACCGACGAATACGTCTCTGTTGAACCCCCACTCTAACAGTTTTACAAGTGTTCCAAAAGTTTTTGAGGCGTACATCCACCAGGAAAACATTCCGATGGTGAATGCGAATGACACACGGAAAAAAACGGGCCCCCGATCTTCGGGTCTGACGGTGTTGTAGAAGAAGTACAGTCCCTCCCCGAGCAGCAGGATGACCGCCATCCCGAGCGCTCCGATGGTGTGCGTAAGTATCAGGGGGACCATCGCCGCAATCGATAGAAGGTACGGCACTTTCGACTGATCTCTCCGGGCTTTGAAGAGCAGGAAGAGAATGATCAGGATGTATACCGCGGCGAGGCCGTTCGGGATGGACCAGTAACTCATGTATATCTGGTGGTTTGCAACCGTTGCCAGCAGTGCGGCCATGACTCCTGCCTTAGTGCTGGAGAAGAGAAATTTTCCGAGAAGATAGAGAAAAAGCGGTATGCACAGGATCTGCCCGAGGCCGACAGCGAGCATCGCTGCGATTTTGTAGTCTGCGGCGGTGATGATCGCGTTTGTCCCGATGATCAGATGGAAGATCGGGAGGCTTGAATAGCCGAAACTGGTGGGTATGGACGCGGATTCTATCATCTCCATGGTAAAAACCCTGTGGAACCACGGGTCTACGCCCAGAAGGCCGGGAAAGAGCAGCAACTGCGACCATGCGATGCTCAGGCCCAGAAGAATGATCTGGAGTAATATTGGGGCTGCGTATCTTTCCGGGGCTATGAGCGCCTGAAGGGCGATAACCCCGGCGATCGCTGCAGTCACCGCGAAATAGGGAAGCGGCCTTTCGTAGAGTTCGGGCCTGAAAAACAGGATCAGGATGCTCAGGGTGAGAAGGATCGAGAACAGGGAGATCAACACGATCACAGGTCGGCTCGACTCTTCCTGATGCCCGGGCAGGGTGGTCCTCTTTCTGATGATCAACCAGATCAAGCAGGATATCAGAGTAAATACGCCCACGAGTCCATAAATTATCCGGCCGATGTTTTCCATCACATATGCTATGAGAAGGATTGAGCCGACGACGCCGAGAATTGCCAGGTTTCGGTCGACGTTATGTGTCAGTTGAGACATGTTCGGTGCCATATTATTGACCACACATTTTTTCCAGAACCCTGGAACATTTTTCAACTGCTGCTTCGAACCCGAACTCGGTCTCTACGTGCTGCCTACCCCTAAATGCGATTCTTTCCAGGTCGGGATGACGAAACGCCCTGATCACGTTCAGGGCGATGCAGGCCGGGGAGTTGTCCTTCATGATGAAACCGTTCAGGCCATCCTGGACGATTTCAGGTATGACGCCGACTGCATTGACGACGACAGGGGTTCCGCACGCCATCGCCTCCAGCATCAGGTTGGGGAGGCCCTCGGTATAGGAGGGCAGGGCGATCACTCTGATCCTGTTTAGGTACTCAGGCAATTTTTCGTGGGGTATCCAGCCCTCGATCCGTACCCTGTCCTGTATGTTCAGAGCAGAGATCTGCCGTTGAATCTCATCCTCCAGAGGGCCGCTCCCCCCGATCAGGATCCTGGCCTCTGGAAGTGTTTCCAGAATTGCCGGGGCTGCCTGAACGAAATTTTTCACCCCTTTCTCCTCACTGAACCGTCCGATGAAGGCGATCAGCGGTTCACGCTGTTCAAGAGGTGTTTCGAGGTGAAATGTTTGAAAGTCGATATAATGTTCGTGGGCGATATGCACCTTCGATGCGAAACGGTTCATATGGTATTCTCCGACGAGGCAGCGGGCATAGAGAACGATCCCGTTTGAGAGCGTCGACGTGAGAAAGGTCAGCACGCGGATCGTCTGTCCGAACCTTCCCCCCGAAGTCCGGGATTTTTCGATCGCCGATCCCGCGAACATGAGGAGTACCTTTTTGCGGAGCAGTCGTGCGGTCAACATCGGGAGGAGCAGAAGGTCTCCGCCGATAAAGAATATCCATATATCCACGTTCCTGATCCGTACCATTCTGAGCGAAATCTTCACCTGTGTTGTAAGATAGCCGAGTATTCTTATGACCGGGCTTTTTGCTTCTTCGTGAGATACGCCGAATGTTCTGAACCGTTTGTCACTCGAAAAGACGGTATAGCCGTCGTTCCCGGTGATCAGACTGGGCGGTCCTCCGGAGATCGAGCAGGCGATCTCCATGAGGTGCGAGAGAGGGATCGTACCGGCCTGTACGATCGGGAAGGTGAGCACCCCGATGGTGTCGCGCTCCGTAGTGTCACCTGCCAATGATTTCTGTATAGACATTCTCTGTCATCTCCGCGACCCTTTCCCAGGCAAACTCATCTGCTTTTTTTCTGGCGTTCTTTCCTGTTGCTTCGCGCAATTCTTCGTTTTTAAGAAGAGAGAGGATCCTGTCGGCAAGATCCGCGGTGTCCCCGCAACGGGCGCGTACGCCGTTGGATCCCTCTTCAACTATTGCGCCGAAACACTCGAGATCGCTCACAACAAGGGGAAGAGAAGCGGCTGAGGCTTCAAGGAGAACGATGCCGAATGACTCCGATTTCAGCACGGAAGGAAGGACGAATATGTCGGCTGCGTTATAATAGTGGGTCTTCTCTTCTTCGGTGACGAATCCTGCGAATCGAACGTGGCTTTCGACACCGGAACTGCGGCATAATCTGACGAGTTCTCCTTTCATCTGTCCGTCGCCGACGAAGACCAGGTATGCATCAGGGATCTCCTCAATTACGTACTTCATTGCTTTTATCAGGACGTCCGGCGCTTTTACCGGCGTCAGACCTCCCACGAAAAGGATGATCCTGTTTGTTTCCGGCAGTCCAAGCCGCCGCCTGCATTCGGTCTTTGAGTATGATGTACAGAAATCCTCTACGGCGACGCCGTTCGGGATATGCCTGATCTTGCCGCGGAAATCTCTGAGGTGCTCGGAATTGCCGGATTGCGCCTCTGAGAGCGCGATGATCGCATCGGCACGGGAAAGCACCTTTTTACAGAGGAAGGTGTTCTGGAGGTACACCCCGAGGCGGCGGCCCGGGCCCCCGAAGCCACCTGAGTAATCACCGTGATAGGTGACGACAAACGGTGTTTTTTTCCCGGAATAGAGATATCCGATCAGCGGTGCGGGATGATTGCCCATATGTGCATGGACGATGTCGGGATGCCCCCCTGAAAAAAACGGTCTGTACATGAGTCCAGGAGAGAATGGGCTGTGCCCGATTGAAAAACGCCTGCCGTAACGGATGACGGTGATGTTGGGATACTCCTCGATGACCGTTTCCGGTCCGATGGATGTGGTGAATACCGAGATATCGTGCCCTCGTCCCGCCATCTGTCGGGCCAGATGGTACGCCACCATTTCGACGCCGCCACCGATGTAGGGTTTAGTTAAATCCCCTGTCTCGAGGTCTTTATAGGGAAAGGTCTGGGTAAAATATCTGATTTTCATTTCTGCAACCTCGGGGTGTGTTGAATCTTCGCTCAGGCTGTGGACGTGGTGTGAACCAGCGGGCAGGATCTGTCACTCGTGTTCTGGAACGTGATACCCGAATATTCCCGGCAATTTCCTTCTTCTGATTTTTATCGATTCGAGCGTGTCTTCATACAGTTTGCAGGTTAATTCGACTGTTTTTTTCCAGGAATAATCGTTGATAATTTTGTTTCTCCCGTTTCTGCCGAACTCCCTTGCCGTTTTTTCGTCTTCAAGGAGTGTTGCCACCGACTCTGCGAGGGCCCCGGCGTCCCCCTTTGAAAACATCAGCCCGGCACTCTGGACGATGTCTTTTAAATGCGGAAAATCCGATAGTATGACCGGCAGCCCACAGGCCATTGCCTCGAGCATGGTCCTCGGAACCCCTTCGTGCAGGCTTGGCAGGACGAATATGGAGGATGTCTGGTAGATCTCCGGCATCTCGTTGTAAGGAGAGAAATCTCTGAGCGAAACCATGTCCTGCAGCCGGTAACGTTCAATTAAATTTTCTATATCATGTTTTGCCGGGCCGTCCCCCACAAGCACAACCTTCAGGTCAGGATACTGTCCTTTCAGAATATTTGCCGCCTCTATGAGGAAATGAGCACCTTTTCCAGAAACCAGGCGACCGACGAAGAGGACGGTTTGGCCGTCTTCGGGTGGGCGCTGGGGCGGACAGAACATCTGCGGATCGATCCCGTTAGGGATCAGCTCGATCTTATCGGGGCTTATGCCGAATTCATTGACGAACGTCTGTTTCTCAAGTGGTGTATAACAGATGATCCTGTCGGCGGCATTGAGGGTTGCCCGGCCGAGAGTCTTCATATATGTGTTATTTACCCACTCTGGCGCACTGCTGGACATAATGCCGTGATTTGTTATGATCAGGGGTGCGGATCCGAATTTTTTTACGGCTGCGCAGAGATTCGTGGAAAAGTAGAGGTGTGAGTGGGCATGAATGATGTCATAGTGGTTTCTCTGCCTCATGAGTTTGAAGAACAGTCCCGGGCTGATGGAGTTCCCCAGCAGCCTGAGGGGGACAGAGTAATCGATACGTGAGTAGCCGTTGGTGTGTTCAGGTTGTGTTCTGTCGCCCGGCGGCAGGGTGAACACCGTCACCTCGTGTCCCATTTCAGCCTGCATTACAGACATTTCATGGGCATGAATGGCGTTTCCCCCTGTCACATATGGATAGAGGTCGCTTGCAACCCGTAATATCTTCATATTTCCCCGCTTTTTTATTTCGGTCCTAACCCTGCCTTCAAAAACGGATCATGGCTCTTTCGTCCTGATCATCTGGACGAGTGTATTGATGGTAAGGCCCGAAGTGATCAGGAGCAGACCCGTGATGCTCAGAAGAATGCTCAGCATTGACTGCAGATAGGGGAATACGGGGGTGGTCGAATAGGTCAGGTATGCCCATACTCCCGTACCCAGCCCGACACCGGCGAATATGAGCCCGCACAGGCAGAACGTGAGCATGGGCTTTTTATAACAGAGAACGCCGACGAGGTTGCTGAGCACGTCGATGCCGTGTACGATCGGGTTCTGTGATGAGGTGTTCTCGAGATCATATCTGACGGTAATCGGGATCTCCGCGCTTTTCAGGCCTTTTTCTGACATTTGCGTCAGGATTTCCGATCCGGCACTCATGTCGCCCCTGTTGATCCTGATCCGTTCGATCGCACTACGGTTGTACGCCCGGTACCCGCTCTGCGAATCGGTCACTCCCGTGCTTCCGGCCATTGCCGTTGCGTGGTCGAGGATCTTCATCCCCAGAACGCGGTAACGCGGCATGTTCGAATTTTTTTCCATGAAACGGGATCCGATGACGATGTCTGCGTTCTCGTTGTTGAGGGAGGCAAGGAATCCCGGGATCATGGCAGGGTCATGCTGACCGTCGCCGTCAAGGATCACCATCTGGTCTATGTTGTGATCCTTTGCGTACTGAAAACAGGATCTGAGTGCGGCGCCGTAACCCTGGTTTTTCTGGTGTGAGACAACAACTGCGCCGGCTGCTCTGGTAATTTCGGCGGTGTCGTCGCTGGAACCGTCGTCGACCACCAGAACCTCGTCGACATATTTGCGGGCTTTCAGCACGATTGACCCGATGGTGACGGCTTCATTGTAGCAGGGGATCGCTGCGAGCGTACGTTTTGGCTGTCCCCAGGCAGAAGGGCTGTAGGTTCCCAGATCTATCGGTATGCTGTCCCTATGATACTGTATTATTGCTTCTGTTTCCACCACTCCTGATTCCCCCGAATTGAAACAAATCGATGATTTGATGAATCCGGGGGTGATGGCGGATGATATTCTCTGAAAGGGTTTTCCTGCGGTCTATCTGCGCATGAAAATGTCTCCGGACTTATACAGCCCGCCCTTTCCTTAAGAGGAGCAAATCGCTACCTCTGCTCATCAGCATGATATGTCCCCCCCGGACAATCCCAGCCGTAAGGTGTAGAGCCTGACCCATAGTCGTCGATCTACTATATAAATATTTTCACGGCTTTGATACTAAAAATCGGTTCTGGAGCCGGATTGTGATTCAATTAGTGATAATATAAATATAATCCATTTTTATTTTAATCAATGGCGGCAATGACTGAAATTCTTATTATCTGAACTACAATATGCCTTGATCGCCTATGTGTGGATCTTTTTTGCACATTGTGGGTGGGTGCGTAAATCTGATATTTTTTATGTCTGATTGCGATAACTGAGCATATTATCTATGTGAAATCCAACCTTTCTCCTTCAAAATTATTATTTTTTCTGCGTGGCGGCTTTTCAGATTCTGCCTGGCATCGCCTCTGGCGTTCGTCCGTCTGCTCTTTCCGGAGGTTGAAGGGTGCAGAAAAGTGCGTGGATCTTGTCCGGAATTTCAACCGCTGTAACCCCGTCGAATGTTTTCGCCGGCGGTTATAGGAGGCCTTCATCACCGGGGAAAACTTCTGCCCCCCTGTATTCTTGCCCCTTCTTTCGCTCAGGCAGAAGGATAATGGGTGATGAAGGGCCATCTCTGAGAGCATGCGGAGGTGGTTCGAACGGACGGGATGATGATGGAATTTCTGACGGTTGCGGATCGGATCTTCATTCTGGTCCTGCTGATCGCTGCCGGTTACATCGCCCTTGCTGCAGGTGTCCTGGACCGGCACTCTACCCGGAAAATTTCAGGGTTCCTCATCAACGTCACCATCCCGGCCCTGATCATCGCCTCCATGCAGGTGCCCTTCTCTTCGACCCGCCTCGCCGAGAGCGAGGAGCTGCTGCTCCTGACCGGTGCCCTCTATATTTTTTCCTTCGCGCTTGCCTGGGTTGTTTCACGGGTGCTCTCAGGTTCGCCGCCCGAGCGGGGTGTCTACCAGTTCGCAATCGTCTTCGGAAATGTCGGGTTTATGGGATTTCCCGTTATCGGAGCAATTTACGGGAGCGATGCACTCTTCTTCGTCGCCATCTTCAATCTGGTCTTCAATGTTCTTGTCTTCTCGGTGGGCATCGCCATGATGACCGAAGGGCGAAAAGATGGCTTCGATCTGAAGATGCTGCTGAACCCTGGCATCGTCGCCTCTGTGATCGGATTTCTCCTCTTCCTCGGATCGGTGGAGATCCCGTCCCCGTTCATCGACTCGATCGAGATCCTGGGCGACGTCACCACACCCCTTGCGATGATCATCGTCGGGGCCCTGCTCGCCACCTTCCCGGCCGCCGAGATGGTCGGAAACTGGCGGACGGCGGTTGCGAGTTTCGTACGCCTCCTTGTTGTTCCAGTGGCTTTCTGGTTCCTTCTGCGGCCCTTTGTCAGCGACCCCCTCATTTTCGGTGTGTTGATCACCCTCGCCGCGATGCCCGCCGCCGCAAACACCTCGATCTTTGCGGAGGAATACGGCGCTGACGCGCGGCTGGCCTCGCAGGTCGTGTTCGTCTCGACCCTCTGCTCTCTGGTGACGATACCGTTGATCACGACGGTGCTGGTCTGAAAAAAGTCAGGGCTCCCGGATCGCCGCCATAAACCGGTCCCTGATCGTCTCCGGCGAGAGGGGGATATTTTTCACCGCGGCGTTTCCCGGCCTGATGATCACGTGGATGAAGTTCGGGCCACCGTCTGTTGCGGCTGCCATCGCCTCCACGATGCCCTGCGGGTCGGATACCTTCCAGGTCCGCGTAAAGCCTGCGGCCCGTGCCGCCAGTTCGAGGTCGACGCCGACGGCGGCGCAGGTGGGCTGGTTGCCGGTGGACCCGAAGGCCCCGTTGTCCAGACAGACGACCGTGAGGTTTTCCGGCGCTTCGGCGGCGATCACCGGGAGCACGGCACTGCCGAGAAGACTGCCGTCGCCGTCCAGCACCGTGACCCTTCGTCCCGTTCCGAGGGCGATCCCGAGGCCTACGGCCGACGCCTGGGTGTAGGAGCCGAGCATATAGAAGTTGAGCGGTCTGTCGCCGGCTGCATAGAGTTCTTTGCTCGGGACACCGATGTTGGCGACGACGGCGTCGTCCTCAAGGTGCGGGACGATCGCCCGGATGGCGTCGTACCTGGTCATCGAAGGCTCGGGGATCTCGCGCCGGTAGGCGAGAGCGGAGGTTCTGGCCCGGTGGGGTGCGTCCCTGCAGCCGATCGTGCAGGCCTCTCCCTCCCAGACACGCGGCGAGATCAGTGCGACGTGCGAGCGACGGTGCGTTAAGGCGTCGTCAATCACCTCACCGATCCGTCCGAGATCCTCTGCCTCCATCACCCTGGTGTACCTGATCCCGAGGGCGTCGAGGAGTTCGGGCAGGCGGCTGTTGAACGGTATCTGGGCCGGGATCTGCTCCCGATACACGCCCCGCCAGCTTGCGAGGATCGGCAGGGGAAGGCCAAAGGTGACGGAGAGGGACATGACGGCGTTGAGCATGTTCCCGAGGCCCGAACTCTGGATGACGACGGCCGGCCTGAGGCCTGCGAGAACGGCGCCGGCGGCGATGCCGACGCCATCCTCCTCTCGGTTCAGCCCGACGGTGTGGATCCGCTCTGGGAGCAGGAAGCAGAGGTCGCCGGCCCGGTCGCAGGGGAGGGTGAGGGCGAGATCGATCCCCCGCGCCTCCAGCATATCGCATACGGTTTCTTCATGCATGGCTCTTTACCCATGAAAGCACGTCGGCTGCGATGTCGGCCGCTCCTCTTCCCGAGGTGATGCGGAAGGCCGGCCCGACGACGATCCGGTCGTAGTCCTCGGCCGCCCTTTTATAACCGCCGCCGGTGATGTTGAGCAGGACCGTCTCTTCGGGGTCGATCGTTCCGGTCTCGACCGCCTGCGCGAGGGCGGCGACCGCAACCGAGGCGGCCGGATCGGGATCGATCCCTTCTGCCTCAACGAACAGTTTCCCGGCATCGCCGGCCTCGGCGTTGCCGACGGCATACATCGCCCCTCCCGTCGCCGAGAGGGCGTCGAAAACACCGCCCCCCACTCCGTACGGTGGGTTCCGGTTCGTCAGCACGTCTGCATAGACGGCGGCGATCGCTGCCCGAGCATCCGGCATGTCGATCTCCTGGACGATCTCTCGCCTTCCCGCCTGCCAGGCCCTGACCATCGGGACGAAGGGGGTGTTCTGGGCGAGGTGAAGGCGGGGAAGGGTGCCACCGTAGTGTCCGTCGCCGATCAACCGCATCGAGGCCTCCCATGCGGCGATCCCACCGGTGCCGCTCCCGACCGCCTGGACATAGTGGTCTGGCATCCGCCCGATCGTAACGGCGGCGTCGAGCATCACCGTGCCCATGCCGTCCCTGCGGGCGACGTTCTTCGCTCCTCCCTCGGGGACGAGGCCGGGATACGTGCAGAGATCGTTTGCGGCCGCAATGGCGTCCGAATAGTCGCCGTCCACCGTGACCAGGCAGGCGCTATCCGTCTCCTTCGTGGTCCATAGCCTCTGTGCGGCGGCGGAGGGGACCACCACCACGACCGGGATTCCGGTGACGGCGGCGGTCTGGCAGAAGGCGCGGCCGGTATTGCCGGCCGAGGCGATGACGAGCGTGCCTCTGCCCGTCTCTTTCATCCGCACCGCCGTCGGAAGTGCTTCGAGTTCCTTGAACGAACATGTCGTGATCCGTGCGTCCCGTTCGGGCCAGTAGCCGGAAAAACCGATCCAGAGGTTTTTCATCCCGAGTTGGCGTGCAAGACCTTCCGACCGGTAGGTGACCGGCCCGGCCGTCGAGGGGATCGTCCCCTCGACCGGGAGCCAGTCCGCAAAACGGAATATGCCGGGCTCTTCCCGCAGGTCAAGGGTCTGTTTGCGGTAGACGGTGCGGATCAGGGCGTTGCACCCTGCCGGGCAGGACAGGGTATAGTGGTCCTCGGGCGTCTGCCCGCAGTCCGGGCAGAGAAGGGTATACGGTCGCATATCATCTCTCCATCACGATATCGGAAATGTCAGGTTCACAATCCTCTCCCTGAGGTCGGCGCAGAGCGCCTCGGCACGATTCCGGTCCGACTGGCGGAGGGTGATCGGGACTCTCCGACCGGCGACGGTGATGCCGCCGAGGTCGGCGCGTACCGCGCCGCCGATGCAGGATGAGGCGCAGGCGCCGCAGGAGACGCATGCGGCGGTGTCGATTCCCTCCCCGGTCACAAAGGCGCCCGTCGGGCAGACCGTCCCGGCCGCACAGTGTTCGCAGAAGGCGCAGGCCGCGGGATCGTAGGTGACGTGCCGGTCGGTGCCCTGCCAGACGTCGCCGTAGCTGGCGCGGGCGAAGGGCCTGCGGTCGTTGATGTCGGCCACCGGCATCGGGATCTCCTCGTCGAGGATCGAGAGTGTCCGCAGGGCTGCTTCATCGAGAACAGGGATCGCCGTTGCGATTGCCGTTATGCACTCAGGGCCCGCCGAGGTGACGAACCCACCGCAGTAGTGCGGATCCATCTCCCTGATCTCGGCGAAGGCCATGATGTTCGGACGCTCTTTCGAAGACCGCGTGCCTTCGCCCATCACGAATCCGGGTGCACCGTTCACGAGCGCCCGGCTCCCCGGCCTGATGAACCGCAGGGAGGGGTCGTTCTCGATCGGGTTGATCTCCCCGCACCCGCTGACCGAGGCCTCAACGCAGGGGCCGAGCAACCCCCCGGTCGAAAAGATCGTCCTGACGACCGAGCGCTCCCGATTCACGTAGGCGGTATAGTTCTTGAAGGCGCTCCTGGTCGTAAAAAGCCGTGCGGCATTGCACTCGTCGATGGTGACTGTTTTTGAATATTCCCTGCCGGCGGCGGCGACCTCGACCTCGATCGCCTTTCCCGCCGCGAGATCCGCGAAGAGATGGCCGCCGCCGTAGCGGGGTCCGGCGTGTGCCGTCCCGTAAACGATGAGGTCGACGATCCCGAGTCTTTCGTTAGGGCAGGGGCCAGGAAACGCCGGGACGCCGTTTAAGCGCACCGATTCGGCGCGGGAGAAGGTGCCCGGCCCGGTCACCGACAGGGAGAGAACGGCTGCGGTCCCTGACATCACGCCGCAGGTGCCGCAGGTGACCACGTCCACGTCCCCGGGGGTCGGGCGCTCCCCCTCGCGGATCCGCTTCTTGAGTTCGGCGGCGGTCAGGACGATGGCGCCGCCCTCCCGGATCCTCTGCTCGATCCCTTCGATCGTCTTCATATGATGATGTCCTCCACCCGGATATGAAGCCCCTCTGGGCGCTCAACCACCATATTGATAACGCCGGTGTGGGCGAGGGCCATCATGCAGAACCCCGGGAGGAAGTGCTGACGCAGCCCGAAGGTGGGGGGTCGGCGTATCACGCGGGCAAGCCCTTCGAAGCCGATCATGTGGTAGGCCTGAACATCGTGACAGGAAGCGTTGCGAGAGAATCGGGGGCCGACGACATGGGTTGTCAGGAGGCCGGTAACCGGGTTCGCCTCGATCACTCGCAGGACGTGCTGGATCGGGCAGCCCGCACCCATCGGGCGGCCTACGACGACGTCCCCTGTTCCTATCCCCCACCTCTCGACGAGGTCCGGGCGGAACGGCAGGACGAACTTTCGGGCCGATGGCTCGCCGGGCAGGGGGTCGAGGATGAAGTCGTACGGGTTGCCGAGGATGTCCTGTTCGGGATGGATCGCTCCCCCGGCGGCGGCAGTCTCTTTTTTCTCAGAATAAAAGGGGCAATCGGGGTACGAAAGTTCTCCGGACGCTGCCTTCTCCTGGAACTCGTCGCAGCTCCGCGCCCCGCAGAGCCCGCAGTTCTTGCCGGGAGGTTTCCAGGCCATGTCACTCCCCCCTGAAGATCCAGTCGACGCCGTCGAGTTTCCTGACGACGCCGAAATGGTGCTGCCACCCGATTGCTTTTCTGCCGACGCAGACGGTGCAGACGCCGAGCGGGGGGGTCCCGCGGAGTTCGATCGTCTCCGCGTCCCCGATCTCTGCGGTCTCCGCGATCCGGCGGAGGAGATAGCGCATGCCGGTGCCCTGGACGGCGTTCGTCTCGACGATCTCGATCCCCGGCGCTACGTCCAGAATTCGCTCACGGAAGACCTCTTTTTCGGCCTGCGACACCAGGTCGATCCTGGTGACCACCGCGACGTCGGCGAGACCGATCATCGGGCCCATCTTGAGAGGGGCGTGCGTGCCCGACACCGCACTGACGACGACGATCCCGAGGGACTGCGTGAGATAGGGCGAACAGCGGAGGCAGAGCCCGGCAGACTCCACGATAAGTATTCCGGCGCCCTCACCGGCGGCCCAGGCGATCGCATCCCCCATCACCATGATCCCGGCGTGGTCCGGGCAGAGATCGCCTGAATAGACCTTTCGTGCCGGGATGCCGAACTCCTGTCTGAGTTCCTCGTCCTCGAAGGCGCGCACGACGTCGATCTTCAGATAGGCGATCGCTACCGTTCCCTGAAGGTTGCGGATGATCTGCCTGACGACCGCAGTCTTGCCTGCCGAGGGGGGACCGGCGACGATAACGAGTTTCATGAGGCAAACCCACCTTCGGTGATCAACTCGCCGGCGCGGATCCGCTCTCTCAGGGCGGAAAGAATCCCGTCCATTTTTTTGACGGCGGCGAGGGCCTTTTCCTCCTCTCTGTCGCGTTCGATGATCTTCACGACGGTTCCGTTGCGCATTACGATCCGCCGGTCGCACATCAGGGAGACAAGGGGATCGTGCGTGACGAATATGACCGCTTTCCTGTATGCCCTGAGCATCTCGATCACCCGGTCCTTGAAGATCCCGGCGTTCTCGACCTCGTCGAGGATGATGATCGGGGTGTTGCCGATTATGATGGCGTCCGCCACCATCAGCGACCGTGTCTGACCGCCTGAGAGTGCGGTCATCCGTGCGCTGGCGACGATCTCTTCGCCGGTGAACTGGTTTGCGAGGGCGATCGTCTCCGCAACGATCCCGTCCCGTTCGATCCTTCTCGACCTGACGTGCATCGAGAGAAACTCCTGCACCGAGAGATCCGCGAGGCACTTCGTGTTCTGGGTGATCAGGGCGACCGGTTTTTTTGCAGGGTCTCGCACGAGGTCTTCTGACGGTATTTTCCCGTTGACAAGGACGGTCCTGCCGGTGGCCGTGTCCTCCCCGGCAAAGATCTCGATGTCGCCGATCAGGGCGCTCTTGCCCGATCCGGTTGGGCCGACGATGGAGAGGGTCTCGCCGGGTCTGATCACGATCTGCTTGAAGTCCTCCCGTCTGCCGCTCTTGTCCCTTCCTGGGAGAACCGTGATCTCGGTGATCTCCGGGTCCATATTCGCGACTATGTGCGCTTCCCGGTAATAATGGTGTCCTTCTGTCATGTTATTGTGACACAATCGTCTTTAAAATTACTATATATTCTACGTTTGGGTAAAAACATCCTCTCTATATTCCTCTCCCTGCCGTCGCCGAGGGCCACCCGGAGATGAATCCGGCAGATGCGTCAGGCATCCGTGACCGGCTTTCTCTGCGCCTTCCGGCAGCCGCAGACGGCAGAAACACACCTCAAGAAGGCGATGTCGAGAGCGGGACCACCGGTATGTCGGGCGTGGCGAGGACCCTGGCGCTCGGGACGTCAGTAGCCTGTAGAGCCGCAGGACCGATCCACCGGTCGCCAGCCGATTTTTCGAAGGGCTTATCTTCTCTTCTGCTCCATACGGGAATGATGCTGGATCGCTTCAGGGGCTGCATGCTCGGGGCAGCCGTCGGGGACGCTCTCGGAATGCCCGGCGAGAGCGCGGCGATGAACCTCTCCCATATGTACAAGGGATACCGGCGGGCCTGGAAATGGCACCCGAACGCCCGCCTCGAGCCCGGCCAGTACACCGACGACACCCAGATCATGCTCCTCGTCGCAGAACTCATTGCAACCGGGAACTATTCTGAAGAGCGTTATGCCGGCGACCTCTCGCGGCTCTGCATGGAGGGCGATCTCCGCTTCCCCGACGGCTCTGTGATGTCGGCCTGCGAACACCTTCTCACCTGCGGTATCGAGAAGAGCGGTGTCAACTCGGACACTTCAGGCTGCATTCCTCTCGCCGTGCCGTTCGCCCTGCGCTACAGCGATCCGATCGAGCGCTCCGGCCGTCTGGTGAAGGCCTGCTCGGTCACGCACACGGCCCCGGCAGCCCACGCCGGTGCCGTGACGGTTGCCGCGCTCATCGCCGGGGCCGTTCATGGCGACCGTGAACCGTTCGCCGCGGCGGTGCGCTGTGCAATGGCCGAGGATCCCGACCTCGGGCACCGGATAGGCCGTGCGGTGGAGCTCGAACGGGAGGGGATCAGCCTTGAGGGCGCTCTCCCCGCCATCGGGAGCGATGTCTCGGTCTATCAGACCGTCCCGATCGCGTTCTTCCTGATGGGCCGGTACAGCGACCCCGCAAACCTCCTGTACGTGGCGGCGAACGTCGGCGGGAACACCGACACGATTGCCTTCATCTGCGGGGCGTATGTGGGTGCGAAATTCGGTGTGGGTGCGCTCCCACCCGACCTTCTTGCCGGGCTCGAGAACAGGGAGTATATCGATCAACTGGCAGGGCGCCTCTTCGACGCCGCATCGATCCCCCTACCCGCCGAAGAGCCCTGAGGTCCCCGGGGGTATGTCCCCCACACCGCAAAGAATTAAGTTTTTTCTCCGGTATATCTCCTGTATGGATGTCGCAATCGTAGGGGCGTCGGGCTATGCCGGCGGTGAACTGATCCGCCTCCTCCAGACTCATTCCGAGGCTGAAGTGGTCATGGCGACCTCGCGTGCACTGGAAGGCCGCCCGGTCGCCTCGCAGCACCCGCACCTGCGGGGCTATACCGACCTCGCCTTCTCAAACCCAGCTCCCGGGGATATCGATGCCGATGTGGTCTTTCTGGCGGTGCCGCACACGGCCGCAATGAACTATGCAGGGGCCCTCCTCGAAGGCGGGGCGCGGGTGGTCGATCTTTCTGCAGACTACCGGCTGCCTAAGGAGATCTTCGAGGCCGTCTACGGCGTCGCCCACACCGACTACTTCGAGGCTCCGTACGGCATCCCCGAGCTCCACCGCGACGAGGTGCGGGGGAGCCGTTTCGTCTCGAACCCCGGGTGTTTCCCGACCGGGGCGACCCTTGCGGCCGCGCCGCTCGCCCGGCAGGCGGCATATGTGATCTACGACTCCAAGACCGGTGTCTCGGGCGCGGGCGACAACCCGTCGGCGACCACCCATTACCCGAACGTGGCCGACGGCGTGAACGCCTACAAGTGGACGACGCACCGGCACCTCGCCGAGATGAAGCAGGAACTTTCCCGCCTGGGATCGCCGGCGCACTGCTTCTTCACCCCCCACCTCGTCCCGGTGAACCGCGGGATCCTGACGACGGCGCATATCATCCTGAACGAGCCGATGGGGCAGGAGGAGGTGGAGGCGCTGTACCGCGACTTCTACCGGGGCGAGTATTTCGTCCGCCTCCAGAAGCCCACCCTCCCCGCGGTGCGGGGGAGCAACTTCTGCGACATCGGGGTGGAGAGCGAGGGCGAACGGGTCGTCGTCGTCTCGGCCATCGACAACCTGGTCAAGGGCGCCGCGGGCCAGGCGATCCAGAATATGAACATCATGTGCGGCTATGCCGAAAACGACGGGCTGAAAGTGCCCCCATGCCTCCCGTAAGGAGATGAGACTGATGAAAGTACGTGAAATTATGACCGTAGACCCGGTCACCATATCCCCCGACGACACGGTGCGCCGGGCGTCGTCGCTCCTGCGGCGGCACAATGTGAGCGGCCTCCCCGTCGTCGATGAGAACGGAGTGGTCGGAATGGTCACCGAGGCCGATATCCTCTCCCTGCTCAGGGCCGATGATATTTCCAGCGATCTCTGGCTCCCCTCCCCCCTCGAGTTCATCGAGGTGCCGATCAGGGAGGCGATCAACTGGGAGAGGACGAAGGCGGCGCTCTCCGATATCGGGGCGGTGACGGTGCGGAAGGTGATGACGATGCCCGCGATCGTCATCGCTCCCGACGAGGAGATCGAGAAGGCGGCCGCCGTGATGCTGAAGGAGGGTGTAGCCCGCCTCCCGGTCGTCGAGAAAGGGCGCCTTGTCGGCATCGTCGCCCGCCGTGACATCGTGCAGGGTCTCGGCACCTCGTTCTCAGCAGCCGGTGATGCAGAATGAAGAGCATCTGCGCCGTCGAGGGCGTCGAAGCCGCCGGCGTCAAAGAGGGGAAGTACGGCCTCGCCATAATCCGTGCGAGCGGCACCGCTGCGGCGACGTTTACGTCCAACCTCGTCTCCGCAGCTCCGGTGAATTTGATGCGCGAGCGCATGAAGGCCGGGCGGCTTGAAGCGGTCGTTGTGAACTCGGGGTGCGCAAACGCCTACACCGGCAAGCGGGGCTACGAGGACGCCGTAGAGATGAGCCGCATCGCCGCGGGGGCCCTCGGTATCGAGGCCGACCGGATCGGGATCGCCAGCACCGGCGTGATCGGCCGGTACCTCGACCTCGAGCGGATCGGGCGGCAGTGTACGGAGGCCGTGCCACTCCTTGAACACTCGGCCGCGGCCGAAACGGCGGCGGCCCGCGCCATCATGACCACAGACCTCGCGGAGAAGCACGCCCTCATCGAGGGCGAAGGCTTTTCGATCGGTGGGATCTGCAAGGGGAGCGGGATGATCGCCCCGAACATGGGGACGATGCTCGCTTTCATCTACACCGACGCCGAAATCGGGGCTGAAGAACTGCAGGCCTCCCTCAGATCGGCTGTGCGGCGGAGCTTCAACCGGGTTGTTGTGGACGGCGACGAGAGCACGAACGACTGCGCCTTCTGCACGGCGACGGGCGCCGCCGGCCGGGTGCCGAAGGCCGACTTCGACACCGCCCTTGAATCCTGCTGCGCATCTCTTGCACAGCAGATCGCCGCCGACGGCGAGGGCGCCACCAAGCTGATCGAGGTGCGGGTCCTTGGTGCGGCCGACGAAGAGGCGGCCGAGGCCGTCGCCAGGACGGTCGTCGGGTCGCCTCTGGTGAAGACGGCGGTCTACGGGGAGGACCCGAACTGGGGCCGTGTGGTCGCCGCCGCCGGGCGCGCCGGCGTGCGCTTCGATCCCGATGCCGTCTCCCTCACCATCGGCGAGGGGGAGGCTGAGACGCCGCTCGTTCGGGACGGCGTGATCGTCTCCGACCTGGTGCGGGCGAAGGCGGCCATGCACGGCCGCCGGGTGGTCTTCACTCTCGATATCGGAGGGGGCGAGGGTTCGGCCGCGGCCTGGGGCTGCGACCTCACCGAGCGTTACGTCGAGATCAACGGGAAGTACACGACATGAAGCGCGAAGAAGTGCTGATGGAGGCCCTGCCCTATATCCAGCAGTTCCACGGGCAGACGATCGTGATCAAACTCGGCGGCCATGCGATGGTCGACGAGGAGGTGCTGATGAACGCGATCAAGGACGCCATCCTTCTCCATTACGTCGGGATGCGGGTCGTCCTGGTCCACGGCGGCGGCCCGGAGATCACCGAGAAGATGAAGGCCCTCGGAAAGGAGCCGAAGTTCGTCGGCGGGTTGCGGATCACCGACGACGAGACCCTGGAGATCGCCCAGATGGTCCTCGTCGGCAAGATCAACGACGGGATCGTCTCCCTGGTCGCCAGGTGCGGGGCTCTCGGGGTCGGGCTATCGGGCAACGACGGCAACCTGATCATGGCGAAGAAGATCGGCAAGCAAAAGGTCCTGATCGGCGAGGAGGAGCACGAGGTCGATCTCGGATATGTCGGAGAGATCGAGCGGATCAACCCGGAGATCCTGGACACCCTGCTGAAGAACAACTATATCGGTGTGATTGCCCCTATCGCCATCGACCGGGCCGGCCGCAGCCTCAACATCAATGCCGACACGGCGGCGGGCGAGATCGCCGTCGCTCTCGGCGCTTTCAAGTTGATCAACCTCACCGACGTCGATGGCGTGATGGACAAGGAGCGCACGCAGGTCTTCCGCCGCCTCCGCCTCACCGAGACCGAGGACCTGATGGCCGACGGCACCATCTCGGAGGGGATGATCCCGAAGATCGGCTCCTGCGTCAGGGCGGTGCGCGGCGGGGTGCCCCACGCCCATATCGTCAACGGGAACAAACCCCACACGATCCTCCTCGAACTCTTCACCGACGCCGGCGTCGGGACGATGATCACCGAGTGAGCGGGGGATCTCCCTCTCTTTTTTGCGGTAACACCTCACTCGAAGCCGTGAAGGCCGCGAATTTCGTGCGTCAAAATGAAGAGAGTCAGAGGGCGCCGGCAGACCGTGATAATTTATCGTGGGTCCTGTCTATTTCTTAAAAATAGACTTTTACGAGTACTTTGAACGGTGCAGGGGGGCGGATAAGGAGCGGGAGTGTCCTGATCAGTGCGAACTGAAGGTTTTTCCTGCCGTTCCTCCTGTCTGGGTCCCTCCGCCGCAGAACCGCGATCGGCTTGTTGGGCTCGTCGTGTCTCGGGATCCGACCGTGGCGTTTATTCCGACCTATCTTTCTGCGCAGGCCATGAGTGCGTCTTCAGGCCGTGAACACCTATTTGCATCCGACGCCATTCCGAGATGGATCTGCGATCGCATTGCCGTCTTCAATCGGACGTTCATGCCGAATCCCTTCTCCGAAGAAGAGCTGACGAATTTCAGGCATGTGCTCTACGACGGGGTTTACTGGACGCACCTGAACAAATGCTGCACCGATACGCGTGGGGAGCAGTCGTTGAGGTTCAAGAAGAAGAACGCATATCGGTGTGCCGATCACTGGCTGCGCTCCGAGATCGAATCTGTTTTGCGGGAGCATGTTGCGTTCATCGTCGCGCTCGGGATGGATGTCGAGCGATGGTTTGAGCATAATCTCGACCTGATCGATCCCTCTGGAGTCCGTCTGTATCGTCTCCCTCACCCCTCCCGTGCAAATATGGCCTCATGGTATCCGAAGGACGAGCATGTGCGGGAGCGATTGGCTGGCGAAATCGAGGGCCTCGTCCGTCAATGCAATGACGTGTGATACTCCCTATCAAAAACCCTATCTCCTGTAAACACAAACCCTAAGGGTTATCGACGGGCGGCACCTGTCCCCCGCTCCAGGTGATAGCATTCGCAGGGAAACTGACGCAATCGATTCGATAAAACAGCGTACTGCCCGTATATCTGTGATCTCGAACACTGTTCTGGTCGTGGCAAAACTCGCCATCGGCCTTGCGATAGGCTCGGTCGGGATCATTTCCGAGGCGATTCACTCAGGAATCGATCTCCTCGCCGCCGGCATCGCCTTCGTCTCAATACGCAAAGCCGAAGAGCCGGCCGACGACTGTCACCGCTTCGGCCATGGGAAGTTCGAAGATTTTTCCGGCTTCATCGAGGCCGTCCTCATCTTCGTCGCCGCTGCCCTGATCATCAGGGAAGCGCTCGGCGAACTCCTCGGTGGAGAAGGTAACCTTATGGTTGAGTCTCTCGGGATCGGTATGGCCGTCATGGGCCTTTCCGCAGTGGTGAACTGGTACGTCTCCGCCAGGCTGATGCGGGTGGCAAAAGAGACCCGGTCCATCGCTCTCGAAAGCGATGCCTGGCACCTGAGGACCGACGTCTATACCTCCCTCGCCGTCCTCGGCGGGCTCGTGCTGATCAAAATTACCGGTCTGGTCTACCTTGACGCCTTTGTCGCCCTCGGCGTCGCCGCGATCATCATGAAGGCGGCGTGGGACCTGACGCGGCGGGCCTTCGCCGACCTTACCGATCACGCTCTCCCGCCCGAAGACGAGGAGCGGATCCGGCAGATCATCTGCGAACACTATTCTGAGTGCGTCGACTTCCACGCCTTAAGGACTCGTCGTTCCGGATCGGACCGCTTTGTGGACCTTCATCTCGTCGTGTCGAAGGGCTCAAGCCTTGAAGAGGCCTTCGATATCGTAAAACATCTCGAGTCCGATATCAGGGCTGAATTCGCCGGTGCGAACGTGACGATCCGCGTCGAACCCTGCACGGCCGAGTGCGTACACTGCTCTTCGATCTGCCGGGTGAAGGAAGCGGATGACAGTGGGGCAAAAAACGGATGATTGGAATATAATTGGTCGATCAGACCATCTTTGTTCCCCAGATGGCATGCTCGTAGCGCTGTGCCTTTTCCGCCCCTCTCGTACAGAAGGATGAATACTTCAGGCCCAGATCTTTTGCCACCGGGCATGTCGGGCAGATGCACCCCTTTTCATCAGGGATGCACATGAAACTCTTTCCGGTGGTGCAGAAGAGGAGTTCGCTCCCGTTTTTTGCGCAGGCCGTATAGGACGGACAGCCGGGACAGTTGCACGCCGCTTTTTTCTCTTCAATAACCGCTCTCTGTTCTTCCGGAGCCATTTTTTTCATTTCCAGAAGTCCCGTCTCGAAGGTATCCACTATTGTTCCCCCCGGAAGAGGAACATACCCGGCGGAATATAATGGTTTCCCTGGCCCTGCCGTCAGGCATCTCTGGCATCGACCAGGTTCTGAAGGATCTTTGCCATATCGATCCAGATGATCAGGTCCCGGGTGCTGGTATTACCCGCCTCTCCGGCGTGTTCTCTGATGATCCCCTTGATATAGGCCTCCCGACAGATCCTCTCGTCCATCGCCTCCACGTCCTCTTCCGCGACCTGCAGCACGGCGCGGACGTCGTCAACTATGATCCCGAGGTTCGACCCGCCTGCAACTTCGGGTACGAGGACGATGATCTTCTTCTTTTCCATTACTCCCTCATCAGGGATCTGGAGGAGGCTGTTGAGATTGATGATATTCGTGATCTCGCCTCTCAGGTTGATGATGCCGGCGATAAACCCCGGAGCCCTCGGCACCGGGGTGAGCGGGATCATCTCGACGATCTCGCGCGCCATCAGGATGTCGAGGGCATATCTGGTGCCCCCGATCTCGAAATCCACGACGTCCACAGATGTGCCCATCTCTTCTCCCCCTCAGATCTTGAACCTGCCCATCTGCTTTCTGAGGTTGGAGGCGAGTTCGTTGAGTTCATGAGTGGCGCTTCCGATCTCCTCGGTCGAGGCGCTCGTCTCCTCGGCGAGGGCGGCGAGATCTTCGATCTGATCGAGGTTGGTTCTGGTCAGTGTGGTGCCGTCGTCGACATTCTGGACGACGGCGTTGCTCGTGTTCGCCTGGTCTTCGATGGCCCTGGCGATCTCGCTCACGTCGTGCGTCACCATCCCTGCCCCATCGACGATCTGGTTCAGCGCCTTGATCGCCCTGTCCACGCTCTCGACGCTCCCCGTGATCTCGCCGTTTGCAGACATGATCGCCCGCGCCGTCTTGTCGCTCTTTTCCTGGATGGTTGTGATGAGGCTCTCAATATCGTTGGTCGCCTTCTTCGACTCTCCAGCGAGGTTTCTGACTTCCCCGGCAACCACGGCGAAGCCCCGGCCGTGTTCGCCGGCGCGTGCGGCTTCTATCGCCGCGTTGAGGGCGAGGAGGTTGGTCTGGTTGGAGATGTCGGTGATCAACTTGACAATCTTGTTGATCTGTCGCATCTCCTCGTTGAGCTGGGTGATTTCCGTAACGCTCTCGGTGGCGATCTTTTCAACGATCTTGATCTTGGTGTTGGCTTCTTTCCCGAGGGCCTGTGCTTCCCGTCCGATCTGGGCGAGGCCTTCTGCCCGTTCGAGAACTTCCTGCGAGGTGCTTGCGATCTCCTCGTTGGATGCGGAGAGATCGCTGATCCGCCTGCTGATCTCTTCCATGCCGGTGAGCGTTTTCTTGCTGAGTTCGGCGCACCGCTGGCTGGTGAGCGCCACCTGCTCGGTGGCCTGTGCGATCTGATCCCCGCCCTTGCTCGCCTCAAGCGTGCCGTATTCGACCTGCTCCGCCGCCTGAATGACCTGCCTGAACGCTTCTCGACCGTTGACGAGGATTTCGTTCAGGGCGTCTTTGAACTCCCTGAACTCCCCGGCGACGGGAATATCGTCCGAGAACTTTCTGGTGTAATCGCCCTCCGCGAGAGCCCCGGCAACCTTCATGCCCTCGTCGAGCGGCTGAACGACTGCGTCCAGGAGGTTGTTGACGCCCTCGACGACCTCGGCGAACGATCCCCGGTGTCTGGAGACGTCTGCCCTCACCGAAAGTTTGCCTTCTTTGCCGGCCTTTGCGAGGGTATTTGCGTCTTCGACGAGGGCGAGGAGCCCCTCCTCCATGGCGATGAGTGCCGGACGCAGGTTGTCGTTCTCCGATCTCTTGCCGATCTTCTTGAGTTCGGCGAGGTCTGAAAGATCGCCGCGGGAAATGTTGGCGGAGATCCCCTGTACGATGACGAGACGGCTCCGAACATCGTTGACCGCGGCTGCAATCTCGCCGTAGCCTCCTTCGTAACTCCCCTCGACCTTGGTGGTGTAGTCGTTGACGGCAATGCGCTGGAGGACGGCGTTGCATTCGCTGAGGGCACCGAGGCTGTCAACACACTGGTTGAGGTTGTTGATGAGCGTCCCCAGTTCTCCCTCGTAATCTCCCCTGATCTTCTCGGGGATCCTGCCTTTGCCGATCTCCGCCACATGGCCGGATGCGAGCTGAAGGGGGCCGATGACGGCGTCGAGGATCCCGTTCACGCTCTCTGCGATCCTGAGGAAGTCGCCTTCCGCTTCAAGGCTCACCCGCGCCGAGAGGTTCCCGTTCTGCGCCTCCTCGCCCACTCTCAGAAGGTCATTGACCGTCCGTACCTGGGCCGTGGTGTCCGGGAAGTACTCCACTGCGCCGGTGATCCGACCGGCTTCGTCACTGAACGGGATGCCGGTACAGGTGATCCAGTGGCCGTTGCCGAGTTCGTTGTTGATCGTGTTGGTGCGGCCGTCGTCCATGGCGACTTTACACGGGCAGTTCTTCGAGCCGCAGAGTTTGGTTTTGTAGAGTTCGTTGCACCGTCTTCCGATGCAGTCGGCGGTCTTCATCCCGAGGAGGTCGGCCGCCGCCTGGTTGATATACAGGATCCGGTAGTTGCGGTCGATGATATGGAGGGGGATTGGGATCAGATTTATTCCCTCCGCAAGGATCTCGCTCTCCCTGATCTTTTCTTTCAATCCGGCGATTTCACGCTGGCAGTCTTCGATGGTTGCACCCTGATCTGACATGATCTTCTCCTGTGTGGTCTGGCTCTTCAAACGACGGGACATTCTTCCCGTTTTACTGTGCGCCGGAATACCTTCGTGTCCCCCTCTCCCCCGCCGGCCCGGAGCGGATCATTGATGGTGTATTTGCCGTTAATAGATCTTCGTATGGTGTTGATATATAATTATTTCCAATTTCAATTTAACAAATCTAACAAATTATTGTAATTATTTATAAGAAAAAACTCTATTTTGGGGCTTCTATGCGATTCTGCATCTGTGTGGACTCGGGTACGGTTGAAAAATTGTTGCCATAACCCCGTTCAGATAAATGGGCTGTTTGTGATATGCAAAGAAAAAAGAAAAATTTTTATCAAAATCGGCATTTTGTCGCCGTTTATCTGAGGAGCGCTGAGAGTAATCGTCCGGTTGATCCCTGTTTCAGGTCGATCGCTTTGAATGTGCACATTTCATGGCAGCAATAGCAGCGTATGCACGCCACCGGGTCAACATGTGCCTTTCCTTCCTCGATCTGCATGGCGGCGGCCGGGCAGGTGAGGACGCACCTCCCGCAGCCGGTGCAGCGGCCCGGGTCCGGGACCGGAAGAGGGCGGATGTCCGTTCCTCTGCGCTGCAAAAAACCGAGGATCTGCCTGTTCAGCCACGACACCTTCATCCCTCCCGGCCGGGTGGAGGGGCGCCTGAAGTCCGGGACGGTGACCGCCGCAGCGTCGTCGCCGATGATCTGGACGTCGCTGAAGTCCGGCATGACCATTTCCCGTACCGCCGCCGCCGCGACCGTGCCGATGGAGGCGGGGTCCATGCCCATCAGCCGGATCGTCGCCACGTCCACGGCGGTCGGATCGGCGCCCGCCAGAATCGCGCCGATCGGCCGCGGCTCTCCCGACATCGGGCCGTCCCCTTCCATCCCGACGACGGCGTCCATGATGTGGAGCACGGGAGTGACGCAGCCGTTGAGGTCGAGGAGCATCCCGGCGAAGCCCTCCGGGTCTCTGAACCTGGCGTGAAAGACCGGCTTTTCAAGGCCGGGCACGATCCCGAAGAGGTTTTTCACCGCCCCGGTGTAGCCGGTGAACAGGTGCGTCTTCGCTTTGCAGACGGTGATGACGGCGTCCGCCCTGAGCGCCTCTTCGATGATGGAAAAGCGTTTCATCACCGCTCCCTGTGGATATGAGACGGTGCGGGACGCCGTGTCCGTCGAGAGGCTGACGCCGGGGATCGCCTCCAGCGTCGCAAACCCCGATTTCTCATAGGCGCGTCGCACGTTTCTCTCCGTATAGCGTGTTCCGGCGCCGGGCGAGTCGGCGATCACGACGGTGCACCCGTGGTCCGAGAGCAGGCGGGCGACGGAGCCCAGCACCGCGGGGTGGGTGGTGACTGCCTTTGCAGGTTCAGCCCCCATCAGCAGGTTCGGTTTGAGGAGCACCCGCTGGCCGGGCCGGACGAAGGCACCGATCCCGCCGACCAGCCCGATCGCCCGCTCCACTGCCGTGTCGACCTCGTCAGGATCGTACCGGCGGCAGTGGACGAGCCCTACCTGTTTGTCCGTCATCATCCATCCTGTTTCGCGCCCCTGTGATATATGCGATGGGGCCTGAACCGTGCGGGGCAGGGGAATTATCCAGTGCAGTCTCACGGTGAAATCTCACGCGAAGCCGCGAAAAAACGCGAAGATCTTGTGATGAGAGCAGGATTTTTTGCGTGAACACATCGCTCCCGCACCTTGTTTACGAAATCGTGAAATACCAAAAAAAGTTATTTTTCTTCTCTGACCATTGCGATTGCTTTTTTCGGGCACACATTGGCACAGACGCCGCAGCCCTTGCAGAAATCGAGATCGATGTTCAGTTCCTCGTCGATCACCGCGTCCGGGCAGTGGATCTGACAGATGCCGCATTGGTTGCATTTTTCCCGGTCCACGACCGGACGGAACTCTCGCCAGGTGCCGGTGAAGCCGCAGGCGCCCCTGGTTGGTTTGCTGAGTGCAAGCCGCTCCCTCATATGACCATCTCCTGATAGGCGGCCTCGGCCACCTTCACGTTCCGCTCGTCCGAGAACGTCTCCCGGATCGCCTGCTTCGCCGATTCGAAGGACACAAGTCCGATACGTGCCACGGCACCAAGGAACGGGGTGTTCACGATGGGCGTCCCGGCGATGGCGAGGTTCTCCGCGAGCGCGATCCCGGTGAGGTCCACGTTATAGGCGGCAAAACCCGGGAAGGCGTGCGGTTTTTCGCTGTTGATGATCACGGTGCCGTCGGGTTTGAGCCCCTGGAGCACGTCCACCGTGTCCATCACCGAAGCGTCCAGGACAACGACCATGTCCGGGTTCCTGATCTGGGAGTAGACCTTGATGGGTGCGTCGTCGATCCGCACGAAGGAGACGACCGGCGCCCCCCGGCGTTCGGCGCCGTAGAAGGGGCATGCGGTGGCATACTTGCCGTCCCTGAAGGCGGCGAGGGCGAGGAGGCGTGCCGCCGTGACTCCGCCCTGCCCACCGCGGGAATGGATTCTGATTTCGTACATTATTCGCTCACCCCGAACCACATCTCTTCGCCGATCCGGCGAGTCCGCACGAACTCCGCGATGTCGTCGTAGGTGACCTCCTGCCCGCCGAGTCCGGCGATCACGTTGTAGCACTCGATCCCTGTCTTCGCCCGGATCGAGGCCGCTACAACGCCGCCGAACCCGAAGGAGTAATCGCGGTCGATGACCACGACCTCCCTGCCCTTCAGGTCGAGGTCGGGGAATGGTCTGAACCAGCGCAGCCGCATCGACCCGGCTTTCACGCCCTCTTTTCTGAGGATATCGACCGCCACCTCGGCCTCCTTGCCCAGGGTGCCCATCGAGACCACGATAACGTCGGCGTCCTCGCAGAGGTAGTCCTCGGTCGGACCGTATTTCCGGCCGAAACGCGTCGCGAACTCGGCCTCGGTCTCCTCGATCACCGTTTTCGCGTCGCGCATCGAGCGCTCGATGTCCCAGCGGAAGCGATAATAGTCCTTCGGCCCGGTCATCGGCCCGTAGCCCATCGGGTTGTCGACATCGATCGCGTGCGTGAGGTGGTGCGGCGGGATGAAGTCCCCGACTTCAACCGTTTCGAGGGACTGCATGATATGCGAGAGCGAGAATCCGTCCAGGTTGACCATCACCGGCAGGACCACCCGCTCGTCCTCCGCAATCCTGAAGGCCATCAGGGTGGCGTCGTAAGCTTCCTGCACGGTTCCGACAAAGACCTGGAGCCAGCCGGTGTCCCGTTGCGAAAAGGCATCGGTGTGTTCCGCCCAGATGTTCCAGCCCGGCCCGAGGGCCCGGTTCACGTTCGCCATCACGATGGGCAGGCGGGCCGCCGCTGCCCAGTGGAGCATCTCGTGCATGTAGAGCAGGCCGTGGGAACTTGTGGCGGTAAAGGTCCGGACACCCGCGACTGCGGCGCCGATGCAGGCGGCCATCGCCGAGTGCTCGCTCTCCACCGGGATATACTCCGTCTCGATCTCCTTTGTGGCGACGTAGTTTGCGATCTGCTCGATGATCTCAGTCTGGGGCGTGATCGGGTACGCGGCGACGACCGCCGGCTTTGCCTGCTTTACCGCCGCGGCGACGGCCTTGTTTCCGGTTGCGATCGTCAGCATATCCCTTCCTCCTCTTTTCTGATCCGATCCATGTTCTTTTCAACCGCCTGCTGGAGTTCGGCGATGATCTTTGGGGTTACGGCCTTGAACCGTCCCTGCGCCCTGATGTACTCGTCGATGGGCTGCGGTTTTTTCATGGCGGTCTTCGACGGGCCCGAGACCGTGAGGCTCCCGTACTCACGTTCCCAGAGCACCCACATGCCGGTTTTCACGGCGAGTTTTCCGATCTCGATCGTCCTGTCGGAGTCATAGCGCCAGCCCGGCGGGCACGGGGCCATGATGTGGATGAACTTGGGCCCGGGTATGGAGAGGGCTTTTTTCACCTTTTTATACAGGTCGAGGGGATAGGCGCTCGAGGCCGTCGCCATATAAGGCGGGTTGTGGGCGGCGACGATCTTGTCGAGATCCTTTTTGGACTCGCTCTTTCCGACCGGTGTCGTCGTGGTCAGCGCCCCGAGCGGCGTCGCCCCCGAGCGCTGCATGCCGGTGTTCCCGTAGGCCTCGTTGTCGTAGCAGATGTACAGGAAGTCGGTGCCCCGCTCGAAGGCGCCGGACAGTGCCTGAATACCGATATCGACCGTGCCGCCGTCCCCTGCATAGACGATCACGTTCGTCTTTTTTCCCTCGCTCTTGAACGCCCTGCTCATGCCCGATGCGCACGCGGCGGCCGCTGCAAAGGCGATATTATACACAGGCACGTTGAACGCGGTGTTCGGGTACATCCCCTGTATCACGCTGGTACAGCAGGCCGGTATGACCAGAACTGTGTCGGGTCCTGCAGCCTTCAGCACGTAGCGGAGGGAGAGGGACGAACTGCACCCTGCGCATGCGGCTGTACACGGTTTGAGGTATTCCTCTTTTGGAATTTCAGAAATGGTGCTCAACTCCTCATCAGTGTAAATTAATCATTATCGATCATTACATTTGTCGATGTACACTTCTAGATTACTATGTACCCTGATAGACTTGGCTTTGTTGGTCAGGACGCGGGGACGCTTCAGCATGCATAAATAGGGTGTAGGGCTCAATCTCCCCTGATTATATTATGGACGAAGAAAACGTACCTGATCAAACGCCAGCCCCCGCTCCTGAGGTGCCGGCAGAGCCAGCCCCGGTGCAGGCGCCTCCCTCTCCCATGCCGGCCGTGGAAGCGCCCCCTCCGAAAAAACGGAGCAGGATAAAAATGGTGCTCCTCGTCGTTGTGCTGCTCGCTGCCGTCTGTGCGGCCGCCTACCTGACGCTGAGCATCGATATCACCGATCCGAGGCAGGGGGTCAGCTACCCCTACACGACAACCTATAACGTCTGGTTCCCCGACGGCGAACCGGTCACCATCGGAAACGCCCGCATGATGTCACTCAGCTATGACGACGAACTGATCTTCGACGTCAATGGCAACCGGGAAAAACTCGTTGTCGGCGAAGAGAAAGAGATCGGGTCTCACGAGGCGATCGTGAAGGTATTCGGCGTTACCGTGATCGATACCGATTTCAGGATGCTCCTGAAATATCGCGGCCTCTCGGAAGGAAAAGCGAATTTCTACCTTACCGTGCAGACCTCACGACAGATCCCGCAGTTCCTTGTCGACCGCCTTCTCCCGAAGGAGATCCAGGCTCAGCCCGCGTAACGCCAGGTTCACGCGTTCTTTCAGTCTGAACTCCTGTTGCCGGGCTTCGAGGGCGGAGGTCGCCTTCGGCGAGGGGGAGAGCGGGGTGAAGGGGAAGCCGTAGTCGATGTCCGTGAGGATCAACCCTTCGGGCCTGGCCGCAGGCACCCGCCTCTCCCCCGGCCCCTTCAGCAGGGCCCTGATATCCTCCCCCTCCATCTCTCCTCGACCGACCGCGGCGAGGGTCCACGCCATGCACCGCACCATGTTCCAGAGAAAACTCTCCGCGGTCACGTCAAAGACGAGAAAACCGTTCTCTTCACGGACGCCGGCCGAAATCACCCTTCTGATCGGGCTGCGTTCGCTTTGCCTGGAGAACCGCGTGAAGTCGTGCTCTCCGACGAACTCCTGTGCGGCCGCGTCCATCGTCGGAGCGTCTCCGGGGTATTCGGAAAAATAGTAGCGGTAGGTGCGCGATCGAGCCTCTTTTCTCGGACTGAACCACTCGTGGACGGCTGCCCAGCCGGTGGTCCAGATGTCCCCGGGAAGTTCGAATACCAGGGCGGCCACAGCCCGTTCGGGTTCTTCGGTCGAGAGGGCGCAGACCTGTCCGACGGCATGGACGCCCCGGTCGGTCCGCCCGGCAAAGGCAAAGCGAGCCGACTTCGGATCGTCGAAGAGTCCGATCCGGCGGCAGGTGGCGATCACCTCACCCTCGACCGTTCTGACGTCAGACTGGACCTGCGAGCCGAAAAACGCGTCTCCGTAGTAGCCGAGCCTGAACGCCAGTCTCATTTTGGTATTCGCGCCTGTATTCGTTTCCAGGAACTCTTCAGCGACTGTCTGGTGTACGAACTGATGGGTGTCATCTGCCCGCCTGCCGAGGTCTGTCCGTTCTTGATCGCCCGAAGGATCGCCTCTGCGCTGGGCTCTGCATCTATGAGGGTATACCCGTAGCCGACAAAGCGTGCGTGGTGTGCGTCGCTCCCTCCGACACCGGGTTTCCCGAGTTTCCGGGCGAAGAGTGCGGCTTTCCGGTTCGCCGTTCCTGTGATATATCGGCTGTTGAAGACCTCGATGGCATCGACCAGGGAAAGTCCGGCCTTCAGCTTCCGCCCGACGCCGTGCCGCCACATATGGAAGGGGTGGGGAAGGATGAGGACGGCGCCTTCCGCCCGTGCCTGTTTCGCCGCCTCGTAAATGTCCAGGCCTTTCGGGAAGGCTCTGGTGACGCCGAGTGCAAGGAGATGCCCCTGTTTTGTTGAGATCTCGGTTCCGGGTATGACGATAACGCTGCTCTTGCAGGCGAGGGCTCGAAGCGCTCCGTCTATGGTATCGTGATCGGTGATCGCGACAGCGTCGAGTCCGACCGCTTCGGCTCTTTTGAGCACGTCCTCGACGCTGCTCTCCCCGTCGCGGGAATATCTGGTATGGATGTGCAGATCGCACCTCAGCATGGGATCAGATCATTTTTGCTTTTTGTGCTATTAATGGCTGGTATTCCTCCTCTCGGGATGCGATGCCTGAGACGGGAAGGGAAACGGTATTGCCGGTTTTTCATCACGCTTTGGCCGGCTTCTTTCTCGTTTTCCACGCCTGAAATTCGCCATTTTTGATCGGAAAACGCCCGGCGGATGTCAACAGGTCACCGATCAATCATTATTATTCGGCTCCTCTTCCATGCCGCATCCTCTTTTTTCATGGTGTGCACAGTACCCGGGGGTATTTTCCGTTTTGCCGGGATAGGGCAGGTGAAACCGGGCGATGCCCCGTCTTTATCTTCTTCTGTGTCCCAGATCAGGATATACGTGAACGCTCCGGGATCCGACGATAGAAGGCCGCCGGTGTGAACGTAGACAGGAGGGTTGGGGCGATGAAGGGGCTCGATGTTGCGGTGGTAGGCGCCGGCATTGCCGGAATAGAGGCAGCACTGACGATCGCGGACCACGGCATCAGGGTTCACCTGATCGAGATAGAACCCTCGATCGGCGGCCACATGGCCCAGCTCGACACGACGTTTCCCACGAACGACAGTTCGATGTGCCTCCTCTCCTCGAAGATGGCCGGGGTGGAGAGGCACCCGATGATCGTTCTGCACACGATGGCCGAGGTCTCGGCGGTTTCCGGGGATGCATTCGATTATACGGTTCGTCTGGCGACTCACCCGCGGTATGTCGACGCCTCGGCCTGCACCGGGTGCGGGGCGTGCTCCGAAGCCTGCCCGGTCGAGGTCTATAACCGGTACGATGCCGGTATCGGTGTCAGGAAGGCGATCTACGTGCCGCACCCCCGTGCGATCCCCCACATCGCCGTCCGGGATGCCGAACACTGCATCGACTGCGGCCTCTGCTACGATACCTGCACGGCGGGCGCTATCGCGAGGAACGAACCTGAGCGGGAATCTGACCTGCAGGTCGCCGGGATCGTCATCGCCACAGGGTACGAGCCCTACGATCCCTCGGGAAAGAAGGCCTTTCGCTACCTCGACTACCCCGACGTGATCACGAGCCTGGAGTTCGAGAGGATGCTCGCTGCAGACGGTCCGACAGGCGGTGAAATCCGGCGTCTGTCCGATGGAAAACGCCCGGATTCGATCGTCTTCATCTCCTGTGTCGGGTCGAGGGAGAAAAAAGAAGGAAGAAACTACTGCTCCTGCGTCTGCTGCATGTACACCGCGAAAAATGCCCGGCGTGTAGGGGAGAAATATTCCGACGTTCAGGTCACGGTAATGCGATCCGATATCAGGGCCTATGGGAAGGGGTACCAGGAATACTTCAAAAGCGCCAAAAAAGATACCGGGGTCAAATATATCAGGGGAATGCCAGGAAGTGTCGAGCGGGGGCGGGACGGTAGGATGCGGATCGTCGTCGAAAAAATCAAAAAAGAGACCCCTGTGACCGAGATGGTTACGCTGGAGCCTGACCTCGTCGTGCTCTCGGTGGGGATGCGCCCTTCGCCGCGGACTGAACGGCTTGCGGCGATGCTGCAGATCCCCCTCGATCCGTTCGGTTTTCTGGATGCAGAGAACCGTTTCTCCTGCCCTGTCGAAACGGTCCGGAAGGGCATCTATATCGCCGGTGCGGCGGTTTCGCCGAAGGACATTTCCGACTGTGTCGTGCAGGGCGAGGCTGCGGCGATGAAGGTTTTTCTGGATGCCCTTTCTGCCGCGGCGGGGCGGCGCCCCTGATCTCTTTCCTTCCTTTCGTGTCGGCCGAACGGCGTGCGGTTTCCCTGTGCGTGCGTGTTGTCTCGAGAACTTCCGGCTCGTTCACGAAGGCTTCGGTGAGTCCCCTGGCTTCGTGAAGGAGAAGTCTTCAGCATGACCGTTTAACAGTATGGTTTCAACAAAGCCGCAATTTGTTAAATTGATTACATTGAATCATCGTAAATATCAAATAATTCTTATGGATATGAGATCCTATGGCGAGCATTGCCGGCACCGTCCGGGAGTCAGGTGCGTCTTCGTACCTTCATTTTATAATATTCAATGATTTCAGCGACGGCATCGCGATCCAGGACCCTGAAGGAAGGATCCTCTGGATGAACGACCGGCTCGGCGAGATGATCGGCCGTCCTTCCCACCCTCTCAACGGGACGGACGCGGTCACGTTCATGCTGTCGCATTTTGCTGCAGCAGAGGAGTTGAGTTTTCTCTTCCCCCGTCTCCTGAAAACGACCTATGAAAACGGTCTCTCTCTCCGGGGGATCCCGTGCAGGACGACCTTCGACGGGATAGAGGTGTGCTATTCGAGCCAGACGATGGGAACCGGGTTGTTTGTCGGCCTGCGCCTCAACACCTTCAAACTCCGGGACGCCCCGCCGGCCTCTCCCCCAAGACTTATGCCCTCTCCCGTGAAGGAATCTGCATGCGGATCCTCCTCCCTACAGGTTCCCTGACCGCCGATATCGTTAGAAAAGCCGCTGAAGGCTACGATGCCGAGGTCGCCGTTACCGGTGAGATCGCCGCCTTTCTGACGCCGGCCGAACTGATGAATATGATTTCGGCCGGGGACTACGATATGGTGATCATCTCCGGGATGTCGACGGCTTCGTTTGCCCGGGTGGAGGAGGAAACCGGCGTGCCCATCTACCGGGGGCCAAGGCACGCCGCCGATCTCGGCATGGTCCTCCCCCTCGCCGGAAAGGTGCCGCTTTCCAGGACGGTCCCGGCCGACGAGCTCTTTGCCGCCGAACGGCGTGACGCGGCCTTCAGGCTTATTGCCGATGTCGAGGAGAAGGCCGAGCCCGACTGCGTGATCAGGGGGGTGAAGATCGGCGGCGGATCCAGGATGAAGGTGCTTGCCGAGATCATGGACGCACACCGTCATCCCTCCCTGAGGGAAGCGGTCGAGGACTATTTCAGGCGCGGTGCCGACATCGTCGACCTGGGCTTCGGCTTCGACGCCACTCCCGACGACGTGAGCCGGTGTTTTGCGGCGCTTGACGGCATCGATGGGCCCCTCGCGGCCGATACACAGGATCCGGCCCTGATACGAGCCGCACTCTGCCGGGCCGACCTGATCCTCTCCCTCCACGAGGGCAACATCCCGATGGTCGGCGGTGCGGTGGCGGCGGCCGGCGCAGCGGCGGTGATCGTGCCGGGCGAGGCCGGGCTCGACGCAAATATGAAGGAGGCGGAGGCGGCCGGGCTCGCCCCCCTGATCGCGGACCCCCTCCTCCAGCCGGCAGGATCGGGCTTTGTCTCGTCCCTGGGGAACTTCTCCGGCGCTCCCCGCCCTCTCTTTTTCGGGGCGGGGAACGTCGTCGAACTTCTGGACGCCGACTCGGTCGGCGCGAACGCCCTTCTTGCCGCCTGCGCCCTCGAGGTCGGTGCGGCGGTGATCTTTACCAGCGAGCACTCTGACAAGACAAAAGGCTCTGTCGCCGAGATGCGGCGGGCGACAGAGATGATGGCCGTGCTGGGCGATCACCCGTATCCCAAGGACCTCGGGATCGATCTATTCGTGCTCAAGGAGAAGCGCCGCCGGCGCGAGCCCGGCCCCGGAGGGGAGCGTCTCGACGTCCCGCCGGCCCCGGAAGGTTTTATCCCCGACCCCTCCGGAAATCTCAGGATCGCGATCGAAGGCGGCTGGATCCTCGCCGGACATCGAGGAAAGGTTTTCCGCGGCCGGACGGCTGCCGATCTCGCGGCGGCGCTCATCCAGAACGGCTGCGTCTCCCGCCTCGATCACGCCGCATACCTGGGCCGGGAACTCGCCCGCGCCGAGGCGGCCGTCCTCCTCGGTCGGAGCTATGTGCAGGACGGACCGTTCTGATCGGCGTGCGATCCAATCATTCATTGCGCATGGCTCCCAACATGGATGCACTATGAAGATCAGGGGTATCTCCGCCGACCTCCTCGCCCTCCTCCTCAGGCTCGGGGCAGAAAACCACCCGTACGAGTTTGCGGCAATCCTCAGGGAGGTGGACGGCGTTATCAGCGAGATCGACCTGGTCCCGGGAACGACGAGCAACGAGGAGAGCGCGAACGTCTTCATCGACATGCTCCCCCTCGGCACCCACAACGCCGGCAGCGCCCACTCGCACCCGAACGGGGTGCTGTGGCCCTCCGACGCCGACATCTCTTTTTTTCCCCGCACCGGCCGGTACCACCTGATCATCGGTGCGCCGTACGGCCCCCGAGACTGGGCCTGCTTCACTGCGGACGGCAAACCGTACGACCTCGAGGTGATCGAGTGAGGCGGGTCGTTGCCACCGGCACCTTCGATATCCTCCACCCCGGCCATCTCTTCTATCTCGAGGAGTCGAAGAAGCTCGGCGACGAGCTCCACGTGATTGTGGCGCGGGACGCAAACGTCCGGCACAAACCCAGCCCGGTTATCCCCGAGGATCAGCGCCTTGCCATGGTGGCGGCGCTCAAACCCGTGGACCATGCCCGTCTTGGAGATGTCGAGGACATCTTTGCACCGATCCGGGAGATCGACCCGGACGTGATCACCCTGGGCTTCAACCAGTTCTTCAGGGAGGACGACCTGCGGCGTGCACTGCTGGAACGGGGGCTGCGTGCTGCGGTGGTCAGGATCGGCAGCTACGACGCTCCTCTTTCGAGTTCCTCCCGGATCGTGGCGCGTATTCTCGGCCAGCGCCGCCAGCCCTGATCCAAAACCTTAATCCTCTCCTCTGCCGTAAGGGCGGTGTGGTGGGATATGGGGGAAGGGCTGAAGGCCGAGATCGAAAAACTGACGCGGCTTGCAGAACGGCGCGGTGCGGTGGCGTCGCCGATCCGTGCGTCCGATGTGGTGGTCGCCGACTGGGTCAGGTTCAAATGCCGCTACGGTTGCAAAGGATATGGAAAGCATCTCTCCTGTCCGCCCTACGCCCCGACACCCGAAGAGACGCGGAGGATGGTGGCGAGCTATGAAACCGGGCTCCTTCTCCGCTTCGACGGCGACCCGGCCCACCCCGTCCTCGGGCCCGACGATATCCCGGACGATTTTCACTCCTTCTTCCGCGACCTGATCGTCTGGGTGAACGGCACAGTCCACGCCCTTGAAAAGATCGCCTTCTTCGACGGTTATTACAAAGCCTTCGGTTTCGGTGCATACCCCTGCATCTTCTGCGAGACCTGCATACCCGAGGAGATAGAGGGCCCGCTCAACGAGACGACGAAACGGTTCTGCAGGCATGCGGACGTGATGCGACCGAGTATGGAGGCCGCCGGGATGGACGTATTTGCGACCGCCCGCAACGCCGGATGGTCGCTCTCGACGATTCCTTCCGAGAACCTGGGCTACGGCAAAATCCTCCATGGAAATATCAGGTCGGTTGGGCTGATCCTCATTGAGTAGGGCGTGCCGCTGTTTTTTATTATCGGGCTTTAGCACCTTCTGACGATGGGAACCCCCCTGATACGTTGCTTGATATGGGCGCGACGCCAAGAATGATCTGAGATGATCGGACTCTCCGGCCCGCAGAATACCCTGTTCCATACCGACCGCCGTCTTGACCGGGCGGTCAGACTCGGCCTTCCTATCGGGCTCGCTTTTTCCTTCCTTCTTGTCCTGTACCTGACCCGGCCGTACCCCGAGTTTCTCCTGCTCGGCGGCCTGATCGTCGCCTATCTCCTCCCGCCGGCCGGCAAGGAGTCGGTGATACCGGTCGGGATCGGCCTGGGCGAACCCTGGTGGCTGATCGCATCGAGCACCCTCGTCATAGATCTCTGCTGCTCCCTGTTCGTCGCCCTGAATCTCGACCTTGCCCTCCGCATCCCGCTCCTCGGGCCGTTCATCGGCCGGTTCATGGAAGGTGGCCGGTCCTTCATCGAAGCCCGCCCCTGGCTCGAACGCCTCTCTTTCGCAGGCCTGATCATCTTCGTGATCGTGCCGTTCCAGGGATCGGGCGGGGTGAACGCCACGATTCTCGGACGGATCCTCGGCATGGGCGTCGCCGGTGCGGTGGGGTGCGTCCTCATCGGAAGCGCCGTCAGCAGTTTCGGGATCGCTCTGGGCGCCGGAACGGTCCTCAACCTCTTCAGGCAGAGCACCGCTCTCGGCGTCGGTGCGCTGGCGGCCATAGCCCTCATCCTCCTTGCCCTGGTGCTCGTCTGGCGACGCTATGCTCAGGAAAAGAGTTTCTGAAACGACGAACGGGGAACTCCGGGGTTCAGAATATTCTTATCTCCCGGAGCCCAGAGGGATGATCGGTGATGCGACGATGAAGAAGGCAGCGGCGCTGGTGTTGATCGTATTTCTTCTTGTGAGCCCGGCATGGGCTGCAGCGGGAGGCGAGCAGGGTAAGGGCAGCCAGATACAGGATGGAAACAACAGTGCGGGCGGAAACGGCAAGACGGTTTCCCCCGGCAACGGGGTATCGGTCCAGAATAAAACGGCTGAAAAAGAGCAAAAAACTCTCCACGAGCAGTTGCGGGATCGGATCAACCTGACGTCCGGGGAAGGGGCAGCGGCGATCGAAAACCTCAGCCCGGCGGCGCAGGCGGCATGGAAAAACCAGAACGCCGTTCGTATCGCCGTTCATACCTTCCTCTACTTCGGCGAGATCGACGGCGGTATCGGACAGAACGTCTCGGCGATCGCCAGGGAGTACAACAACTCGGTCATGACGAGGATCCAGGCTGAGGAGCAGATCCATCAGAATGCCGGGCTGGGGCGCTTCTTCTTCGGCGGCGACACCGAAGCGGCCGGAACGATCCTGGCTGATCTCAACACCAGCAGGGAGCAGGTCAGGGAGATGAGGAGCCTCGTGGAGAACTGCACCTGCGACAACGAGACGCGGGCTCTGCTGATGGAGCAGATCATGGTGATGGAGCAGGAGCAGGAACGGCTCATGACACTTGCCGAGGGGGAAATTTCGGATAAAGGTCTCTTTGGATGGATCTGGAAGTGAGGGGCAGGCCCTTCACTCCTTTTTTTCTGCTTTTGCCTTTGACGCCGCGCGCGCGATCAGGATGGTGGCGATAACGGCGATGATGGTTACGATGATTGCATAACTGAGTTGTGCGGAGAGACTCTCCGCCGTCCCGAACATCTGTACGAACAGCTGCTGTATCGCCCCGTTCCATGCCAGTGCGGCGACCAGGCCGAAGGCGGCGGTCATCAGGGCTGCGACTTTGTCAAGGACTTCTTCGTAGAAGGTCATGTGTCTGGATACGCATATTCTCGTATTAATATATTTTTCCGGCAACCAAGTCCTCTTATTCTTTGACCCCGATAATCGATCGAGGGTGCCTGATGAAGATTGCAGGGATATATGTCCGAAATTTCAAGAGTTTCGGCGAGGCCGCCGTCACTTTCGGTCGGTTCAACGTGATCATCGGCCCGAACGCCGCGGGAAAATCGAACTTCGTCGATATCTTCTCGTTCCTCTCGGATTGTGCACGGGAGGGGTTCGCCAACGCCGTCTCTCTCCAGGGGGGCGGGGAGTACATCAGGAACCTGAGGGCCGGCCCCTCAGAGATCACCCGGATCGTCGTCTCCCTTGACGCCGGCACAGGGCCGATACGGGTTCGCTTTTTCCGGGACGGCGATCGGGTGGTTGAGGCGGCCGTCGGTTCATGCGCCTACTCGCTCTCCCTCCTCTGCACGGGCACCACCTGCACCGTCGCTGCGGAGGAGATCGCGGCCGGCTGCACATACCGTCTCGTGGACGGCAACGGTTTTGCCTCTTCTCTGGGTGAAGGAGAGATCCGGCTGTCCCGCTCGGCGGACGGCGGTGTCAGCTGCACGGTCACTCCTGAAGGCATGGCCCCCGAACCCGACTGCACCCCTCTTGCCACCTCCCCCCTTGCACCGGACGAGTCGCTGCTCGAAAACCCGGTTATATATCCGGCGTTTTCCCCTCTCGTCTACCAGATCAGAAATTTTTTCCGTGACATCGGCCACTATGACCTCGATCCCCGCCTTGCAAAGCATGCGGCTGAGATCTCGGGCCGCGCCGACCTCGACCGTGACGGGGGAAACCTCGCCGTGGTGCTCAGGGCGATCCTGGCCGACCCCGAACAGCGGCACCGGGCCTGGGCCCATGTCCGCGAGCTCCTCCCTTTCATCCGTGAGATCGGGGTGGAGCGGATCACCGACCGGGCTCTTATCACCACCCTGCGGGAGGAGTACGCCGGCGAGGCGGTCCCGTCTTTCCTGGTCTCGGACGGCACGATCAACCTCACAGCGCTTGTCGCCCTGCTGTACTTCGAGGACAAACCGGTCGTCATCATCGAAGAGCCTGAACGCAACATTCACCCGGCCCTCATCGCGAAACTCGTCTCGATGATGCAGGACGTCGCCGCTCACCTCGACCGCCAGATCCTCATCACCACCCACCACCCCGAGGTCGTGAAATACGGCGGCATGGAGAACATTCTCCTGGTGAAGCGGGATCCTATGGGGTATTCCGTCATCACCCGCCCTGCGGAGCGCGAGGAACTCGAGGTCTTTCTGGAGACGATGGGGATCGACGAACTCTATGTTCAGGATCTTCTTTGAGGCGGACACATGACCCCTGCCCCCCTGTATGTCCTCCTCGAGGGACCGGACGACGAGCGCTTTTTTTCCCGTATCGTCCTTCCCCTCTTTGCCGAAAAAGGTTATGAGGTGCGGATCTGGAAATACGCCTGTGAAAAGAGGCAGCGGACGATAAACCTGATTCTTGCGGTCAGAAAAGGCGGCAAATCATATATATTTGTCAGGGACATCGACAGGACCCTGTATGCACGCATCAGGGTGCAGGAGACCCTGAACCGCTTCGGGCACGCAATGGAGCCGGAGATGATCGTCATTGTCGTCCCTGAGATCGAGGGGTGGTACCTTGCGGGAGTATCGGAGGATGCGGCGTCCCGCCTCGGCATCAGGGCACGTATCGGACGGACCGACCGGGTCACCAAGGAGGAGTTCAACACCCTCGTCCCGCGGGGCAGATCGAGGATCGAGTTCATGCAGGGGATTCTTGAAAAGTATGACCTCGGGCTGGCGCGAAAGAAGAACCGATCGTTTCGTTTTTTCATGGACTGGTTCGTCAACGGCGATCGACTGCCGTAGGCAGAGAACACGGCGTTAATGCCGGAGAGAAACCCGGCATTCCTGTTGCAAACCCTGCACGACGCCGGATAAAACACTATATTTTTCCGATATCCGGGGCATAGGATGATCTGCTGGATGCCATGAATACAGGAAAAGGCCACCTAAAACCGTCGGAGATCGCCGATCTCGCCGGCCTCCCGGAAGAAGAGGTCAGGGAGTATATCGCCGCATATCCCGATCTCTTTCCGTACCGGAGCATCGGACCGGTACGGCTGTACGCTCCGAAAGCCGTTGAAAACGTCAAAAAAGTTGCAGAAGCAACCCGTGCCGGACGACAGGCCGGGGAGGTGGCTGAAGCGGTTGCCGCGGTGGCTGAGGAGGACCAGGCCCCTTCGCCGGTGACGCAGGCCTACCTTGAGGCACGCGACCTCAAGGACGTTGTCGCCAGGCAGGAGCAGCAGATAGAAGCACTCCGCAGGGAGATGGGAGCGCGGGAGCGCACCCTCCTCGAACGGATCGCCGCCCTCGAAGGAACCCTCGCGCGCGAACAGAAAAAGACGTCGCTCATCGCCGACTGGATCGACTATTTCGACGCCGAGCTCGCGCTGCTCAAACGTCCGCTGCTGAAACGGATCTTCGAAAAAAAGAGTTAGTTTTTCCTGCGCAGTACAAGGACCGCACCGAGAATGCCGAGCGCACCGAGGGCACAGATCGGTGAAAGCGGTGCCTTCTGCGTCACCGGCGTCAGGGTGGCGGCGATGGTGACGGTCTGGCCCTGTCCCGGGTACTGGGTGATCGACGCAGAGTAGGTCTGGTATCCGTCTGCCTGGACACTGACGGTCTTGTACGGCGTTCCGGTGGTGTAGACACTCACGAGGAGTTCGCCGTTGTTGATCTGTCCTTTCAGGTCGTTGTCGAAGTACACCTTTGCACCCTGGACGTTGCACGTCACGAGGTACGCGCCCATGTCGCCGCCGATGGGCGACTGTTCAAGGGTTGTGGCGATGGTGACGGTCTCGCTCTTCGCCGGGTACTGGGTGATCGAGGCGGTGTAGGTCTCGTATCCATCGGCCTGGACGCTGATGGTCTTGTATGGCGTTCCGGTGGTGTAGACGCTCACGAGGAGTTCACCGTTCTGGATCGCACCCTTGTAGTCGTTGTCGAAGTAGACCTGCGCTCCCTCGACGTTGCACGTCACGAGATACGCACCCATGTCGCCGCCGATCGGGGCCTCCTGCAGGGTGGCCGTGATGGTGACGGTCTGGCCCTTCGCCGGGTACTCGACGATCCTGGTGGTGTAGGTCTCGTATCCGTCCGCTTCGACACTGACGGTTGTGTACGGCGTGCCGGTCACATAGACTTCCACCAGCAGGCGGCCGTCCTGGATCTCTCCTTTCAGGTCGTTGTCGAAGTAGACTTTTGCCCCGTCGACATTGCAGTGGACTGCATAATATCCGACGTCGCCGCCGACCTGAGCGCTTGCGAAAGGTATCATGCCCGCAATGAGCATAATCCCCAGAATAATGGCGTAATTCATCCGCATGATATCACTACCTATGCGATCTGCACCATTGTTTAGAGATTTTTCTATCCGCTTCCGCACAGACAATTAAAAGAGTATAAATTCTTGTGCGAACAGGCTGGATAGGTGAAATCATTCGGGTGAGGATCTGCAGTCTTGACCATCGTCTCCTTTAGGCGCCCGGGAGTCGACGATTTGTCCCCGGGTCATGCCCGGTCATTGCGGGGTGTGCAGCGCCGCATCCTCTGCCTCCTTATCCGCAACAGATCTCCCGGAAGTGATGCGCATGGATAGGTTCATGGAGGAGGCACTCTCTGAAGCGGCGTCCGGCCTCGCCGAAGGAGGTATCCCGATAGGTGCGGTGCTCGTCAGGAGCGGCGAGGTGATCGGGCGTGGGCATAACCGGCGGGTGCAGCAGGACGATCCCGTGCTCCACGCCGAGATCGACTGCCTCAGGAACGCGGGGAGGGTCGGGCGATATGCCGATACCGTGCTGTACTCCACCCTGATGCCCTGCTATCTCTGTGCCGGGGCGGTCGTGCAGTTCGGGATCCCGAAGGTGGTGGCCGGTGAGTCGAGAAACTTTGCAGGGGCCGGCGACTTTCTTCGCGATCACGGCGTCGAGGTGATCGACCTCGACCTCCCCGAATGCTACGAGATGATGGCCGGATTCATTGCCGGTCACGGAGACCTCTGGAACGAGGATATCGGAGAACTCTGACGATGGAACTCGATGCCACGGCGGCACTGGTGATGGCGTGGGCGTCCCCCCTGTACGACGGCGGCAGAGTCAGGGATTTTTTCGACGCCCTCAATCTATCGAAGGGCACATCTCTCCTCAGGCGTTGCGACGAGGTATGCCCCTGGTACGGCGAGGTGATCCTCAACCGGAAATATCAGATCGCTCATCTCGTGGGCCGGGAACTGGCCGTCTCGCCGGAGCCCTGCCGGATCGTGATCCCTGCCGCCGGCATGAGCCCTCTCGCACTTGAAGTGCTCGAAAATTATCCTGACCGTGTAACCGATGTCGTAGAAATTGATATTTCGGGTATGGCCGAGAAGCACGCTCTCTACGAACAGGTCGCCCCCGATCTCGCCGGACAGATCACCTGCGTCCGGGCGGATATCACGGCGCCGTCCCTTGGCCGCTATGCCGGGAAAGAACCGGTGATCCTTGTGATCGAAGGGGTGAGTTATTATCTCGGGCGGGACGAACTGGGCGGGATGATCAGTTCGTTCTGTTCGGGAACAGGGAGGAACGCCGTTATCGTCGAGTATCTCGCCCCCTGCCAGATGGTCGCCGCGCGCCGCCGGTCCATCCCCCGCAACATTTTCAGGTCTATCAGGGAGGCCTGCGGACTCGCTCCCTTCTCGGTCTACACACCCGGAGGGATGGCCTCGGTGATCAGGGACGCAGGCGGGAGGGTGGACGCCCACTACTCGACGGCTGCGATGGAGCGGGCACGCTGCGGTGAAAACCATTTCTTCAGGTCGGACGAAGAAGGGTGGATCTGGTGCACGAAGGGGCGCATCTAAAAAAAGTGTTCAGGCCGTGAACCCGTCGTTCAGCATTTTTATCTCGTTTGATGCGAGCGTTTCTTTGAAGATCATGATCTCGTCGAGCGATCCCCTGTAATAGAACGGATAATATTTCCCGTCCTTATACAGCATCTGCTGTTTTCCTATTCTCAGGGGTTCGCTGCTGGAATGGAGATTCCCGTTCATGCTTTTGCTGTCGAAAATTGCCCCGTTCCGATAAAACTCGATTGTTGAACCGTCGAAGACCGTGGCCACCGAGATCCAGCCCCCCGACGTGACCAGATCCACGTCGCTGGTGGCGCTCCGGTCATCTTCGAGGACGTCGTGATATTCGAAGATGATCTTGCCTCCGGATGCGATAAGCCATTCATAGTTGTCGTTCTGGTCGTTCGCCCCTTTTCCGATGACGGTGTAGTAGTTTCCTATTACCGAGGGTTTCATCCAGAGATAGATCGTGCCGCCGGGGGAGAGGTCGAGCGAGGCGCTGTCCGGCACCCGGACATATGAGTTGCCAGATAACTGCAGCGCCTCTCCCGTCACCCCTGACACCCATGCTCCGGGTATTGAGTGATCCTCCTTATTGTAGATCGTTCCGGTGTTTCCGTTTCCCGAAGCGTCCGTCGTGTCGCCGTCGAGCCGCCACCAGGCGGACGGCCACGGGATCGCCGCGATCTGTTTCTGGACGGAGATGTTGCGGGCGCTGTTGCTGGCGTTCAGCGTGACCGTGTACGTCCCGCGGGCGAAGGTGTGGGTGACGTTCTTCCCGTCGGCCGTCCCGCCGTCGCCGAAGTCCCAGGCCCACGACGTGGCGTTGGTGGTGTTGGCCGCGAACGTCACCGGGCGTCCCGCGAAGTACAGGGTTTTTGAAAGCCCGTTCTCCTGCGTGGCGTTGAACTCCGCCGTTATCGGCCCTGTCTTGTTGCCGCCGCCGGTCCCCCCGACAGCGACACCCTCCGATGCGATCAGGACGTCGTGGGTGGCGTCGATGACGCTGACGCGCCAGGTTCCTTTCTCGAAGGAGGACAGGACCGTGCCCCTCCCAACGACGGCGCTGAGGTTGTCGGTGATTCCGACCCCGTCGCCGCAGCGGTACAGCGTGAGGGTGTCGCCGGGTGCGAAGGTATTTGTCGTCATATCGGGGTCGGGCACCGCCGTTGCGGTGCTTCCGTCTGGGCCGGCGACGTCGAAGCGTGCGAGGGCGGCTCCCCGGTGCAGTTTCGTGTCGTTGAGCCAGACTTCGTCGCCGCCGCGGTCGAATACGCTGATGACCTCCACCCCGCCCGTCTCCTCCGCCTGGAAGCCGACCACCACGTAGGCGGTCTTTTCGGTGAACGGTGTCAGCCCGAGAAAGGTCGTAATAACGATCCCCGCGAGGGCGCAGAGCAGGAGGATGAGCACCACTTCGGTGAGCACCTCGGAGAGGGCGCTGTCCCGGTCGCGGCGGTGTGGGGGGTTCATATGTTCTGGTTATCCGACAGAACGTTAATATTTCCTGTTTTGACCCGCGGCCCATTCCTATTTCAGGACGGATGACATACACAGGTGATGGGGAGACCGATCCCTGAAGAGGTGGCCGGATGCAGGTCGGTGTCATCGCTGTAGGAAAGGTGAAAGACCGCTATATCAACGAAGGAATTGCTGAATACGAAAAGCGCCTCCGTCCGTATACGGACCTGAGGATCGTCGAGGTGCGGGACGAGCGGGTGCCGAACCGGGCCTCCGAAGCCGAAGAGGGGCAGGTGAAGGTGACGGAGGGCGATCATATTCTTGCCGCCGTTCCCGCCGGCGCCCTCTTCATCGCCCTTGACGCCGCAGGCGAAACGTGGTCGAGCGAGGAACTGGCTTCACGGATGAAGGGGTGGGAGATCACCGGAAAAAATGAGATCGTGTTCGTTATCGGCGGTCCGCTCGGCCTTTCGCCGGCGGTGCTTTCACGGGCAGACGTCCGCCTTTCCCTCTCAAGAATGACGTTTCTTCATACCATGGTGCGGCTGATCCTTCTTGAGCAGGTCTACCGCGCCTTTAGAATTATGCGTGGGGAACCATACCATAAATGATCCGATCCAGGAAAATTGAATATACGGGTTTTTCTAATAAAATTCCGACCAAATTATAATTTGTTGCTAATCTGTGTTGTTTTAAAACTCCGTCCGGCCCTCGCCGCCCTCCGGTCTCTTCTCTTCTCCTGACCCGGAATGCCCCTATCGCAACGGTTTTACCCGGAAGTCAGAAAAATTGTACCTGGGGACGTTGTGGATACACACACCCTGCACGGGGTAAACACATGAACGATAAGATTCCAGACGAAGATTTCAGGCAGCTCACCGACTACCTCAAGAGCGTCGTGCTCAGGGCGCTGGATGACTGTGAGGACAAACCCATCGCGATCGGTGTACGGCTGCTCGTCAGGGACGGACACTGTCATGTCCTCCCCCCGACCTGGGCCCCGGCGAAAGCCACCGATGGCACAACCGGCCAGGAGCCTGTGGAAACCAGCGAGCCTGTGGTCGAAGTGATGGAGGTCGGCAGCAAGATCGTGGTGACGGCCGAACTTCCGGGTATGTCAGAAGAACATGTCCGGACCTGGCAGGAGGGTTTCACTCTCGTCATCAACGCCCTGGACGGCCAGCGGAGCTACCGGCGGGCCGTTGCCCTCCCTGAGATCCCTCTCGATATGGAAGCGATGTCGTTCAGGCACGGTGTCCTCGACATCTCGTTCGGACCGAAGTCCGGTATGGAAGCCGGGAGTCTGTACGGATAAGATATAATTCACCGATCCCTCACCCCCCTGTAACCGCTCTACAGGGGGTGGAGGGATGGATTGCACCTCAAGGCCGCACCGGCTATTTTCTTCCCTTTTTTTGCTGTTCTTCCCGCTCCCCGGGGGACGGGTTTTCCTTTTTCATCGGGCACTGTCGGTTCCCGCATCCTGTACAGACGTCCTTTCGGATCAGGAATAACCCTCCGGCCGCAAACACCCAGAAGACCAGAAACAGCACCGGGCTCTTTGTGAGCCAGTACTGTGGAGCGAGGACGACCACCAGGGCAGGAATCCCGACCCCGGCGAGATCGATCGGGGAGTAGGGGCCGGGCTTGCGCTCCGGAAGGACGGCGGCGATCTTTCCGGGCAGGATATGGACGCACCTCTCACCTTTTTCCGGGCACTTCGTGCAGAAGGCGGCGATGGTGATCGTGCCGAGAAAGGCGCTGCCTGCCAGGTACTCCACGGCGAAAGAGATAGAGACCTTCGCCATCGCCTCCGCTCCGACGAGCACTGCGGCGAGGATCAGGAGGATGCTTGTTACGCCCGCATTCCGGCGGTTCATGTGCAGTTCTCTGGACCCGCTCCCTGATGAGGTTTTGTCCCGGGACCGACGCCTCCGGGATGTCCGCCCCTTTCATGCCGGTAAAAAAAAAATGATCGGCCGGATCCTCCATCAATCGGACCCGTTCTTTATCGCGTAGAACCCGAACGGCCGATCGTGCCACCAGGTCGTGCCGGCGATCGCCTCTTTCGTCTGCGTGAAGAGGAGGCCCTCGAACCGCTGGTCGTCGCTCTCGTCGAAGGTGTCGGCGAAGTCGATATAGAACTCGATCTTGTAGTCGGGCCCCCACTCGGCCGACAGGGGATAGGTGTCGGTCCGCACGTAGCCGTAGGCCTCGTGCTCCGCGCCGTCCGAACCCGTGTAGGTCCCCTCGATGTTCGGCATCTGCTCGATGTAGTCCCCACCTGACGCGGTCAGCACCAGCGTGCCTTTCCAGCCGTCATGGTTCATCGCATAGGTGCCGGCGAAGTCGGACGGCTGGAAAGAGGAGATTCCCCCGACCCTGAGCGATGGGTCGCCGAAGAGCATCATCTTGTGCATGTGGATGTAGGCGTAGTACGACCGGAGGTCGACGTTGTCCAGCCACTGCCTCTGGGCATAGTACCACATGTACCCGAGCTTCGGCGGTTTCCACCCGACCGAATAGGCCTCGAAGAAGTATTTGTCCAGGTCTTGCCCGCCGTACTCCATCTTGTCGGCGCAGCCGACGTACGCCACCGCCCCCTGCCGGTGTTTCACCAGGAATTCTTCGGCCAGAGACTCTTTGTCGTACCGGGAAGGCTGGACCGCCATCGGTTCTGGCCGGTCGGCCACCGTCGCGGTGCTGCTCCACTCGGTGTCGTCCGCGGCACGATAGTAGTCAGAGGGAATGGCTGAAATGACGCAGTTGTCGAAATAGAACCTGCCCGTGTAGCAGGCGACGGCGAAGACCACCGGGAGCCTGTCGGTGTTCGTCAGGTTCGTGACGTCGGTCCAGCCCTGCTGCTGGTCGAAGACCCAGCTCCACGCGAGCGGGGTGCCGTGGCCGAAGTAATTGACGAAGCCGACTCCTTCGTTCACTGTGGCGTTGATCACCCCTGCCCGGTAATTTCTGATATCTGTGCTCGAGAACCACTGAGAATCTTCGTACGGCTTGATGATCGTGAAGTCGGAGAGATATCCGTCGAGCCGGTCCTTCTTGCTCACGTCGCCGAAGTCGCCGTCGACGACCCAGAGGGCGCGTTCGAACCATTCGGCGTTGTAGGCCTCGAACTCGTAGTCGATCACTTTGTCCACGTAGGTCGCCACCTCGTCGGCGGTGGAGGCCGGCACCCGCCCGACCATGATGTCGGGGTACATATCGATCTGGTCGAGGTTCAGCTTTGCGAGGTCGCCCTCGCCGAAGCCGTCGAAGTCCATCTCCCCGTATATGCCGTTGCCGTTTCCGTCCCAGTTGTCAAAGTCGTATGCTTCGTCGTAGAGGTCGGCGTAGTAGAGGTCGGAAGGATACCATCTCGTTCCCCATTCGGTGTTGTAGGCCTTGACGTACCTGACCGGGAACCGGTCGCAGTCACCGACGAGCATGACGTAGACGACACCGCAGGCCTCCTCGTAGTCGGCGATGCAGCGTTTCACCCGTTCGGGCTGGTCCGAACCGGCGCACTGCCGCTCGATCTCTTCGAGGGTGACGATCGTCGTGGCGATGCCGGTCCGGTCTTTATGCTTCTGCAGGGGTTCCAGGGCGTCCTCGAACTCCTCGGGTGCGATGATCAGGAGGTCGAACGCCCCGATCGGGATGCCGCGGTCGACCGTGAGTGTGGTGGAAAAGACGTTGTTCGTCTCGTCGGCCTCCTCGAAGATGTCGCCGTAATCGACGGTTGCCGTGACGTTGTGATTGCCGGCCGTGGCGTTCCAGTACTCGGCCGCTCCGATGGTGAACTCTTCGCCCGGGTCCACGGGATCGCGTCGGTATATGGCGTAGCCCCCGCCGTACACGGCATCAGCGCCGTCGATGGAAAACTCGATGCCCGGGAGCATGAAGTACCACATATCACCCAGACGTGCCGGCGTGAGCGATCCCGGGCCGTTGTTTCTGACGACCGCCGCAAAGGCGATTGCATCGCCGGTCTTCGGGTTTTCGGGCAGCCAGGAGATGCTCGTGACCTCGAGGTCGGGCAGCGAGGCGTTGTCGGCAAGCAATTCTGATTCACTCCTTTCCGTGAAGACGGTCCGGTTGCCGTCGGCGGCCCCGGACGCCGGAATCAGGGCAAGCAGGAGAATGCCCGCAACGAATATTATACACAAACTGCCTGATTTCAAAATTATTCCTTTCATGATTCCCCTCCGTGTTTCAGGCCGCAATTGCGTGCCCACTGAGGGTGGGTACTTGATATAAAAATGTATTTATTTTTCAAAGATTTCTGGATATTTCGTCTAAATTCTATGATACTGCGCTATATAATCCGTCTAGTATGATATTGGTGTTTTTTGCATGATTTTTATTCCGGTGTTCATACAGATAACAGCACGCCCATTTTTCTCAGGCCGACGTTCCGCTGCCGTCGAACGGCATACGATGCAACTCTTTATGATGCGGCAGATCGTCTTACGTACCGGGATGTCTGACGCGGGCGTGGGGGACGGAGTGTCCGGCCCGGATCTGGCCCTCTATATCGATCGTGCGGATGTCGTCCTCCTGGTCCTCGGTGCGGATGGGCGGATCCGCTTCATCAACCAGAGAGGGTGCGATCTTCTCGGCTACCCGCGGGACCGGATGATCGGCATGGACTGGTTCGAGATCTGCATCCCGGAAACCGTTCGGGGGGTTGCCCGCCTGGCGTTCAGGCGCTCCCTGAGCATGGGCTACGACTTCGTGGGCGGTGCGGCGGAGACCGTCGTCACCCGATTCGGGTCGCTGCGGCGGATTGTGTGGCGCAGCAGCCTCTTAAGGGACGCCGAAGGCGCCGTCCTCGGGGCGGTGCGCACGGCTATTGAGACACCGGAACCGGGGGAAGATAAAGAGCGGGGATCCGGGTCTTCCGGATATGCCGGGATCCTGCTCGCCCGGCACGACTTTGCGGCCACGACCCGCCTGATCTTCGAGTCGTGCAGGAACCTTGTCGGTGCGCAGGCAGGTTTTCTCGTCGTCTTTGAGGGGGGCGATGGGGCATCGATCCTCGATCCGGGTGCGGGCGGCCACGACGTCGAATCCTCGCTTTCGGCGCTCATCGAGATCCTTTGCACAGGGTCGTACGGGGGCGAAGGCGCCATGATCGAGAACGATCTTCCCGGCAGCAGATGGGCGCAGGGCCTCCCGTCCCGCGGTTCGGTCCTCGAACATGTCCTCGTAGCCCCGCTCGTCTTAGAGGGAACGAGCCTCGGGCTGCTGGGGCTCGCCTGCAAACCGGGAGGGTTTACCGACGCCGACGCCTCTCTTGCGGCTGGATTCGCAGATCTCGCGGTTGTAGCCTTTAGTGACGCCGAAACCCGCCGGAGGCTCCTCGATAGCGAGCGCCGGTATCACACCCTCGCCGGGATCTCTCCGGTAGGGATCTTCAGGGCCGACCGTTCGGGCGACTGCGTGTACGTGAATCCATACTGGTCGGCCATCAGCGGTGTCCCCTTTGAGGAAGCCCTGGGGAAAGGCTGGGAACGATCCCTTCACCCTGAGGATCGGGAGCGGGTGCTTGCGCAGTGGCGCGACGTCATCGGCGGAAAATGCGAGTTCCAGGAGGAATACCGCGTCGTACGTCCTGACGGGACGGTGGTATGGGTTCTCGGCAGCGGCACCAGCGAGACGCACCCTGACGGCGAGCCGATCGGGTACGTCAGGACGGTCATTGATATCACCGACCGGAAAAAGGTTGAAATCCAGCAGCAGGAGCACCTCAGGTTCCTCCAGCAGTTGATGGATGCCATTCCTAACCCGATCTTTTTCAAGGATGCCGGGGGGATCTATATTGGGTGCAACCGGGCGTTTGAGGACTACATCGGGCTTTCCCGCGATCGGATCATCGGAAAGTCGGTATATGATATTGCCCCGCCGGATTTTGCTGCGGTCTACGAGGAAAGAGACCGGGCGCTGTTTGCACACCCGGGCGTGCAGATCTATGAATCCAGGGTGCAGTACGCGGACGGCAGCATCCGCGACGTCCTCTTCAATAAGGCCACATACGTGAACGCCTCCAACCAGGTTTCCGGTCTTATCGGGATCATCCTGGACATCACCGAACGTAAACGGGATGAGACAGCCCTGAAGACCGCGAACAACAAGTTGAACCTGCTCGCAAGCATCACCAGGCACGATATCCTGAACCAGCTGACTGTTCTCCTGGGATCGCTGACCCTCCTCCTCGACGACGTACACGACCCCGATGTTGTGCATCTGCTCAGCAGGTCCAGAGATGCGGCCCGCACCATCGAACGCCAGATCCTGTTCACCCGCGACTATCAGGACATCGGCATGAACGCCCCCCGCTGGTTCAACGTCGGAGAGACCGTCAGGATTGCGGCGTTCGGTCTGCCCGAAGCGTCGAAGATCCTCTCCGTGGATGTCGGCGATCTGGAGGTGTACGCCGACCCACTGCTGCAGAAGGTCTTTTACAACCTGATGGAGAACGCCCTCAGGCATGGGGGAGCGATCACCAGGATCGGCGTCTCCGCGGAGCCTTCAGGGAAGGATGTGGTCCTGACGTTCGAAGACGACGGTGTCGGCATACCTGAAGGGAAGAAAGAACAGATCTTCAGGAGGGAATACTACGTCAACACCGGGCTCGGGCTCTTTCTCTCCAGGGAGATCCTGGCGATCACCGGCATCGCCATCAGGGAGACCGGCACGCCGGGAAAAGGCGCCCGGTTTGAACTCCTGGTTCCGGCGGGCGGGTTCAGGCACCGTGGGGAGACGGCGGGTCCCGGGGTTTGAGCATTTCGGCCGCCGGCCGGCTCCGGGATCAGTTCCTCTTGAACACCTTCTCGATCCGCACCCGCCGCCCGAGTTTCGCCTCGTACCATTCCTGGTTTTTGAGCGCCTGCTTCATGTTCCTGATGGAGTGTCGGACCCTTGTCCCTGTCTCAACATCGATCAGCACCAGTTTTCCCATCGGTATCACTCCTGCCGATGCATGAGATGTACGTCCAGCTGTTTAGAAGGTTTTTCCCTCTGGCCGGGGAGGTGGGCAGGACATCGGGCCCCCGGATCCTGCACGGTTACTGCACCGGTGGTACGGCCCCCGCAGTCAACGACTCGAAATTAACTTCAGAGAATAATAGCGGCACCCTTATATCGAATACTATTATACTCCTCCCCACACGCGGGAAAAGACTCATATGGGCCATGAACTGCTGAACGTGGTCTTAAAAAAGTGTAAAAATCATTTGTTTCTCTAAAATCTGGAGAACTTTTCCGGAACCGTGCTCGAAGGAACCATCATGATATCGAACAAAACGGCTGTCGGCGTCCTGCTGCTGTTCGGGCTCTGTCTTCTGACGGCGCCCGGGGCGGCGGGAGCAAACGAAAGCGGGGAGACGATGTTCGACGATGAGCCGGCCCTCAATTTCACGTCTCCCGCCGGAGACGAAGGCGGTCCTGCCACCGTCAACGGCACCGCCGGGGCGACGTCGGAAGATCTGCAGAACGTCGTCGACAGTGTGACCGGTGCCGGCGCTGCGAACGATGTCGGCATCACTGCCGACAAGGAGACCGTCGTCAGGAACAACCCCTTCATTGTCACGGTTTCCGGCGGCCCGAATGCAGAATACTACCTCTACGTGAGGGACGCCGCCGTTGCGGCGAACAAATACCCGTACATCAAACCGGGCCAGCCGTCCGTGACGATCGTCGACGCCGCCTTTACGGGTGCGGCCGATCCTGCCGCCGACACCCTCGCCAACGGCGAGCGGGCGAAAGCCGGCGGGGCGTATGTCCCCGGCACCGCGGCCGTCCTCACCACCGACGCCGGAGGCTCATGTTACGCAGAGTTCAGCACCAACGCCAGCACCGCCCCCTCGACCTACTTCATTACGGTCGTCGACCCGGCCGACGCCTCGAACAGCGGCGACATCAGGGTCGTGGTGAGGGCGGGCGAGGTCACCATCACCGCGGAGGGTATGAGCACCTACTACATGGGGGAGATAATCGCGCTCTCCGGCACCAACACCGACAGCGACGACGTCTACCTCTTCATGACGGGTCCGAATCTCGGCGACGATGCGGGCGTCGCACTGGATGACCTTACGGAATACACCTCTGCTGGCAACTATGCCCGGCGCCAGGTCGAAGCCGACGGCACCTGGGAATACAGGTGGGACACCGCCCTCCTGACGATGAGGAACTGTGTCCTGGATGCAGGCAGCTACACCGTCTACGCATGCAGCAACTGCGTCGACGACCAGGGGAACAACGTCGACAAATACCACCTCTCAGGCGTGCAGTACCAGACCTTCATGGTCCAGTTCAAGTCGCCCACCATCTCCCTGGGCGGGATCGAAGCGGTCGTCGCCAAGGGCGATCGGCTGACGATCAGCGGCGCCGCTACCGGAAACCCCGATCAGGTAAGGATCTGGATCATCGGCACTAAGTACCGCCTGCTCGGTGTAACCGCCTTCGCCGAAGAGGACGGCACCTTCTCCTATACCCTCGGGCGCCTGGACACACGAAAACTCTCTTCGGGCCAGTACTATGTTGTCGTCCAGCACCCGATGTGCGAGCACGTATTCAACGTCTTTGCCTTCGCACCGGGCTCCACCAGCGACTTCAGGATCGCCAACACCTGGTCGTCGGAGACCGTCGACCTCGGCCCCATGGCTGCCTCCGACGCCGTGACCGCCCTCATTAACATGATCGAATCGCCGAACTGTGACGACATCTGCCGCAAATTTACCTTCAGCGTCGAGGAGCCCTGGATAGCGATCGACCCCGTCGCCAACCATACTGTCGGCGAGACCTTCACGGTCATCGGGAGCACCAACCTCGCCGCCGGCGACACCCTCGTCTACGATATGTCCCACGCCTCCTTCAACCCGACTGTTCCGGGCGGTGAGCCCGGATATGGGGCTGCCGGCACTACCACGGTCAGGACCGGCACCGGCACGAACGAGTGGTCCTTTGAGGTCAATACTACCAGATTTCACGCTGAACCGTACGAAATAACCGTCGAATCGGTGGAAGCCGACGTGAGCAAAGCCACCACGCTTTACCTGGACGGCGAGTCGTATACGCCGCCTGATCCGCCAGCAGGTCTGACTGGCGGGAACTACGGGATCGAGTATCTCCTCATCGACCCGGAGACGGACAGGATCGCTGCCGGGGAGAACGTGAGTCTGTACGGCAGGTTCACCCTGAAAGATGACGGCGACTCCACCTTCCCTGCCGGCGATCGTCTCGAAATGCATACCGATCTCGAAAAACCCTCCTGGCAGTATGCCGTCGATATAAATTATGCCCCTGCCGGATGCCGGACTGTGTACGCCCAGGATCTCACTATCAACGGCTTTGACCTGTCGTACAGGGATGACGTCAATGTCCGGATACGGCTCTCTCTCACCGGCAACGCTTCTTCGACCTCGCTCGACCAGAACCAGACACTGCTCGCGGTCAGGCAGGTGGACGGAGACGGTGCGTGCGTGAACGGGAGCGAGTATCTCCTCAGGTTCACCCCTTCCGGGACGGTTTCACCGGGGGATACCGACGAGACCATCGCCCTTTCGCCGGGATGGAACTTCGTCTCCACGCCGAAGGCCCTCGCCGCCGACAGCGAAACGGCGTCGATCTTCGCCGGGGTGGACACGGCCGGCCACTCGGTCCTCCGCTACGACACGGCGTCGCAGGCCTGGGAAGCACTCAAAGGGAGCGATAAGATCCGCCCCCTGGAAGGTTACTGGATCTACTCTGCAGCGGCGGTGAACGTTCCCCTCTCCTATGCCGCCGGTTCGCCGCAGGCCCCGCCCGAGCGCACCCTTGCGGTCGGGTGGAACGCCGTCGGCTTCTCAGACACCGATCCGGCCGCGGCCCGCGACACCCTGCTCTCCCTCGGCGATGCCTGGTCGGTGCTGATGGGTTTCGACGCCGCCGCCCAGGCCTACGAGACCTCGATCATCAGGGGCGGGAGCGGGGATCACAGTGATGCCGGGCTGATGCTGCCGACGAAGGGCTACTGGCTGTACCTTACCGAAAACGGCACCCTCGCCGCTATCGGGGCGTGACGGAGATGAACATGAAAACCTCCGCACTCATCTGCCTCCTCCTGCTTGCCTGCGCCCTCCCGGTTTCGGCCGTGCCCGCCCTCCCCGAGGAGGTCTACGGGACGGTGACCTGCGGCGGCACCCCTGCCCCTGCGGGGACGGTCGTCGCCGCCCTGATTAACGGGGCGATCTGCGGGGAGATCACTCTGGACGAGGCGGGCGTGATGGGCGGGGCCGGGACCTTCGACGAGCGATTGATCGTCACCGGCAAAAATGCGGGAGATGTTGTCTCCTTCACGGTAAACGGTGTGGCAGCCGCCGAAACCCTGGCGTTCTCGCCGGGCACCGTCGTCCGCCTTGACCTCACGGCACCCTCGAGCGCCCTCGATCCCACTGTGACGCGGGCGGCCTTTGCAGCCTTGCCCCGTCTGGGTGTCGCACCCCTCATCGTAAAGTTCACCGACCTGTCGACAAACGCCTCGGTCTGGGCGTGGACCTTCGGCGACGGCGGGACGGCGACGGTGCAGGACCCGTCGCACACCTACACCGCGGGCGGGAACTACACCGTGACCCTCTCGATCAACGGCGGGGAGGATACGGCGACGGCGAAGGTCAGCGTGCTGCCCGTCCTCTTCGGCGACGCCAACGACGACGGCGTCGTCGACCAGGCCGACACCCTCCGGGTGCTCAAGCAGGTCGTCGGCACGGCCGCGACGCCTGCGAGCGGGACCGCCCTGTTCAGGCAGACCGACGTGCACGAAAACGGTGCGATCGAAGTCGGCGACGCCCTCTTCATCGCCCAGTACAACGTCGGATTGCGGGGGCCGTGGTTCGGGATGGGCGGGACGTAATCATCTCTACCCGCTCATCTCGCTCACATACACCCCGGCACCGAGCCACCAGGTGTCGTCGACCTTCTGGACATAACTCATCTTGGGCTCGACGGTCATGTTCCGTGAGGGGTCCGCGTAGAGGTAGAAGATGAACCCTCCGCCGTGCTGCGCCAGGAGGATCTCGACCCTGGTGTAGTTGACCCCGAAGGGGTCCTGGAGCCCGGAGAGATCGGTTCCGATCAGTTGGGGCTGATAGGGGAGCGCCAGGGTCGTTCCGTTATAGTCGAAGGCGTAGATGTAGAGGTCGCCGCGGACGAACGTCCCGTTTTTATCGTTGAACTCCCGCAGCGCCCCGTCCGTTCCCACCGTCCCGGCATACGCGATCGCCTCCCTGACAAAGGTTTTCAGGCTTTCTCTCAACAGAGAATCCGTCCCCGCCTTCACGATCGGCGACTCCTCCTCCGGATCGTAGATGCCGGCCCCGATGAGCCAGCTCCCGTCCACCATCATCACGTAGCTGAGTTTTTGCTTTACGGTGAAGTTGTCTGCCGGGTCTGCATAGAGATACCTGATGAAGCCCCCGCCGTCCTGTGCAACGGCGATCGCATCCTGAATATATGCGGTGCCGTTGGCGTCCGTGACGTTCCACCGGTCTGTCCCGACGATTTCTGGCTGGAAGGGAAGGGCCAGCGTGGTGCCGTTGGCGTCGTAGGCGAAGATGTAGAGTTCACCGTCGGCGAACCGGCCGGAAGGGTCGTTGAACTCTCCAAGTGCGGCCTCCTGTCCGTGGACGTTGGCGTATTCGTACGCCTTCTCGACGAATGCCACCAGAGCCTCGGGAGATGCCTGAGAACCGGCAGCCTGCGCCGGCGTGACGGTCGGCGTCGCCAGCGATTGGTTCCCCGGAAGGGTGCTCTCGCCGCCAGTACAGCCAGCCCCGAGGACCGCCGCCAGCACGAGTGCAAGAATAAAAATTATCGGATATGTTCTCATGCACCTGGGTCATGGTGTTCATCGATAAAAATATGGCAGGTTGTCATGCACCGCACGCCTTGAAATTGCCGCTGCATACGATGTAGGAGTTCCCGTCGCTCCCGACGGTCAGCCGGTAGTAGGTGGTCTTGTAATACAGGTTCGTCTGGACCGGATTCATATAGACATACTCCACCCAGCCGGTTCCGTTCTCCAGCGCCCCTTTGAGGATCTCGTCGCGGAAAGCCTTCCCGGCAACGTCAGTCTTCCCCATCACGTTCGCGCCGACGAGCCTGATGTTGTCCGCATGAGCAACGATGGTCAGGTTCGTATCGTAGACGAAGACGTAGAGGGCCGGGTCGTCGGGATCTCGATACGGTGCCTCGCCCGCGTTGATCCGCCTGAAGGTATCGGCGGCGTCCTTCCCGATCGCGGCGGCGGTCGTATTCACGAGGGCGATCACCGCTTCATCGGGGAAGGTCTGCATGCTGCAGCCGACCCCCAGGTTCCGGTAGATGATCCGCTCGTAATCGCTGTATCCCTGCTCGTCCTTCTGGTTTTTCACCGTGTCGAGGGCCTGTCCGAAGGCTCCGACCAGTGTCGCGGGGACGTCTTTGCTGAAGACATAGTAGAGGTCGCTCTCCCCCAGGGGGTATACGGCCTCGTAGGCGTTCGGATCTCCGGCGGTCAGCGCCATCTGGTGCCGCCCGGCAAGATCCCCGGTTGCCCAGAGGTCGATCTCTCCCTCTTCGAGCATCGAAAGGAGGTCTTCGGGGTTCTCTCCCGAGACCAGACGGGACGCGTTCACGCCCTGTTCGAGGAGGAGGGTGTTTTCTACGGAGCCTTCGACCACGCCGATGCGGTAGCGGTTCAGGTCTTCAGGGGCGGCGATGGCGATGTTCCTCCCCGCCGGTGCGAAAAGAACGAAGCTGGCAGTGGTGAAGGGTCCGACCCACTGGTAAAGGGGTTCACGTTCGGGCGTGCGGGCGATGGAGAAGAGCACGGTGCCGGTGTCGTTCCCCGCCGCCCTGAGGCCTTCCGCCAGGGGGGCGATGCGGACGTCGGAAGCCGTGCGGTTCACCCCGATGTTTTGGAAGATCGCCTCGAGGATCTCGACGGAGATGCCGGCGGCCTTCCCGTCCTCCAGGTAGTTGAAGGGCGCCCACTCTTCGGTCAGGTAATTGAGGTGGGCGAGGCCGATCGATGGGACGTATCTGCCCAGGATCCGCTCGTAGGTGCTGAAGCCCGCGGCGTCCTTATCCTGTTTGACGGCGTCGAGGGCCTGCTGGAAGGATTGGACCTTCGAGTCCGGGATGTCCTTGCTGAAGGCGTAGTAGTTGTCGATCTCCTGGAGTGCAAAGACGACCGTGTAGGTGTAGGCGTTGCCGGTCGCCTGCCCGGCGAAGTATCTGCCTGCGGTCTCCGGGTAGCACCAGAGGTCGATCTCACCGTTTTCGATTCTGGCGATGATCGCGGGGACACTGGTCTCCTCGACGAGCCGGCTCCGGTTCACCCCGAGATCGAGGAGCTGCTGGATGGCGATATCGTCGGCGATCACCCCGATCCGGTAGTTTTTCAGGTCGTCTGGGCCGGCGACGGCGACGGGCCGGTCCCGTGGGGCGAACAGGACGTATTTGTATGAGGAGATCGGCCCGACCCACTTGAAGGACTGCTCGCGTTCGGGTGTTCTCGCCACGGTGAAGAGCACCGTCGCGTTCTGCGTGAGAACCGCCCCGTAGCCCTCGGTCCAGGGGACGAGGCGCACCTCGTCGCGGGATACCTTCTCGCCCATCTTTTCGGTGATCGCTTCGAGCAGGTCGACGGAGATCCCCTGCGGGGTGCCGTTCTCCTGGTAGTTATACGGCGGGAGGTTTTCGGTGTAGTAGGTCAGGGCGGTCGGCGTGGCGTTGTTCAGATCTCCGGGTGCCTCTTCAGGTGCCGAGAGGCATCCGGCGGCCAGAAGCAGCGCTCCGGTCAGCGTCGCGATGAGGAAAAAATATGCATATCGTCGAGATGGCGACATGGGGGGCTATCTGCCGTCCTGGTATTAATATATTATTTTTACGCGATAAAATCCTCCAACCGGCCATTGCGTTCGACGCCGGCGGCAGGGTAATATCCTTAAAAAATAGGTGAGGGTCTCTCTCAACTCCGCTTCAGGGCGTTGAGTGCGATGTTGAAGGGGTCGTTTCCATCCGCGTAGATGATTTCTATCTCGTCGGAAGAGATGATGGAGGCGGAAGAATATCCTCCTCCGTTCTCGATCATCGTAATCGTCTTGCCGTCGCGTCCGATCACTCCGGCAAAGGGTGCATTCTCCCAGACCTGGAACCCGCTCTCGTTCGTGAAGAAGAACGTTCCCGAAAAGAGCCGGTCTCTCTGTTCGGTGACGCTCATGGTGATGGTGTAGCCGGAAAAGTTGGTGTAGCCCGTTCCGTACTCGTAGCCCACCATGGTGCCGGTCCAGTTGCCGATGAGGGCCGGGGTTTCGACAACCGCAGCGGCGCTCTCCTGGGGGGTTGTGGTCGTGCACCCGGAGATCAATACGGCGATGAGGAGAGTAATCGCACAGAGAAGTGTTTTCGTGTTCATAATCGGTGTATGAAGTTCAGTATCGGATAAGCGTGATCCTTTTGTGCGGTCGGGGGCGTGGTCGCCCCGGAGAACGGCCCCTTCCCGTGAGGCTGAAAACCCTCTCCGTGCACCACCTTCATGATTCTGCGGCACGAACCTTCCCGCATGGAGCCAGGGATCATCAGGCGCGAGGATGCGGTTGAATTCGAGAAGCACGGCGTGAGAATGCGGGTCTATACCGGGGCCGTAGATGGGGCTTCGGCCGGGGTGGTGTACCAGGAGACGGAATCGGGCCATGCAGAGGAGTTCTGTCACGAAAAGAGTGCGTTCGTCTACTACATCATCGAGGGGGAGGGTGTGTACGTCATCGGCGGCGTCGAGCATGCCGTCAGGGGAGGGGACGTCGTCGTCGTGCCGCCGGGAAACAGCATCTATTTCCTGGGGCGGCTGCGGCAGGTGCTCGTCACGGTCCCGCCCTGGGAGGAGCGTTTCGAGCGGCATATCAGGGATGTCGCGGTGTGACCGGCCGCGGGGAGAGGTTTTTTAGGGATGGCGCCGGTGTGTTTTTACGCCGGACGAGAGTGGGATCATACATCGATCCGGTATCAGCAAGGCATATTGCCTGAACATGAGTACCCGATCATTGGCCTTGATGTCCGATGTAACCATTTTTCTGGAAGAGCACCCGTACGTCGATTATTCCTCCCCGCTCATTGCAGCGAAGGCGGAGGAACTTTTCTCGGGAACAGACGACTCTCTTGAAAAAGCAAAAATCGCATACGAGTTTGTCCGCGATGACATTCCGCACAGTTTTGATATCGGATCGGACGTCATAACATCGAAAGCATCCGACGTACTTGCCAGAAAAACAGGGATCTGCCATTCGAAGGCAAATCTTCTCGCCGCCTTGCTGCGAAGAGTCGGCATTCCCGCCGGGTTTTGCTACCAGCATCTCACCCTTGCGGACGACGATTCGCTCGGGTATTGCGTTCACTGCTACAATGCGGTTTTTGTGAATGATCGCTGGATCTTTCTGGACGCACGCGGCAACACGAACGGCAGGCATGCGCTGTTCTCGCCGGAAAAACCGGTCCTTGCGTTTCAACCCCGGCGTGAGTACGACGAGTATTTCTGGAGAGGGATATACGCATCGCCGCAGGCGGGCGTCATGCGGATGCTGGATGCTGCCGCAACGAGGCAGGACGTTATCGATAACCTGCAGGACTATCTCGAAGGGGAACCCGATATCGTTGACCGGTACTGAGAAGGATAAAATCTGAGATATTTCGAGAAACATCTGGACTGATCTGACCCAGAATTTCAACCGTTTTGATAAAAATCGATGGGACCGCTGAGATACGAACCCGGTATCCCTGTTGTGAAAGGTGATCCTCTGCGATACTATGATCCCGTATTTTTTCGTCTCCGTTTCATTCGAAATAGTATCACAAACCGCATTTTTCCATCTTTTTCCGAATCGATTGCCGCAGGGCATTCGGGCCGGTCTAAGACTAAAGTTTTTTGTAGTGCGGATGATCTATTACCCGCAAATGGGGGGGGAAATTTGAGACATCTTGTATTATCTGGATTGATCTGTGCCATGTTGATCTGTCCGTGCCTTGCAGATGATGGAGGGACAGGCGACGCGACGGCTTTCAAGCAGGCGTTAGAGCAGGCGGGCTTCACCGTACAGGAGGGCGAGATCGGGTATTTCGATCTCATCAGATTGTATGATGCGGGGGTGCTGCCTTCCGCATACGGAAACAATCCGGCCACGAGGTATCTGGCGTACTTCGTTCCGCCGTCACCGGGATATTCGGTCGACGAACGGATCGGGGCGATAGCGAAAGCGCTTGGGATGAGCGGGAACACATCTGCATTCTGGCATCTCGGTCCCGACGAAGCCGTTGTCTTCATAGGAAGGACGCCGCCCGAGTGCAGGTACTTCGGCTACGAGCATTACGTTCTGGGCAGGACGTACGGAGCTGAGGACAGGTGGCTCTTTGCCAACATCGCC
>Ga0209269_1000259_pt1 | contig 63891 bp, 61 predicted proteins | sample MTBAKMMethaMetaG_FD_187455 | JGI IMG/M metagenome (GOLD analysis project Ga0209269, IMG submission 187455) | Enrichment culture microbial communities from Arthur Kill intertidal strait, New Jersey, USA, that are MTBE-degrading - MTBE-AKM (Arthur... | ecosystem: Environmental > Aquatic > Marine >... | reverse complement strand
GTACACCGGCGAGGCGAAGACCAGGGCGTCGGCCTCGATCATCCGCGCATACGCGGCGGTGAAATCGTCGTCGAAGACACAGGCGCCGTCCAGGCTGCAACTGTCGCAGGCGATGCAGGGGGTGATCCGCAGGTCGGTGAGGTCGATGAGGTCCACCTCGGCCCCGGCGTCTGCGGCGCCGTCGAGCACCCAGCGCGCCAGTTTTCTCGTCCTGCTCCCCATGCCCCGCGGGCTTCCCTGCACTGCACAGATCTTCATGAACAGAGTATTGCGGGCAGGAAAAATAAAAGGAGGGTTATGGAGAGGTCACTTCTTCTCCCACTTATAGAGTTCCTGCACCTCGGCGAGGGTGCTGCCGCGTGCGATCTCGGCCCGCACCCGCTCCTCGTTCTTCTTCACCTCGAGGGCGCGGCGGGCGACCTCGTAGGCCCGCTCCTTCGGGACGACGACGACGCCGCTCTCGTCGGCGACGATCCAGTCGCCGGGCCTCACCGTCTGGCCGCAGCAGGGGATCTCGGCGTTGATCTCCCCGAAGCCCTTCGGCTCCCCGGCGTTCGGGACAGAGGCGCGGGCAAAGAGTGGGAACTTCAGGGCCCTGATATCGTCGACGTCCCGGGCAGAACCGTCGATGATCACCCCGGCTACCCCGCGGTTGATCGCGCTCCTGGTCGCGAGTTCGCCCCAGGGGGAGACGTGCGTGGCGGCGGCGTTGTAGATCACCAGGACGTCGCCGGGTTTGCAGACGTCGATCGCCTCCACCGGTTTTGCCCAGTCGCCCGGGAAGGACTGGACCGTCACCGCCGGGCCCACCGCCTTCACCCCGAAGGTGAGGGGGAAAAGACCGTTCATCGCCCCCTTCCGGTGCATCGCATCGGTGACGTTCGGGGCCGAGACCTGCATGAACAGGGCCCTGATCTCCTCGTCCATGCTCCGCTTCGCAGGGGGGGCGACGGACGGAGCGTCGATCGCCTCCCTGATCCGCCGGGCCGAACCCTCGACGTCGCCCGACTTCACGATCCAGCCCCCGACGATGACGATATCGGCCCCGGCCGCAACGGCCTGCGCTGCCGTCGAGGCGTCGAGCCCCCCGGCGACCGCAAGGGGGACCGAGACCTCGCCCGCAATGGACCGGAGGAGGTCCACCGAGTTTTTCCCGATCATCTGCTGGTCGATCCCCACATGGGCGTTGACGATATCGACGCCGAGAGACGCCAGGTCCCGCGCCCGCGCCACCGGATCGGCGACGTTGATCAGGTCGGCCATGACCCGCACGCCATAGAGATGGGCCGCCCTGACGCACTCGGCGATCACCGTATCGTCGGCATCTGCAAGGACGCAGACGACGTTCGCCCCGGCCTTCGCCGCCATCTCCACCTCGACCGTCCCGGTATCGGCGATCTTCATGTCGGCGACGATCACGCGGCCGGGAAAGGCCTCGCGGATCTGACGCACCGCCGCCATCCCCTCGCTCTTGATCAGGGGGGTGCCCACCTCGATCCAGTCGGCGCCGCCGGCGACCGCCTCCTCTGCGATCCTGACGGCACGGTGCAGTTCGAGAATATCAAGCGCAACCTGGAGCGTCGAACGCGTCATGCGATCGAGATGGGGCCCAAATGCTGTTAAGGCTTGCCTCCATGCGTCAGGCATAAGAGCCCTGGGGGCACACGCTCTCCAGATACCATGATCAGACTCGTCCTTTTACGCCACGGGGAGAGCGTATGGAATAAGGAGAACCGGTTCACCGGATGGACCGACGTCGACCTCTCGGAGAAAGGGATCGCCGAGGCGCACGAAGCAGGAAAAACCCTCCTGCGCGAGGGATACACCTTCGACTGCGCCTTCACCTCGGTGCTGAAACGGGCGATCCGCACCCTCTGGATCACCCTCGACGAGATGGACCTGATGTGGATCCCGGTGGAGCGGTCGTGGCGGCTGAACGAGCGCCACTACGGCGCCCTGCAGGGCCTGAACAAGGCCGAGATGGCCGAGAAGTACGGCGACGAGCAGGTCTTCGTCTGGCGGAGGAGTTATACAGTCCCGCCCCCGCCGCTTGACGCCGACGACGCCCGCCACCCGGGGAAGGACCGGCGCTACGACGCCCTCTCCCCCGCGGAGCTCCCGGCGACCGAGTGCCTGAAGGACACCGTCGCCCGGTTCGTGCCCTACTGGGAGGGTGCGATCGTCCCGGCCTTGAAAGAGGGGAAGCAGGTGCTCATCGCCGCCCACGGCAACAGCATCAGGGCGCTCGTCAAGCACCTGGACAAGATCCCTGACGACGCCATCGCCGAGGTGAACATCCCGACCGGCATCCCCCTCGTCTACGAACTCGACGACGACCTCAGCCCGATCCGCCACTATTATCTTGCCGACGAAGCGACGGTGCGGGCGGCGATCGAGGGCGTGAAAAAGCAGGGAAAAGCGGAAAAATAATTTTTTTGCCTGATCAGGCCTTCGTCACCGGCCTGATCGGGAAGATGTACGGGATCTCGCCGCGGTGCTCGATCACCGCGTCCACCCCGTAGACCTGTGCGATCACTTCCGGGGTGAGGACGTCGGCCGGCGGGCCCTGCGCAGCGATCGTCCCGCCGGAGAGCACGATGATCCCGGTGCAGTACCGGGCGGCCAGACTGAGGTCATGGATCGCCATGATCGCAAGCCGACCCTCATCGACGGTCAGGCGGTGGATCAGCTCCATCACCTCCATGGCGTTCCTGAGGTCCAGGGCGCTCGTGGGTTCGTCGAGGAGGAGGAGCGGGGACTCCTGCGCCAGCGCCCGGGCGATCATCACGCGCTGGCGCTCCCCGCCCGAGAGGGTGCGCAGTTGCCTGAAGGCCAGGTCCTCGACACCGAGCAACTCCAGCGCTCGGACGACCTCCTCCTCGTCTTTTTTCCCGATGCTCCACGAGAGATGGGGACGGCGGCCCATCAGCACCGCATCAAAGACGGTCGCGGACGAGTTGTTCCTGATCCCCTGCGGGACATAGGCCACGCGCTTTGCCACCTCCATCCGCGGGAGGAGAGAGAGATCGGTGTCATCGAGGAGGATGCTCCCCTCCGGCCTGATGATGCCGTCGATGCACCGGATCAGGGTGGTCTTGCCCGAGCCGTTCGGGCCCACGAGCCCGACCAGCGCCGGCGCCCCGGCGTCAAACGAGATGTCGGAGAGAATCCGGCGGTCCCTGATCCTATAGGAGAGGTTCCTGACCGCAAGCCCGGCCATCACTCACCCCTCCCGCGCAGGAACAGGGCGATGAAGAACGGCACGCCAAGGAACGCCGTCATGATCCCGACCGGCAGGATCGTCGGGGCGAGGACGGTCCTGGCCAGGCTGTCGGCGCCGAGGAGGAGGAGTGCCCCGACAAGCCCGGAGGCCGGCAGGAGAAACCGGTGATCGGTGCCGACGACCATGCGCGTGATATGGGGCGCAACAAGCCCGATGAACCCGATCGTCCCGGTGAAGCAGATGATCGAGGCGGTGACCAGGGAGGAGATGAGCATGAAGATCGTCATCGAGCGCCGCACCGGGATGCCCAGGCTCTCGGCGATATCGTCCCCCTCGGCAAGGGCGTTGAGGTCCCAGGCGCGGTAGACCAGGTAGAGGGTGGACACCACCAGGATGGCGGCGATGATCCCCACCTTCGGCCAGTCTGAACGGCCGAGGGACCCGAACATCCAGAAGACGACCTCCTGGACCTGCTCTGAGGAGCCGACATACTGGAGAAGGGAGGTCACGGCCGAGAAGAGGTACATGAGGGCGATACCTGCAAGGATCATCGATTCTGCCCCCATGCCCCTGAACCTGGCCATGCCGTAGATGAGAGCGGCGGCGAGGAGGGCGAAGAGAAAGGCGTTGCCGACGACGAGGTAATCCCCGCCGACGACGCCGACGCCGAGCACGATGGCGATCGAGGCGCCGGTCGCCGCAGCAGAGGAGATGCCCAGGGTAAAAGGACTCGCCAGGGGGTTTCTGAGGATCCCCTGCATCACCGCCCCGGCGATCGCCAGCCCGAACCCGGCGGCGATCGCCATCAGCACGCGGTGGAGGCGGTAGTCCCAGACGATGGTCATCGCCGTATCGCTGGCCGTGAAATGGTCGGGGAAGAGACCGGCAAGGACGGCCAGGTAGACCTCGGCCACCGAGAGATCGGCGCTGCCGAGGGTGACCGCCACCCCGGCCAGAAGGGCGATGACCAGGGTCGTGCCGCCGAGGAAGAGCGTCCTCTTCCGTCGCGCGGCGGCAAACACCGATCGCAGGTCTGGGTCGGGCATGGCATCACGGATAGGTGAAGATCTTCTCTGCAGGGTCGAAGGGAAGGTGCTGGTAGTCCTCCAGGTAGACCCGGTGGACCGCCGCCGGGTCTATGTCGGCGAAGACCTCGGGGTAGCACCATTTTGCCATATAGGCGATACCGATGAAGTGCTGGGGACCGCCGAAGATGTCGTTGTGGAGGAGATGGAGGTCCCCGTTCTTCACAGACGCGAGCGTCTTCCATCCCGGGCGTTCGGTCAGGCCGGTATAATACCCGGGGATCGCTTCCGCGTCCTCGTTGTCGTAGCCGCCGGCGTCGTAGGATCCGGCGCCGATGAGTTTGACGATCACGTCCGGGTTGGCCTGGATCACTGCTTCAGGGTCGAGTTCAGGGTATTCGGCCGCCAGGGAGGAGAAGGCATTTCTGCCGCCGGCCATCCTGATCTTCTCTTCGTATCCGGAGGATGAGGCGCCGGTCCGGTAATCTTTCCAGTTCTCAAGGTACACCACGGCCCGGTCTTCCTCCGCAACCCCTGAGAGCCGCCCCGGGATCGTCTCCAGGGTGCCGGTGTAGAAGACCGCAAACGCTTCTGCTTCGGCCGTTCTATCAAAGATTGCTCCAAGGGCGCGGATCTCCCTGGCATAGGTCCCAGGCTGGTAGCAGTCGAACCTGAAGATCCGGACGCCGGGGATGGTGCTCTCCAGTTTATTCTGGATCTCATCACAGGCGTCCTTGCTCGTTGTCGCATACAGGAAGACGGCGTCCGGACTGAGGGAGACGATCGCCTCGTAGTCGGGCGACCAGATGCTCCCGACGACCGGCGTATCGGCATACTCCGGGAAGAAAGAGGGCCGGTCAGCCGAATATTTGTCGATCCCGACTATTATCGAGGGATCGACCCCAAGAGAGCGCAAGGTCTCCAGGGTCTCGCCGTTCATGACGACGATGCGGGAGGGCGTCGCATCAATAGTATGCGTCCGGCCCGATGAGTCGGTGACGATCCGTGCGGCAGGACTGAACGCAGCGGCGGCGTCCTGCACCGCGGCAAGGTCAGGGGCGTCAGGGCCGCCCGAGAGGAAGGCGAGGACCATGGCGACGATCTCGTCTTCGCCGACCTGGACGTTCCCGTCGGTTTCGGCGGCCATGGCCGGGGCGATGAGCATGAGGATGAGGCAGGCGAGAAGGGCGATCTGCTTCACCGGCGCCACCTCCGCAGGGCCGGGACGGCAAGGAGAGCGAGAAGGCCCAGAACGATGCCCGGTCCGGGCGCCGCGGGCGCCTCAGCCCCTCCAGCCGGTATCTCGGACGATGGAATGGTGCCGTTCGTCCTGGCCGTAAAATCCCACCATCTCCCGGCGATCTCACCGATTCCCTGGTCGGGTGCGCGCACTCGATAGGTGACGGTCGATTCGTTTATCATGCAGAAACAGACCTGATCGTCCTGGACCAGCACCTGTGAAGGAGGCAGGGAGGAGTCCACATAGGTGAAGCCTTCGGGAAGCGTTTCGATGAGGCCGCCGACGCCCATACCGTCGAGTGAGAGGGTGACGGTGATCAGCCCTCCGGCATCGGCAGGGCCCACCTCGCGCGTAACGGTCCCGGCAGCCAGAACGGGCATGCAGAGGATGAGGGAAATGCACAGGATCAGCAACGCACTTCGTCGTGTGATCGTCCGGCTGGTTAATACGGTCAGCATCATTTGTCTTATGAGGTTCTAAGGTTTTAGATATTTTTGCATAGACGGTGAGGGACTTCGACGCCAGGGTCCGGGATCAAACGCCGGTTCACCGGTGCAGTCTGGAGAGGAATACAATCATCTGTTTTCCCGGGCATGAAGATCCTGACCCAGATCGCATCAAAAAAGAGATTATTTTCTCCTCATCAGCAGGAAGACCCCCAGAGCGGCAAACGGAAGTATCCCGAGGAGAGGAGACGCCTGTGGGGTGGTGGCCTGGACAGAGGTTGTGCCGGTCGCGGCCGGAGCGGTCGTGGCGGCGAGGGTCGAGGGCGTCGTCGCCGCAGGCGTCTGCTCAGGTGCGACGGTGACGGCCGGGGTCTCACCCAAAGATTCACCCGCAACAGAGGCGCCGTTCTTCTCGGTCACGATGGCAAAGTACGAGAACCCAGGAGAGGTGGCGCGATAACGCGCCTCGTTCCCGCTCTCGCCGATCAGTTCGGTCGGCAGGGCAGTCCAGACACCGTTATGATAGCGCATCAGCACGATGTCGCGGACCGTCAGGCCCTGATCGGCCAGCCATGAGAGGGGCACCGAGAACTCGAAGACCGCCTCATCGATCCCGTCGTCGGTCGTATAGGAGAGGTCTGTCTCCAGGTAGCGGTAGACCGCACCCGAAGGTCCGTCGACCGGGATCTCCCCGTTTTCAGTGACTGCAAGCATGATCCCGGCAGTCGGCCTGGAGACGGTGACCATCACCCTCGAGACCGTTCCTGAATAGGAGAAAGAGGCGGTCGCGCCAGTCGAGAGAGCGCCGGCCGCGGCGATCGTCCCGGCGTCGTCGCCCCCTCCAGTGTTGTCGGGGGTCGGCGTGGGTGTCGGCGGGACGATTGGATCGCCGTACTCAAGGACAAGGACGGCGCACGCCGCATCGAAGTAGTCGTTGTCGCTCCTGAAGGCGGCGACCGGGGTTGCATTGAGATATGCGGTCACGTCGCGTTCGTCAATGCCGATGTTCGAGACGCCGGAATAATTCCAGGCCGGCGTCCAGATCTGGTTCCCGAAGAGGAGCGTGCCTTCGGCACTCGCCGCCGGGGCGACCGTGATCAGACGGGCGGCAGAGAGGTTCACGCCCAGGAGCGGGTGATAGGCGAAGGGTGCATAGGCCGTCGCCTCCTCGGGCGAGGCGGCATACGTGGCCTTGCCCGAGAGGATGTCATAGCCGGCGTTGAAGAGGATCTGCTTCTGGGTCGCCGCGGGATCCTCGTAGACGACGAAGAGTGTCATCCCGTTGAACGAGGAGGCGCCGGTTCCGAGGTTCGTGACGGTAACGGAGTTACCGGATAGATCGAAGGAATCGGTGACGTTGTAGACGACCATGCCCGAGGGGAAGTTGTACGTTCCATAGAGCTTCTGGTCGGTGTAATAGGCGAGGTAAGGCACCCCTACCCCGTTGAAGGAGAGACTGACGTTTTCGGGCATCACCTGATTCTTGTCATAGGTGTAGAAGGCACAGAGGTACGCCGCCTCGACCGTCGCATTGGCCGGGAGGGAGAGGTCGGCGGCGGTCCAGTTCGCCGTGTAGGTCGTCCAGCCCGACGAACCGCCGAGGTACGCCGAGTCGCCGGTGGAGTACGCGAGGCCGCCGGTCACCGTGAGGTTCGTCAGTCCGGTGATGTCGTCGCCGCCGGTGTAACGCTTGCCCTTGTAACCGTTGTACACCACGCTCTTCGTGAGCGTGAGGTTGTTCGCAGGGGAGGCGTCCGTGGTGACGACGATCGTCACAGCGTCGCCGAGGGCGCGGATCGCCGGATCGACGACCGAGACCGTCGTCGTGTTCCCGGCGGCGAGATCGGGAACGCTCACGTTCTGCACGGCGCCGTTGATCGAGAACGAGACTGAAAAGGCGCCTGAGGCGGCGGTCCCGTTGTTCTTCACCGTCGCCGCGATCGTGTTGGGCTCGTTCGCAAAGATTTCCTTTGCGTTCGGCGTGATGGCGGTTATCTGGAGATCCTGAACGGCAGGAGTGCCGAGGTCGAGGACAAGCACCGCACACGCCGCATCGAAGTAGTCGTTGTCGCTCCTGAAGGCGGCGATAGGGGTTGCATTGAGGTACGCGGTCACATCGCGGTCGTCGATCCCGATGTTCGAGGCGCCAGCGTAGTTCCAGACCGTCGTCCATGTCCCGTTCCCGAAGAGGAGCGTGCCTTCGGCACTTGCAGTCGGGGCGACCGTGATCAGGCGAGCACTCTCAGGAGAAACAATCCCGGCGAAGGGCGCATAGGCCGTCGCTTCTTCGGCGGTGGTCGCATACTTGGCCTGGCCCGCGAGGATATCGTAGCCAGCGTTGAAGAAGATCTGCTTCTCGGTCGCCGCGGGATCGGCATACACAACGAAGAGTGTCACCCCGTTGAACGAGGATCCGCCGCTGCCCAGGTTCGTGAAGACTGCCTCATTGCCAGATAGATCGAAGGCATCGGTGACATTGTAGACGACCATGCCCGAGGGGAAGTTGTACGTTCCATAGAGTTTCTGGTCGGTGTAATGGGCGAGGTAGGGCACCCCTACCCCGTTGAAGGCGAGACTGACGTTTTCGGGCATTACCCCATTCTTGTCGTAGGTGTAGAAGGCGCAGAGATACGCCGCATCGACCGAGGCGTTAGAGGGGATGGCGAGGTCGGCGGGGGTCCAGTTCGCCGTGTAGGTCGTCCAGCCCGACGAACCGCCCAGGTACGCCGAGTCGCCAGTGGAGTACACGAGGCCGCCGGTCACCGTGAAGTTCGTCAGTTCGACGATGTCGTCGCCGCCGGTGTAACGCTTGCCCTTGTAGCCGTTGTACACCACTGTCTTGGTGAGGGTGAGGTTGTTCTGGGGAGAGGCGTCTGTGGTGACGACGATCGTCACCGGATCGTCCAGGGCGCGGATCGCCGGATCGACGACCGAGACCGTCGTGGAATTCCCGGCGGCGAGATCGGGGACGCTCACGTTCTGCACGACGCCGTTGATCGAGAACAAAACCTCGAAGGCGCCTGAGGCGGCGGTGCCGTTGTTCTTCACCGTCGCCGCGATCGTGTTGGGTTCGTTCGCAAAGATCTCCTTTGCGTTCGGCGTGATGGCGGTGATCTCGATATCGGCCGGCTGCGCCTTCACCGAGAGGAGGGCGAGGACAGAGCGGTAGTAGGATCCGGCACCGGGCCACCCAAAGGTGTTAACGCCCGATACGAGGCTTGCGTTCACGTCAAAACTGTTGTATCCGCTGTAGATGACCTTGTCAGAATCGTAGGCGACGATTGTATCGCCGTTGAAGGTGTACTCCGTGGCCTCGGTGCTCGCCAGGTAGAGGTTGGTCAGGTCCGCGTCCGCAAAGCCCGCCGGGAGATCAGAGAGGTCGAAGTCGGTGCTGCCCTGACCGGTGAAATGGCCCGCGTTCACCCGGTAATAGACCCGGTCGGCATCGCCGTCATTGTACGCCGCCACCAGGCAGGCGGCCTTCACCCGCCCGTCAAACGAGCCGGTCGTATTGACGAGCACCGCGGGGTTCTGTGCGGAGATCAGATCCTTCACATCGTACCAGAGGACGTAGTTGCTGCTCTCCCGCGTGATGTGCGGTTTGCCCGGAATAACGCCGATATCGGTCGAGTTCAGGGACTCCTGAGCAAGCGGATCGAAGGTGCCGTCCCCGTCGCCGTCGATGGCGATATCGATGGTGGTCTGCTTTGCCTCCGAAGTGCTCCCGATATACACGGTCAAGTAGAGGCGCGCCCATTCGAGATCGTCGTATGCCGGCAGGGCATACGCCTTCGTCACCTCGACGCCGCCGGTCGATGGCCACGATGTGTTCCACATGACGCCGGGATCGCTCCAGAGTCCGCCTGAGACTGTGCCCGATCCCACCGTGACCAGATCGATCCCGTCGGCGCTGACCGTCGCCGGTATCAGGGCGAGGCAGAGCAGCAAAACTGCAAAAATCTGGAGATGCCGACCGGCACCTCTCGGAGATTCGGATATTCTCCATGAATTCAAATGAAAAATAATGCTTTTCCTCAAAGAAACACCGCCCATTGTATGATCATTAGTTTGTGTTGTAACACCCAATAGGATAAAAATATTATCTGGTATTCAGTGGTCCTCCAGAGACCTGCATAACTCCAGATTTTTCCCGGCAAATAAGAGATCCCGATTCCTCCACCCACTTCAAGAAAAGGTGAAGTTATAGGCCGCCTCCCTGCACGGCAGCACAACGAGGTCGTCCCGGGTTACAGAACCATCCTGTCCGGTCACCTTCACCTCGTACCTCCCGATTCGCATATGCGTGAAGGTATAGGGTGTCACCGCCCCGGTTTCCTTTCCGTACAGGTAGATCTTCCCGCCGGGCGGATCGCTGGTGATGGTCAGCGAGCCGTACGGATAACCTTCGAGCACAAAGGATATTTCGGCGTCTTTCTGGACTGTGGAATCTTCGACGAGCAGGATACGCGTTTCCCGCGGGATATATCCGGGACGGGAGACAGAAACCAGGTGGGGCCCGGGAGAGATATTCGCGATAAGATACGGCGTGGAAAACCCGGTATCGAAGCCGTCGATAAAGATCGCCGCACCAGCAGGATCCGATCTGACCAGGACGCCTGCCGTTGCCGGGGCGGGTTCGCCGAGGTTGCATTCCTCGCCATCGTCAAGAAAGTCCGAGATCATAAAGGAATAGTAGCCCGTCGCATTCCTGATAGCGGCAAACGACGAAATTCCGGGTACATCCACCCTCTTCGGGATCCTGGTGTTCAGCCTCATGCCATTCATCGAGAACTCCAGATCCTTGAAAGACTCAGAGGTAACGGTCACCGATCTCACCATTACCTGGTCCTGAACAAAAGACACCGGGGTCACGGCACCGGCCGTAACATAACACTTCATGCTGTCGATCGGGAAGTTCCCGTTGCCGTTTTTGATCTTCACCGTGTGGAGGCCGGGTTTGAGACCGCAGATCACCTGCGGCGTGGTGTACGAGAGCGTCCGGCCGTCGAGGACGATCGTGGCGCCGTCGGGTTTCGAGGTCACGTATATGCTCCCGGTCTCATCACCGGGAGTCTCGAAAAGACCGGGTGAGAGTGTGTGCGTCCCTCCAGAAAGATCGACGGAGATCGTAGTGTCCTCTCTCATGACGACCGTCGCCTCGAAGGGTGCGTGGTTCTCATGCTCAAGCCCGACCGCGTAATCTCCAGGCTGAAGAGATGAGAACACAAAGGGCGTCGTCCGTCCGGTATAGACACCATCAAGGGAGATTAGCGCACCATCCGGCTCAGAGACGACGAGGAGATCGCCCGGCTGAATAGGGGTTGGAGTCGTAACAGGGGCTCCCGGGTTCTCTTCGGAGGTGGAGAAAGCGTCGGCGATCGGGACTCCGGGATCCGCGGCCGAATGTATACCGAACAGGGAGAGGATCCAGGACCAGAGAGAGGAGAACCAGCTGCCGGACGAAATAGTGTTCGCTTCTGGAGTTTCTTCTCTCACGGACTCCTGAAGGGTGGTGGTTTTAGCGGTACCGGTCTCTGCCGCCACCGTTTCTCCGGCCCGGACAGAAGAGACCGGATCGGCGTCGACAGAATGGGTGATAACCAGAATGGCAAGTCTGTTCTCGATATAATCTCCTTTTCCGCCCTCAGGGACACTGCGTATGGCGGCGGTATTGTCCCCGCCCATCAGGTAGGGAAGGACATCGAGGGCTGCCGCGCTGATCTCAGACGATCCGCCCCTGAGCACATTTCTCCACTCTCCGCCGTTGAACCCGACAGCATTCGCCTGACCCTCCTCACCGGTCGCCGCCGTGCCCATCACCGTGAAGAGGGCGCCGGAGATCCCGGCAGGGTCTGGAATGTCGGGGAAGAGAGCGGTTGTCGCCGCCTCGGATTCTTCAGCGAGCACAACGTCTGAACCCTCGGCGATCCAGTACTCCCTGGCCGGGGCGTCCGGCGCCTCGTATGCCAGCACCAGGCAAGAACCGTAAAGGGCAAAGGTGGTGCGTCCGGTTCCGGCGTTCGCCGCCGTCACCGTCAGGTTCCCCCTGCCGACACGGGATGTCACGTCATAGACAAGTGTCTCGACCGGGTAGTCATACGGTCCCTCCCCTTTCCGATCGCCGTACCTGGTGCCCGCCTGGACCTGCGTGCCGTTGACCAGGAGAGCGATCTGCGCCTCGCTGCCGATCCTCTGGCCCTCGTCATGGCCCCACGTGCTGAAGAGATAGAGCCGCGCCTCCCGCACCGTCGCCCCCGCGGGGAGACCGGGATCCATGACGGCGCGGCACGTATCCCCGGCCGCCATCAGGCCGCTATAATTGCTCACTGAAGTGATGCTCAGGTTTCCATTGATCGAAACATGCCTGACCACACTGAGAGAACCGCCGGCATAGCCGCTGCCGCCGGCGTCCTCCTTCCCGTCAGAGGAATCAGACGAGGACCCGCCCGGGGCAAGGACGGCCTGCACTTCAGCAACCGATCCCTCCTCGACCACAACCTCGGCGGAATAGGCGCCATACCCGGAGAGCGTCAGAGTGATGGTATGGCTCCCGACAGGAACATTTTCGATGACAACATCGGTGGTCTTACCGGTATTACTGCCGTCGAGCAGGATCGCCGCACCATGGGGCTCCGACGCCACGCTGATCGAACCGGTCAGGGGTGCCAGGGCAAACGAAACTTCTGTCGTGGATCCTTTTTTGGCCGCCACCGTGCGCTCGTCCTGAGTTTTGTAACCCTCTTTTTCCACGCGGACCTGATGATCCCCGACTGCAACTCCCGTGATCGTGGTGTTCGTCACACCCGACTCCTCGTCGTCGATATACACCGTTGCACCGGCGGGAGAGGACGAGACGGCGATCGATCCGGCCTCCTCCTCCGGGTACCTGACCGAGAAGACGGCGCAGAACACCTTATAGAAGGTCTCGGTATCCAGACGGTCGTAGGTGAGGGCGGCATCCTGCCCGGGCTGCAGGCTGTCGCCGACCTCCCAGGTGTTCTTTCCGAAATACGCTCCAGAAGGTTTGCTCCCGTCAAGAGAATCCCCATTGAACCGGTATTCGGCATCGGCCGATGCAAGATAAAGCACCGAGAGGCTGGCCGTCTCAAAGCCGTCCTCCAGTTCGCTCGTTGAAAACTCCGTCTCCCCGACATACGATTTCCCGGCATCGTCGGCTTCGTATGAATCGGTGTCATGCCCCGCGTTCACCCGGTAACAGACGGTGTCGCCGTCGCCGTCATCATATGCAGCGACCAGGACGATCGCCTTGATCCGGCCGTCAAACGAGGGCGATACCTTTGTAGTCCTGGCATGCACCTTCAGCGTTCCTGACGAGAGGAGGGAGGCGACGTCGTACCACATCAGGTAGTCGCTGGTCACGCGGTTGCAGTGGTCGTTCAGGGCGACCGGCCCGGTGCCCCCCTCGCCAGGAAACGAGTACGGGAGATTGAGGTTCTCGGTGTACTCCCGCTTCCCGGCGCCACCGCCATCGACCGCGACCGTCACTTTCCCATCATAGTTCTCCCGCATATTGCCGCAATAGACCACGACGTAGAGCTGCGCCCACCGCACCGTCGCCCCCGCAGGGAGCGTGAAGGTCTTTGTGGCATCGGTGGCGAAACCAGGATAGGCGTCAATGAACACCCCGCCCGATACCGTCCCGCTCTCCACCGTCGAGAGCGGGATGCCGCCGATATATTCGTCGGCAGAAACCGCAGCGGGGAGCAGGAGAAGCGCAAGCAGGACCAGCCAGATACGACCCGTATTTACATTCATTCCATGCATCAATCATCACCTCCGCGACCGGATCGCCTCCACCGGGTCCTGCCGTGCGGCAATCCGCGCCGGGTAGAGCCCGGAGAGCACAGAGAGTCCGACCGCCGCCACGACCCCGAAGACGAGGAGGAGAGGGGTCACCAGCGTGATGCCGGTCGTCGAGATACCGGCAAAACCCTCGCCCAGGGCGGCGACGATGAAGGGTTTGCCGACGGCGTCGATCAACCATGCAAAGGCGATCCCGAGGGCGTCGCCCAGGATGCCGCCGATGAGCCCGATCACCGCGCACTCCAGGAGGATCAGGGTGAGCACCTCGCGCTGCGAGGCGCCGACCGCCATGGCGATCCCGATCTCGTGCCGCCGTTCGTAGACCGAGGTGACCATCGTGGTCATGATCATCAGGGCCCCGACGACCAGGGAGACCGCCGCAAAAAAGGCGAGCACGACGACGACCATATCCATCAGGCGGTTCACCGACTCGATCTCCTCGAACGAACCGGTCGCCGAGAGGCCGAGGCTCTCGATCCGGTCGACGAGGGGGAAGACGGCGGCAGGCATCGACGCCCTGACCAGGAGGCCGTCATAGTGCCCCTCACGCTCCCGCACCGCACCGATGAACGAGATATCGCCGACGACTGCCGTGTCAAAGGCGTCGCCGCGCTCCCGCAGCACCCCGACCGGCACCAGGACGATCTTCCTGTCCTCAGGAGAACCGGTGTCGGCGTACGCCCGCACCAGCACCGTCACCGGTTCGCCGAGGCGCACCCCCTCGTAACGCCTGAGGGTGTCCCAGATATCGGCGCCCAGCACGACCTCATTCGTCCCGGGAGAGAATCCCCGCCCCTGCGCATATGAGGGCGAAAGGACGGCGGAGAAGCCCTCTGCACCGAGGCCGGTCACCGCCAGGTAGGTCTGCCTCTCTGAGGCGAAACTGTCCCTCACCAGGGGCGCGGCAGCGTCGACGCCCGGCAACCCTGCGATCGCCTGGGCGCGGGCCCCGGTGACGAGGTGCATCGCCCCGCCCCCTCCACCTGCAGAGACCTCGACGAGGGTGAGGTCTGACTGAGCCTCGATCGCCCCGATCGCCTGCGCCCTGATCCCCTCGCCGAGGGAGACGGTCCCGATGACAGCGGCGATCCCGACGGCGATCCCGATGATGGTCAGGACGGCCCGCATCCGCTTTCTGGTCACCTGTCCGGCGGCATAGGAGAGGAAGTCGAGGAGTTTCACGCCACCACCTCCCCGTCGCGCATCTCGATCGTCCGGTCGGCCTCTGCCCCGACCTCGGGGTCATGGGTGACGATGAGGAAGGTGGTGCCGCGCTCCCGGTTGATCTGGCGGAGGAGTTCGATCACCCCGGCGCTTGTCCTGGTATCCAGGTTCCCGGTCGGTTCGTCTGCCAGGATCACCGGGGGATCGGCGATGAGGGCCCGGGCGATCGCCACCCGCTGCTGTTCCCCGCCGCTCATCTCCCGCGGGTAATGGTCTGCCCGGTCGGCGAGCCCGACGTCCTCGAGGAGGGTACTGGCCCTTCTGGCCCGCTCGCCCGCGCCCTGGTAGTTGAAGAGGAGGGGGAAGGCGACGTTCTCCTCTGCGGTGAGCGAAGGGAGCAGGTTGAAGTCCTGGAAGACGAAACCGAGCGTCTGCCTCCTGAGGGCAACAAGGGCGTTCCCGTCGGCATAGTCGACCTCGACCCCGGCGATCCCGACCGTGCCCTCGTCCGGGCGGTCCAGGCCCCCGAGGATGTTGAGGAGCGTGCTCTTCCCGCTCCCGCTCCTGCCGACGAGAGCGACGAACTCCCCGCGGTCGACCGTCAGGTTCACGCCGCGCAGCGCCTCCACGGCCGGGGGATAGCGCCTCCAGACACCGTGCACCTCGATCGCCGGGATCATGATGAGTACCTCACCTCCAGGACCGCATTGGAGAGGAGCAGGTAGTCGCCGTTGTCGGTGAGTTCGGCGAGATTGCCCGCGGGGCGGAGCCATACCGTCACATCCCGGCGGTCGGTCCCCACCTGCCTCGCCTCGTCGGCGTCCAGCACATCGGTCCAGGTCTTCCCGTTGGCTGTGGGAAAGATGATATCGAGGATCGCCTGGATAAAGGACGGGAGGCCGGACTCGCCACCCCTATTGAAAGAAAGCGCGTTTTTCTCCGGGACTTCCGTGGAGGTATACCCACCCGAAGGGGCCGCGATGAAGAGTTCGGCCGAGGCGACGCGGGCCGTGTCGATGGGTCTGTCAAAGATCATTCTGCCGGTCGCCATCTCCGGGGTGATGCCATAGGCGGCATAGAGCAGATCGGCGCCCTCCAGCACCTGGAACATCGTCTCGGTCGCGCCTGCGTCCGTGTAGACGAGGAGGAGGGCGGCGCCCTGGAGCACAAAGGTGGCATTGCCGGCGGCGGTGTTCGTCGCGGTGAGCGTGAACGGCTCTGCGCCGGACACGCCGGCATCGAAGGCGTCTAAACCGGAGAAAAAGTCGTTTTTCGAGACAAAGCCCTTGGTATCGACATAGCGGGCCGCAGATTCGACGGGTGCGCCATCGATCGAGACGGCGATCGAGGGGTAAACGGCCTCTTGCCCCTGTTTGCTCCACGACCAGTAGAGATAGAGGCGGCCAAACTCGACCGCGGCGCCGTCGGGGAGGAGGGCATCGAACCTGACGGCATAGGTCTCTCCGGGTTCAAGAGTGCCTGAATAGGTGCTGTTCCCCTGGGAGTAGAGATAGCCCCCATGCAGGGTGCCCGCATAGACAGGGGTGAGAGGTCGGTCCCCCGCATAGGTGGCGGCGGCCGGCGCCGCAAGCAGGAGAAGGAGCACCAGGAGGGCCGGGCTACAGGAACGCATATTCTCCCTCCCGGATATTGTCGGCCGGGTTCTGGTCCTTCTCGCCCTGGGGGACCAATGCGACGACGCGGAGGGTGTGCGTCCCCTCCGCTGCCTGTATGGGGACGTCATGGCGCTTCACCGCTCCTGCTCCCAGTCCGCCGTCAAAGGGGATCACCGTCGCCTTCTCCCCGTCTATGAAGACAGAAACCGAGAACGGTGCGGCATCGCTGCCGCCGGTGTTGCTGACGGTCACCGGGAGGGTATAGTCGGCAAGGCTGCCTGCAGCGCATGCCGGGGCGATGGCACAGGCGGCAAGGACCAGGGCGACCATGATGAAGGCAGCAGCCGAACGTCTCGATCGACCTGCGGCAAGGGCGCCGATGCCCATCGCCACAAGGGCGGCGGTCAGGGGGAGCGGCGATGCGGTCGGGGCAGGCGTATCACCCGACCGCACCGGGGCCCCGACAGAGACGACGATGTCAGGGAGCGATCCCACGGTGACCGTCCGGCTCAGGGCATTGTCTCCGGCATTCCGGTCACCGGGCGCGTCCACCCGGACGCCGATCTCGTGGGCACCTTCGACCGCGGGCCATTCGGCGGTGGCGGTCTGCATGCCGCTCCCTGCGGGGGCGAGGCGGTCTGTCGCCACGGGCGTGCCGTCGACGGTCCAGGTGACGGTCATCGCCGACGGCCTGGTGCCGCGGTTATCGATCCGAACCGAGAGACGGGCGGTCTCGCCGGCATAGGCACCGCTCACCGTGAGATCCTGAAGGGAGATATCGGGTGCGGCGACGCTGCTTTGGGGGCGAAGCACGAGGACGGCACAGACCGGGTGGATATAATCCTCGCCCTCTGGATCGGATCCGGTCGTCGAGATCGAGCCGTCGCCGTCGGTGTCCCGGCCACGCTCGAAGGTGAGCAGGTTGTCGCCGCCCAGATACGACGTCACATCGAAGGTCTCGGCATCGGTATAGCGGGTCGGCGTGCCTGCGCCGCCGTCGGCGTTGAAAGAGCGTTCGTCGCCGATATCGTCGCCGACGCCGAGGTCGTGGCCGTTGAAGACGACATAATCGGGCTGGCCGCTCTGGGTCGCCAGAAGAAGGAGCGTGAGGAGCGCACTGTCTATGCGATCCCCGACGCTGCCGAACGCAACAGAGGCCGAATCTTTTCTGGTCTGGAGGGTGCCGGCCCATCCTTCACCGTGGAGGTTCTCATTTCCTTCGGCGATCACGTAGCGCGTGAGGGGCCGCGTCCGGTCCTCCACCGCCGCAACCACGCCGGCGGCATAGACCCGACCGTCCAGCCTGTTCCCTTCCTCCCCCCGGGACGTCGTTATGGTGATGGTATTCTCGCCGGCAACGAGGAGATCGGCGACCTCGACGGCGACCCAGTAGACCCCGTGCCCTGATGCATAGACTTCCTCCCCCGAATCGCCTTTTCCTCCGAGGAGGATACGTTGCGGGGTATGGCCGTTCACCGAGATCTCAGCCCACCCGGTGTACATCTCATTGCCTCCCCAGACCCCGCAGAAGGCGCGCGCGTACGACGGGGAGGAGTTCAGGGGGAATGTAACCGTGACAGGAGGATTGGCGAGACCATACGAACCGTACATGAACACGTCGCCATAGATCTCTCCTTCTGCCACACTGTCCAGAGGGATTCCCTCGAAATCATAGTGGGCCGCGGCGGTCGGGACCATGACGGCGCAGAACACCATGAAGAATATGAAGGGGCGGCACCCTGCATAACACATGCGGCATAATAAGCAGCATAAGGTGTTATGCATTTCGATATTTGTAAAATAAAAAAATACGGTATTTTTTGGTTATCATACGTGTTATTTGCACAGGATATAAAGATGAGGCGATAGGTGCTCTCATTCAGATTCGAATGGACGTGCTTTCAAAGGGTCGCATACTGCTTTTTAATGAGCCACATCCCTCCTTCTTCAAGATAGTTGTCGAGCAGTACGTTCTGCACGAGTTCCCATCCTTCCAGTTCGGTATCCTCCCGTTCAGTCGGGAAATAGAGCCACATGTGGTCTTTTCCGATCCTGAACAAACAAAACCGTTTTCCTTCTTTGTAGAAGGTTACAAGGCCTTTCCCGGTTCTTGAAAGAGGCGGAGTCAGTGGATCGCAGCCGATGGTGAACGAGACGGTCTCTCCCAGCGCGAGCGTCTGGTTAAGGAACGTAGTTGCCACGTTCCTGTAGACCTTCGACTCAGGAAGAGTGAGTTCCCGTTCCAGATCTGCCGGGTCCCTGGAGTGAACGCCGGAAGCGTAGGCCTCATAAAAATCGAGCAGACGCCCGATCACATCTGAGAAGGACTCCCCTCCCATGACGATAGCCGTAAGGCGATCATATTCCGTTTCCCTCAGGGTCAGGGCCCTCATTCCCGCATTACTCCCGGGATGGAGCATTTCGATTGTACCTGTCATGACTTCCCCCTGGCACCATACGATGCCTGATCATCCATCATCGTCAGGTAATAAAAAATTATCTATTAGTAATACAATAGCACATTAAATAGAAATAAAGTATCATCAGATCTGCAAATTGCTCGGCATAGCCGCATACCCTGTTTCCGGATCGACGGATAATCCCTGTTCCAGCCTGACAATCGCACCTATGCCCCCGGCTGTCAGGTCGGAAAGCCGATAATAACTCCCACCCGCATGCTCGGCGATCGTGCGGCCGAAGCCCAATGAAAGCGGAACAAGAGACGAGGAAGATGCTTCCGTGTCGATCACCACCGCCCTGATCCCGCACTCGCCCAGGAGCGTGGACGCCTGCACCACCTCCTCCCTGATCGATCCGCCAAGCCCCACATTGGGGCGGCAGTCGCTAATCAACACGAGCAGCGGGACGAGATCGGGATATTTCTTCCGTTCAGAAAGGAGCACCTCCATGCCCTTCAGGAGGGCGGGCACAAGCGGCGTCTTTCCGCCGGTCGGCATCCCGTCAAGACGCAGCACGGCGCTATCGACGGCATGGGTCATAGGAAGAAGAAGATCAGCGCCGCTCCCCCTGAAGGCCACCAGACCGACGCGATCCCGGCGGATGTACGACTCAGAGATCAGAGAGAGGACCGCACCCTTCGCACTCTCCATCCGCCGCTCGGCACCCATCGATCCGCTTGCGTCCACGACAAAGAGCGCACCCACCGGGGCGCTCCCGCGCCTGACCTTCTGCCGCAGATCCCCGCTCTCTACTGCAAGGGCCAGGGCCCCTTTATCTCGCCGGCGCTGGTGCGGCGCCGCCGCCCGCACCGTCCCCACAAGATCCAGGTCCGACTTTCCCGGACGGGCCGATACCGACCGGCCGCCCTTCCGGGTCAGCACGGGTTTGCGCCGGCCTGAGGCCTTCCGGATCAGACAGTCTGGCTCTGCCGGCCTGATCGCCCCGGGATCAATGGCATCTCCCGGCGAGAAGACCTGCTCTCTCCCCTTCCCGGTGCGGCCGGACTCCCCGCCGTCATCGCCCCCGCCTGAAGAAGGACCTTCGTCCGGTTCTCCGGCCTCGCCCTCCCCTTCAGGGGCTTTATCTCCACCGATAAGAGAGTCCAGCATTTCGGGTTCGAGTTTCGGCTCCTCGAAGGGGCGTTTTCGCATCCGGTGCGGGAGGGCGAGGGCCATCGCCCACTTCACGTCCTCAGCCGAGACCTCCTCCCGCCCTTCGAGGGCGGCGATCGTTCGCGCCGTTCTGATCACCGTCAGCTCGGCCCGATGGGTCATGACGCCGAGAGAGATGCACGCCGCGACGATCTGCCTGGTCAGGTCGCGGCCGATGGTGACGGCCGGGAGGAGGGCACGCGCACGGACTATCGCCCGGCGGAGCCGCTCCTGCTCGGGCTCCCACATCTTCAGGAATCCGTCGGGATCGGCCTCGAAAGCACCGACCGCCTCGACGACCCGCATCCTCTCCTCGAGATCGGTGATGCCGCCGACCGTCACCTGGAGGCCGAACCGGTCGAGGAGCTGGGGGCGGAGTTCCCCTTCTTCGGGGTTCATCGTCCCGATCAGGATGAAGCGCGCCGGGTGGGCGAGGGATATGCCCTCCCGCTCGACGATATTGATGCCGGTCACGGCGGCGTCGAGGAGGATGTCCACCACATGGTCGTCGAGGAGGTTCACCTCGTCGATGTACAGGATCCCCCGGTTTGCCGCGGCGAGAACCCCGGGTTCGAGGGCGCATATCCCTTCCCTGATCGCCCGCTCCACATCCACCGTCCCGACGACGCGATCCTCCGTCGAACCGAGGGGCAGAGTGACGACACGGACGCGCCGTCGCTCGCGCCCGGCGATCCCCTCGTGTTCATACTGTTCCCGGCAGCGGTCGCACTGCAGTTCTGGATCGTCAGGGCTGCAGCCGAAAGGGCAGCCTGAAACAACGTCGATCTCCGGGAGCAGGTCGGCAAGCGCCCGCGCCGCCGTCGACTTTGCAGTTCCCTTCTCCCCTCTGATCAACACGCCGCCGATCGCAGGGTTCACGGCATTGAGGAGGAGAGCGAGTTTCATCTCGTCCTGCCCGATGATCGCAGAAAATGGGAGAATTTTCCGTTTTAGATGGCTATTTTCGGTCATTTTTTCTCCATTCGTCAATATCGGCAAGGGACATCGCAGGGATCGCACCGCCCTGCACCTCCCCGCCGCTCCCCATCGAGTCTTCCATCCAGCCTTCAGCCTCCAGGTATGCCTCTTTCAGCCCGTCGATCACGTCGTCGTCAGGCTTCCAGAGGCCGCGCCCGTAGGCCTCAAGAAGCCGCCGCCCGATCTCTTCGAATGCCCAGGGGTTCTCTTCCTCAAAAAACTGTTTCATACCGGGATCGAGGACAAACGTGCGCGTGATCTCGTCGAAGATCCGGTCATCGACCTCGCCGGTCGTCGCCTCCCATCCATAGACGGTGCCGACACGGCGGGCGATATCGCCGGCACCCTTGTAGCCGTGGCGTTGCATTCCCTCGATCCACTTCGGGTTGAGGAGTTTTGTCCTGGTGACCCGCCTCACCTCGTCGGCCAGGCTCCGGATCGCCACGCGATCGGCATCGCGGGTATCGCCGTAGTAGGCCGGGACGTCCCTCCCGCCGATGGCTCGGGCCGCCGCGGTCAGGCCCCCATGCGTCCCGAAGTAACAGCAGCAGCCGAGGAGATCGTATTCGTCCGTTGCGGTCTTGTTGAAGGTCATGGCGACAGAGGAGAGCTGGCTGGAGAGCCCGTCCTCGGAAGAGGCGCCGTAGCGCCCCCTGCCGTAGGCATAGCCGTTCCACCGCAGGAAGACGTCTGCAATCTCGGCCTCGTCCTTCCACGCCGATGCGTAGACCGCAAGGGAGACGCCGTTGCCATAGGTTCCGGGCCTGCTCCCGAAGATCCGGTCGGTGCTCCCTGACGCACGGGTATGCTTGCGCACGTAGTTCACCTCCTCAGGTTCGTTGAGGGCGGCGACCGCACGGACGGCGTCGTCGATCAATTCGATGCAGGAGTAGAAGTTGTCCCGCAGGATCCCACTCGTCCTGATCGTCACGTCGATGCGCGGCCGGCCCAGGTCCTCGACCGGGACGATCCTGAAGGACCGCACCCTCCCCTCCAGCCAGACCGGTTCGCACCCGATCAGGGCGAGCACCTGGGCGCACTGCTCACCGTCCGCCCACATGATGTCAGAGGCCATCCAGTACATGGCGACGTTCTCGGGGTATGCCCCCTCCTCGTCGAGGTAGCGGGAGAGGAGAAGGTCGGCAAGCCTCGAACCCACCCGCCATGCCGCCGGGGTGGGAACACGGAAGGGGTCGAGGGAGTAGAAGTTCCGGCCGGTTGGCAGGACCTCAGGTTTTCCCCGCGTGACAAGACCCGAGGGTCCGGGGCTGACGAAACCGCCGTCCAGTCCGTGGAGGAGGCTCCTGATCTCGTCGGACGCATCGATCCGCGCCGAGAGATCGCAGACCGTCTCCACCACCGCATCCAGAGAAATATCAGAATCGTTCAACCGTTCGCCAAGCGCTCGATGCGCCGCCTCAAGGGGCGCGCACCCCTCGAGGAGGGCATTGACGAAGGCGTCAGCAGATGCCTCCATCTCCCGGCGAAGAGCGGCATCGGCGGTGTCTGGATCGACGCCGGCCATCCTGCAGAGCGTCTTCACGAGATCGCCGCTGTGGCGCATGATCGCGGCGATGTACGACGCCTTTTCCCTCCCTGCCGGCATCTCGCCGAAGATGTGCATCCCGTCCGGGATCCTGGTCTCATAGGTGACCGTCAGGAGGTCTTCGGCTGCGGCGACGACATCCTCAAAGGGGCGGTCTCCCATCTCCCCGCCAGAACACCCGATCTCTTCGGCCAGGCCTGAAGAGGCGATCAGGTCCCTGATCGTATGGGTGAGGGCATGGGCGCGGGCGCCGTCGCTCCCCTCAGCCCGGCGGTAATCGGCGATCTGCATCTCCAGTTCTTTCAACGGCCCGTACAGCCCGCTCTCCACCATCGCCGCCTGGGCATGATCGACGAGGGTGGCGCAGGCCCGCCTCTTCGCGGCCGTACCTTCGGGCGGGTTATCGGCGTTGTAGATGTAGAGGTGCGGCACCCGCCCGATGGCGATGTCGGGATAGCACGAGCCCGAGGGGGCGGCACTCTTTCCAGGCAGGAACTCGAGGTTGCCATGGGTGCCGACGTGGACGATGGCGTCGGCGCCGAACTCGTCTTCGAGCCAGCGGTAGGTGGCGAGGTACTGGTGGGTGGGCGGGATCTCGGGGTCGTGCAGGATGCGGCAGACCGTGCCGTCGCACCGGCTCCCGGCACAGCCGCGCTTTGGCTGGACGCAGACGACGGCGTTTCCAAAACGCACGCCGGTGACCACGATCCGCCCCTCGTAGACCATAGCGGGGGGCACGCCCTCTTTCCCGCCGGGCGGTTCGCCCCACGCATCGTTGACCGCCTGCCTGACGTCGTCCGGCAGGGTGGAAAACCAGCGCATGTACCGCTCCACCTCGATCAGGTCGAGCGCACCCCCCTTCTCCACGATCTCGCCGACGGCCGTCCACCTGAACTCGGCGATCGCCTTGCGGTCGAGGATCGTCCTGATCAGGTCATCACCGTCGGCCGGGGGGATGACCGCATACCCGGCGGCGGCCATCACCCTGAGGAGGCGCGCCACGCTCTCCAGGGTATCGAGATGGGCGCCGGCCCCGACCCCTCCTTCGACCGATGCGCAGGGCTTGTTGTGGAGGATGAACGCCACCTTCCGTTCAGACGCCGGCGTGTTCCTGAGCCGCATCCAGGCCCTGAGGCGGTCAGCCACGCGCCTGACCCGCTCAGGGATGGAGCGGTGGACGCCCGTATCCCCGGCCACGGCAACCCCGACCGGGAGCATCTCGATCATCCCCTGGAACTCGGGGAGGGCGACGCACCACCCGATCTCGTCGCTTTCCATGCCCTCCCTGGACGAACGCCATTCTTCCTCGGTGGTGTGGTACAGCACCAGGGGGTGGACGACCGGACAGTCGAGCCGGGAGAGTTGCTCCCGGTAGGCGTCGGCATCAGAGGCATGGATGAACGATCTGGACTCGACAAGGGCATCGATGCCGTCGCCAAAATACAGGTCTATGACCGCCGCCGAGGAGAGGGCGCCGGTCTCCAGGTCGCCGGTGCCGAAGCAGAAGACCGGTATGACGTCGCAGTCCCGCTCGAACTCCCGGATCAGGGCGTCGACCACGGCCATATCCCCGGTGAGCCATGCGGTTCTTGAGAAGAGGAGGCCTACCGACCGGGGATGCCGGCGCGGCCGCCAGGCGCGGTACTCGCCTGCAGACGTGAACGGGGCCGGGGCGTCCGGGTGGTAGATCCCCTCCCAGAGAGTCAGTTGTGGCAGGCAATAGGGACAGTCGATGCCGAGGAGCTCGTGCACGGCATATGCGAGCATGTTCCCGATATTCTCCCGCCCGCCGAAGAGATAGTAGGCGTTCAGGGTGGCGACGACGCCGAGCGGTGCGGTCGAGGCGTCCCAGAAGGCGTCGTTGTAGCCGAAGGTCGCCACAGGCGTCCCGGCGGCGATCCCCTCCATCACCTCGTCCCACCAGGGCTCGCTCGAAGGGTGGACGAGGACGAGGTCGGCACGGCCAAGTGCACCCCGGCATTCCTCTCTCAACGACGCATCTCCCTTGAGATCATGAACGGCCCATCCCCTCAGCTCCAGTCCGAGTTCAGCTGCTGCCTCCTGAAAGAGAGGGAGTTCGTTCCCCCATGCCATTACCGCAACCGTACCATTCGTCATAATCTGATCTCACGCAGATCCGCTGCACCAGCGACGCCGCCTGCATGGGCACAGGATCATACTAAAAAGGGTTCAATATGTTAAATGTGTTACCAATTTTAAAAAAGTATTACTGGCCGGGCTTGAAAATCACACGACGAGAGGGGGGGCAACAACGCCCTCAGATCAGGTTCGAAAAAATATGAGCGGCCATGACCCGACACCTCATAGATCGAACCGGCACACCGTATCCCGGTCAGGCAGGACGGTGACGTCATCGCGAGTCTGCGAAGTACCCCCGAAGATTACTTTCAGATCATAGGTGCCGATCCGCATGTACCTGAAGGTATGCGGGGTCACCTCGCCGGTATCCTTCCCGTGCAGATAGATCATCGCACCTTCTGATTTGCTGGTGATGGTCAGGGATCCGTACGGGTAACTCTCCAGGACAAAGGAGAGGGCGGCGTCTTCGAGAGGGGTGAGATCGTCTGTGAGGAGAACCCGCTGCTCGGTGGAGATGTAACCAGGAGAGGATACGGAGATCAGATGCGGACCGTCCGAGAGGTGTTCAATCGTGTAGGGCGTCGCATACCCGGTGTCGAAACCGTCGACAGAGATCCCGGCGCCTGCGGGGCTGGATGTCACCCTGACCGAGGCGGTAGCCGGGGCCGGATCGCCGAGCACATATTCGGCCCCGCCGTCGATAAAGTCAGATACCAGGAAGGAGTAGTAACCGCCATCGTCACGGACAGAGACAAACGAGGAGACACCCGAGATCTCGACCGTCGCCGGAATCTTCTGATCGAGGCGCTTCCCATTCACCGACACCTCGGCCTTATCAAATCTTTCGGACTTCAGAGTCACCGAACGGGGATAGCACTGTTCCTGGTTGAACACGACGCCGGTCACAAGACCAGATTCGACAAGGCATTTTTTCGTCGAAACGGAAAAGTCAACCCAGCCGTTCTTCACGCTCACCGTATGGACACCGGGTTTGATGCCGGAGACGACATGGGGCGTCTTCCACTGGAGCGTCTTGCCGTCGATCACGATCGTCGCACCGTCGGGCTTTGAGTCGACGAAGATACTTCCGGTGCCGTCATAGGTCTCGATCTCAACAAGACCCTCAGAGAGCGTGTGCGATCCGGTCGAGAGATCGACCGTGAGGGTCTGTTCGCCTGAGAGGGAAAGGGGCTTATCAAAGCGGGCAGACGATCCGTCAGGAGAGAGAGAAACGGTGTGGATACCTGAAGACAGAGCGGAAAAGGTTGCGGGTGTCGTCCTCCCGGTGTATTCACCGTCGAGGGAGATCAGGGCGCCAGAGGGTTCTGAGAGAACGGCCAGATCCGCGGTTTTGGAGGATGAGTCATCTTCACCGTCTGTCTGGACAGGATCGGCCTCGGGAGACAGGGGGTCTTCAGGCGTCAGGAGCGCCTCTTCCGGTTCTGCCGGCATCTCTTCGACCTGAGCGCCGAAAATACCGAAAATTCCCGACCACAGGGATGCTATCCAGTTGTCCCCGCCAGAGGAAGCCTGTAGTTCTGGGGAGACGTTGCCCCCAATCGTCTCGCCGGATCCGGCAGCGACGCCAGGGACCAGGAGGAAGATCAGCAGAATACCTATGACCGGAAAAAAGAGGCGATCGCAGAGGCCATGTACATAGTTCATCATATCATCTCCGTGTGATGGAATGGTCTTTTTTTGCATCTTTGAAGGATGTGCCAACAGTATTATTACTAATATATAAATTATCCCATATATTTTTCCCGTGTGAACGGGCAGGGAGACCGGTGCAGAGGAATGGTGTCGGATCATGATCGCACCGCTCAGAAGACGGCGATCACGATCAGGATCGTGATCACCTTCGCCGCCATGCTCGCCAGATAGGTCTTCGCAACAATGCCGGGCCCCTCTTCGCCGAAGAGGGAGAGGTAGAGGGGCACAGAGTACTTGAGGTAGATCATCGTGATCACCACCATCGAGCCGGCGATCAGGGTGATCAGCGCCTGCTCAGTCGAAAGGACACCGGCCGCCATGAGCGATCCCACCACGGCATAGCCTGCCGAGAAATGGAGGGCCTGCGCAACGATCGCCGCAATGCTCTCACCGGGAACACCGATGAGCCCGAGGACCGGCGCAACCAGAGCGGCGACCAGATCTACCACGCCCAGGGCATAGAGAGCGAAGAACAGAAGCGTGGCGACGACGGTGATCGGGACGATGCGTTTGAGGGAGGAAACGGCCTTTAAACCCCCTGCCCTGAGGGTCCGGCGGTCGAAGTTGATCCGGGACGGTTCTCCCTCTTCTCGAAGAGCGCCTGGAGTTTTCCCCCTGAACACTTTGAGCCATATTACCGCTCCGGCAGTCTGGATGAGAGTGGAAAGAAGGTTCAGGCCCGTATAGATCCCGCCGATCACCGGACCGAGAAGAACGATTGCAGTCGGGAGCTGGACCCGGAAGAGCGATTCACCAAGGACGGCCGGAAAGGTGCCCATCAGGAGCGTCGGGACCACCTCGTCCCGCCCGACGCGGCCGTCGTGATAGAAGGCGGCGAGCATGGATTTTCCGGCGGTGGCGTCGGCGATCATGGCGACGAGGGCGAGGGACGAGCCGGAGGAGATCCCGGATACCCGGGAGATCGGATAGGAGAGGAACCGGAGCCGCGAGATGATCCCGGTCTCGGTGATGACATTTGCAAGGACGACCCCGATGGTGATCAGGCCGACCGCTCTCACAAGATAGCCTGCTGCCGCCGTTGCCGAGAGGGCGTCGGTCATCTCACCGTCCCCGCCGGTAGCGCCCCATCGCCGCCACAAAGGCGTCGGCGAAGTTACCGGTCAGATAAGCGTGGCTGTAGCCGCCGAGGACGGCGTGCTCAGAGAGCCCGTCCTTCCCGTCCACAATTCCCTTCCCTCGCCCGAGGTCCAGGGCGAAGCGGGCATCCGGGGCGGTCTCGACCGAGGAGTAATGGAATTCGTGCCCCCTGAAAGAGAGCCCGGCCGGAAGAAGCGGCGATGCCCCCGTGCTCCGGGCGTCCACGTAGCCGAGGGCCTGGAAACGCCCGTGCATACCGGCCTCGCCTGGCAGGACGCCGGCCATCCTGAAGTCTCCCTCCCCGCAGGAGAGGCGTTCGCAGAGGTAGAGGAGGCCGCCGCACTCGGCATAGACCGGCAGTCCGTCCGCGGCGGCCGCCCTGATCTCGCGGGTGCAGGGGGAGCGGGAGAGCGCCCCGGCATGGAGTTCGGGATAGCCCCCGCCGAGATAGAGGCCGTCGACGTCGGGGAGAGCCTCGGTGAGGGGGGAGAAGGGGACGATTTCTGCCCCGGCCTGACTGAGGAGGTCGAGGTTGTCCTGGTAATAGAAGCAGAAGGCGGCGTCGAGGGCGACGCCCAGGCGGACCGAAGGCTGCTGCCCCTGCCGCACCGGCGCGGGGGCAGCAGGCGGCGACGACGACGCCGATCCTATCAGGGCGTCGAGGTCGCAGTGCTCGGCGCACACCTCCCCGAAGGCGGCCATGCTCGCCTCGCCGGCCATCGCAAGCCCGAGGTGGCGGCTCCCGACGCTCTTTTCCCGCTCGGTCGGCACCCACCCGAGGGCAGTAATGGAGAGGTATTTTTCGATCATCTGCCGGTGCCGCGGGCTCCCGACGCGGTTGAAGATCACCCCGGCAAAGCGGACGGCGGGATCGAAGGCGGTGTAACCGCCGACGAGCGCATGGGCGCTCCTCGACATCCCCTTGATGTCGGCGACAAGGACAACCGGGGCGCCCAGGATCTTCGCCACATGCGCCGTGCTCCCGGTCTCTTCGCCCTCAAGGCCGTCGTACATTCCCATCACGCCTTCGACGACGGCGATGTCCGCACCTGCCGAGGCCGAGATGAAGGTCCTGACCACGCCGTCTGTACCCATCATGTAGGGATCGAGGTTTCTCGACGGGCGGCCGCAGATGGCGGTGTGGTGGGAGGGGTCGATGAAGTCAGGGCCGACCTTGAAGGGCTGGACGACAAGACCCCGCGCCCGCAGCGCCGCCATGACGCCGCTGGCGATGGTGGTCTTGCCGCAGCCCGAGTGGGTGCCTGCGATGACGATTGCCGGGATCATCGGTCGAGTATTGATCGGCAGGATGGATGAAGATTGGGTTTTCCCGCTCTCTTGAAGCGCTCACCTCCAACGCCGATCGAGAACACGTGACGCTGCACTGGCGAGGGTATCGTAGGTCGTCCCTTTATCGTGGAACCGGGCGATGAGATGACCTGTAAGAAACCATTCGCCCGGCAGTTTTCGGGATCACATGGGGGATCTGTGCACCGCAAAATTGCGATTGGTGCGGGGATGGACAAAATACCCCGGCACGCCCACCCATCATTTTTCATCGTTAGATGTTCCTCCCGTCCGTCCCTGCATGTCCAGGGCAATCCACCCCAACGGGGTGCAACCCCCGGCGCGAGGCGGGTGTTGTGTGCGGGTACGGGAAATCGAGCAGCCCCTTGCCGGGGGGGCCTGCTGTCCCCCGACCCCCCCCGCCGAGTGTGATTGGGGGCAGGAACCCGTAAAACCGCCCCGCCCTGGCCATCCAGAATTTTTCATCGAGAGGCGCAACGCCCGCCCGTCCTCCGCACATCCAGGGCAATCGCATGCGGGGGTCCGGGGGTGCAACCCCCGGGCGGTGTCCGCTCCACTCATCAGATCTCTTTCCACATCCTCGCGCTGAGAACATGAGGGTTCCAGAAACGAGGGCAGACACCACCCGGGGGGCTGGCTGCCCCCCTACCCCCCCGCCGAATGCGATTGGGGCAGGAACCCACAAAACCCTCCGGCACGACCATCCTGAATTTTTCATCGAAAGGCTCTCAGCCCTGCCTTTCCCCGCACATCCAGGGGCAATCGTGCGCGGGGGTCCGGGGGTGCAACCCCCGGGCAGAGGCATCCAGAAATGTGAAGGTTTTTACAGAGCCAGTTTTTCAGAGATCACCAGCCACCACGACGAAGAGCCCGCTTTCAGGAACCGGCGGCGCTCCCGCCGTCCCGAGGGCGATCCGCTCCTGCGGGTAGCCGAGGTCCTCGCAGACGGCGATCCGCACCTCGGGAGGCAGGGCCGCCGCAAGGTCGGGGACCGAGAAGGCAGGGTCGGCGATGAGAAAGACCACCCGCCCGCGGGAGACCTCCAGGGCGGCGTCGGCGATCGCCGCCGCGTGATCCTTCCCGTGGGCGGTGACGACCGCGCTCTTCACCAGCGAGATCCCCAGACGGGCGAAGGCAACCTGCATCGAGGAGATGCCCGGGATCACCTCGCCCCCGAGATAACCGAGCCCCGCGAGCATGGGGTCGCCGGTCGAGAGGACGACCGCATCGTCAGGGAGCGACCGGAGGCGTTTGTAGTCGGTGATCTCGTGCACCGCCGCCCCCTCGCGGATATAGGGGCGGGCGAGGTCGATGGCGCGATCTGATCCGTAGATGACCGCCGCCCCGGCGATCGCCGCCGCCGCTGCCGCCGTGATCATGCCGGGGCCGCAGCCCACACCGACGATCTTCACCCTGAGTCCCCCATGACGCCGCCGTCCCTGTCCACGATCACGACCCTGACGCCCGGACGGTCGGCCCTGAAACGCGTAAACGCCCGCGCCATGATCCCGGGCCACGCCGGCGTCGCCGTCAGTTCCTCGACGGTACCGCACCCGGTGCCTTCCAGGATTGCAGGGTCGATGAACTTCATCACAAGACCGGGCAGGGCGCAGATCACCGCCTCCCCCCCGACCTCGTCGAGCGCCCGCCCGAGGTTCACCCCGACGAGCACGGCCTCGTGGTCAGGGAAGAGGAGACGGGAGTAACGCAGCCCGATCCTCCCGGTGGTGAGCACCACCCGCTCTGCCCCCCTGATCCGCTCGAAGGCCGACTCGGAGAGGTGGTCGTCCCAGGGCTCGACGAGCCCGGTCGAGCCCAGGACCGAGATCCCGCCCTCGATCCCGATGCGGGGGTTGAGGGTCTTCCCGGCGATCGCCGCCCCCTCAGGGATGGAGAGGCGGACCCGCACGCCCGGAAGCCCGATCGCTGCCATCGCGTCCCTGATCCCTTCCAGGATCGACCGCATCGCCGTCTCGCTGATCGCCGCCGCACCGGCGCGAAACCGCGGTGTGTCCCTGGCGAAACGCCCGATCCCCTCGCCCGCCTCAAAAATGAGACCGGCAGGGGCACGTTCTGCGGTCGCCACAAAGAGCAGGCCGGCCGTGACGTCGGAGGGATAGTCCCCGGCGTCTTTTCTCGCCGACCCGGTGCCGTCCCTCCCCTCTGCCGGGACCGTAAATACAAGCCCGCAGGGGAGCGTGACGGCGACCGCCGAGACCGGCCCTCTCAGGGAGAGCACTGCCGCCGTTGCCGCCGCGGCGGCCGTCGTTCCGGTGGTAAAGCCGCGGCGAAGCACCGCACCCGAAGCGGTGAGCACCCCGAGCCCGGAGGCGGCGAGGTCAAGCCCATCCGGGCTTGCGCACCGCGCCGCCCACTCCTCTGGATAGACATAGCCGGTGACCGGATCGACGACCGCCTCACGCCGCACGCTGCTGCTCCACGAATATCGTGACGATCTCGTTCATCGCCGCCACCGCGGGCGGCGTCCCCCCGCGCGTTCCCTGCGTGGTGATCGAGGGGATATCGAGGCCGCGGAGTTCTTCCTTCGACTCGGCGGCGTTCACGAAGCCGACCGCCATCCCGATCACGAGCGCCGGGCGCACCCCTTCCCTGATCATCGTGCAGAGGGAGAGGAGTGAGGATGGGGCGTTGCCGATCACGACGATCGAGCCCTCCAGGCTGTCGCGCAGGGCGAGGAAACCCGCAGATGAACGGGTGATCCCGCGCTCGGCCGAGATCTCGGCCCCGAAGTCGAGGGCGCAGAGCACCTCTGAGGTGTGCTCCTTTTTCCTGATCCCCATCTGCACCATATGGATGTCGGTGACGATCGGCGCCCCCCGTTCGAGGGCCGCAAGCCCGGCGGCGACGGCGTCGCCCCTGAACCTTACCAGATCGGCCATCACGAAATCCCCGACGGCGATCGCGCACCGCTGCCTGATCCGGTCTTCGACCGTCCTATCGCCGATCACCTGCCTGGCAAGGGCGCGGCTCGTCCGCGAGATCTGATACCCCTCAGGGGTGTCGGCGCCGGGATCAATATACATATTTCCTCCTGTAACCTCTCGGCGTGAGCATTCCGCCGTTTTTCGTCGGGACCGTCTCTTTTCCTCCGACAAAGACCACCGTGTGCATATCGACGGCCGAGGTGTCGGCGGCGAGGGCGCCGAGCGTGGTGACCGACGTCGCCTCCCCCTCCCGGCAGGCATTCCGCACGAGCCCGATCGGGGTTTCGGGCGAGGCGTGGCGGAGGGCGATCGCGAGGGCGCAGGAGAGGTTCTCGGGTCTGCCGCGGCTCTTCGGGTTGTACAGCGCCACGGGCACGCCCATCGCGAAGGCGCAGTCGAGACGGTGCTCGATCTCCTCCCAGGGCGTGAGCAGGTCAGAGAGGGAGAGGGTCACATGGTCGCCGGTGAGCGGCGAACCGAGGAGTGAAGCGCCGGCACAGGCGGCGGTGACGCCGGGGACCACCTCGACCTCCACCGCAGCGTCCGATCCCTCCAGCACTTCAAGGACAATCCCGGCCATCCCGTAGACGCCGGGATCGCCGCCGCTCACCATGGCGACGCGGTGCTCACGGGCGAGGTCGATGCACCGGCGCGCACGCTCGACCTCCTTACCCATCGAGCTCCTGATCACCGTCTTCCCCTCGAGGAGGGCTTCTATCTGTTCGAGATAAAAGGCGTTTCCAATGACATACTCCGCCTCCCTGATCGCCTCGACAGCCCGCCCGGTCATCCAGGCGGCCCCGCCAGGCCCGGTGCCCACAATATAGAGTTTCCCTGATTTATCGTCCGATTGCAACTGTAACATCCCCATAGACACGTTTTTTCAGCACCAGTTCGCGCCGCTGCGCAAGGGCGAGGACGGCGGGTTCGGCCACGCCGGAGAGCCCGATCAGCCCGGCCCGCGAGGGCGAGGGCGGCGTCTCCCGGTTCAGGACGGCGTCGGGCAGGAAGAGCAGCACCCCGCCGAGGTCCGCGACCGCCCGGGTCAGACCCTCTTCGTCCCGTTTCTTCTCCGTCGTCGCATAGACGAGCACATCGCCCGCCGCGATCCCGGCCTCACCGAGCGCCGACCTGATCGCCGATCCGACGGCGCCGGCAGAGGCGCCGCGCCGGCATCCCACGCCGACGACATAGCCCCCGCCGCGGGCGAGCACCGAGACCGCCGGTCCGGCCACCACCACGGCCGGACCGCCCACGGTATAGACCGGCACGTCGGTATCGAGCATCGCAGCGTTCACCGGGAGGGTGGAGGCCGGGTTTGCAACCTGCGTCCCCGTAGCGGCGGCGATCCCCTCCACGCAGGGACGCCCGAGCGCCTCGGTCGCCGTCGAGATCACGGCCACCGCCCCGGTGGCAGCGGCGATCTCGCGGGCGAGATCGTTTGCGCCGTGGTGGCCGCCGACAAGGGGGACGGCAAAACCGAGGCCGGGACTCACCACGACCACCGGGGGATCGCGCCACTTGGAGGTGAGGAAGGGTGCGATGGCGCGCACGGCGATCCCGGCGGACATCAGGGCGACGATCCGGTCATAGCCCTCGAACGCCCGTTCAAAGACGCCGGGGGCATAGGGGAGATACTCCCCGCCGACGACCGCCGCAAGCCGCTCTGCATCCCCGGCAAAACGCCCGAGGGAAATCACCGCCGTCTTCATCCGTATAAATCCGAATTGACGTAGCCCGATCTGGCGGCGTCCACCACCCCGCCGATGATGATCAGGGCCGAGCGTTCGATCCCGGCGGCACGCGCCTTTGCGGCGATATCGGCGACCGTGCCGACGACCACCTTCTGGTCGGGCCAGGTGGCATGGTAGACGACGGCGGCCGGCGTTTCGGGCGGGCACTCGACCTTCGCCACCACCGCTTCGAGATGCTCGGTGCCGAGGAAGACGACCATCGTGGCGCCGGAGCGGGAGAACTCGGCGATCATGTCCTTCTCCAGGGTCGCCCCGGCCGGTCGTGTGACGATCACCGATTCAGATACGCCCCTGAGGGTGAACTGCGTCTTCAACGCCGCAGCGGCGCCGAACATCGAGGAGACGCCGGGCACCACCTCGACGGCGATCCCGTCGCGCTCCAGTTCGGCGATCTGCTCGACGATCGCCCCGTACAGCGAGGGGTCGCCGGAGTGGAGGCGCACCACGCGCTTTCCCGCCAGTGCGGCCTCGCGCATGAGCGCCACCATCTCGGGGAGCTTCATCCCCCAGGAATCGTACTTCTCCGGGGCCGGGGAGCGGGCGACAAGATCGGGGTTCACGAGCGACCCTGCGTAGATGAGCAGGTCGGCCCGCATCAGGAGATTGTTTCCCTTCACCGTGATCAGGTCGGGATCGCCCGGACCTGCACCGACAAAATATATCGTATTCATTCGTTTTTCCTCGCAAACAGCACGCTGAAATAACTGCTCTCTTCAGGAAGGTCGTCACCGCGGCAGATCCGCTCCCCGTCCATGTACATCCGTTCGACGAGGACGAACTCGTCGAAGCCCTCCTCCCTGAGACGGTCGGCCGTCTCTTTCGGCCGTTTTACCTTCAGGAGAAGGCGCGACGACTCCGGCGAACCGTCGCTCACCCCCACGCCACCGGCAACAGAGACGCCGGCGGCCGAGGCAAAGGCGGTGATCGCCGATATCCCGGGCACCGTGGCGCAGGCGATGTCGGGGTGGCGATCGGTGAGCACGGCCGTCAGGCGGGAGAAGGTGCCGTAGAAGTTCGGGTCGCCGAGGATGCAGAATACAGAGAGGCCGGATCGGGCGTGCGGGGCGATCGTCTCGGCGTTCTCCTCGATGCACCTGGAAATATAGTCCTCGTCATCGGTCATCGGAAAAGAGAGCACCTGCACGTCGGTGCGGTACGGGGCGATGATCGCCCCCGCCACCCGCCCGGGGACAAAGACCGCATCGGCCTCTTTGATCAGCCGCACCGCACGCACGGTCAGGAGTTCGGGATCGCCGGGGCCGATGCCCACGCCGACGAGCATTCAGGCCGCCTCCCCGATGACGAGCCAGACCGGGTTTGCCGGGGCCATCATCAGCCCGCTCCCGAGTGTGCGCGAACGGGCGACCTGGAGCGAGACGACCTCCCGGAAGATACCGAGGCGCTGCATCGTCTCCACCGCACGGTGGAGGGTGCCGAGAAGGACGCAGTCGACGACGATCCGCCCGCTCACCTCGTCGGCGAGAACACCGAGCACCGCCTCGAGGTCCCGCGACCCGCCGACAAAGGCGGCATCGATCGGGCCCGCACCCCTGAGGACATCGGCCGCTTCGCCGCAGATGACCTGAATGTTCCGGGCAAGAGCCACGCTCGCGGCCTCTTTCGTGCATGCAGCCGCCTCGGGGCGGCGATCCACGGCGATCACCCGGCCGGCCGTGCATGCGGCGGCCACCGCGATCTTCCCGGTCCCGCAGCCGACGTCGGCGACGGTGCACCCGGCTCTCAGGCGGAGGTGCCAGAGCGCCACCGCCGCAACCTCGTCCTGTGTCGGGCCGCCAGAAAGTCCCTTCTCCATGTAGGTAAAGGTGACCTGCCACGGCTAATTAACTCTTGTTTTTCTAAACGCGTTTAAGAAGGTATTACTACTCACCTGCATCACCATAGTATATGCGTGACCCTGAGCTGGAGATCCTCGCCGCCCTCGACACCGCGCCCTCCCATGTGTACGGGCTGAAGTTCCGCCTCGAAGAGCGCGGTCTCCACAAAAGTCACAGCGATCTCTACAAAATGATCAATTCCCTCGAACGAAAGGGGCTTGTCTCCTATGTCAGGGAACCAAGCGGGATCGGACCGGAGAGAAAAGTCTACTCTGTCACGGATGCCGGGCGGCAGGCCCTGCTCGACGCCCGCAGGAGCGGGATCGGGCTGATCATCGAAGACTATTACCGCTTCATCGCCGCCGCCTTTCAGGATCTGATGGTGGCCGAGTTCGAGAGCGAACGCCCCCTCGAGCGGATCGCACTCCTCACCGAGCCCTTCAAAGGCGAGCAGGCGGCCCTCTTTGCGGCGGCGACCGCCGACCTGACCGGCGATATCCCGGAGCGCTGGCTCGTCAGCAGGGAAGGAACGATAAAGGAAGGGTTCCTTCCCGTTGCCGCAAGGCAGGAGCGCCTCCCCTTCAGGGATCAGACCTTCGATCTGGTCATCGCCCCGGCCCTTGCCGGGGCCGACCTTGCGGCGGTCCTGCCCGATATCGCGCGGCTCCTCGCCCCTGGAGCGCAGCTCGTCACCTTCCTGCCGCTCACCAGGGAGATGGCCGACACATCCCTCATCGGCGGTTTTCTCCTGAGAGAAATCGCCGCCTTCATCCCTGAGATGCAGATCTGGCGGCAGGTCGATTTCCTCAGGGAGCTCGACGCTCACTTCGATGTCATGAGCGTCAACTATCTGGAGTTCTCCCTGATATTCTGCCGGCCGAAAGATGCGGGCCTGTAAAAAAGGGCACGGGCGTTTGCCCCCGGCTCACGCCCCGGAATATTTCTCTGAAAAAACGATATCGTCAAGGTCTTTCTTCGCGGCCAGGGTGACCTCCTTCGGGTAGCCTGCCGGCACCAGGGAGACGAGGGTGTAGTCCTCAGGGACGCCGAGGAGGGTGCGGACGGCGTCAGCATACTCTTTCTTCTCCCCGGCAACCCAGCAGGAGCCGACGCCGTAGGCCCAGAGGCCCAGGATCAGCTGGGTCGTGGCGGCCGAACAGTCCTCAAGATAATATTTTGCGTCTCTTTTCCCGAAGACCGCAAAGCAGATCGGTGCGCCGGAGATGAACCGCCCGTGATCGGCGAGAGCGGCGATCTGGGAGAGCGTCTCCTTCTTCGTGACGACACCGAAAAGCCACGGCTGCTCGTTCCTTGCCGACGGGGCGAGGTGGGCGCAGTCGAGGGCGTTCCTGACAATCTTCTCATCGATCGGGTCCTCTTTGTAGCTCCTGATCGAGTGGCGCGTCCTGATGATGGTAAGCCCAAGATTCGGACCAATATGCATGCTCCTCTCTGGGAAGGGAAAGAGGATAATAGTTGCGAAGGGGAGGAGACGAGATCCCCCGGCCCGGACCGGACCGGGATTCCTGTGTCCATACGATGAAAAATAAGCCTGAAAAAAGAGATCAGAATGAGAACAGGCCGCCAAGCCATCCGATAAAGTTCGAGAAGCCCATTGGAATGATCACCGTCGGATCGATCCCGAGGATCGGCGAGATGAAGGCGAAGTACGCGATCGTCCCCAGGGTCGAACCCACATTCGCAAGCGCCGCCACCAGCACGACCCGAAAGATCGGCACCTTCCGCATCTGGGAGAAGTCCTCGGCGTCCATGATCCGCTGGAAGTCCGAGGCCGAGGGCTTTCTGACCTTCGCCTCCACGGCGGCCGCAAACCATCCGGCCGCCATCAGGGGGTTGAGGGAGGTGAGCCAGGCCACCGCAAAGGCCGTCGCCGCCGAGAGAGGGTGGCCGCCTGCCGCAAGGGTGAAGACCGCCGCGAGAACGCCGTTGATCAGCACCCAGTACAGGATCGCCCAGCCGAGCACCTCAAAGCCGACCCCGGAAAACGCCAGGGATATGATGAGGAACGCAAACATTGCAATGAAGGCGCCGCCGACGATCGTACCCCAGGGATAACTTTTTGGCCGGGCGACGAGGTCGGCCTCGGGCGGGAGGAGTTCGGGAGAACTGAGATAGCGTTCGACGCCCCTGACATGGCCGGCGCCGATCACCGCCATCACCCGGTCGTAGCGGCCGGAGAGGTCGAGGATACGGCGGGCAAGATAAGCATCCCGCTCGTCGATGAGTGCCCGCGCCCCGTTCGGCGAGAACTTCCTGAACTCGTCGAGGGCCGCCGAGACGACGTCCTGCCTGGTGAGGGCGTCGATGTCGATCTCATCGCCCTCGACACCGCCCACCGAGAGGGCAAGTGCATAGACCATCTTCACCTTCTCCCAGAGGCTCATCCCCTCCCAGAAACGGGCAAGGGTGATCCTGATGTCCCGGTCGATCAGGGCCAGGGGCAGACCGCGCCCCTCGACCTCCTCGATCGCCGCCACCATCTCGGCGCCGGGTTCGACGCCGACGTCCATGCCGATCTTTCGCTGGAGATAGGCAAGGGTCCACTGAAACAGAAGCTGCGAAAAGTTGCCGGCCTTCAGGACGTCTTCGACCTTCGGCGGGGCCTGTTCATGCCTGAGGGCGTTGTAGCGTCCGGGATCGAGTTCGACACCGACGATGCCGGGCTGGAACTCCTCGATTGCGGCTCTGACCTCGGCAACGCTCTTCTCCGAGACGTGCGCCGTCCCCACAAGTCTGATCTCACCCATGGACCGGCCAGACCCCCTCGGAATCGACAACGGCACAGGTCTCAACCGGCACGGCCGTCGACGCCAGCACCGATCGTATCCCCTCTTCTTCGGCCTCTTCGGCCTCCTGCCGCCCGATGAGGAGGGCGGCGAGCAGGCGGGCCTCTTCCCGGCTCATCTCCGCACCGAGCCCGGGGCACTCGGAGACGGCCAGACGGTCGCCGTCGAGCATGAAGGGATAGGTGCGGCAGATCCAGGGGCGCGCCCCGTAGACGGTGCACCGCCCCTCTTCGAGAAAGAGGCAGCGACCGTCTTCCCGCCTGAGAGACCAGTCGAAGGTGTACCTGGCCCCGTCTTCCCCCTCGATAAAATCGGGATAGGGTTCGGCAACGCCGTCGAAGGTACGCCCGGCCGCATCGGCCACAGCCCTGGCCTCGGCCGGGGTGACCATGACGAGATTCGAGCCTGGCGATACCTCCCTGCAACAGGCGCCGCACCCGGTGCAACGAAAACCGGTCGCCATGATCTCATCGGCGAGAGCGTCTAGAGTCCGCATATCCTCTCGAAGTTGCGGAAGACGAGGTCGCCGTTCTCGGTATGGCTCACCTCAGGATGCCACTGCACCCCGTACAGCCGCTCTTCCGGGCGCCCCATCGCCTCGACCGGGCAGATATCGGAAGCGGCATAGACCGAGAAGCCGGCCGGCACCGCCTTCACCTCGTCGGCATGCGAAGCCCAGACCCGGATCTGTTCCGGGTAACCGGCAAGGATCTCGCTCTCCTGTGCGATCCGGACACAGACTCCACCGTAACCCCCGTGAGATCCCGGCCCGACAGAACCGCCCCGCGCCGTAGCGATGATATGGAGACCAAGGCAGATGCCGAGCACCGGCAGCCCGAGGTCAAGGTATTCGGCGCAGTTGCCGGCGCGCTCAAGGGATGGCCCGCCCCCCAGGATGATCCCGCGGCACCCGCTCGCCACCTCGGACGGAGGGGTGGTGTTCGGGACCATCTTCACCTCGATCTCCATATCCCGGAGTTTGCGGTGGATAAGGTGGTTGAATTGCCCATGGTTGTTCACGACAAAAATGGGAAGCATTAAAAAAGTATGGTAGTATCAGGGTAATAGCCTTTGTCAGCGGAATGAGAGCACCGTCGAGAGGATCGCCGACCTGATCTCCTCGTCGGTGCGGCCCATGAGGCGGGCAAGGAACATGGCCCCGCCCGCACCCATCCCTTCCTTCACCTCGCCCTCGCAGTAGCGCGCAAGCCCGGCATCGCCGATGGTGTCGAAGCCCGGGTCCACATAATAGGCCCTTGCCCCGACAGCCGCCGCCACCGCCTCGAAGTTCGCCGAGGGGTCGGCGCGCACGTAGGCCGTGGTGACGAGCGGGGCCATCTCTTTTCCCAGCCCCTTTAAGATTGCATCGACGGCGAGCATCTGCGTGCCGCCCGCCAGCACCACCGCTCCGGAAAAGGCGCTTACAATCCCGGCGGCGACCGGCATCATCGGATCGCCGCCGATACGCACCACGTCGAGGGGATCGGTGATCCCGGCATCATCCACGCGGCCCTGCACCGCCCGGCAGACCTCTTCCTTCAGCGCAACCGGGTTGTTCACAAAGCTGCTCGAGACCCGGGCGTCGTAGCCGAGGGCGCGCAGGACGCAGAGGGCCGTCGTCGTCCCGCCGGGGACGCACTCCGCGAGCACCAGGAGGTCGGCGCACCGCGAGAGGTGGCGGCCGACCCCTTCGCCGGCGGCAAAGAGCGCCCGCGCCTTCGGCACCGCATCGGTCTCGCGGGGGTCGGCGCCGGGTTCGCCGTAGACGTCCAGGCAGGGGACGGTCGGGCGGTTGTACATCCCGGCGTTGATGAAGACCGGATCGATCCCGCAGAGGGTCGTCATCGAGCGGGTGATCACCGCCGGCGTCGGGCAGTTCGTCGGGGTGTTGGGCTTGTAGCCCATCGAGTGGATCGCCCCCTTCGTGATCAGTTCGGCGTCCAGGATCGGGGTGAAGACGGTCCGCGCAGGCGTGGACCCGGCCCCTGAGATGCCCGGGACCATCGAGAGGGCGGTGTTTCCGAGAACGGCCGCAAAGAGCGGCCGCGTGAACTCGAACGAGGGATTGTCGGAGAGAAATGCCATATCAATGTATATAGAGGATAGACCCAAAAAATTTCCTTATGTTTGAGATCGAGGAGCGGCTCGAAAAAAAAGGGATCACGACCGACGCCATCGTCGAAGCCGGGATGGCCCTGTACGTGCCCCACGGCATGAGCCCTGAAGCGGCGCGGGAACGGCTGCGGGAGCGGATCGCCGCCTCGTACCTGGACCCGAACATCTCGTCACTCCTCCTCGGCGCCGTTCTCCTCGAAGAAGAACTCTATGACCGCAGGAAGAACTCGGAGATCGCCGACGACCCGGTCTTTCTCCTCTCAGACGAGATCATCGGGATGGCGATCGCCGAGATTATCGGCGGGATCTACGCCCGTTTCGAGTTCACCAGGTACGACCAGAAAAAGCCCGGCATCCTGGGCGAACTCGGGCCCTTCCTGGACGACGCCGTCGCCGGACTGATCGCAGGAAATACATCGAGGCTGTACTCGGAATGTTTCTCGAACCTGTAAGAGCGCTGCTGCAGTTCTGCACCGTCCTCCCCCTCGGACGGCCGGCAGATTTCGACGCCTTCGCCAGGCACACCTGGCTCTACCCGCTGGCCGGCTGGGTCACCGGCGGCGTCGCGGCAGCCTTCGCCCTCCTCCTTTCCGGCCACCCCGGCATTGCTGCCGCTGCCGCCGTCGCCGCCGCCATTATCGTCTCGGGAGGAAACCACTTCGACGGCCTCCTCGACCTCGGGGACGGGCTGATGGCTCATGGGAGCCGGGAAAAGCGGATCGCCGCCCTGACCGACCGCCAGATCGGTGCCGGCGGCGTCGCCTGCGGCATCCTCATAACGATGCTTGCAGTCGTCGGCCTCGGGGAGGCGTGGAGCGTCGGCCTCGCCGTCCTGACCGCAGAGGTCTGCGCAAAACTGGCCATGGCATGGATCACCGCGCTTGGCGCGCCGTTCCACGACGGGATCCACGCATATCTCCACGGTTTTTCCCGGCCGCACTTTATCCTGCTCGCACTGCTGCCCGTCCTTCCGCTCCTTCTGCTGATATCCCCGTTCGATCTGGGAAAAGCGATTGCTGCCACCGGCATCGTCGTCCTGATCCTGCTGGGAACCGCCCGCCATCTCTTCGGCGGGGTGAACGGCGACGTGGCCGGAGCGTCAAACGAGATCGTCAGGGCCGCCGTCATCATCGCCCTCGTCCTCTAGGCGCATACACCTTTTTATCATCCGGCCATAGTGTATGGTGATGATGCAGGGAAGGTCCATTCATACGCGCGGCGGTGTGATCACCGAGATCGATCCGGATTTCTGTGCCATTCGTCTCCGCCTGCCGGCAGGGATTCTCCCGGTCGAAAAGATGACCGGAATTGTGGAGATAGCAAAAAAATACGGCTGCAAGGAGGTGCATCTTACCACCCGCCAGACGATGGAGATTCCGCACGTCGATCCATCCAGACTTGAAGAGATCGTGAAGGATCTCGAAGCGAACGGCACCCCTCTCGGTTCGGAACACGAGGAAGTTGTCAATATCATCGCCTGCCCCGGAACGGCGCAGTGCAAGTACGCCAATATCGAGACCTTCGGTCTGGCAAAAAAGATCGACGAGCGGGTCTTCGGCAAGGAAACCCCCATACGGGTGAGGATCTCGATCTCAGGCTGCCCGAACGCATGCACAAGCCCGGTGCTCAACGAGATCGGGGTCGTCGGCCGCATTCGCCCGGTACGGGTCGCGGGCATGTGCACCGGCTGCGGCACCTGTGCCGAGTACTGCAGGGAGAAGGCGATCACCATCAAGAACGGGATCTCAGAACTGATCCCCGAACGCTGCGTCCAGTGCGGCATCTGCGTCCAGTCCTGTCCCTTCGACCTACTGAAGTCCGAGTACCGCCACTACCTGATCACCGTCGGGGGGAGGCGGGGGCGCCATCCGGCGCAGGGACGGGAACTCGTGTGCGTCGAACGGGAAGAAGACGTGGTGGAAGTCATCGACCGGATCGTCTACTGGATCTACAGAACCGCATGGAGCGGGCGGCACCTCGCCGACCAGCTCGACGATATCGACTTCGAAGCCTTCAGAAAAAAGATCAGGGAAGAGTTCAGCGCCGGTACATAGAGGCAAAACCGGCGCCCGCATCGTCCGAGCACTCGATCGAATCCCCGTCCCGCACAAGGGAGTTGAACATCATGGCGGCGTTGAGGAGGCTCTCGTCAATCCCGGCCCCGCCGCGTGCGCCTTTCATTGCCTGCTGCTGGGGAGAGGGGAGCACCCTTTTTCCCACCCGCACGCCGGCACAGTGCTTGCAATAGGCGCAGTGGCTGTGCACCGAGACCTCCCCCTGTGCGCAGGCGACGGTGACCCGGTCTTTCTCAGTATTGCGGTGAAATTCCAGTGTTTTCATAGGTCACTGAGTGTTTGTACGATCAGACATTTGAGCATGTCGATACTCTTCGATAAACCCTCCATTGCACAGAGAAGAGGCGTATCGAAATGATTTATATAGATCGATGCCCAATATATGATACTCGCTTCAATCCGACTGTGTATGCAGTCTCATATTTGAGTGGAGGACTATCAATGGCAACCGAAAAACCACACCTGAACCTTGCTGTCATCGGGCACATCGACCATGGGAAGTCGACCACCGTCGGCCGCCTGATGTTCGAGACAGGAGCTGTACCGCCCCATATCATTGAGAACTACAGGAAGGAGGCCGAGTCCAAGGGCAAGGGTTCCTTCGAGTTTGCATGGGTCATGGACAGCCTGAAAGAGGAGCGCGAGCGCGGTATCACCATCGATATCGCTCACAAGCGGTTCGACACGGCAAAGTACTACTTTACCGTCGTAGACTGCCCGGGTCACCGTGACTTCGTCAAGAACATGATCACCGGTGCCTCCCAGGCAGATGCAGCACTCCTCATTGTCGCCGCTCCCGACGGCGTCATGGAACAGACGAAGGAGCACGTCTTCCTCTCCAGGACCCTCGGCATCACGCAGCTGATCGTCGGCATCAACAAGATGGACGCCGCCGACTACTCCGAGAAGCGCTACAACGAGGTCAAGGAGCAGCTCTCGCAGCTCCTGAAGATGGTCGGCTTCAAGCCCTCCGAAGTCAATTTCATCCCGATGTCCTCGTTCGCGGGCGTCAACATCTCGAAGAAGTCCCCGGAGACCCCGTGGTACACCGGCCCGACCGTCCTCGAGGCGCTCGACCTCCTGAAGGAGCCCGAGAAGCCGACGACCCTGCCGTTCCGTCTCCCGATCCAGGACGTCTACTCGATCTCCGGCGTCGGCACCGTGCCCGTCGGCCGTATCGAGACCGGCGTCATGAAGAAGGGTATGAAGGTCGCCTTCATGCCGGCAAACGTCAACGGCGAAGTCAAGTCGATTGAGATGCACCACGAGGAAGTCCCCGAGGCGCTGCCCGGCGACAACGTCGGCTTCAACGTCCGTGGCGTCGGCAAGAACGATATCCGCCGCGGCGACGTCTGTGGTCCGGTCGAGCTTCCGCCGACCGTTGCCGAGGAGTTCACCGCACAGATCGTCGTGCTCCACCACCCGAGCGCGATCACCGTCGGTTACACCCCGGTCTTCCACTGCCACACGTCCCAGATCGCCTGCACCTTCACCGAACTCGTGAAGAAGCTCGACCCGCGCACCGGTCAGGTCAAGGAAGAGAACCCGACCTTCCTCAAGACCGGCGATGCGGCGATCGTCAAGATCCGCCCGACCCGTCCGATGGTCATTGAGAAGATCAAGGAGATCCCGCAGCTCGGCCGCTTTGCGATCCGTGATATGGGCGCAACCATTGCAGCCGGCATGTGCATCGACATCCAGGCAAAGCAGATGAGATAAGTTTGTTGTTGAGGTGAAGGTCTATGCAAAAAGCCAGAATACGCCTTTCGGGGACAGATTACGACAAAGTCGAGATGGTCTGTGACAGGATACGGGAGATTGCAGAGCGGACAGGCGTCAATCTGGCAGGGCCTATCCCCCTCCCGACAAAGAGGCTTGTTGTCCCGGTCAGAAAAAGCCCTGACGGCGAGGGGACGGCAACCTGGGATCGCTGGCAGATGCGCGTGCACAAGCGGCTCATTGACATCGACGCTGACGAGCGTGCTCTCAGACAGCTGATGCGTATTCAGGTGCCGAAAGATATCGGCATCGAGATCGTGCTGGAGAGTTGATGCTGTGAGCGGCAGTTCAGCCGCCGGATTTGCCATTCGAATCCAAAAATCTCTCTCAACAGAGAGATTTTTTTTTTGTATCCTGATCCTCGCGGCGGTCCTGCGGTTCGCATTCCTGGATTTAAAACTCTTTCACCATGACGAGGCGATCCACGCCTGGTTCTCGTACAAACTCCTGACCACCGGCGTCTACGTGTACGACCCCTCCTTCCACGGCCCGCTGCTCTACTATGTAACGGCCGGGATGTTTGCCCTCCTGGGCGACGCCGACCTTGTCGGCCGGATCGTTCCCGCATTCCTCGGCACTCTCATCGTCGCCCTCGTCTATCCTCTCTACCGCCTCGGCTACCTCGACAGCAGGCAGACCCTGGTCGCCGCATTCTTCCTTGCGATCTCGCCGAACCTGGTCTATTTCTCGCGGTTTCTCAGAAACGACATCTTTATTCTGTTTCTGACTTTTGTCCTCCTCCTCGCCCTGATCCTGTACCTGGAGAGAGGACAGGCCAGATATGCCATGATCGCAGCGGCGGCGGCGGGGCTCGGCCTTTCGTGCAAGGAGAACATGCCGATCGTTCTCGGGATCTTCGGGGTCTATATCATCTATCTTCTCTGGGCGGGGAAAGTCAAACTCCCCGCCCGCTGGAAGCGTGACCTCGCCCTGGGCGTCCTGGTCGCCGCCGGGATCATCGTCGTCTTCTACTCGTCCTTCGGCGTCCACCCCGACCGGGTGCTCACCTTCATCCCGGACGCCATCGCCCACTGGTGGGAGATGCACGAGCAGCAGCGGCTTGGTGGGCCGTTTTACTTCTATATTCTCCTCCTCCTCCTCTACGAGCTCCCGATCCTCGTCCTCGCCATCGCCGGAACAGTCCAGTTCCTCATCGCGGGAAGAAAGGCGGCGAGCGCCGCCGTCCGCAGCATGCACGAGATCGTCGCGATCTCGCTGCAGCAGATCCGGAGCGTTCTGCCGGCGCCGCCATCCTTCGATAAGAAGGAGGAGTTTTTCCGTTTCTGTATCGTCTGGATGGCCCTCTCGATCGCGGCATATGCCTATATCGGCGAGAAGGTGCCGTGGCTCCTGATCCACCAGCTCCTGCCCCTGGTCTTTGTCGCTGCGTATGCGATGACAGAGAAGAAGACCGTTATCGCCATCGTCTCAAGCATCTTTCTGGTCCTTGCCCTCTGGCACGTCGCCTATGTGCCTGCCGATGTGAACGAGCCGATCATGCAGGTCCAGAACTCCGAAGACATGCGGGAGGTGATGGCGCTGATCGACGGTTCGAACGCCGTTGCCATCGCATCCGACCGTTACTGGCCGCTGCCGTGGTACTACCGCGGCGACCGATCGGCGAACCTGAGTTATTTCGGCAAGAAGATCGATGAGGGAAGCATCGCGGCAGGAAACTACGATCTGGTCATCGCCTCGGACGAGGACAGCTATCCCGCCCTCCCCGGTTACGAGAAGCGGACCTATAACCTCAACTACTGGTTCTCGTGGTACGACAACAAGGACCGCGTCCTTCAATATTACTTCCTCAGGGACGGGAAGATGGGCAATATGAAGATCGACGTCTTCGTGCCAGAACGGACCTCTGCCTGAAGGTCCCTCCTGGATCTTTTTTTCGGTTTTGATTTACCCCTCCGGAGTGGAGATGCGGGTCTGGGGGCGGCAGGTGTTGCGGGGGATGTCTGCTCGGATTTCTGGAGCCCTTACGTTCTCGGCGGGAAGATGTGGAACTATCCCTGTGGGTGGAGCGGACACCGCGCCGGGGGCTCTTACCCCCGGACCCCTGCACGCGACTGCCCCTGGATGTGCGGAGGACGGGCTGAACAGGGCGTCTCTCGATGAAAATTCTGGATGGTCAGGCCGGGGCGCATTTGTGGGTTCCTGCCCCAATCGTATCCGGCGGGGGGTGGGTCGGGGGGCAGCCAGCCCCCCGGCAGGTGTCTGCACAGGCGTTCAGGAACCTTCACGCTCTCAGCACGAGGATGTGGAAAGAGATCTGATGGGTGAAGTGGACACCGCCCGGGGTTGCACCCCCTGACCCCCGTGAGCGAACTGTCCCTGACATGAGGGGACGGGCCGAGCGGTGTAGTTGCTGATGATGATTCTTGATGGACGTGCCGGAGCATTTTGTGGGTTCCTCCCCCAATCATACATCTGGAAAAAAACACCTGAAAAAAAAGAGATTGCGGATTGAACTGCCGGAATGCCGACCGGATGGGGGGTTATCCCAGTTCGTCCCACTGCTTTTTCTTTCTGATATAGATGATGCCGCCGATGATCAGCACGATCACAATGCCCGCACCGATATAGAGCGGGAGCGAACCGAGATTCAGGGAGAAGCCTTCGCCGATCTCCTCGCGGACCTGGGTGGCAAGGGTCAGCGTGGACTGCGCCTTCTGGTTCGCATCGACCCCCTTGATCCTGGCCGCATCATAGTTCTTCGCGTTCATCTGGTCATTGGCCAGGGAGAGGGACTGGGCGGCAAGGTCACGCTGGGTCTTGAGGTTCATCACCCGCTGGTCGGTCCCCATGCTCCTGTTAACCTCGAAATAGGTGATGATCCCGTCGATCTGGTTGATCGCCGACTGGGCGTCGTTGATCTCTTTCTGCGCCTCTGCCTGTACAAGGGCAGTCTCGGCAGCGCTCATTGCATTCTGGGCGGTGGTCAGATCGGCCTTCGCCGCCGCAAAGTCCGATGTGGACGAGGCCCGGTTGATCGCCGCCTTCGCCTCGTCGTACTTCGCCTGCGCCGCCGTCGTGTCGATGCCTGCCGCAAGTTTCTCGTCGATGCTCGTCTTCAGGGCGGTGAGGCGGGTCTGGGCGGTGGCGATGTTCGCCTGGACGTCCTGCGGGTTCACGATCGTCCGCTTAATCACGTACTCGCTGTCGTCAACGACATCTTTCTCTTCATCCACCTGACGGACACGGATCAGGATCTTCTCCTGTGTCGCCGTCACCGTAGGGGCTGTGCCCTCAACGGCGACCATTAATCTGACGTCGGTATCGGCCGAATAACTGAGATCAAAGCCGTTGATGGGGAGGTTGCGCGCCGATATCGTGCGCGGCGGGTCGCTACGACCCGCTAGCTCGATGTAATAATTCCAGACGGGATTGTCGAGGTCGGTGTACAGAGCAAGACTATGATCCGCAGGGAAAGAATAGGAGCCATAGTCCTGGAGTGTCAGAACAACACTGACCTTTACGGCCTGTCCAGGGGAGAGGTCGCCGGATGATGGGTTCACATCAGGCGTGCCTGTAATCTTGTAGTTCACCGCTGCTGATGCCGCCTGGACCAGACAGAAGATGACGAGCAGTCCAATAAGTACCTTGATTGCTGATCTCATATGCCCTCACTCAAATAACGGATCGATATCCTGGTCGTCAAACATCGAAGCACGCTTCTCCTTCGACCTGATGACATCTTCTTTTGTTTCTTTCGCAATTTCAAAGAGTTCGCGCACCCTCGGCGCCTCACCGATCGTCGCAAGCACGACCACGGCTGCAATATAGTTGCTGTCCACCGGATAATCGCCGCCGCGGACCTCAACCCCTGCGATGTTCTCTTCGACCCAGCTCTTCGCCTTCTCAACGCCTTTCCGGTCCATCTCGTTCGGGTTGCCGGCGACGAGGACGAGCGCACGCTCTGCAGTCGAGTAGTCGCAGGGAAGGGTAAGACGGCCGAGCATGGCGCGGCGGACGAGGGCGATCACCTTTGCAGACTTGTCCTCGCCCATCAGCACCTCTTCCGCCTTCTCTTTCTTTGAAAAGGATTCCTTAAGGCCACCGAAAAAGCCGCGTTTTTGCTTCGTCCGATCGCTCACGACCTCGGTGACGGCATAGCCGACGCTCGATATGCCACCGCCGCGGAGGGTATTGATGATCTCCGAGGAATCGACGACCATCTCGCCGACGCCGGCCTTGCTGACCTCGCCTGCCCTGAAAAGGACACCGAAACGCCTGACGATCTCGTCGTTCAGCCGGGAGTAGGCGGTCTTGACACTCTCGCCCTCGTTCTTCCAGGCCGAATTGTCGAAGACAAATACGTTGTCGGCCTCATTGACAAGAGTGGACAGGCTACGGGCGGCGTTGTAGGTGTACAGCCGTCCCTCCTCGGGGGCGGGAAGGAGGCCGAGCACATAGACCGGCTCACGGTAAATTCTCTTCAGGTGGCGTGCAAGCACCGGGGAACCGCCGGAGCCCGTCCCGCCACCGAGACCTGCCACAATCACAAAGGCATCCACGTCATGGGTACCGCGGGTATCGATCGAATTGATGATCGAATCGATCTCGTCCGCGGCGATCCGGGCGCCGGTGACGTTGTCGGTCCCCACCCCATGACCTTTGACCACAGTCTGGCCGATAAGTATGCGATCTTTGAGTTCGATGTTTTTGAGCCCCATAAGGTCGGTGCGGGCGGTATTGACAACGATCCCCCTGAAACTGTTCGTCCCGGACTTTTTGTCCTGCTCGATGAACATGTCGACAACCTTACCGCCAGCCTGACCGAATCCTATGAAAAATACTCTCATTCAGTTACACCATCCAGTCGGCTACCATAAATGCAAGAACGCTCGTAGCTGGTATCTAGCTAATAGTAGAGTTCTCATAAGAGTTCAAAAACTTTCTTATGCGCTTTGGATGATACACACTATTGCAGATTATGGATATTTGTATCATAGGGGGTGGCCTCACCGGCCTTGCCGCCGCTCTCCCCCTCACAGAAACCGCCGGGGTCACAATATTCGAGAGCAGACCCCTTCTTGGCGGGTGTCTCGCCTCCTACAAACGGGATGACTACTGGATTGAACGTTACTACCACCACTGCTTCGCCGGTGACGAGCGCCTCTTTTCCCTGATCAGGGATCTCGGCCTCTCCGACCGCCTCGAATGGCTCAGCGGCTCGACCGGTTACTATGTGGACGGGACGATCCACCCGCTGACCAGCCCGATCGAGATCCTCCGCTACCCGCACCTCTCCCTCGCCGACAAGGTGCGCCTCGGGCTGCTGACGCTGCGGGCGAAACGGCTGGACCTTGCAGCGCTGGACGCGGTGCCGGCATCGGAGTACATCAGGAAGAACCTGGGCGAGAGCGTGTACGCCTCGTTTTTCGAACCGCTGCTGCGGAGCAAGTTCGGCGACCGGCGCGACGAGGTCTCGGCCGCCTGGCTCATCTCCAGGATCGCCATCCGCTCAGACCGCGGGGTCGAGGGCGAGCGCCTCGGCTATATGAAAGGCGGGTGGCACGAACTCGTCGACGGCATGGCAGAGGAGGCGCGGAAGAGAGGCGCCGCCATCGAGACCGGAACACCGGTCACGGCAATCAGGCGCACCGGGGATGCGTGGGAGGTGAACGGCCGGCGGTTTGACGCCGTGCTCGCCACCATCCCGCCGCAGGAGATCGGCAGGCTCAGCGGCATGGAGGGGTTCGCGGAGATCCCGTACCAGGGTGCGGCCTGCATGACGATCGGGCTCGACCGGGACGTGACCCGCGGGATCTACTGGCTGAACATGAAAGACCCGGCCCCGTACGGCGCCGTCGTCGCCCACACGAACTTTGCGCCGCGCGAGCGCTACGGTGAGGAGGTCGTCTACCTCGCCTCCTACTTCGGGGATAGACCGGCACCGAACCTGAAAGAGACGATGCTCTCTGACTTCTGCCGGCGCTTCGCCGTCCCGACGAACGCCATCCACTGGAGCGAACTCGCCGTGGAGCGGTTCGCCGGGCCGGTCTATACGACCGGTTTCGCCGATCTCATCCCGGCGTACGAGGAGCACGGGCTGTACCTTGCCGGGATGTTCTCCCGTCCAAATTACCCGGAGCGGTCGATGGAAGGATCGATCGCCGCCGGGCAGGAGGTTGCGGCACGGATCAGGGGAGCAGTGCAATGAACGGCGTCTCGGTGATCCTCCCGGTCTACAACGACCGCACCGCCCTTGAAGAGGCGATCCCGGCGTCCATCGCCGCCTTATCGGCGATCACGGAGACCTTCGAGGTGATCGTCGCCGAGGACGGGAGCACCGACGGTAGTGCCGAATTTGTGCAGGAGTGGCACGAGAAAGACTCCCGCGTCGTCCTCCTCCACGCTGACGAGAGGCTCGGGCGGGGCAGGGCCCTCAACCGGGCGATCGCCGCGGCGAGGTACGGGATCGTCTGCTATTACGACGTCGATCTCGCCACCGATCTCGCCCACCTGCCCGAACTCGTCGGGGCGATCAGGGACGGCGCCGATATCGCCACGGGATCGCGGCTGATGCCCGACTCCAACATCGTCCGGAGCGGCGGGCGGGAGATCGCCAGCCGCGGCTACAACTTCCTGGTGCGCACGATCCTGGGGAGCAGGCTCTACGACCACCAGTGCGGCTTCAAAGGGTTTCGAAGAGAGCGGATCCTGGAGTTGATCCCGGAGATCCAGGCCCCGCACTGGTTCTGGGACACCGAGTCGCTGGTGCGCGGGCAGCGGAGGGGTTACCGGATCGCCGAGTTCCCGGTGGTCTGGCGGCAGGGGCCGGGCACGACCGTCCGGTTCAAGGACATATTCTCTATGGGCTCGCAGATCCTGGGGCTCTGGTGGCAGATCCATGTGGCGAAGAGTTAGCGCCGTCGTCATCCCGACCCTGATCGCCTGCGGGATCCTGGCGTACATGCTCTGGCGGGTCTGGGACGACCTGGTGGTCACCCTCGCCCATGCCGATCCCCTGTACCTCGCCGTCGCCGTCCTCGTCTGCGCCATCGCCTGGGTTATGCGGGGGTGGCGGTACCGGTCGATCCTGGGCGGGCTTGCCGTCAGGATCGGCCTCGTCTTCTCCACGGCCTGTATCCTCCTCTCGCAGACGGCGAACCTGATCGTCCCGGCCCGCCTCGGCGACCTGGTCAGGATCTTCATCCTCAAGCACGAGGACCTGGCGACCTACTCGCAAGGCGTCTCCTCTCTCGTCGTCGAGCGGATCTTCGACGTGGTGACGATCGCCCTCCTCGGCCTCCTGGCGCTCCCCTTCGTCATCGGGACCCCCGAATGGTTTCTGCCCCTCATCGCCGTCCCGATCGTCGGCGGGGCGGTCTTCGCCGCTTTCCTCCTCCTGATGGGCGACCGCCATTCCGAGAACAGATATCTCGGGATCGTCTACCGCATGCTCGCCGAGATCAGGGCGGCCTCCTTGAACGCCAGGGCCCTGCTCGTGCTCGGGGCCTCCTCGATCGCGATCTGGCTCGCGGACATCCTGGTCTGCGCCGTCGTGGTCCTGATGTTCGGCGAGAGCATCCCCTTCATGGTCGTCGTCCTCGCCATCGTCATCGGCAACCTGGTCAAGGCCGTCCCGATCACCCCCGGCGGCGTCGGCACCTACGAGTTCGCCCTCGCCGTCACCTTCGAACTCGCCGGCACGGCCCCGGCGACGGCCACCGTGATCGCCGTCATCGACCACCTGATCAAGAACCTGGTCACGCTCGTCGGCGGGATCGGGTCCCTCTACTACTTCGGCGACTGGTCGGTGCACCTGATGAAGCGCTCGTTCCACGAGGGGCTCTCCAGGGAGGAACTGCGTGAGCCCTGAGGCGCAGGTCCTCATGGTCGTCTCCTGGATCGTCCTGATCAAGGCGATCCAGTGCGCCCTCTGGCCGCGCCTCACCCCCGCGCTCGGGGAGTTCGCCTACCCTGCGGCATACCCGCTCTCCATCCTCCTCTTCGGGGCCGCATCCTGGTACCTCGCCCTCCTCCACCTCCCGGTGCAGGCCGCCCTCCTGCCCTTTGCCGCCCTGGCGGCATACGCACTCTGGCGGCGCGAATACACCGTCGAGGAGTTCAAACGATTCGCGCACTGGGACGCCGTCTTCCTGGTCTTTTTCACCTCGATGCTCCTCTTCCGCTTCGTCAACCCGACGGTCTCGTTTGCCGAGAAGTTCATGGACCACGCCTTTCTCGCCTCCATCATGCGCGAACCGGTCGTCCCGCCCCTCGACCCCTGGTTTGCCGGGGGCACGCTCGACATCTATTATTATATGGGATACTGGACGCTTGGAGCGCTCGGGATCACGGCCGGGGTGCCGTCCGGGGTCGTCTTCAACCTCGGCCTCCCCACCGTGCTCGGGGCGGCGGCCGTCATGGCCTATGCGACCGGGCGCCTGCTCGTCCCGAAGGCCGCATGGATCCCCCTCCTCATCTTTCCCCTGGTAAACCCGGCCTTCCTGTGGGAGATGCTCTCCGGTACGCCGGCTCAGACGCTCCTCTGGAACAGCACGCGGGTGATCGAGGGAACGATCAACGAGTACACCATGTTCTCCTTCCTCTGGGGCGACCTGCACCCCCATGTGCTCGGGATCTTCGGCCAGTTCCTCCTCATCTTCCTCCTCTGCTACGCCCTGACGAGATGGGAAGACCTCGGCCGAAACGCCCGTATCGGGGTCATCGCCTGCACCGTCGTCAGCCTGGGCTCGATACCGCCGATCAACTCGTGGGACGTCCTCCTCTACGCCCCCCTTGTCGTTGTTGCAGGGCTCCTGATCTGGCGGCGGCACGGCGATCCGCTCTTCCTCGTCGCGGTCCCGCCCCTCTCGATCGCCCTGTACGCCCCCTATTACCTCCAGTTCGCCGGCGCGGGGGTCGAAGGGGCCGGGCTCGTGACCGCACCCACCGATCCCGTCCGGTTCCTCCTCGTCCACGGCTTTTTCCTCGCCGTGCTCTATGCCGCCTCGGCCCGCGACGTCCTCTCCCGCCCCTGGCTCCTTGCGGCGCCGGCGATCCTCGGCCTGGCCGGATACCTCGCCGCCGGGATCGCCGCCCTGCCGCTCGCGGCGATCCTCTCGCGCCGCCGCCTCTCGCCGATCGACCTCCTTTGCACCGCCGGCCTCGTGATCATCATCATCTGCGAGTTCTTCTACCTGAAGGACAACATGGGAGGCGCGTATTACCGGCTGAACTCTGTCTTCAAGTGCTACTCGGTCGCCTGGATCCTCCTCGGAACCGGCGTGCTGCTGATGCTCGGCGAGTGGATCGCCGGGATCGGTCTGGCCGACCGGGTCGCAGGGAAAAGGAAACAGGCCCTTGCGGCCGTCGCCGCTCTTGCCCTGATCATCGCCCCCCTTGCGATCGACCTCGACTTCGGCTACGCCTCGCGCTCCCTGGACGGTCTTGCCTGGCTTGATACGCAGCACCCCGGCGACGCCGCCGCCATTGCGTGGCTCCAGGCAGAGGAGGGGAGCCTCATTCTCGTCGAGGCGGTCGGCGGCGACTACACCCATGCCGGCCGCGTCTCGGCCTTCACCGGCATCCCGACAGTCCTCGGCCAGCCATTCCACGAACAGATGTGGCGGAGCGATTGGGACGCGATATCCAAACGTAAAGCGGACGTGCAGGCGATATACGAGAACCCGGCAGAGTGCCTCGCCCTCATGGACAGATACGGCGCCGACCTGCTCTATGTCGGCGACCTCGAAGAGGAAACCTACCTGATCGAACTCCCGGCGGACGGGCTCGTGCCGGTGTACAATGCCGCCGGCGTTACGGTCTACAGGCGCACCTGAGGAAGGTTTATCAGTTTTCCTGTAGATTTCATATGGCTACTCAATCACAACTGATGATTGATGAAGGAGAGGCTACGCTCCTGAATGAGGTGAATCATGGCAAAGGTATACGTAACATTTGAAGTTCCGGAAGAGATCCAGAACAAAGCGCTTGAATCGCTCGAAATCGCCCGCGACACCGGCAAGATCAAGAAGGGTTCCAACGAGGCCACCAAGTGCATCGAGCGCGGCACCGCCCAGCTCGTCCTGATCGGCGCCGATGTCCAGCCTGAAGAGATTGTGATGCACCTTGCACCCCTGTGCGAGGAGAAGAAAATCCCGTACATCTTCATCAGCAAGCAGAACGAGATCGGCGCGGCAAGCGGCCTGAACGTGGGATCCGCTGCAGCAGCCATCGTCAAGCCCGGCAAGGCAAAGGAACTCGTCGAAGAGGTTGCCAAGCAGGTCGGCGAACTGAGGGCCTGAGGGGGTATTCCAGATGGCAGACGGAACACCCGCAGAGGTCATTGAGGTCATCGGCAGCACCGGGATGCACGGCGAAGCCATGCAGGTGAAGTGCCGGGTCCTTGAAGGGAACAACAAGGGCCGGATCATCACCCGCAACACCGTCGGCCCCATCCGCGAGGGCGACATCCTGATGCTCCTCGAGACCGAGCGCGAAGCGAAGAAACTTTCGAGGCGGTAAAGAGAATGGTTGAGACCTACAAGTGCAGCTTCTGCGGCGAGATGATCGAGCCCGGTACAGGGAAGCTCTTCGTCCGCAAGGACGGCGCGCTCTTCTACTTCTGCTCGACGAAGTGCCAGAAGAACTACAAGCTCAAGCGTGTCCCCCGCCGGGTCACCTGGACCGAAGCCGGCCGCAAGGCCCTCGGGAAGGAGTGAGCCTGATGGACCGGACCTTTGTGATGATCAAGCCCGACGGTGTCCAGCGCGGCATCATCGGGGCTGTCATCTCCCGCCTTGAGGCAAAAGGCCTCAAGCTCGTGGCGGCAAACCTCACCATGATCTCCGAGGAGAAGGTGATGGAGCACTATGCCGAGCATGTTGCAAAGCCGTTCTTCCCCTCGCTCAAGGAGTATATCATGTCCGGCCCGGTGGTCGCCATGGTCTGGGAAGGCAAGGGCTCGGTCGCCATCGTGCGGAAACTCGTGGGCGCCACGAACCCCGCCGACGCCGCTCCAGGAACGATCAGGGGCGACATGGCGATGGAAACCGGCAAGAACGTGATCCACGCCTCGGACTCAGACGAGAGTGCGGCGCGCGAGATCGCCATCCACTTTGCAAACGCCGAATTCGTCGCCTATGCACGGCTCGACGAACCGGCTCTGTACGAGTGAATCGTCGGGGATAACCCCGGACTTTTTTTTCCTGCCTCGAAAGGCATTAACCAGAAGAAGACCTAAAAAGTCTGCATGAATGGCGAACTGCTGAGTTTCGTCCTGCTGAGCATCACCTCCATCCTCATCATCACCAACCCGCTCGCAGCGACGCTGCTCTTCGTCTCTCTGACCGAGACGATGGAGCACGTCCAGCGCATGGCAGTCGCCGCGATCGCCTGCAAATACGCCCTGGTCATCCTGCTCACCTTCGCGATCGCCGGGGGCGTGATCCTCCAGCTCTTCGGGATCACCCTCGAGGCCTTCAGGATTGCCGGCGGTCTCCTGCTCTTCGGGATCGGCATGGAGATGGTCTATGCAAAGACCTCCAGGACGAAAATCTCGGCGACCGAGAAGTACGAGAGCCAGGATACCGACGAGGTGGCGGTGATGCCCCTCGCCGTCCCGATGATCGCCGGGCCCGGTGCGATCACGACGGTGATCGTCCTCACCAACGAGGCGACCGCCATTCACCCGGTGGCGATCGCCGTCGTCATCGCCGCCATCGCCCTTGCGATCGGGGTCACGTACCTGATGTTCTCCCGCTCGGAGATGATCGTAGGGCGGATCGGTCACCGCGAGTACCGCGCCGTGAACAGGCTGATGGGTATGATGCTCATCGCCATCGCCGTCCAGTTCATCATCGTCGGGGTCAAGACGGCTTTCCCGATGCTGGCAGGAGCAGGATTGTGAAGGTCTGCTGCTGCGGGATGGCGCCGCCCCCCTCGGTCGAGAGTGGGCTGAGAGAGGCAGAAGAGGCCGCGGCTGCTGCGGCGGCAGAGGGCGCCGACCTCATCCTCTTCCCCGAGCAGTTCGCCACCGGCTGGAAACCGGACGAACCCCGCCCGGATCCTGCCATTCTCCCGGCAATATGTCGCATCGCCGCCGAGTACGGGATCTGGGTCGTGGGCTCCTGCTGGAAGGGCGCACCGCGTCCTCTGAACCTGACCTGTGCCGCCGGCCCGGACGGGAGAGTTCAGGCGGCCTATGCGAAGATCCATCTCTTCTCTCCCGGCGGCGAGGACCTGACCTGCACCGCGGGGACAGAACCGGCAGTCTTCGACGCCGGCGGGATCAGATTCGCCCTCGCCGTCTGCTACGACCTCAGGTTCCCGGAACTCTTCGTCCATTATGCGGCATGCGGCGCCGAGTGCGTCCTCGTCCCGGCGGCGTGGCCGGCAGAGCGCCTCGACCAGTGGGAACTGCTGCTGCGCGGGCGGGCCCTGGACGCCGAGTGCTATATCGCCGGGGCAAACGCATGGGGGCGCTCATGCATCGCCGGGCCTGACGGCAGCCTCCGGGGAAAAACAGATCAGGGCCATATCATCGGCGAGATCCGCAAAGAAGAGGTGCAGAGAATGCGCGCCGCCCTCCCGGTCATGCAGGACCGACTGCCCGACCTCTATGCACGATGGAGGAACGCCTGTGAACGGTGACGAGCACCTTTCCATCAGCCTTGCGACCGCCGCTGTCGTGCTGGTGCCGTGGGTCTCCGTCCTGCCGCCCGAATGGCTGGTCGCCGCCCTTTTCGGGGTGTTTATCGGGGCGCTCGCCCCTGATGCCGACGCCAACGACTCGGCGATCTTTCATACCCGCGTGCCCGGCGGGAAGGGGAAACGGCTCATCGTCCTGCCGCTCTTCGGCTACGTCATCCGCTACCTCGTCTACTACCCGATCTCCCTCCCCTTCATCGCCCTGCTCGGTGAACGCGGGATGCCCCGCCACCGCGGCGTCCTCCACTCGGCGATCGGGATCGTCCTGATGACCCTCCTCCTCGGCGCCTATGCATGGGCGATCGGGACGATTGGCCTTCGTATTCCCTGGGATATAGGCTATACCGTCTTCCTCCTCTGTTTCCTGGGGGGATCGGTCGGCCACCTCCTCGAGGACTCGTGCACGCGCAGCGGCGTGGCATGGCTCTTCCCCCTCTCAGGACACCGGACGCGCGGGGCGATCACCACCGGCAGCGGCGACCCCAGACCGACGATCTACGCCGCCGTGATGGCCGTCGCCGCCGGCGGGCTCTTTGCCGCCGGTAAAGTTGAGGCCGTTCCCGCCGCTCTCTTTCCCTATGCCGGCATCGCCGTTGCCGCCGCCCTATGGGTCATCTTCCTCCTCGCCGCCCGCCCCCGGCGGTAGGTTCACGAATTTTCATCTACCACAAGGACCAATATCACCCTATGTACCATCTCGCGTGCATCCACTGCGGTGCCGAATACGCGCCCGGCGAGATCATCTATACCTGCCCGAAGTGCGGGCACCTGCTCACCGTCGACTATGATCTGGACGCAATCAACGTCTCGAGAGAGGCATGGAACCGTCGCCCGATCTCGGTCTGGCGCTATCGTGAAATCCTGCCGGTCACCATACCTCCGGTCACCCTCCAGGAGGGCGGCACACCACTCTACCACCTCGAACGCCTCGGGGCAGAGATGGGGCTGCCGCACCTCTATGCAAAGCATGAGGGGATGAACCCGACCGGTTCGTTCAAGGACCGCGGGATGACCGTCGGCGTCTCGATGGCCGTCCAGCTCGGGATGAAGAGCGTGGCCTGCGCCAGCACCGGCAACACCTCGGCAAGCCTTGCCGCCTACGCCGCGAAGGGTGGGATCCCCGCGGTCGTCCTCCTCCCGGCCGGCAAGGTCGCCCTCGGCAAGGTCGCCCAGGCCCTGATGCACGGCGCAAAGGTGATCGCCGTCAGGGGCAACTTCGACCGCTCCCTCGAGATGGTCAGGGATCTCTGCCTGAAGCACGGGATCTATCTCCTGAACTCGGTGAACCCGTACCGGCTCGAAGGCCAGAAGACGATCGGGTTCGAGGCGGTCGACCAGCTCGGCGACGTCCCCGACCGCCTGGTGCTGCCGGTGGGCAACGCGGGCAACATCTCGGCCGTGTACAAAGGGCTGCGGGAACTCGAAACCCTGGGATTCATCGACCGCCTCCCGATGATGACCGGGATCCAGGCGGCCGGATCGCAGCCGCTCGTGCAGGCGATCCAGGGGAGCCTCCCCGCGGTCGTGCCCGAGGCAAACCCGGAGACGGTGGCGACCGCCATCCGCATCGGCGCGCCGGTCAACGGCGAGAAGGCGCTGATCGCCATCAGGGAGACCGGCGGCACGGCGGCCTCGGTGACCGACGAGGAGATCCTGGCGATGCAGCGCGACCTTGCACAGAAGGAAGGGATCGGTGTCGAGCCCGCATCGGCCGCATCGGTTGCCGGCATCAAGAAACTGGTTGAAGAAGGGCGGATCGACCGGGACGAGCGGATCGTCTGCGTGGTGACCGGCCACCTTCTCAAAGACCCGGAAACAGTGATCAGACAATGTCCACCTCCGATCGAGATCGACGCTACCGAGCAGGCATTGCTCTCTGTGCTGCACTTGTCCTCCTGACGGTGCAGGCAGCAGCCTATAACGCAACGGTGACCGTACTGCCGGATGGGGAGACCTATATCGGCGAGGTCACCCTCACCGGCGCAGAGGAGTACACCTTCTGGGAGGCCGGGATGCTCGGCGAGAAGTTGCCCCTCACGGTGAAAAACATCACCGTCTCAGGCGAATGCGGCGATAACTGCAGTTATACCCAGAAGGACCGGAACACCATCGCCTTTGAGAGGGGGAACGTCACGGTCAGTTACGAGGCCGAGATCGCTTTGAAAAATCTTCAGGTCCTCCTCCAAGAACCATCGGCGATCGCCGTCACCCTCCCTGAGGGGCTCAACGTGCACAACCCCCTGCTCGGCCGGGTAAGCGAGGGGGGGACGATCTCACAGGAGGGCAACGCCACCGTGATCCGCTGGGACGGGACCAGGTTTGTGGAGGTCCGCTTCTATGATTCAGGCCAGGAGCGCCTCCTCCTGATCTTCGGTGCCGTCTGGTTCACCGTGGCGGCGGTGCTGCTCGTCCCGTTCCTGCTGATGCGGCGGCGACCGGGGCAGTAACCCCTGTCACTCCTTTTTTCCACACCCGTTGGCAGCAGGTTGCCCCGGCAGAGGCTGCTCGATTACCCGTACACGCACACAACGCCCACCCCGCACCGGGGGTTGCACCCCCGGACCCCTGCACACGATTGCCCTGGCCATGCGAGGAAGGCCCAGGCGGCGCACTGGTCGATGAAAAATTGATGGATGGGCGTGCCGGCGTGGTTGTCCATCCCTGCCCCAATCGCAATCGGCGGGGGAACCGGGGGGCGGCAGGCCCCCCCAGCAGGTGTCTGCCCTGGTTTTCTGGAACCCTCACGTGCTCAGCGCGAGGATGTGGATATCGCTCTGATGGGTGGAGCAGACACCGCCCGGGGGCTCTTACCCCCGGACCCCTGCATGCGATTGCCCCTGGATGTGCGGGTGATCGGCCGAGCGGTCTGGTTCTCGATGAGAAATTCTGGATGGTCGTGCCGGAGGGTTTTGTGGGTTCCTGCCCCAATCGCAGGTCTGCGGGGCAGCCAGCCCCCCGGCAGGTGTCTACCCGGGCTTTCTGGAACCCTCACATTCTCAGCGCGAGGATGTGGATATCGCTCTGATGGGTGGAGCGGATACCGCCCGTACCTTCAGGCGTTCTCGGGGGGGGAGAAGCGTCTGGCGGAAAAAAAGTGTATCCGGGTGAGCGCCCTTATTTCTTCAGCACAACATCGATCCCGAACTTTTTGGCGTTGCGGTCGGCGATCGCCTGGATCTTGGCGATCTCCTCCTCGTTCCGACCGGGCCTGAAGAGGTGGCGGAAACGCTTCTGGGCCTTGAGGTACTCCTCGACCGGTTTCCTGTTCACGATCTTCTTTGCCTTCTCCAGTTCGCCGTCCACAATCTCGTAGTTCACCCAGAGCCCGGTCTCGATGGCAAGCCTGCCGAGCGCCATCGTATCGGCCCCGTCAAAGCCCCAGCCGGTGCAGCACGGGGTGTGGACCTGGATATAGCACGGCCCCTCGGTGTTCACCGCCCGCTCGACCTTCTTCACGAGATCGTTCGGGTAGGCAATCGAGGCGGTGGCGACATAGGGCGAGCCGTGAGCCACCAGGATCGCCGGGAGGTCCTTCTTCGGCCGGGCATTCCCGGTCGAGCACTTTCCGGCCGGGCTCGTCGTGGTGTCGGCGTCGTAGGGCGTCGCACCCGAGCGCTGGATGCCGGTGTTCATGTAGGCCTCGTTGTCGTAGCAGATGTAGGTGATATTGTGCCCGCGCTCGAAGGCGCCCGAGATGCAGAGCATCCCGATATCGAAGGTGGCGCCGTCGCCGCAGATGCAGATGACGTGCTCGTTTCTGCCCTGCTTCTTGAGGGACGCCTCGATCCCCGATGCCACCGCGGCGGCGTTCTCGAAGAGGGAGTGAATCCAGGGCACTTTCCAGGCGGTCTCCGGGTAGGGCGTGGAGAAGACCTCCATGCACCCGGTGGATGCAACAACGATCGTGTTCTCGCCAGAGCCCTTCATGATCAGCCGCGCCGCGAGCGCCGGGCCGCATCCGCCGCAGGCGCGGTGGCCTGCATCAAAGAGTTCAGGGGAATTTTCGGCCATTTCAGAGCACCTCCGTTCTCAGCCCGTAAAACATATCGCCAGTCCCCTTTTCGGCGAGATCGACGATTTTTGCGATGTCCTTCTTCCTGATGTCGCGCCCGCCGAGCGCAACGATATAGTCGAGCACCGTGATGCCGCTGCCGTAGAGGGCGTCCTTCACCTCGAGGGCGACGGCGCCCTTTGCGCCGAGCGAGATGTTCTTGTCGAGGACCGCGACGGTGCTCGCCCCCTTCAGGGCGGCGGCGACCTCGTCTGCCGGGAATGGGCGGTACGAACGGATCTTCAGGAGGCCGACACGCTTTCCTTCGGCCCGCATCTCGTCGATCGCGTCCTTCACCGTGCCGCAGATCGAGCCCATGGCAACGAGAGCGGTGTCTGCGTCTTCGAGCCGGTAGCCCTCTATAAGCCCCGAGTAGTCGCGGCCGAACTGCTCGGCAAACTCCTTTCCGGCGTTGGCAAAGGCCTGTTTCGCCCGCTTCATCGCCTCGTCGATCTCGTAACGGAACTCCATATAGTAGTCCGGCGTGGCGTACATCCCAAGAGACATCGGTTTCTTTGCATCAAGGGTGTTGTAAGGCTTGAACGGTGGGAGGAAGGCGTCGATCCCCTCCTGCGACGGCATGTCCACCGGTTCGTAGGTGTGGGTGAGAATGAAACCATCGAAGCAGACCATGGCTGGAAGCAGCACATTGTGATCTTCGGCCACCTTGTAGGTGATGAAATGCAGGTCGGTCGCCTCCTGGTTGTCCTCGGCATAGAACTGCATCCATCCTGCGTCCCGGAGGGAAATCGAGTCCTGCTGGTCGTTCCAGATGTTCAATGGGGCACCCATGGCCCGGTTTGCAATCGTCATCACGATGGGCAGGCGCATGCCGGCGGCGTTGAAGCAGACCTCGAACATCAGGGCGAGGCCCTGGGAGGTGGTCGCCGAGTAGGTCCTCGAACCGGCGGCGCTCGCGCCGACACACCCGGAAAGGGCGGAAAACTCGCTCTCCACACAGATGTATTCGGCGTCCAGCTCGCAGTCGGCGACCATGCTGGCGAGGGCCTCGACGATATGGGTCTGGGGAGTGATCGGGTATGCGGAGATCACCTGCGGGCGGCAGAGTTTCACCGCTTCAGCGACAGCGTGAGACCCTTCGACAATTTTCATCATAGTTATTTCTCCTCCTGCACCATTTCGATGTCATCGGCCGGGCACTCTTTCGCACAGAGTCCGCAGCCCTTGCAGTAGTCCAGGTCGGGCGTGAAAAAACCGTCTTTATCTTCTTTCACGCACCCTTCGGGGCAGACGGTCTCGCAGAGCCCACACTTCGTGCAGGTCTCGTGCTTGAAGACCGGCTTGAATACCCGCCACGATCCGGTCTTGTTGTCCCGCGCCCGTCCAGGGGCAGCAGCGCATCCCACGTTGAGCGCCATTCAGGCCTCACCCCTGACCAGGTTGTAGGCATGCACGGCCGCCTTTACATTCTTCTCACCGAGCGATCCAGGGAAACGGGCCAGAAGGGCTTTTTCCAGTGCAGGCAGTTCGATCTCGCCGGTTGCGGCCGCAAAGGCACCCATAAGGGTCGTGTTCGTGATCGGGACGCCAAGGATCTCGAGGGCGATCCTGGTGGCGTCGAGGGCGATCAGTTTCACGCCTTCGGGAACGGCGGCAGCGATGGACTTTTCGGTGTTGACAATGGCGATGCCGCCCTCCTTCATCCCGCCGAAGACGTCGACGTCCCTGATTAAGGTGCTGTCCTGGACGATGATGTAATCGGGTTCGTACACCTGGCTCCGCAGGCGTATCTTCTCGTCGCTGAACCGGACGAACGCCTGCACGGGGGCACCGCGTCGTTCGACTCCAAATGCAGGAAAAGCCTGCGAATAGACGCCGCCCTCAAACGCAGCAACGGCGATCAGTTCGGCAGCAGTGACAGAGCCCTGTCCGCCCCTGCCATGGATGCGTAACTCTCTCAATCAGAATACCCCACATAAATTATCATGATGAATCGTTAAGAACATTGTGCAGGAAACAATCCTTTGAGATTCCGGAAATAAAACGGATATTACTCGTCATTACGCCAGAATTAGGATTGCCCGGTTTCTAAATTGTCCTGATCTATCTTTAGTCTTGTGGAGATCATAGGTCGAGGGGAAGACCCAGAATCGGTTCACCGATTAAAAAAACGTCCCGCGCAATCCGGGCAAGCCCCCGCGCCGCACACCACTCGTCGTAGACGGCGACCTTCCGCCGAAGCAGCCCTTCCACCTCGCCGGCGACGACCGGCGCCTTCGATCCGGCAAGGGCGACCTTTGCCTCCGGGTTCAACAGGAGCATGGCGGCGCACTCCATCGCCGCGAACAGTGCGATCGTTCTATCCTGCTCGGCGGGCGGGAGCGTGTGGATGACCCCGGCGTGGAGGAAGGCATCGTTCGCCGTCTGGGTGCCGGCGTCGATCCGGCGGATCGCATCCACGTCCAGCGCCCCGTGCTGTGTGCCGGGTGCGAAGATGCAGGCGTCGAAGGCCCCGACGATCCGTCCCCCGGAGACGAGGGTCGTCACCGTGTTCGAGGAGATGTCAGAGACCACCGCGTCCGGGCCCAGGTCGTGGCAGGCCTCGTAGGCGATGCCGATCTTTTCAGGGCTGGTCTGGTGGGAGTATGCCTTGAACCTGGGATCGGTCGGCGATCCCCGGTGGATCCCCGGGATCACCACGGCCGGCAGGCCGCTCCTCGCGATCTCGTCGTAGACACGGGTGCCGCCGCCGATGTGCTTGCCCGCGCCCTCCCGCGAGACGACGCCGCGGTTCGCCACCTTTCCGATACCGGTGATCGCCGCGATCCCGTCGCCCATCGAGTAGCAGACCGCAATCCCCTCGATCTCCTCGAGGGGACAGAGGCGTTCGAGGTCGCCGACAACGAACTCCCGCGCCGCCTCGCGCGAAATTTTGAAATGCCCTTCCTCAGACGAAAAGCGCATGGCCGTCGTGCCATGATCGATCCCGATGAACATACCAGTATTCCTAT
>Ga0209269_1000258_pt1 | contig 64351 bp, 50 predicted proteins | sample MTBAKMMethaMetaG_FD_187455 | JGI IMG/M metagenome (GOLD analysis project Ga0209269, IMG submission 187455) | Enrichment culture microbial communities from Arthur Kill intertidal strait, New Jersey, USA, that are MTBE-degrading - MTBE-AKM (Arthur... | ecosystem: Environmental > Aquatic > Marine >... | reverse complement strand
TCCGTCCGGAAGAGATCAGTATCGCACATATATTGAAAGAGGCCGGGTATGTATCGGCACATTTTGGGAAATGGCATGTAGGACCGGTAAAAAAAGATTCACCCACCAGTCCGGGAGCCATGGGCTTTGATGAATGGCTGTCGCACGACAACTTTTTTGAAATGGATCCTGTGCTTTCCCGAAGCGGAGAAGCTCCTCAGAAGTTTGAAGGAGAAGGCTCTGAAGTGATTGTTGACGAGGCTATCCAGTTCATGCAAAAGTCAAAAAAACAGAACAAACCCTTTTTAGCAGTGGTCTGGTTTGGGTCGCCTCATGAACCATACAGCGGATTACCGGAAGATCTGGCACTCTATGAAATTCTCCCGGACAGCCTGAGTAATAAGGAAGTTGGTCTTACCTCCAATGAAACCGGAGAAAGGGTAAAACGGCCACTCAGGGATGTTTTACAGGAACGCTATGCGGAGATAACGGCTATGGACAGGGCGATAGGTAAATTAAGATCCTTCCTCAAAGACAACAATCTGAAGGAGAATACGTTGATCATGTATTGCGGTGATAACGGCACCTGTGCAACTGCAGCCGGCACAGGGTCAACACTCAGGGAGCAAAAGGGAAGCCTGTACGAAGGTGGTATTCGTGTCCCGGGTCTTGTGGAATGGCCTGCAGTTGTAAAGAAACCGGCATCAACCTCTGTTATCTCGGCCACCAGTGATATCTTGCCGACTCTGGCTGAAATAACCGGACAGCAACTGCCTGAAAGACCTGTTGATGGGATCAGCCTCGTCCCGTTTTTCCATGATCCGGCAAAACAACGGGAACAAGCTCTTTGTTTCTGGATCTTTGAACACAGAGATGCGTTTGGTGAAATGGCACAACCATACATTGATCCGGATCTGCAGGAAGGCACCACTCCGCTCGCTAAAATGATGGCAGGGAAATATACCCGTAGTTTCCGTAATTACCAATATGATCAGGTTTCAGAGAATGATTTTGCCGGAGAACGTGTAATATTTAAAGATAATTACAAGCTGGTAATTGAGGGAAGGACACCCAATAGCACGGGTTATGAATTGTATAATATTCAGAATGATCCGGGAGAGGAAAAAAACCTGGCTGATGAGAATCCTGAGATGGTGATGGAAATGCAGGCTGAGCTTCGCAGGTGGCAGGAATCTGTGTTAAATAGTCTGACTGGAACAGATTATAAATAGTTTGGTCGTCAGTCCGTGATTCGGAAATTCCCAATCCCGGTTCTTTGTGTGATATGGTAACCCTTGTTTAATGAAGCGTGGATAAGAAGTGAGGAACCTTAATATAAAAACCCAAACAACCACAACGATATCCGGTTCTGGTAAGCACACTCAACATTGTCTGCTGCAACATAGGCATTTTCGATCCCCGTGATCTGTTTTTGCGTTTTGTTTTTACCTCCGGTTTCGAACGTGAATCTCCCATCTGCCAGAAAATCGCCGGCAGAGATATACAACAACCGGTGGTCAACATGCAACTGGTTGTAAAAAAAGGTTTCCCGGATACTTCCTGCATTTACCTGTCCTTGTGTGAGCGCATAGAATAAATTTGGATTGTTAGCTTAGAAATTAATACGGGATAAAAAACTTTTGTATTTTTGCCTTTAATGTTCGACCAAAAAACCAGGCTTGCCCTCAAAAACGGCGAACCGGATGCTTTCCGAAAAGTTTTTCGCCTGCTTTATCCGCGTTTGAAGGGATATTGCAAACTCTTTATTGCCGATAAAGAACAGGCTGAGGATATTATCCAGGAAAGTTTCATTTCCCTTTGGGAGAAGCGGAAAACGATTGACCCGCTAAAATCTGTCGAGAACTTCATTTTTATTATTGTACGGAACCGTTGCCTGAATTATCTCCGGCAAAAAAATCTGGAAGAAGGGAAGATTAGCCTGGATAATATACAGGTTGCCGAACTTCAGTATTTATACAATTTAGATTTTAAACAGAAAGAAGAAAAAAGCCTGGAAGAATTATTGATACAATCGTTTCAGCAAACCATAGATGAACTTCCTGAAAAAATGAAGAATGTCTTTATTAAATGCAAAATTGAAGGGAAAAAACAACAGGAAGTAGCTGATGAACTGTCTATCAGTATAAAAATGGTTGAAAAACACATCGCAAAAGCCAAAGAGCACATTCGTGAGAAACTGATTAATAAATTTCCGGAATTGGTTATTATAATTTCTTTGTTGATTGATTGAGGCACCAATGACTCTTGTCTTCCCTATTCAACGCTGGCAGAGCCAGGTTTTGCACATGGGTAATTATTACCAGAAGTTAAATATATTTCACTAAAGTTACGGTAAGTAAGACCAAACTGCACGGAAGTTTCGGTTGATAAGACCTGTCCGGTGCTTTTCAACCGGACAGCGTCGGAAAAGGGAACAATGTACTGTATCTTTTAAGACAGCTTTTTTTTCAACAAAATAAGCTGTCTTTGAATTTTTAGACAGCCTCCAGGCATGCAATCAAGAATTTTTCCCGTAAATTTCTCTTTGAATAAAAAATTTTCCCGACTTTAGAGGGTAGGGTTTTATAAAAAAATATTGTATTACTATTAGAAAATATATTATGGAACCGATCATTAAAAAATACCTGGAAGGTATTGCAACAGATGAGGAGCAAAAGAGTCTGCTGGTATGGCTGCGGGACAGGAGAAACCGGGCATTGTTTAACAAGGTTAAGTCTGAATGGAGAGATAGCGTCGACATAATGAACTTTCCCGGAGGAGGAGAGGAGAGTTGGAATAATCTTCAGGGAAAATTATGGCAGAAAAGTTACCATGCATTGCAGATATCCGTGAGAATGCAAATCATCTTCAGATATGCTGCTATTTTCCTTTTAATGCTGACTGTAGGCGCTCTTACTTATTTATTCAATAATCGTTTGCAACAGATGGCAGATCTTAGTACCAGGGTTATTGCCGATAATGGGCAGATATCAAAAGTTGAAATGCCTGATGGCTCCACACTTTGGCTGAATTCAGGTTCGGAAGTGGTATATAATAACCGGTTTGCTTCAAAGAACAGGGAAATTGCACTTCTCGGTGAAGCTTACTTTATCGTTTCAGAAAACGCGGAACTTCCTTTTATTGTTACGTGTAATGATATCCGGGTACAGGCACTTGGTACACAGTTTAATATATCAGCTTATCCCGGCACTGAATTTATAAATATTGCGCTGGAAGAGGGATCTGTAGAGCTGAAGAATACGGCAATAAGAAACTTCCGGTATGTCTTAAAACCCGGGAAAATGGCCAGGTTCAGTACATCCAACGGGAAGTTCGATGTGGCAGATGTCAATATTACGAAATATACTTCCTGGAAAGACGGCATTATCCATATTTATGACCAGCCATTCATTGAGGTTATAAAACGATTGGAATTGCGTTACAATCAGAAGTTTACATATGAAGAAAAGGTGAAAGATTTTCGCTATACCTTTACTATTAAAAATGAATCGCTGGAAGAAATTATCCGGTTGATGGAGAAGATCACTCCGGTAAAAGCCATTCAGCAGGAAAATGTCATCATATTCAGATTGGATAAAAATAAAATAAGAAAAACCGGTTGATAAAAAAAGCCGGTAATGCTGTAACACTACCGGCTCAACTTATCATCGGCTAATGATAAGTATTGTTTAATTCTAAAACACAGTAAAACTATGAAAAAAAACCGAATGAAAAGGGACATTGTGCCCTTTATTTCAAAAAAACTTCTACTGATCATGAAACTAACGTTAATATTATTTATGATTGGTTTTCTGCAGGTTTCAGCGGGTCTTTACAGCCAGTCGGCGAAACTGACCCTTGAAATGAGCAATGTAAAAGTAATGGATGTATTGGACGAGATTGAGAAGCAATCCGAATTCCGTTTTGCGTACAGTTCAAAATACATCGACATGGACAGGAGAGTATCGGTTCAATTAACAGAAAAAAGCATTGAAGAAACACTTCAGAATGTTTTTGGAGGAACCGGTGTGGTTTATGTTATTGATGACCGGCATATTCTTTTATTTCCGAAGACGTTGGATGCTCAACAACCCCGGAGTATTACCGGAACGGTAACTGACCTGAACGGTGATCCGGTAATCGGGGCTACCGTGTTGGTTAAAGGAACTACACAGGGAACGATTACCGATACTCAGGGAAAGTTTTCGATAACAGATGTGCCGGAAGATGGGGTATTGGTGTTTTCGTTTGTGGGGATGAAGACGCAGGAAGTTGATGTCGCTGGCAAGATATCGATTGATATTATTATGGAACAGGAAGCCATCGGACTTGAAGAAGTGGTGGCAATTGGTTATGGGTCCATGCGAAAAAGAGACCTTACAGGTTCTGTTGTGAAAGCTAATCTTGAAACTTTCAGGGAATCTCCCAATGTTTCAATTATTCAGTCTTTGCAAGGTTCAGTACCAGGATTGAGCGTGGGACAGGTAAAATCTTCCGGTGAAAACCCCAGTATTATTATCAGGGGACAAAATACTATTGATGGTCTTAATAATACACCTTTAATTGTATTGGATGGTATTATTTTCAATGGAAGCCTTGTCTCCATAAATCCTGCTGATATTGAATCTGTTGACGTTCTGAAAGATGCAAGTTCAACGGCAATTTACGGTTCAAGGGCAGCAAATGGTGTTATTCTAATAACCACGAAAAAAGGGGAAAGCTATGGAAAGCCGATCTTTAATTATACTGGATCCTATTCAATTCAGACTCCTGCTCATGATTTCGAGCCATTGAACCGCCAGGAATATATTGACAGAAACAGGGATATTTATTGGCAGCAAGGATATCTGGCCCCGGATTACATACAACCTAATCCTGATTTTGACCCATCCACCAAGTGGGTACACCCCCGTATTATAGAAGGTTATTTTGACGGTACTGATTTTAATTGGTGGGATGCAGCTACACAAACAGGTCATATTCAAAACCATAACCTGAGTATGCGTGGAAAAAATGAGCAGACATCTTATTTTATTTCAACTGGATACACGGATCAGCAAGGCTTTGTAATGAATGATGTCTATAAAAGATTTTCGATCCGGTTAAATGTTGAAAATAAAATCCTGGATTGGTTTAAAATAGGAGTTCAGTCGTATGTCACACAAGGAGATTATTCAGGGGCGACTCCTAATATGAGATACATTATGTACATGAGTCCATTAACTACACCGTATGATGAGAATGGAGAGTTAGTATATTATCCTATGGGAGGTGGAGCAGCCTGGAATCCATTTTTCAGTTCCGAAGCAATCGATTCTGATAAAAGATTGGACCTTTTTGCTAATTTTTATAGTGAAATTGATATTCCGCATATAAAAGGATTGAAATATCGATTTAATTATTCTCATAACTATCGGATATCTGATCATAATAATTCGAGTAAATATTCCAGTAATTTCACAGGAGGAGCATATAAATATCATACAAACTCTTACGACTGGACTTTCGATAATATCATAAACTATAAAAAAACTATTAATAATAACGACATAGATATTACACTTGTAGCAGGAAGGGAAGAACGCGAATATGATAATACAAAAGCTGACGGACAAATATTTACCAATATTGACCTGGGATATAATAATCTTAGCGTAGCGGAAAATCAATATATCTATTCGGAAGCATGGAATGAAAGTAGTTTATATTATATGGGACGCTTACACTATACTTTTAAGCAGAAATACCTGGCGACATTTACCGTTCGAAGAGATGGGTTTTCTGGTTTTTCAGAAAAGAAAAAATTCGGTGTTTTTCCATCGGGAGCTGTTGCATGGGTAATGAGCGAAGAAGATTTTTTTAAAAACAATACTTCTTTTATTGAATATCTGAAATTAAGAGCTTCGTATGGAACAAACGGAAACAGGACGCTAGGTCGTTATGGAACACTTGCAAGAGTTGAAGCAAGCCAACGTTATGTATTTGGAGATGGCGTTACTCCTTCAATCGGACAAGGGATAACAACTTTAGCAAATTCAGATCTTACATGGGAAACAACTACAGGTGTTAACCTTGGAGTAGATTTCGCCATTCTGAATCAAAGAATAAGGGGAAATATTGAATACTACAATACGAATACAAAGGATATACTTTATAATATAAATATTCCAACGATCACCGGATATTCCAGTATAACTAGCAACCTTGGAAAAGTGCATAATCATGGTGTGGAATTTTCAATAAACAGCACAAACATCAGAAAGAAGGATATTACATGGGATATGGGTGTTAACTTTTCATTGAACAGGAATAAAATAGTATCCATACTTGGTATGGATAATGATGAGGATGGAAAAGAAGATGATTTAGTTTCCAACGCTTTATTCATTGGCAAATCTCTTGGTGCAATTTATGACTATTCAATATTAGGACTATATCAGATCGGAGATGATATTCCTGCAGGTTATCTGCCTGGGCAGCATGTTAAAGAAGATTTAAATAATGATGGATTATTTACTCCGGAATTTGACAGAAAGATTCTGGGATATAAGGACCCGAGTTATAGAATCAGTATTATTAACTCAATTCAATTTAAAAACTGGTCGCTGAATATTTTTGTCAACTCTATTCAGGGTGGGAAGAAATGGTATTTTGCACAAAATGATCCAACCAGAAATATTGGTGCAGCTGATAATATTACAAATAATAATGCATATAAATGGGACTGGTGGACACCTGCAAATCCTAATGCTGAATATCAGCAACTTTTTCAGACGGCTCCAATTGCTCCTACTGTTTATAAACAAAGAAATTTTATAAGATTACAGGATGTATCGTTATCTTATAATTTTAACAATAGTGTTTTGGATCAACTAGGATTCCGGGATTTTAAAGTCTATATAAGCGGAAAAAATTTATATACATGGACCAAATGGCAAGGTTGGGATCCTGAAACCGGAGAAGGGTACGAGAAAGATGGTATTCCAGTACTCCGTAGTATAACATTTGGTGTTGATTTAACATTTTAAAATTAAAACATTCTTATCATGAAATCTTTAAAACCACTATTAATAATCTTTATTGCATGTATTTTAACGTCATGTAATGAAGAAATGATTCTGCAGGAAATACCTCTTGACTTTTATAGTCCTGAAAATTCCTATCGGACACCGGAACATTTTGAAGCAGCAATAACTAATCTGTATGCCTTGACACGTGAGGTATATTATTATAAATCCAGTAGTTATGTTCAATCCTTTCAGTATGGGACAGACTTTGGTCGCGATGCAAGAAATCCCGGGGATTATAGCTTTGCGAATTATCCCGCTCGTTTAACATCCTCTTCGGGCTATGCAATTTATTGGTGGCAAAATATGTATGCACTGATCTCTTCTGCAAATGTAATTCTTAACCGGATAAAAAATGCTGATTTTCCTTCTGAACAGGAAAAAAATGCAGTTATTGCTGAAGCAAGATTTTTCAGGGCATTTGCATACAGGATACTTTCCTATACCTATGGGGGAGTTCCTATAGAGCTGGAAGAAGTAACTTCTCCCAAGAGAAATTATACAAGAGCTTCCCGCGCAGAAGTATATCAGCTATGCATTGATGATCTGACTTTCGCAACAGAAAATCTTCCGGATGTAACTAACGTAAAAGCTGACGGAAGAGTGAGCAAAGAAACAGCATATCATTATATTGCTGAGTTGTATTTAGCAACTCAACAATGGGATAAGGCAATCAGCGCTGCTTCCCAGGTTATTGACAATCCAAATTTTCATCTGATGACAGAAAGATTTGGCCGCAGAACAAATGTGACACCACGGGATGTGTGGTGGGATCTCTTTCAGAGAGGAAATCAGAATAGGAGCAGCGGAAATAAAGAAGGTGTTTGGGTAGCCCAGGTTGAATATAACGTACCTGGTGGAGGAGATAGTTATATAAATGAAAGAATATGGTGTTGTTTGTACTGGAATATAAAAGATCCTGACGGAGTTATGGGTTTTATTGGTCCTACATCACAAAATTATGGAAGAGGAGCTGGATCATTGGGGCCTACAACATATTGGGCAACTACTATTTGGTTAAGTGACTGGAATAATGACTTGAGAAATAGTGAATATAATTTGGTCAGGGATTTTGTTTATGATAATCCAAAATCAAATTATTATGGAATGAAAGTGAGTGAATTCCCTGCCACTAATCTTGACCGCCGCAAAGATTTCTATCCTTTCCAGTCTAAAATAACAACTCCCGGGGACCATCCTGATGAATTATATGCAAATAAGGAAACAGGATTGCTTTTATCAAATGCGAGGGTAACATATTGCGACCAGTATTATGCACGTCTCGCAGAAACCTATCTGTATCGTGCAGAGGCTTACCTTGGAAAGAATGATAAAGTTAAGGCTGCGGAAGATATTAATGCAGTTCGGACAAGGGTAAATGCAACACCGGTTGATCCTGCAGACGTTGATATTGATTATATCCTGGATGAAAGATTAAGAGAACTTGCCTACGAGGAAAGAAGACGGCTTACACTGGCAAGATTGGGTATGATATATGAAAGAACATCCAAATACAACGATTATGATGATGGTCAGACAATCCAGCCATACAATGAATTGTACCCTATTCCTTATAGCGAGATCGAAAGAAATACTGAAGCAGTCCTGGAACAGAATCCGGGATATGATGAATAAGTTATGGTTTTAAATTTATGTTTAAAAAAGTAATCTTACCAGTTTTATTCCATCATAGATACAATTAGTTGAACGCCATCTCATGGTTTGATCAATCTTCCTGTTCCTGAATTAGTGAGCAGGAAGATTGAGATGGTGTTTGAAAATTTCACAAATAATTATTTTTTCTGTAATTTTTTTTAATTTAAAATTAAAATAAAAAAATTTCTCCTTATGGGTTAATTTAATATAACTTATTTTTAGGTATTGTAAGTTGAAAAATCTAACAACTCATAATTTTGAAAAATAAACTCTTATTAATAGTAATCTGTATTATTGTCTCTTCTTGTCAAAATAAAGAAGATAATAGTTTTACATCAACAAATAGTAAATTCAGGGTAAGAGGCTGGAGTATCCAGACAAACTGGGAAGATCAGATTGATATGGTATTGGAGGCGATAATAAACTATGATATTAACCATTTCCAGTTACTGAGTGATATCATTATGAACTTAAAAGATGTTAAAGATCCGGTAAAACAGGAACTGGTCAACAGGACAATAAAAAAAGCACATGAAAAAGGGATAAGGGAAGTTGTGGTGTGGGATCATGCATTATACAATCTGGATTATTATCCTGCACAATTCAGAATTTCCCCGGATGGATTGATTAACCTCGACGATCCGGAATTCTGGGAATGGCTGAAACAGGATTATAAAAGCATGCTGGCACTATTGCCTGAGGTGGACGGGATTGTATTGACATTTATTGAAACAGGCGCCAGAGCAGAATTGCAATACTCGGAGAAATTACTCACTCCCGCAGAGAAACTGGCTGCAGTTATTAACGCAATTGCTGATGTCGTAATAGACGAAAATGGTAAGAGCCTTTATATACGCACTTTTGCTTACGATAAAGGTGAGTATGACAATATCACATCCAGTATTGACCTAATTAAAAGTGACCAGGTTATCCTGATGATGAAGGAAACTCCCCATGATTTTTACCTTACTCATCCTAATCTTGAACTTGTCGGAAAAATCAATCGCCCTACTATTGTTGAATTTGATTGCGGAAATGAATATAACGGACAAAATATTGTCGCGAATACCTGGCCTGAATATATTGAAAGACGCTGGAAAGATTTCATGCAACGCCCGAATGTTATTGGTTATGTCGCCCGTGTGGACAGATTTAAATCATCAATATGTATTGGAACTCCCAACGAAATTCAGGTTTATGCCCTTGATTGCTTTACAAAAGACAGTACTCTTACTGCCGATGATGTTTATGATAGATTTACAGGTTGGAAATATGGGAAAAAAACTATCCCCTTTCTCAAACCCGCTTTTAAGATGGCTTATGATATTAATACAAGTATTTTTTATACACTCGGATTGAACACAACAAATCATTCAAGGCTTGACTATGATTACAGATCCATATACACCCGGCAGGTTTCTGAAAAATGGAAAGAGGATAAGATGATTTATGTAGCACATGGAGTTAACAAAAGTTTTCATGCTTATAAAGATTTGATTAATCACATTTCTCCTGCGGAATATAAGTCGGTTAACTTCAGACATAATAAAAAAGAGATGGGAGAGATATTCGAAGAAAACTGGTTGGAGGATAAAGAAATAATGAACGAAGAATATTTGAGATATATTGTAGCTGAAAAGAAATATGGTGTAATTCTGGCAGACAGTGCATTAAGTATGATTAAAAATGCAGAAAAATATATTACTGATAATAAGGCATTTGATAATGTATTTAATTGTTTTGAAAGGACTTCCCTGACTGCTCATATCAGGGCATCCACAGCCAAAGTGTACTATGCTTCCAGAATATCATCAAGAGGTAAAAAATTTAAAACTGATTGTATAAACAGAATATTGGAGGAAAGCCTTGAAGAAATGGCAGTGGATGCTGAAAAAATTAAGAATTACACTAAAACAGTACCAATTGGACAATGGGATTGGAAAAGCGATGTGGTGGTGGCTGAAAGATACAGGAGAGCGGTAATGGAAGGGGAAAACGAATTATTCAGAAATATCATATTTAATAAGGAAAACTAAAAAATAATTAAGCTATGAAAAACAATCGCAGGAACTTCATTAAACAAGCCGGATTGACCGGATTAACTTTTGCAGGAGCTGGCTTTTTCGAAAGTTTTACCCATAGTCAGAAAGAAACTGAGTATCCCAATCTTCCCGATCGTATTAAACAGTATCAGAATACAAGGATACAGCATTTTAACATGGCCGTGTATGCTGCCCCCAAATTACCAACCGTACGTATAGGTATAATAGGACTGGGACAACGTGGCCCATCCCATCTCCGCACAATGAGCTACATTGATGGTGTGGAAATAAAAGCGCTATGCGATCTGGTGCCGGAAAAAGCTGAAGCAGCCAAAAAGAAACTCGAAGGAACAGGACATAATCCTGATTTGTATGCAGGAAGCAGGGATGAATGGAAAAAACTATGTGAGCGAGATGATATTGACCTGGTGATAATAACTACTCCCTGGTATATGCATGCTGAAATGGCAATTTATGCCATGGAACATGGGAAACATGCTGCTTCAGAAGTTCCTGCTGCAGGGACAATTGAAGAATGCTGGCAACTGGTGGAAACCTCGGAAAGAACAAAGAAACATTGTATGATGATGGAGAACTATGCCTATATGGAATTTCAGTTATTAATGCTGAACTTGGCCCGCCAGGGATTCTTCGGGGAAATAGTTCATGGAGAGGGAGCCTACAACACCAGCAAAATGAAGAATAACTTCTCCAGATCATTATACTGGGATATGTGGTGGCTCAAACAATATGCCTGGAGAAAAGGGAATATATACCCTACCCATGGACTTGGACCAGTGGCTTTAATAATGAACATCAACAGGGGTGACAGACTAGACTATCTTGTTTCCATGGAAAGCAATGATTTCATGATGAACGAAAAAGCAAAAGAGCTTGCAAAAACGGATGACTTTTTTAAACCCTTTGTCGGAAAAGATTACCGGGGAAATATGAATGTTACGACCATCCGTACCAAACTGGGGAAAACAATAATGCTTCAGCATGATGCAACATCGCCATCTCCTCATAACCTCATCCATGGAATATATGGTACAAAAGGAGCAGCCCTTTTCGACCCTGCACCACCACGTATCTCTACCGGAAATCATAAATGGGTGGAACAGAAAGAATTCGATGCAATTAAGGAAAAATATACCCCTGAGATCACAAAAAAAATGCGGGAAGTAGCCAAAAAAAGCGGGCATGGAGGATCCGATATACAATTATGCTGGAAACTTATCGACTGCCTGCATAATGGTCTCCCCCTGGATCAGAATGTCTATGATGCGGCAAGCTGGAGTTCCATTGTCCCTCTGAGTGAATGGTCTGTCCGCAATCGTTCAAACTCTATTGATATCCCTGATTTTACAGCAGGTGCATGGAAAACAAACAATCAAAATATGGATATAAACCTCGAAAGAGGAGGTACTACCAAAGTTTTTGGTCTGGAGTAAGTAACCTGGAAATTAACAGCGACAGGTTTACTTAATTTCTGTGACAGAACAATATCACTATCAAATAAAACATCTCTATTCCGTAATTAAATGATAAAATTTAAACATACATTTTTCATATTGTTCATATGGTTAATATCATCCGACTTATATGCACAAACCATTACCACGGCTACATTACTCGATGAGCTAATAAACCTGGAACGATTAACTGAAATTTCTGAACCTTCATATAAGATTTTACATTTCACCTCTTATGACAGGAGAAGCAAAGGTAAAAGTCCTGACATGGAAGGATGGTTCCTGAACTCCGATGGTTTTGGGAAAGAACCCATACCGAACTTTGAAATGATAGTTGAAGAACCTGATCAGGATAATATAGGAAAGTATTTAATCTGTGATGTGGAGGGACCCGGTGCAATTATCCGTACCTGGACAGCGAAAATTACAGGCGATATAGCAGTCTATCTCGACGATAATATCGAACCATTATATAAAGGACCGGCAGAACCTTTTTTGATACACACATACGATGCCATTCTATTTAATGAAGAACAAATTTATGGAAGCACTTTTACTCAATTTTTTTCAGGTTATTATCCTGTCCCTTTTACTAAAAGATGCAGGATCGAATGGATAGGTGATATAAATAATGCGCATTTTTATTACGTTCAGATACGTCAATATAAAAGTGATACGCCAATTCAAACCTTTTCCGTAAACGATATAGAAAATGACGCTGAAAGAATAGGTAAAATAAAAAATGTTCTTTCCGATCCCTGTCAGAATATCCCTGTTACATCAGAAAACCAGGTCTCCATTAATACTTCCATCAAAGCAGGTGAAAGTACCAGAATTCTTGAGCTGGGGGGAACAAAAGCAATTGAGAGAATAAAAATAAAAGTATCTGCTGAGGATTTGTCAAAGGCTCTTCGTCAGAATATTCTAAGAATATCTTTTGATGATCGTCACTGGGGACAGGTTCAGGCACCTGTAGGAGACTTTTTTTGTTCCGCACCAGGAATTAATCCTGCTAATTCATTACCCTTTACTGTAACTCCTGACGGATATTTAATCTGCCGTTTCGTTATGCCGTTTAAAGAGTCGTGCCGGATATTTATTGATAATTATTCTGATCAGGCTTGTGAGGTTGAAGGGGAGATCACTTATAGTACATATGAATGGAAGGATAATATATCCATGTATTTTAATGCCAAATGGAGAATTGATAATAATATTACTGCAACTAATAATCCTCCAAAAGATCTGATGTTCATAATGATAAATGGTACTGGAAGGTATGTTGGAACAGGAGTTTTTCTGATGAACCCGGCTGAAGCCCCTTCCCGTCATGGAAGTTGGTGGGGTGAGGGAGATGAAAAAGTTTATATTGATAATATCGATTTTCCAACGGTATTTGGGACCGGGTCGGAAGACTATTTTGGTAATGCATGGGCTGCTGAACATTTATTTAATTATGCTTTTATCGGGCAGCCCAGGAATGATGGCCCGGGAAACAGAGGTTTTGTTATTAATTACAGATACCATATTATTGATGATTTCCCATTTAATAAAAATCTTCATTTTATGATTGAACTTTTCCATCAGGATTCTATACCGGGATTTTCATACGGACGAATTGTTTACTATTATTCTTTACCGGGTTCTTACGACGATCACCAGGTTATTTCCCATGATGATGTTCGCGTGTTGAAAATGCCTGAAACATTTCATCTTAAAGCTTTTAAAGGTTCACGCAACTTTTTATTTCACGAAGCTGAGTCAGTCGTTGTCAACAATAAGAATGTAAGTATTGAAAAAGGACCACTATGGTCAGAAAATACTCTGATGGTATGGAAACCTGAAAGGAAAGGGGAAAAACTTATTTTCACTATCCCTTCACACAAGGAAGGAAATAAAATGAGGATTATGTTGACTTTAAGAGGTTCCCCTTTGGAAGGGAAATTCTCCGTGTTATTAAATAATATTTTAATAAAAGAGAATGTGGACATGAATGAAAGCTATCATACATTATCAAAAAATATTCAACTGGACGATATCGACATTCAGGATCAAAATGAATTGGTACTTGTGTTTGAAGGAGAAAAAGATCAACAATTAGGTATTGACTTTATTTGGGTAAGAATAGATTAACTGATACAGTTTTTGAATACTAAGTTTAAACGAAAATGTTATTTAAAGAGTAAATTATGAAGTATATCAGAAATCCTCACATCAATTCTGAAATTCTACCTGTAGATATTGTGTTCCACCCTTCCTGGTGGTTTAAAAATGCGGGAATAACTTTTGATAAGGATTTTTTTTACCATCCTTTAAAGAGGGTGGAAGTGGAAAGATCTATGGAGCGTGAATTGTATGAAAGGTTTGGAAAATTCGGACTGGGGAGAGACAGGTTAAAGGATATGCCCGTCATTGGAGCAGTTCATAATGCAGCAGGATATTTGCTGTCTGAAATGCTGGGGTGTAAAATAGTTTATGAGGAAGGAGGCCCTCCACAGGTTATCCCTGCCGGATTCGAAAAACTGGAAGTAGATGTGGAAGCTGTATTCCAAAGCTCTGCTCTTAAAAGGTTAATAAATCTCAAAGATAAACTTAAGACCAGATACGGATATGTAACCGGTGATATCAACTGGGGGGGAGTGTTGAACCTGGCTCTCGATGTGATTGGAGAAAAAGTTTTTATGGATTTTTATACAGATCCGGAGGAAACAAAAAAGCAGTTTCAATTATTGGCTAATGTTATTGAGAAGTTTGTAACAGGCATCTTGGAGGAAACCGGTACGAGTTCCATCTCGGTAAACCGTAATGTAATGCATATAGAAAAACCGGTATTTCTTCATTCTGAGTGTTCCCATACCATGATTTCCACGGAACAATATGAAGAATTTTTATTGCCTGTTGACCTTGAGTGGAGCAGGAAATTCCGTCCGTTTGGTATCCATTACTGCGGGAATGATCCCCATCGGTACGCTGATGTTTTCAGTAAGATAGATAACCTCGATCTTCTGGATGTAGGATGGGGAGGAAATGTAAAAAAACTGAGAGAAAAATTGCCTCATACCTTTCTGAATCTCCGGCTTGACCCGGTATCTCTGAATAATTATTCAGACGGGGAGTTGCGCTCAACTATCACACGTTTGGTAGATGAATCAGGGAATCCATATTTAACAGGAGTTTGCTGTATTAACATGGATGATAAAACAGAAGATTCAAAAATTAATACCATATTCCATACTGTAGATGAATTAAAGAAGAAATATACAGCAGGGGAAAGCATCTGAAACAAATACAACGATATAACATCATTAATTTTATTCATATGGTAACTTTTTACACTAGAGATAATAAATATTATTTCATTAACATTCTTTCCTGGGGCTTGTTCCTGGTATTATTTTCATGTAATATAAACAGAAATTCTCCCGATTTAGGACTGGCTGTTGTTAAAGAGGGCAGGTCCCGGGCATCAACTTCCCATGCTCCCGGAGGGAGTAATGCCGACAGATTGAAATACATCCACCCGGGTGAAACAGCTGTAATATTTGATGTAAAAACTACTGGCGTTATTAACCACATTTGGCTTACATTCAATGAAGAGCGCCCTAACTGGTTGGAAAAGGAAGGTTCTGCTTCACCTGCAGACCTGGTAATACGCATGTACTGGGATGACGCTGAGGAACCTGCGGTGGAAGCACCTATTGGTGATTTTTTTGCTTCCGGTTTTGGATTGCGTAGAGAAGTTAAATCGGCTCCCGTTCTGGTTGAGGGGGGTGATGGTTATAATTGTTACTGGCAGATGCCTTTCCACAAGAATGCCAAGATTACAGTTACCAACGATGGAGAAAAAGCAGCGAGGAGCTTTTATTACCAGATCGATTATACTGAATATAAAAGATTACCTAAAAATACTGCCTATTTCTGTGCACAATACAGACAGGAGTTTCCCCAGCAAATGGGTAAAGATTACTTAATAGTTGATATCGAAGGTAAAGGATGCTATATTGGAACAGTCATGTCTGTACGTTCACGTAGTCCATACTGGTTTGGGGAGGGTGATGCCAAATATTATATAGACGGGGAAGATGAACCTTCAGTATGGGGCACTGGCACTGAAGACTATTTCCTTAGTGCCTGGGGATTTACAGAGAACCTTAATCTTTATTCAGGGTGCAGCTATATGAGTAAGGGAGAAGAAGATCTCGGTGCAAAATATACACTTTATCGTTGGCATATAAAAGATCCTGTGCGATTTAATAAATTCTTCCGTTTTGAGATTGAACACACAGGTTGGATATCTGCCGACGAGACTGCCACAGGTGAAGTTGACGGTCATGTGGAAAGGGAGGACGACATGGCAACTGTAGCTTTCTGGTACCAGTTGGGGCAACCCAAACGTTTCTATAATTTACCATCCTCAAAGGAAAGAAAACTGCCTGACCTGGAAAAAGTCATTGAAGGAAAAGATATGATTTCATTCGTACGCCATTCTCCGGGGAAAGTTGAGTTACAGAAAGGTTACGATTGGACAGGGGAAGGACAAATTCTCTTCACTCCATCCACTGGAAATGCATGGATGGAAGCAGATTTTATGATCGAAGAGGAAGAATACGCAGGATTGATGATAAAAATGAGTCATTCCACTGATTACGGGAAATATAAATTGTTTATTGATGGAAAAGCTATGGCAAGAGTGCCCATGACTATAGATTTTGATTTTAATGATCCGAAAGCTGAAGTAAAAGTACTCAATTTATACTCTGAAATACTGGAAGTCTATGATTACTACCTTGGTAGCGCAATGCTGTCAAAGGGCAGGCATACCATTAGATTTGAGCAGGTGGGTAAAGATCCCTATTCTAATGGAAATTCTTTGGGTTTTGACTCATTCAGGTTGTTTAGACGATGGGACAGGAAACGTGTTTCCCTTGGGACGAACTCAGCAGCACAACTAAAAATATCCAATTAAATTATTTAAGACTATTCATTAACTCCAAAAGAGACAGTTATCTTAATCGTCTTTTTTGAATGATGCAATTTATTCAATTTGAGAGTAAACAAAAATACAAAGGAGAAACACACATAATAATGAAAAACACGATAAAAACGAAAATGGTAAAATTGAAACATTATTTAATATAGAACATAATATAGTTTTCCGTTAAGCCTAAGCCTTGGAACAAGAACACCATATAGAGGTTATATTCATGATAAAAAGAAAGGGAAAAATAGAAATGACAGGATTGTTAATCCTTTTGATAACATCATCTTGTTTCATGCCACAGGAAAGCAAAGAGTTAAAACTTGCACATTCACTTCCGGTGGATCATCCGGTGCATCAGGCCATGGATTTTATGGCCCGACGTACCAGCGAACTCTCAGACAAGAAGCTCACCATAACAGTTTACCCTTCCGGGCAACTGGGGTCTGAACAGCAATGTCTGGAGCTTTTGCAAATAGGAAGCCTGGCCATTACCAAAGTATCGGCTGGCACAATGGAAAGTTTTATCGATGCTTATAAAATTTTTGGGTTACCTTTTATTTTCCGTTCAAAGGATCATGTCTTTCAGATTCTGGACGGAGAGATCGGAAAGGAACTTTTATTAATTACTCAGAAAATATTGATCCGGGGCCTATGTTACTACGATGCAGGCTCAAGAAGTTTTTATACCAAAAACAAGCCAGTGGAAAAACCAGATGATATTTCCGGCTTAAAGATCAGGGTTATGCATAGTCAGACAGCTGTACAAATGGTACGGGCACTTGGTGGTTCTGCTACTCCCATTTCCTGGGGTGAATTATACACTGCGTTGCAAAGCGGAGTCGTTGACGGGGCAGAGAATAATTCGCCGAGTTTTTATACTTCCCGTCATTATGAAGTATGTAAGTATTACTCACTTACTGAGCACACTACAATCCCGGATGTTTTGGTAATTAGCCTGAAAACATGGGAAAAACTCAATCCGCAGGAGAAGGAATGGATTCAACAGGCAGCAGATGAGTCGGCTATAATTCAGCGAAAATTATGGGCTGAATCGGAAAAGATATCGCTTAATGAAATTGAAAAGGCAGGAGTCGAAATCAATTATCCGGAGAAAGAACCTTTTGTTAATAAAGTAAAATCTTTAATGGAAGATTACAAGAAATTTCCGGAGATATATTCCTACATAAAAAGAATAAGGAAGGTTGAGTAAAGATATTTGAATAATAAGAGGTAACAGGCCGGTGGCTTATGTAGCAACTAAATAATTTCAGAATTCCACAGCAACTTCAGAAATTGTTGTGCAGGAATTATTTCAACACCATTCAGGATTCTCGGGTACTTGTCGAGGGATACAACAATAGCTTTAGCTTCAGGGAAATCCTCAAGAAATGCCTTCAATCCCTTCAAATGACGGGATTTCACTTCTCCCGTTGCTTTTATTTCGATGGCGATTCTGCCATCGCCAATAATTGCATCTGCCTCGTATCCCGAACTTGTCCTCCAGTATGTAAGGTTTTCATGCGACTGAGAATAACTCAGCCAGGCAATCAACTCCTGTATGATAAAATGCTCAAATGATCGGCCAAATGCTTCCGATCCGGGCAGCAGGTTCTTTTTATTCAACAAATAATTTACAATGCCCACATCGAAAAAGTAAAACTTTGGTGATTGTATGGCACGGCGCTTTACTGTGGAAGTAAATCCCTGAATTAAATAGCCCGTCAAAGTATCGTTCAGAATCCCGAAATAATCTTTGACCGTCCGGTAGTCAATTCCGCAATCCTGTGCTATATTTTTGTAAACAATCATTTCGCCATTGCTGATTGCGGCAACCTCCAGAAACCGTGAAAATGATGTCAGGTTTCTCGATAAGGCTTCTTCTCTGATTTCTTCATTCAGATATACTCCTATATATGCACGAAACCGTTCCCATGGATTGTTTACCATATAATGCCGGGGGATCATCCCGTTGTTCACAGCTTTAATTAAATCGAAGTCGGGAATTTCGGCGCTTACCAGTGGAAATAATATTTTTTTCAACGCCCTGCCCCCTAACAAATTCGCCCCGCTTCTCTTTATCTTCCGGGGACTTGAACCACTAAGAATAAATCTTATTTTTTTGCTGTGAATCAAAGAGTGAACTTCATCGAGCAGGTGAGGCAATTTCTGAATCTCATCAATAATTACCAGGTCGCCTTCATTCATATAAGCAAGTTCCTGGCTGAGTATCGATGGCTGCCTTAAAAACCTTTCAAATTCATGTGCCCGTAACAAATCATAGTATCTTGCACCGGGATAAAGGTGCTGTAGCAAGGTGGTTTTTCCTACCTGACGTGCCCCCCATAAAAAGATGATGTCATTGTTCTCATCCTCCAGCGAAAGCATTCGCGAATACATAAACTTAAATGTTTGAGATTTCAATTTTGCCTCCATGTATATGTAGTTTTATCATGATAAAAATACACTTAATGTTGTAAATATACAATTTATTTCAGATTAAAGTGGTGCCACACGGATTTTTTTTGTTTCAGTGGATATTTAACGTAACGTGTTGGTAAACATTCAACTGTTATTGTCTGCATTTCTCCGGAAAATTAACGGGATATATATTTGTGCTGTTTTTCGGATACCTTATCGATGCCTTTACATGATAAACTGGTTGAACAAATCCGTTATTTCCGGTTGATTTTGTTCATAAGGGTAATCTTGCAGATATGTTTGTTGGACTGGAATTGATAAAATACTCTGATTGTTACAGCAAAAGTGAGTTATTTTACTGGCAGAGGGAAGAAAAAAAGCCCAGGCCGGGATCGATTACATAATTATAAGAAATGGAAAATTAACTCCGGTTGAAGTAAAAGCCGGAACAAGAGGTTCCATGCAAAGTATGCATATTTTTCTTGACAAAAAGAACTTGTCAGAAGGTATAAGATGTGCGCTTGAACCATTTTCAAAATTAGGCAGAATATTGGTTTATCCCTTATATGCTGTGTCCGGTTTTTGTAAGTAATTCTGCAGGTACTGGAGAGCGATATTCCCCTTGTGGAAAATGCCTTCCTGGCACTTGATAACATTGAAACGGGCTATCAAAATGAGATTCCTGTGATTTTTTTCAACCCTTATCTATGCGGACTGATAAAGGAGAGCTTTGGGAAAATTCAGTATTCAGGATACTCGCGGAGAAATATGATGCGGATGCTATTCATTATTGGAGAACATCTGCGGGAAATGAAATTGACTTTGTTTTACCTGGATTAAACAAACCAAAGGCAATAGAAGTAAAATATGATAAAATTAAATTCAACCCCTTAAAGTATAAGTTGTTTAAAGAGGTGTATCCGGATATCCCGTTGGAATACCTATGGATGTACCCATTCGGTGAGGATTTTTTCAGAAGGTTGGAATAATCATCATTCGGAAAAACTCACATACAGGCTTAAATACGGGATGCATTTTATGAAAGCAGCTTACTACAACTTCAGTATCCATTTATAATCAGTCCCTGATTCATAAGAAATAATTTCCAGCTTGTATCCCGGATAATTCTCAGTAAACTTTTTCTTTGAAGTTAATTTTATATTCCTGCAGTTCATTTTAACCCCATAAGCTAATCCGGATAATTTTGGAAAACAAATCCGGGAATATCCGATAAAATTGGAAAAACATTCCAATAAAGTCAATATTTATCGTGAGTTCGATATAAAATGAATAATCCTTATATTTGTTTTTCAAATATACCTGACCCCAATGAACCTCAATCCCGATGACCGGATCATGATCAAAAAACTCAAAGAGGGGGATGTCCTTTCCTTCGACAGGGTATATGAGAAGTATCATAAAAGGGTATATTATTTTGCGCTGAGCTATCTGAAAAGCAGGGAAGAGGCTGAAGAAATCGTCCAGGAAGTTTTTCTTAATCTCTGGAGATCACGGGAACAGATCAAAGAGTATTATGTGTTCAGCCGTTATATATTCAAAATCACTTTTAATGCAATTCATAAGTCCTTCCGCAAGCAGTCGTCCGACAGGAAACACATGGAGAATATCATTAAAGACATAGTGCTGGAGGATGATTCCACCAACATCGACTTGGAATACAACAACCTGATGGAGCTTGCTGACCGGTATATTGAAAAATTACCCCCAAAGCAGAAGAGCGTTTTTCTCATGAGCATTACAGAAAATCTTACGAATGAAGATATTGCTCAGAAGCTGAAGATTAGCAGAAAAACCGTGGACAATCATCTGAGCAACGCAAGGGCTTTCCTGAAAAAATCATTCATTGACGGCAGGCTGATTTCTGCTTTATTCTTTTCTCTTTTTCTGAAGTGAGGATTTACTAAAAGTGTTATTAACCACGAAGGACACAAAGTACGCACAAAGGACACAAAGGATTGTTAATTATGATATATCTTAGTGTCCTTTGTGTTATCCTTCGTGTCCTTCGTGGTTAAAAAAATCTTACGATTATCACAATCCAGAATAATTCTAAATAACCACCCAATCCGGGAAGTTTTCCACTATGCTGGATATTATATATAAATGTTTTTGCCGGATAAATTAAAATATGAGTATGAATGTAAATGAAAAGGTTGACGCACAGCTGTTAAAGCGTTATGTTGAAGGAAATGCATCTCCGGAAGAGAGTGTGATTGTTAAACAATGGTTTGCAGATGAAAACCTGAAAAGACAGTTATTTAACTTATCCGTTGATATGTGGGAAAAAATTCCACCGGATATTGAAATACAGGAACTGGATGGTTCACGTATCCTTGACCGTATTCACCACCGGATTAAAAGGGAGGAATCTGTATTTAGTAAGGAACAGGGGAAATTAACAATTTTCCTTGGTAAATTAAGTCGTGTTGCAGCAATTCTGTTACTACCGGCACTTCTGACCACTGTTTTTTTATACCATAGAATAAACACAATTTATAGTGACACTTCTTATTCAGAGATTTATGCCCCGGCAGGAACAAGGACTACCTTTCATCTTCCTGACGGTTCCACAGGCTGGCTGAACGGAGGTTCTGCCTTAAAGTTCCCTTCCCGTTTTCAGAAAAATTTCCGTAATGTTGAATTGATAGGGGAAGCGTACTTTCATGTTACACCCGGAAAAAGAAACCCTTTTATTGTCAGCACTTTCCATATAGATGTAAAAGTGCACGGCACTTCCTTTAATGTAATGGCTTACGCTGATGAACCGGTAACTGAGGTAACGCTGGAAAGCGGAAGCGTGGAGGTATTTAAAAAAATGGATGAAGACAGGGTGAGTATTGTAAAACTGAAGCCGGATCAGTCATTATCCTATAATCAGAAGAACGGAAATGTAAACCTCGTTGCCGGGCGTAGTTATGATAAAACAGCATGGATAGAGGGGAAACTGGTTTTCAGGTACGAACCTTTAAGTGAAGTTATTAATAAGATCAACCGGTGGTATAATGTAAACATACAGATCACTGACCCTGAACTGAAAGATCACATTTATTACGGAACGTTCCAGAATGAAACGCTGGAAGAAGCATTGAAGCTGCTGCAGCTTACCGCACCCATACGTTACAGGGATATGGGAAGGAAAAAGAATCCTGACGGAACGTTCGAAAAGAGGATCATTGAATTACAAAGCAGGAAAAAATAAAATGACACTCAAAATTATTAACTAAAAAATAAATGCCTATGACGTAAAACACCACAAAAAAAGAGGAAAGCGGGGGGCGCTTTCCTCACAATTCAGCAAGCTTTTCCAAAGCAAATAAACAATGGTATTAACCTTACTAAATCAATGTAAAGATATGAAAAAAAACAATTGGCAGGCAGGAGACCAACTAAGAAAACTACTCTCCTGTAAAATACTGAAACATATGAGAAATACACTACTACTATTGCTCATAACCTTCTTCCAGTCCTACGCAACCATTTCCTACTCCCAGACCACACTATTAAGCCTGGATTTAAAGGACGCCACTGTTGGCAGCGTGCTGGAGAAGATTGAAGAACAAAGTGATTTTTATTTTTTGTTCAATGCTAAACTCGTTGACATTGACAGGAAAGTATCTGTTTCTGTCAACAACCAGAAGATATTCCCCGTTCTTGACCAGCTTTTTACTAATACAAATGTGGAATATGTAGTATATAACCAGCAGATTGTGTTATCTCCCGGAGAATACATTGGCGGGTTGAAAAGTCAGGCTCAGCAGCCGAGGGTGATTACAGGGATGGTAACTGATGAGAACGGCGATCCGATGGTTGGTGTTACCGTAATGGTAAAAGGAACTATACAGGGAACTATTACCGATGCCGAAGGGAAATATTCGATTTCTAATGTGCCGGAGGATGGCATACTAATATTTTCATTCGTTGGAATGAAATCGCAGGAAGTTTCAATTAACAAACAACAAACTATTGACATCGTCCTGAGTATAGATAAACTTTCACTTGACGAAGTGATTGTAATTGGTTATGGTACTGCCCGGTTGCAGGATTACCCCGGGTCGGTAAGTTCTTTAAAAATGGACGGATCCGCTTTATCATTACTTCCTAATTTGAATGCCTTAGAACCATTAAAAGGGAATATTTCAGGATTGAATATTGGAGCTACAAACACAGCTGGAGGCGAGCCCAACATATTAATACGAGGGCAGAACTCAATCTATGGATCTAATAATCCATTAATTGTATTGGACGGAATAATATACTTGGGCAGCTTAAGTGATATTAACCCAAATGACATTGCCAGTTTTGATATTCTAAAAGATGCTGTTTCAGCTGCAGCCTTTGGTTCACGTTCAGCCAATGGAGTAATTGCCATCACAACGAAAAAAGGCAATATTGGTAAGCCTGTTATTACATATAATATGTCTTCAGGAATTCAATTATGGCAAAATCAACCAACATTAATGAAGGGTGAAGAGTGGATCAGCGTTGTAAATGCCCGTAATGGATATACCCCCGGAACCACAAACTGGGCAACTTCTGAAGGGCAATTAGCCAATTTTTATGCAGGGAATGAAACAGATTGGCTAGATAAAGTTACCCAAACAGGAGTTATTCAAAATTATCAAATTGCTGTTTCAGGTGCAGAACAGCAAGTGAATTATTACTTATCTACCTCATACAGTGATAACAAGGGAATAGTGGTAGGAGATAATTTCAATCGTATTTCGCTATTGGGAAAAGTAAATACATCAATTACTGACTGGTTACAAGTTGGATTGGATGCCAATTATTCCCGACGAGATTACTCAGGATTTGCTGCTAATATGCGTGAAGCACAAGCTTCGTCTCCATATGGGGTAATGTTCCGTGATGATCAAGGTAATCTCGAAAAATATCCACAATCTGGATCATCAATAAATCCACTTTGGGGCGTTGACGACGGAACTCGTGATAATAAAGATATCCGAAATAACTACCGCATTAATGCATATACAGTTATTGATGTTCCTTGGATTAAGGGATTAAATTTCAAGATGAATTTATTGTCATATGTGGATAAAAATCAAACCGGTAACTTCTATTATGAAAATTACTATGTTCTGGAAGGTGAAGGTCTGGAAAGATATGCGCCATCCACACTTGTCGGTTTCTTGTCCAAAGCAAACGGGAATATCAGTACATATAACAGTTCCAGTTATGTATGGGATAATATTTTGAATTATAAAAATTCATTCAAAAACCATATTATAGATGTAACATTGGTCGCAACAAGAGACCATTACCGGTATGAAGAATTAATTATGAAGGGATCTGATTTTGCTGCGAATGGAAACACTACTCTTGGAATGTGGGGTTTACTTAAGGCAACTGTTCAGAATATTGATATGAATGGAGTTGAACGATCCAATGTTGGCTATCTGGGACGTATAAGCTATTCATTTAACGGAAAATATTATTTCACTAGCTCTTACCGACGTGATGGAGCATCGGTCTTTGGAACAAATAGAAAATGGGGAAATTTTGCAGCTGCAGGTTTGGCATGGAGAATTACTAATGAGTCATTCATGAGAGATATAAAACTCTTAAATGATTTGAAAATAAAGTTATCACTGGGTCAAAACGGCAATCAGGGAATTAGCCCATATGCAACTTTGTCAACTATTACAAATGGTGCGGCTGCTAATTTTGATTATGAATTCTCAGATGCAGAAGGTATTCGGAATTATGGTTTATATCAAAACGCTTTAGGAAATTATGATCTGGGATGGGAGAAAACGGAATCATGGAATACTGGTTTTGAGTCAATATGGTTGAAAAGGCGATTATTTGTTGATATGGACATATACTTTTCAAAAACGACAGATCAGATTTTTATGCGTCAAATTCCTGTCATGACAGGATTTACAACCATAAATACCTCAATGGGACAGGTAAATAATTCAGGAATAGAATTAACTGTAAAATCTATAAATATTCAAACAACAAATTTGAGGTGGAATACCATTGTTACTTTTTGGAAAAACAACAATAAACTAATAAAGCTTTATGGTCAAGATGCAAACGAAGATGGGAAAGAGGACGATGATATTGCCAATAGTCTCTTTATAGGAAGGTCATTGGGAACGATATATGGTTATCAACAGGATGGAATTGTGCAGGAAATTGACACTGAATATATAACCCTTACCGGAAGTGCTCCTGGAGACCCAAAATATAAAGACATTGATGGAGTAGCAGGAATTACTGCAGACGATAGAATATTCTTAGGGAATGATAAAGAAAATTTCAGATTGAATATAAGCAATAGTATCAATTACAAGAATTTTGAATTATATGCTAATATTACTGGCGTTTTCGGAGGAAACAAGTATTATTTAAAAAGTAACCCATATGCATTCAAGATCGCTGGAACCGGTCGAAATATTGATAATATGATATATAAACCATATTGGACTCCGGAAAATAAAAGTAACGTTTATCCTTCGGCAACTTATGCGGGTGACAGTCGTTTTATGGGATTACAATCACGCGGATTCGTAAGATTACAGGACGTATCCTTGTCATACTCATTAAATCCTTATTGGCTTAAAGCTGTCAGAATAAGTTCAATGAAAATATTTTTAAGCGCTAAAAATTTAGTTATCATCACAAAATGGGTTGGAGGAGATCCTGAAATAGGCGCTCCTGTTTTTCAGAATATAATGCCAGTTCCCTCCACCTATTTAATTGGATTAAATATGAGTTTATAAATAAAACTAAAATTTTAAGACATGAAAAAAATACTATATATAGCCTGCCTTGGAGGTTTTTTATTAATTATTTCCGCAGGTTGTGAGTCAGATGATAAGTTCTTGGAAGAAAATCCATTAACTTTTTATACTATCGATAATGCATTTTCAACATCAGCTCAAGTCGATCAGGTATTAATATCAAATTACTCTTATCTCCGCAGTTTATGGGCTAATCCCAATGGAGCACAATGGATATATGTATTTAGAGGCAATGGTACAGATATGTATGATGTGGCAAGTATTCGCAGTGGTTCCACTTTTAATAATTATGGAATTATTAATCCCGGCAACGACAATTTTTATCAAATATTTAATGCATGGTATCAGGTAATTGCCCGGGCTAATCTTGCTATATATGCAGCAGGATTACCTCAAGTTTCATGGGCGTCAGACACTGAAAAAGCTTATGCTATGGCCCAAGCCCGGTTTTTCCGTGCATTTGCTTACCGTAACCTGGCTGAACTTTTCGGTGGTGTACCCATTGTAACAGAAATTTCGAAGTCTCCACGTTATGATTTTAAACGGGCAACTCGTGTTGATACTTACCAATTTGCAATTGATGAGATGGAAACTATTGAAAATGATCTGCCGGAAACAACTACTAGTGGTGGAAGACTAGTTCGCGGGGCGGCACAACACAACTTATGTGAATTATACCTGGCTCTTGGCACCCAATTATCAGTCGAGGGGAAAGAAAGTGAAGCTCAGATTGCATTTACGAAATCAATAACCTATGGTAATAAGGTAATTGATGGAGGAATTTATTCTTTAATAACATCCCGGTTTGGTAAAAGGAAAAATGAGCAGTCAATATTTTTCAATGTATATAGGGGTGGTTCTGTAAATTCAATAGTGGATACAATATCATCAATAACTAATTATTACTGGGATTTATTTCAGGAAGGAAATGTAAACTATCAGGATGGAAACACCGAGTGTATTTGGGCAATGCAAATTGATTATGAAGCCTATAAAGCTGGAGATAAAAAATCGGTGTTACCTAATACGCGGGCTTATGGCCCTGTCCTTCGCATTCTTAGAGAACACATACTTGGAACATTGGAAGATGTAGGAGGTCGCGGAATTTCACAAATAATGCCTACTATGTATACCAGGGACAGCATTTTTGAAGGAGAGTATAGTGCAGACATGCGTAACTCTGAAGTCGTTCTTCGTAGAAGGTTTAAAGGAAATGTAGGTACTTCGCCTTATTATAAAATGGTTATTCCGTGGGATATATTTTATAATGGATCTTCAGATCCAACAACAAATATAGCCAATAAAAGCATGTGCTATCCAATATCATGCAAAATCTCAACCGATAAGTTTACCGGATTAAGTGATGGAGAAAATATGAGTAATCTCTTTCGGGATGATTATTTTATCCGCCTCCCTGAAACTATTCTGCTTCGTGCTGAAGCCAAACAACGCAGTGGTGATAAGTTAGGAGCAGCTGCCGACATTAATCTGCTGAGATCCCGTGCTAACTGCAGTTATATGGTAACCGCATCTGATATGGACGATAAATTCAACACCATTCTGGATGAACGTGCCCGTGAGCTCGTTTTTGAAGAATGCAGATGGAATACCTTACTCCGCATGGGGGGTGCAATTGCCGTTGACCGAATAAAAAAATATGCATACTGGCCTGTAGCACAGGCAAGCCTGAACTTCGACTATAATTTATGGCCTATTCCGCAAACTGTTATCGATACGAATCTGGATGTGGAATTAATGCAAAATCCGGGGTGGTAAGGTAAATAAATGTATATCTATAAAAATATTAAGAAGTAAAATCCATTAAATTAATACTATGTAACGATTAAAAAATAAAAAACAAAACATGAAAAAACTTATATTATTAATCGTATCATCAATCTTGGGGATCGCAGTATTTTCTCAAGATAAGGAATATTTAAAAGAGCTAAACATTCCATATTATGATACCAAAACAGGTGAATACGATAGATATATCAAAGAACAATGTCGTTTAGATATTTATTATCCACCAGAAGTCAAAAACTTCCCTGCAATCGTATGGTTTCACGGAGGCGGAATGACAACCGGAGATAAATTAAAATCCTTTCCCTGGGGCCTTGCTCAAAATAATGTTGCAGTAATATCTGTGAATTATCGTTTATATCCTGAAGTTAAATGTCCAAAATATTTGGAAGATGCTGCAGCTGCTGTAGCATGGGTATTCAATAACATTGAAAAATATGGAGGTAATTCCAAACTAATCTTTGTTGCAGGTCATTCAGCAGGAGCTTATCTTACCAACATGATAGGATTAGATAAAAAATGGTTGGCTGCATTCAATGTCGATGCAAATGATATTGCCGGATTATTTTCTGTCAGCGGTAATGGAATCACTCACCAGGCCATTAGGGATGAAAAAGGAATTTCTAAAACAATACCAATAATTGATGAATATGCACCTCTCTTCCATGTGCGTGCAGATGCTCCTCCCTTGCTCTTGATGACTGGTGACAGAGAAATGGAATATATTGGAAGATACGAAGAAAATTCTTACTTGATGCGTATGATGAAACTGGCAGGACATAAAAAAACAATTTTATATGAATTTGGTGGTTACGGGCATGATATTACCATACCAGCATTTCCTTTGGTGTTAAGACAAATAAATTTGATTAGTGAACAGCTAAAGAATGAACACTATTAATGAACCCGATTATGGATCTTAGAAAATAAAACCCAGAGGAATATTGTAACATTGTACTTTATCATGTTGTCTCATTACTGTATAATGCCTTAGATGATTTTCAAAACTAGATTATTCTGTTTGAGGATGCACATTTTGGAATGAAACGAAAGCTATTTTCAACTTTGATTCTAATCTATGATCTGATTCTCTGAAAGCTATCGACTCAAAACTGGATGTGAAACATAAATAATAAAATGCAGGGACAAATATGATTTTGCCCCGGTTTTTAGTATTTGTCTGTATTATACAAATCAATAATTAATTGGTTTTGATCGGTAATGATTACTGCTAAGTGCCATTTATTTACTATTTTGGATACATCATAAGGTATTTAAAATACCAACTATGATCTGTCAAATTGTGATACCTGTTTCAAACAAAAAACATATGATAAAATACACATTTCTGCTTCTCTTGATTTTGATTTCTATTGTCAAATCTTATTCACAAAATATTAAATACAAACTTGAAACCGATCGGTCAGTAACAATTGAAGAGATTACGTCAGGTTTTCAATCTCCGCCTGATGAATCGCGGCTTCGTTGTTATTGGTGGTGGCTTAATGGAATGGCAACCAAAGAATCAATTACCCGCGACCTGGAAGAAATGAAAGCTAAGGGGTATGGAGGAGCTTCCATTGTCGATGCCGGAAGTTCCAACTATTCGGTTGCTCGAAAAACCAAAGCCGGTCCAGTTTTTATGAGCCCTGCGTGGATGGAACTATACCAGCATGCGGTAAAGGAAGCCGATCGTAACGTAATCGAACTGAGTGTGAACACGCAAAGCGGCTGGAACCCCGGTGCCCCTTCCATTACTCCAGATATGGCTCTTAAAAAACTCGTTTACACAGAAATTAAAGTAAACGGCGGGAAACAAGTTATCGTTGAATTGCCGCAACCTGAAACGAAACTGTTGTACAAAGACGTTATGGTTCAGGCCATTCCGCTTCCGTCTGAATATTCGCCGCTAAAAAACGATGCTATCGTCAACTGGGATAAAAAATCGTTTAATAGCCCAATGGGATGGAAAGGAATTTACCCGCTTCACGAATTGCGTGAAGGGTTCGACAACCCGGTTGAAGTTGACATAGTAAAAAAAAGCGACATTATCGATTTAACGGAATTTTACGACGGGGAAAAACTCAATTGGGATGCCCCGGCGGGGGACTGGCTTGTGATCCGTTACGGATGGACCTGTACTGGAGCGCGTACCTCTACTACCAGCGATGGATGGGAAGGGCTTTCACTTGATCACTTGAACCCCGATGCATTTGAACTTTTTCGAAAAACTGTCATTCAACCGCTGATCGATTCAGCACAAGCTGTTGGCAACAGCGTTAAATTCCTGCAAACCGATAGTTGGGAAATGGGTGTAGTGAACTGGACCAACAGGTTTTCCGAAGAATTTAAAAGATTTAGAGGTTATGATTTGGAAAAATATCTTCCCGTTATGACAGGGCGTGTAGTTGAAAGCCAGGAAATATCGAACCGATTTCTGCATGATGTACGTAAAACTGTCGGTGATTGCGTACTCGAAAACCACTATAAATTGTTTGCAGAAATGGCACAACGGCATAACATGGGCATCCATCCTGAATCGGGCGGTCCCCATTCGGCCCCCGTAGATGCACTGCAGGTAATGGCCGTTAGTGACATTCCTCAGGGTGAGTTCTGGGCTCGTTCCAACACGCACCGCATTAACGATGCCGAACGTCTTGCCGTAAAGCAAAGTGCCTGCGTGGCTCATACCAACGGGAAAAGGTTTGTTGCCGCCGAAGGTCCAACCAGTATTGGCCCTCAATGGGAACGTTCTCCCAAAGACCTGAAAGCCAACATCGACCGTATTTATTGCTCAGGCGTCAACCGCATCGTTTGGCATACGCTAACCTCATCGCCTAAGGAATTTGGATTGCCGGGCAATGAATATTTTGCCGGTACCCATCTAAACCCAAATGTTACCTGGTGGCACCAGTCCGTTGATTTCATCAGCTACCTCAACCGTTGCAGCTATCTGCTCCAACAAGGTGTTTTCGTAGCCGACGTGTTGTATTATTACGGCGACGATGTACCCAATTTTGTTTTCCTGAAAGAAGAATATCCCGAACTGAAATTCGGGTATGATTGGGACAAATGTTCAAAAGAAGTGATACTTAACCGCCTTTCGGTTTCTAACGGGAAAATTGTTTTGCCTGATGGAATGCAATATAGCATGTTGGTACTGGCCCCTGAACAATCCATTGACCTGGATGTTCTCCGGAAAATAGAAGAATTGGTAAAAGCAGGGATGACAGTTATTGCGCAATCCCCGAAAGCAACTAGTGGAATGCAATGGTACCCGGAAGGTGATAAAGAACTTGCTTTTATAACAACCATGTTATGGGGGAATATCGACGGGGAAACAGTTACAGAAAACAAGTATGGAAAAGGACGCATGATCTGGGGACAAGATGTAAATAAAGTTCTGGCAGTTATGGGAGTAAAACCCGACTTGGCGTTCAGTAGCCCTGACAAAGAAACAGCGCTCGATTATATTCACCGAAACACCGATCATTCTGATATTTATTTTGTAGCAAATCGTTTTGCCCGGAAAAGCATTAATGATTTTGAATATCGTTATTTAACTGATTTGCCTGACCGTTACGAACAGGTTGAGTGCAAGTTCAGGGTTACCGGGAGAACCCCACACTTATGGGATCCGTTAACCGGTGAAATAAAACCAATACTTACCTATTACGAAGAAGATGGCCAAAGCATTTTGCCGCTGCATCTGGCTCCTGATGGTTCTGTATTCGTTATTTTTACAGGTGCAAATCAAAAAAATCATATTATCTGTATTGAAAAAGACGGAAAAAATATCTTCCCCGGAAATTCAATACTTTCAAAAGAAAAACCATTATTTGAATTGGAGAGATCAGGTGGAAAATGGGAAATGACTGCATCCGCTCCCGGAAGTTATACCCTGTACTGGTCTAATGGGGAAACCAGTACAATAAAAATTGAAAAGGAAGACCAAATTATTCCTCTATCAGGAAGTTGGGAAGTTCATTTCGATCCGAATTGGGGCGGCCCGGAAACAATTGTTTTCGACGAATTGAAATCGTGGACCGAATTTCAGGAAGAAGGAATAAAATATTACTCGGGTACAGCCGTCTATAAAAAATCATTCCATGTCAAAAAGAAGGATATAAAAGAGGCAAAAGTTGTTATCGAACTTGGTAACTTACACGAAGTGGCTTCAGTCAGCCTGAATGACCATCATTTCAACCTTTGCTGGACCCCACCTTATCGGTTGGATGTAACGGACTACTTAAAAAATGGGACAAATAAACTGGAGATCAAAATAACTAACCTGTGGCCCAATCGACTGATTGGAGATGGAAAATTGCCTACTGAAAAGCGTCTTACCAAAACCAACATCAATAAGTTTGATGTTCCGGGTGAGGAAAAACTACTGCGCGAATCAGGGTTGATTGGCCCGGTATCAATTATTGTTTCTGAAAAGGTAAAAATTAAATAATTCATGATACCAAGAACATGCGTATTGGAAGCCTTCAACCGGTTGCACGGGCTGCCCTGACCGTATACTCCTGCAGTTCGGCCTGTAACGTTAGATTTCCAATCATTCCGTTATGCTCCCGATTTAATTTCAACGGGTATAAACATATCGAGAAATTAAATAAGGTTAAAAAACGTTTGTATTTTTGTCTTTGATGTTCGACCAAAAACAAACTACGATTGCCCTCAAAAACCGCGAACCGGATACCTTCTGCAAAGTGTTTCGCCTGCTCTATCTCCGTTTAAAAAAATATTGCAAGTTCTTTATGGCCGATAAAGAACAGGCGGAGGATATTATGCGGGAAAGTTTTATCACCCTGTGGGAAAAGCTGAGGTGGTAAGCACACTAACGCAGGAAGCAAAAGGAAATATGATCCTGCATAAACCGGATAAAATTTATCCCGGAAATACTAATTTATTTTACAGTTTGAATATGACGGGCGAGGAAGCAGGAACAATAAGAGAAACCTTTTTCAACTCGCAGTTAAATGTAGCTCATCAGCTTAGATTGCCTCAAAATGCTGATTTTCTTGTAGATGATAAATTCACATTCGAAATTGGCGGAAAAAATAAAAAGTCAAAACAAATTAAAGATACCCCGCATGTATTCCTGGTTCTGGATGATATTGAAAACGGTATTTTTAACCGGATACCACTCTGGTTGTTTGGCTTTTTGTATTGAATATACATTCCTTCCTTTCTTCAGGGATATTTTCTGCATTTCTCCGGATGTTTAAAGGGACACGACAGACAATGAAGACCTGGATTATGCGGAAATTTGGAATGCAATGCTTTAACTATGTTGTTTTTGCCCTGAAAGGGCTTTTTATTTCAGCCCAACGGCAGCGCCTTGGGGTAAGAATCACGCAATCATCATTCCCGTCGCAGGTCTGCCGATGGCAGACCTGCGACGGGAAAATGGGAATAGTAATTCTGATTACCCCAAGGCGCTGCCGTTGGGCTGAATTAATACGGGCTTTCAGCCCGGGCAATGAGATGCATAACTAATAACAGTAAAAAGCATATCTATAATAAACCTTCAATTTTTTAAAGCATGTTAATGTTAAAAAATTTGCAGACATTACAATGCTATATAAATTAATGTGAGGATTAATTATCCCAATGAATTTAATGTTAAATTCCTTAATAAACATTAAAAAGATTTAAATTTAATGTTTATTTGATTATATTTGTATTTATATTATTGATATTCATGAACAATTACAAAATAAATCCTGACCGGAACACTCCATGGAATGATCTGCCTGAACTTCCGATTGACAAGGAACTTTATTATTCTGTGGAAATATTGGAAGAACTTGTGGAAGCGAAATCAGCTTTGGCCCGGTTACAGGGTAGAAGTACAGTAATTCCTGACCAGGGTGTATTGATTAACACTATAAGTCTTCAGGAAGCGAAAGCTTCCAGCGCGATAGAAAATATTTTCACAACGGATGATGAATTGTACAGGGCATACAGTACGGGCAAAACAGACATTATTGATGAACCGGCAAAGGAGATTTTAAGGTATAGAGAAGCTTTATGGTCAGGAATGAAATTTATAAAAGATAAGCAACTTTTTGATATTGAATATTTTATAAGAATTTACCAGGAAATTAAGCAAACAAATGACAGATTAAGACCTCCATTTGCACAAATTGTAATCCGGCAATCTGGGAGTGGAATAAATGCAGGAAACATCATCTATACACCTCCAAGAGGGAAAGAATTGGTGGAGAGGAAATTGAATAACCTGTTGGACTTTATGAATGATAATGAAAAATTCAGGATTGATCCTGTTTTAAAAATGGCTATCGGTCATTTTCAATTTGAAGCCATTCATCCGTTCCGCGATGTTAATGGCAGAACGGGTCGTGTTTTTAATATACACTATCTGACTAAAAAAGGACTGCTGGATTTGCCAATTTTATTTCTCAGCCGGTATGTAATTGAAAATAAGGAGGAATACTACAGGAGGCTTGCGGCTGTCTCACAGAGTGGCGATTGGCAAGGTTGGATTACCTATATGCTTAGGGCAGTTAGAACTACATCCGTTATTACATACAATAAAATAAATGATATCGTAAGTGCAAAAGATGCAATACTTTCGGTAATTGAAAAAGATACAGATATTATCCGACCGGAGCAAATTGCAGAAATGATTTTTATTCAGCCATATACTAAGGTAAAACACTTTACGGATAAAGGTATTTATGCTGAAAATACAGCACGAAATTATCTGAACAAATTATCGGAAATGAGCATACTGGAAAAGAAAACCATACAAGGTCATCATTACTACCTGAATATTGAATTGAAAAGGATTTTATCGGAATAAATATTTTTACTGTATCGAAACCAGGTATCCCCTTAAGTGGTAAAAGTCTTTCAGTTTTTCATGCTAAATATAATCCCGCAACCAGAATAAGATTTTCTTTGAATAACTTAAAATATGAGAATGGATTGATAAACATACCGTCTTTTCTGGCTGATTGGACGAATAAAATTATTGAGATCAGTGCTTTCTGAACCCCAACTAATTTGCCAGATTGTTCCTGAGTCAAATGTTGCTCTTTTCTTGTCTTTCTGATCATTTCTCCAAGGATGTCTGATTTCAGTCCGAACTCGAATTGTCCCCGTTCTTTTATTCCTCTTTTTCCGACATACTTGTCGGTGAATTCTTCTAAGGTTGTAGAATTTATCTTCCCTTTTATCATAACCTTCCTGCACAAAACAAAGGCAGAAATTTTATTTTTTGTTCGGGTATTTCCCCGTATTTATCCTCGGTAAATACATAGGCTGTTTTGATATCTGGAAATGTATTCAATAACAGATGAAGACTTTTTAGTTTTCCTGACTTACCACTTTTAACTTCAACAGGTATAATCTCACCTTTTTTTTCAATTAAATAATCTGTTTCGGCACTGCTGCCCCGTTTTTCCCTGCTCCAGTAAAACAGGTTTTCATTATGGGAGGCGCGTAGCTCCTGTCCGACAAATTGTTCAGCCAGTTTCCCGTTATACACGGATGCAAGCTTATGTTTCGGCACAGTCTTATCTGAATAGAAACCAATGATATTGGAGAGTAATCCAATATCGAGAAAAACAGCTTTGAAGATTTTTTCCGAAGCGCTTGCTCCAAGTGGTATTCCACCCGGAGAGGCGGCCCTTACTCTGGTGAATAACCGGGCTGTTTCCATTAGTTCAAAAGCCTTTTTTATTGTTGGATTGGTGAAATCTTCAGCCAGATGAGCATATTTTATTTGTTCTCCTGTTTTACGCGCAACAGAACTGAGAACAGCATTTAAGCACCGCTTATCCGAATGTCCTGCATACTTTGCAAAATCCTGACGCAGTGTGGCAATCAGGTCAGTCTGAATATTGCTTACATCAATAAAACTCCCTGTGTTTGTAAACGTTGCCACACATTCAGGCATCCCACCAACTAAAAAATATTTGTACAGTTCGTTATTGATCATTTTAATGACAGCTTCAGAAAACTGGTTTTCAAATTGATTTATTTTTGCAGACAATAACTCATTACCATTTGCCATTAAAAATTCTTCAAAGGTCAATGGATACATTGACAGCATCTGTAATCGTCCAACAGGAAATGAAATATCCTTAAGTGCAAATTCCAGCAGAGAACCGGCTGCAATTAGTTGTAATTCAGGATTTTCTTCATAAAAATAACGTAATGCCGAAATAGCCCTTGGGCATTCCTGTATTTCATCAAAAAAAACCAGGTCTTGACCCGGAACAATTTTTTTACCTGTAGCAAGTTCAAGTTCCGACAATATACGACGACTGTCAAGATTCTGGTCGAATATGGAATGCAGGTCAGGATTCTTCTCAAAATTAATATGGTGTATATTTCCATTGAAATGTGTGTTGGCAAATTCTAAAACAGACCAGGTTTTTCCAACTTGTCTGGCTCCTCTTATCAATAATGGTTTCCGGTACAAATTGTTTTTCCATTCAACCAGTTTTTCAGTTATTTTTCGTTTCATTTATAAACATTTAAAAAATCAGGGTAAAAATAATAATAAACATTTAATAAATCAAGGATAAATTTAAATTATTCTATGTCAATTGTTCGATAAATAAATAAAAACGCGGAGGCCAAAGAAGGCGCAAAATGTAGATTATAAATAATCAGTAGTGTCCGATTAAAATTTTATTTATGATATAGATTCTTCACTCCATTGCATTACGTTCAGAATGACAGCTATTCATACTTTTAGTAAGATTGGGACTGTCTCATAAATGTTTTAACCACAATGGACACTAAGGATAACACAAAGTACACAAAGCTTACATGCCAGATATACAATACTTTGCGTCCTTAGTGTTGTCCTTTGTGTCCTTCGTGGTTAAACATTTTTTGGACAGCCCCACTTACTTTAAATATTCAATTTATTCCATATAAAAGTGGCACTACACGGAATTTTTTTGTTTCAGTGGATATTAAACGTAACGTGTTGGTAAACATGTAAGTGGTAAAAGTCTTTCAGTTTTTCATGCTAAATATAATCCCGCAACCAGAATAAGATTTTCTTTGAATAACTTAAAATATGAGAATGGATTGATAAATATACCGTCTTTTCTGGCTGATTGGACGAATAAAATTATTGAGATCTGTGCTTTCTGAACCCCAACTAATTCGCCAGGTTGTTCCTGAGTCAAATGTTGCTCAATAAACGATAAATCATTAGGATCATATTTTAACATTTCATAAAAATAATTTGTATGTTAATCAAAAATGTATTAATATTGATCAGTCTATTGATCATTGTTTGCTATGAGAAACTTAATTGAAATATCTGAAAAACTGGTTGAGTTAACGGATATCACATATGTGCGCCCGCAAATAGAATGGCTTCAGCAATCCGGACGACTTATTGGCATTAAAGGTAGCAGGGGTGTAGGAAAAACTACATTATTACTGCAATATGCAAAGAAATATCTTCAAAAAGAGCCTTATCTTTATATAAGTCTTGATAATTTGTATTTCACCGATAACAAACTTGTTGATTTTACAGATGAGTTTGTGAAAAACGGGGGAAAATTTCTGTTAATTGATGAGGTGCACCATTACCCGGGGTGGTCTTTGGAATTAAAAAACATTTACGACACCCAACAGAGATTGAAAATCCTTTATACAGGTTCGTCTTTATTGCATTTAACCAAAGGGAGGGCTGATTTGTCGAGAAGAAGCCTGAATTACACATTGCCCGGATTATCATTAAGAGAGTATATTAATATTACGGAGAACACAGAATTTCCTGTGCTCTCTCTTTCCGGAATACTTACCTCACATCTTGTTCTGGCAAAGAAGATATGGACCATGGTTAAACCTATAAAGAAGTACAAAGAGTATATTGAATTGGGTTATTATCCGTTCTTTCTTGAAGGGATTGACTATTACCGGAAAAAATTAATGGAAGTAATTCTGCAGGTACTGGAGAGCGATATTCCCCTTATTGCCGGAGTAAATATTTCTCATGTACATAAATTGAAACAATTATTTCATATCATTTCAGAGAGCGCACCCTTTAAACCGAATATAGAAAAGCTAAGTGAACGTACAGGCATTTCCAGGAATACGGTAAAAGATTACCTTTTTTATCTCGCTCAAGCATTACTCATTAATTCCCTTACTGTAAGAGGCAAGGGAATAAGCCGCCTTTCCAAACCCGAAAAGATTTTTATGCATAACCCAAATCTTATGTATGCACTTGCCGGTTCTATGGTGGATACAGGGAACCTTCGTGAAACATTTTTCTTCAACCAGTTATCAGTGAAACACCTTGTGAACTACACGCCACAAGGAGATTTTGTGGTTGACAATCAATGGATATTTGAGGTTGGCGGAAAGAATAAAACCCGTAAGCAGATCCAGGGTGTGGAGAATGCCTTCCTGGCACTTGATAACATTGAAACGGGCTATCAAAATGAGATTCCCTTGTGGCTATTTGGGTTTTTGTATTGAATATACTTTTCTCCCTTAATTTATTTAGGTTATAACCGCAAATATTAATACAAAAATTGAATATTTTATGGGTGTAACCCTAAAAAAACATGATAATTTATCCTGTTAACAGGTAAAAATATCAGATAAAATACCCCATTTATAGTGAAAAATATCTAAAATATGTTGTTTTTGCAGTTCACAAAATGCAATTTTAATTTGTATTTTTAATGCCATACTGAAATTATTAAAAGACCTATGCACCCCCCCAAAACCGAACGCCTCAGCTCTCTCGACGTACTCAGAGGTTTCGACCTCTTCTGCCTCGTATTCTTTCAACCCGTGTTAATGTCTCTTGCCAAAGCAGTGAACACACCCTGGATGGATGCCGTAACCAAACCTTTCCGTCATGTGGCATGGGAAGGTTTTGCATTCTGGGATATCATCATGCCCCTGTTTATGTTTATGGCGGGCGCTTCGATCCCTTTTGCCTTCGCAAAATATCTTTCAAACGAAAGTAAATCAAAGTTATATAAAAGGATACTGAAGAGAGTTTTCCTCCTTTTCCTCTTCGGCGGAATGTGCCAGGGGAACTTTCTCGCCCTCGATCCCCAAAGGGTATATTTCTATTCCAATACCCTCCAGGCTATTGCTACCGGTTATCTTATCTCAGCCACCCTCTACATGCATTTTAACCTGAGGGGGCAGATCATCATAACATCCGCGCTGCTGCTGGTATACTGGGGGGCATTGTCATTTATCAGGATTAATGGTTTCGGGGGAGGGGACTTCAGCCCTGATCATAACCTGGCTGAATATATCGACAGACTTGTTCTGGGCAGATTCCGTGACGGGGTAAGGGTAACCGAAACAGGACTCGATTTTGGTAATTACCGTTATACATGGATAATCAGCAGCCTTAATTTCGGTGTTACCGTAATGACGGGTGTATTTGCCGGTCAGATCATGAAAAGCAGTCTGACTAAAATTAAAAAAATGCAATGGATGGCAATCACCGGTGTCCTTATGATCGCTGCCGGTTTACTTTGGGGCTTCCATATGCCTGTGATAAAAAAAATATGGACAAGCTCCATGACCTTGTACAGCAGCGGTATCTGCTTCCTCCTCATGGCGTTATTTTATTTCCTGGTGGATTATAAAGATTACGGGAAGTATCTCAACTGGCTGAAGATCTACGGGATGAATTCCATACTGGCCTATATGTTGTTTATGCTGGTCGATTTCAGCTGTATTACCAGGTCTGCACTTTTCGGAACGGAACAATACCTGGGAGCATACTATCCTGTATTGATCAAACTCGGTAATGTTTCCATTGTTTTATTCATACTGTGGATACTGTACAGGAAGAGGATGTTTATGAAGGTTTAAAAGTTTTTCATTATATTTGGTAAAAAGAAAACCTTTACATGGAGAAACAATCCATCAAAAACGGGCTAATTGATAAACTTATTGAAGAAAAGGTATTCTGGTCATATCCTCTGCCCGCAGGAGAGCAGATAGACGATGACACCCTCATTGAAAAAAGTTTACTCGAACTGGATATTGATGATATCAATCTTCTTTTTAAAGTTTTTCCCAGGGAAAGAATAAAAGAGATATGGGAAAACAATATTCTGGTGCTGGAACCTTACTATCACAACCTTAATATTTTCTTCGGATGGTTTTATTTTGGTATAGATAACATTGATGATCACCTGAGAAAAATACTAAAACAAAAAAGAAATGCAGGGATTAACTGAGCATACCAGTAATATTTTTGAACATGTTTCACAGCTGGATTGTATTAAGGATTACATATTAATCGGGGGAACTGCCATAGCTCTTCAGATCAATCACCGCTTAAGTGAAGATCTGGATTTTTGCAAGTGGAAAACTACAAATCAAAAAATTGAAGTTGGCTGGCCTGAAATTGAACAAGAACTATTAACGAAATTTAAAATTGAAAAAAAAGACATTTTAGGATTTGATCAGGTAAATTTCATTATTAACGGTGTAAAAATATCATTTTATGCTAACAACATATATTATAATCCGGTTAAACAACCATTGACAATCATTAACAATATTAAAATACCGGATTTGATCACTCTTGGGGCAATGAAGCTTGAGGTGATGCTAAGGAGGTCCAAATTCCGGGACTATTATGATATTTACAGCCTTTTAATGAATGGCATATCACTCAAAAAGATTATTGAGGAATCGGTAAAGTATTCCAATTATCAATTAAAGAGGAAACATATTATCAGTTTTATATCTAATTCGCAAAATTTTATTAAGGAAAAAAACTTTGATTTATTAATGCCTAAATACCAGGTATCATCAAACGAAATAGAAAAGCTGATCAAAGAAAAAATTACCTTTGATTATCATCTTTAGGAGAAAAGTCAAAATATACTTTTACATTCCCGGTAAACCTCCCACATAAAAGATCATATAGTACATACCCTTCGCGTTCCTTCGTGTAATCCTTTGTGTCCTTTGTGGTAAAATACGTTATTAGGGTAACCACAAAGGACACGAAGTACGCACAAAGAACACGAAGGATTTATAGTTAGCCCCGTCACTTGTCACTTGTCACCCGTCACTCAACCACGTAACCACTCAACCACGTAACCACTCACCCTCTCAACCACTCATCCACCCGTCACTCCACAATAATTTCATCCCCGTTTACATCAAAAAGCTTATATTCAAGAAGATGCAATGCATACATAGGGCTTACCTTTAGTTTACACCCAAGCTTTTTGCTCCATTTTTTCCTCAGGGAGGAGATAAGACCTCTGTTCAGGAAGGCTTCGATAAAGGGGTGTACGGAAAGGCTGATGTAATTCAGCTTGTATTTATCGATTACCTGGCGAAGGGCATTAAAGATAATATCGGTAAATATAACGGTTGGTTCCACTTTACCGGAGCCGTGGCAGGCGGGACAGGTTTCGACGGTTTCGATATACATTGCAGGACGCACTCTCTGACGCGTGATCTGCATAATACCGAATTTGCTGAGGGGAAGGATATTGTGTTTGGTGCGGTCTTTCGACATGGCTTCTTTCATCCTTTCGTAAACCATTTGCTTATGGTTGCCATCATGCATGTCAATAAAATCGACCACAATAATTCCACCCATATCTCTTAATCGCAACTGGCGTGCTATTTCATCAGCTGCAGCAAGATTAACATCCAGGGCATTTGTTTCCTGGTCAGCATCAGATTTGGACCGGTTGCCGCTGTTAACATCAATAACATGAAGGGCTTCGGTATGTTCAATGATCAGGTAGGCCCCGTTCTTAACAGTAACGGTCTTGCCGAAGCTGGCTTTTATCTGTTTTTCAATCCCGAACTTCTCAAATATGGATTCCGGACCTTTAAAAAGCTTGACAATTTTGACTTTATCAGGGGCTATCTCTTTGATGTACTCTTTAATATCATGATAATATCCTTCATCGTTAACATAAATATTTTCGAAATTTACATTGAGGATATCCCTGAGTATGGTACTGGTACGGTTCATTTCCCCGGCGAGGAGGCGGGGAACACTTCCCCCTTTGATCTTGTCAAATATACCATCCCATTTTTTAACCAGGTTCCGCAATTCACTGTCAAGTTCCGCAACCTTCTTGCTTTCTGCAACGGTACGGATGATCACGCCAAAGTTCCTGGGCTTAATGCTGATAAGAAGGTTTTTCAACCGGTCTCTTTCTGCCTGGGATTCAATCTTCGTGGATACGGAAACCTTATCCGAAAAGGGAATAAGCACCAGATTTCTTCCGGCAATGGATATTTCAGATCCCAGCCGGGGGCCTTTGGTGGAGATCGGTTCTTTGGCAATTTGTACTATAACCTGCTGGCCTGCCTTAAGAACTTCAGGTATCTTCCCGTCTTTATTAATATCCGGTTCGCGGTTGAATTTTACCAAAGGAATGACCTTACCCTTTCTTGTAAGGGCAAAGTGAAGATACTTGCTTAATGTACTGAATTGTGGTCCAAGATCAAGGTAATGCAAAAATGCATCCTTATCGTATCCAACATCTACAAACGCAGCATTCAATGCCGGCATGATCTTTTTAACCCTGCCCAGATAAATATCTCCCACAGAGAATTTGTTATCTGTCTTTTCTTTATTAAGCTCAATGAGCCTCTTTTCTTCCAGCAAGGCAATCGAAATCTCGGCAGACGTAGCGTCAATTACCAGTTCGTTGCTCACAAATTGTAATATTTTCGGTTGATGACAATTCCTGAGGAATGATCAAACACAGAAAACCCAAAGATACATGTGACCTTCAGGTTCCGTAAAAAAATAGCAATAAATTACCGGTTCTTCTTCTTATGCCTGTTTTTCCTCAAACGCTTCTTGCGTTTGTGCGTAGCCATCTTGTGTCTCTTTCTCTTTTTACCGCTTGGCATGACTACTCCTTACTTTTTAACATTAGACTTGACTTTGTTGACGAAAGTCTTGGCAGGCTTAAATGACGGAATAAAGTGCTCGGGAATAATAATAGTAGTATTCTTCGAAATGTTCCTTGCGGTTTTTTTGGCTCTCTTCTTTACAATGAAGCTTCCAAAACCTCTTAAATATACATTTCTGTTTTTACTTAATGAATCTTTAACACTTTCCATGAAAGATTCTACAGTTTTCTGAACAGTTATCTTCTCGATACCTGTATTCTTTGAAATTTCGTTTACAATATCTGCCTTTGTCATTTTAAAAATCTTTAAATATCAATGAATTAAGAAAAAATTTCTATGTTAAGTGTGCAAATATAAGTGTTTTCTAACTATAAATGAAATACAAAACAATTATTTTTGAAAATAATATGTTTTTTTCTTTTTCAATTACATGGAAATTAGCAGGGTATTAAATAATTGGTACAGGGATAATAAACGGGAACTGCCATGGAGGGATACCAGGAACCCTTATAAGATATGGATTTCGGAAGTTATCCTTCAACAAACCAGGGTAAACCAGGGTATGGCTTATTATAATAATTTCATTGATACTTTTCCCGACATTTTTACGCTGGCAGAGGCTGACATTGATCAGGTTTTAAAGCTTTGGGAAGGACTCGGGTATTATTCCAGGGCAAGGAATCTGCATGCAGCGGCAAAATATATAGTAACTCAGTGTCAGGGGCGGTTTCCGGAAAAATATGAAGACATTCTGGAACTCAGGGGTGTTGGGCCATATGCTGCTGCAGCTATTGCCTCCCTGGCTTTTGATTATCCTGCTGCAGCCGTTGATGGAAATGTGATCCGCGTGATATCAAGGATATTTGCTATTCAACATGATGCTCGTCTTAACCCCGGCAAAAAGGAGATCAATAACCTGGCAGAATCTTTACTTGACAGAAATAATCCCGGCGAACATAACCAGGCAATGATTGAACTGGGAGCACTCATCTGTATCCCTAAAAATCCAAAGTGTGAGGTATGTCCGGTAAATCATTACTGCAAATCTTTTTCTGAAGGCATAGTCAATGAACTACCGGTAAGGTATGCGAAACCGCCCTCGGGGAAAAGATTCTTTGTTTATTATGTTATCCTGTCGGGGGAAAATATCTTCATTCAAAAAAGGGCCAAAAAGGATATATGGCAATCATTGTATGAATTTCCTCTGTATGAACCTGCCGGGCCGGTTTCAGAAAGTGAAATGATAAAAATTCTGACCTCTGAATGGAAACTCTCGCCAGGGAAAATGGTAATAAAGAATATATCTCCTGTAATAAAACATGTACTCAGTCATCAACATATTTACGCCCGTTTTATCCATGTGATTTACAAAGGGAGAATACAGAACCCTGAATGGCAGACTGTTACTATTGATGATTTGCATTTATTTGCTTTTCCTGCGTTGATATCAAAGTATATCAGAGGAGGGTTAGACAGGTAGGTTAAGGTTTCGGGGATGATAGTGGTCAGTGGTGAGAAGTGAGAAGTGAGAAGTGAGAAGTGAGAAGGTAGTGGTTACGTGGTTGAGTGGTTGAGTATTTGAGTAATCGAGTAATCGAGTATTTGAGCGTCGAACCATGAAAAACAAATATAAAAAGAAACCAGCCATACAGGTGCAGGGCTGTATCATAAATGATCTTAACCACGAAGGACTCAGCGCCTCCGCAGAGTAGCTTGTACCTTCCTTCGGCCGCCGGAGGCTTGCCGAAGACGCGGCGCTGAAGCTACGGCAACACGCAGTCACCGCTTGCGGAAAGTACACACAAAGGACACGAAGTATATGTCTCTGATATTTAGCTCTTTGTGTCCTTCGTGTTATCCTTGGTGTCCTTCGTGGTTAAACATTTTATATGCGCAATTATTCCACCTACATATGTTGCCGCTGCATAATTTTTGTATCTTTGCTTTTAATAACCAAACCTAAATTAATATGTCAGTAAACAAAGTTATTCTGGTTGGCAATGTTGGTAAAGACCCTGAGACAAGATATCTTGAGGGGGGAGCAGCAGTATGCAAATTTCCTATGGCAACCAGCGAGGTATATAAAAACCGGGATGGGGAAAAGATCACCACTACCGAATGGCATAATATAGTACTCTGGAGAGGACTTGCCGAAATTGCCGAAAAATTTGTAAAGAAAGGATCACAGCTTTATATTGAAGGTCGCATTAAAACCAGGTCTTATAATGACCAGGACGGTAATACCAAATATATTACTGAAATTGTGGGTGACAATATGCAAATGCTGGGGAGGAGATCTGAAGAATCCCAGAATACGCAGGATTCATCGGGATATTCATCATCAAAACCGGCTTCCGCGCAGGAAGCTTCAGCCGATACGGGAAATGATGAAAACACAGAGTCTTCCCAACCCGCAGATACAGATGATCTGCCGTTCTGATGTGTAATTAAAATCCAGACCAGTTGGAATCAGACTCATTTTTTTATCTCTTAACAGGCATCACTCCGATCACATTCTATCCGCCAACAACAAGTGCTGTTGCCGGAATCATTGCCATTTTAATCCTGCTGTGTGCTTCTGCACTTATCTCAGGTTCTGAAGTTGCATATTTCTCCTTAACACCGGCCGATAAAAATAAAATTAAAAATTCAGGTGACAGATCATCCGGAAGGATTTTGCAATTACTCTCACGGCCTGAGAAATTGCTGGCCACCATACTTATAGCGAATAACTTTCTGAATGTTGGTATTGTCATCATTTCAACATTTGTTACAGCAAATATTATTGACTTCCGTGAAGAACCTGTTTTTGCATTTATATTCCAGGTGGTTATTGTTACTTTTCTTATTCTTTTATTCGGGGAGATCATTCCAAAACTTTTTGCCAACCAGCATGCTGTCAGATTTGCCCGGTGGATGTCCTATCCGCTCATGATCATGGAAGGATTAATTGCACCACTTAGCATTTTGCTCATAAAATCAACTTCTTTTGCAAGAAAAAGATTAAGGATCAAAGGGGATAATATCTCCATGGATGAATTGTCGGATGCTCTCGATCTCACTTCCGGCGTTGTCGCTGAAGAAAAAAATATTCTGAAGAGTATTGTTAAATTCAGCAATATTGATGTTTCCGATATAATGAAACCGCGTATGGATGTGGTTGCCGTGGAGACAGGAACAAGTCTGAATGAAGTGATAACGATCATTAATAATTCAGGATATTCAAGGATACCGGTATATAAAGATAATCTTGATAATGTGGTGGGAATATTATATGTTAAGGATCTTCTTTCGCATATTAATAAATCAAATGATTTCGACTGGCTTCCGCTGATACGTCCCAGCTATTTTGTTCCCGGAACTAAAAAGATCAACGCACTCCTGCAGGAATTCAGGGAGAAAAAAATCCATCTTGCCATTGTTGTGGATGAATACGGGGGAACTGACGGCATCGTCACCCTGGAGGATGTGCTGGAAGAAATTGTAGGTGAAATAACGGATGAGTCGGATGATATAGAACCCTTATACGTTAAACTTGATGAAAATAACTATGTTTTTGATGCCAAGGTTCTTTTAATTGATTTTTATAAAGTACTTAATATACAGGATGATATTTTTGAGAATGTGAGGGGTGATGCTGATACCCTGGCCGGCCTGATACTCGAACTCAGAGGGGAAATTCCGGCAGTAAATGAAAAACTCAAAACAGACGATTTCCTCTTTACTATTGTTTCGGCCGATAGGCGCAGAATTAAAAAGGTTAAGGTAACCACAGGCCAGAAAACAGTATAAAAACAAGAACTAAATGGTTAACAGAATATTTCTCCGGCCAGGATTACTTTTATTGGGAATAATCGTTTTTAGCTATTCCTGTAAAGAGGTATATACTCCCAAGCCAAGAACCTACGTTAGAATTGACTTCCCAGAAAAGGAGTACCGTGTTTACGATGCTAAAGAGCCCTACCGGTTTGAATATCCGGTATACGGGAAAGTGGTTCCCGACCCTTCTGAGAAGAAAAATCCTTATTGGCTGAATATTGAATTTCCTTCACTTAATGGTTCAATATACCTGAGTTATATGAAGATTGACAACAACCTTGACAGATTGATTGAAGACAGCAGGGGCTTTGTTTATAAACACACCATTAAAGCCGAGCAGATTCCTGAATCACGCGTGGTGGACAATGAAAGAGAAGTATACGGAATATTGTATGATATTAAAGGTAATGCAGCTTCTGCCGTCCAGTTTTTTGTTACCGACAGTACCCGTCATTTTCTGCGGGGGGCGTTATATTTTAATACCCAGCCGGACAAAGATTCCTTATCACCGGTAATTAATTTTGTGAGGGAAGATATTGTGCACTTTATCCATACATTGCAATGGAAGTAGTCGTGGTCATCAGTTAGGGAATATATTTTATCTTTGCCTTTGATATGAGTCTTATAGTTTACAGGGAAAATCATGAGTGCCTTCTTGGAATATGGAGGATCATAGAGGATTATGATACACTGTTATCCAAATTAATTCTCGATGAGGAGGAAACAAGCATACTGTCCAATTTTAAAAACTTCAGCCGTAAGCTGGAATGGTTAAGCGTAAGGACTCTCATCAATGAGATGACAGGCAAAGATACCCGTATTGTATATAATGAAGTGAGGAAACCTTTTTTAAAAGGCAATTCTTATAATATCAGCATATCGCATTCCAATCATCTTACTTCCATTTTGCTGAGCAAAACAAAGAGGGTGGGTATTGACCTTGAGTTTATGTCGCATAAAGTTACCTCAGTAAGTTTTAAATTTTTAAATAGCCAGGAACTGCTGACCAGTGATCCTGAACTTCAGAGATATCACTTATATTTACACTGGTGTGCAAAAGAAGCGTTGTATAAAATATGTGACAAGCAGGATATTAATTTCAGGGAAAACCTTACCATTTTCCCTTTTGAACCCAAAGAATCAGGGGTGATAAAGGGGAGGGTTCTCAATTTCAAAGGGATAGAAGATTTCTCCCTGAAGTATGAAAAAATGGATGATTACGCAATTGTATGGACATCCAAATAAATTATGAATATAAGGGATAAAATATTACAATCGTCCGGAAACGGAAAAATGCTTGCAGTACTTATTGATCCTGACAGGTTGGGGGAAAAGGATCTGCAAGCTGTTATGGACGTTTCATCCCGTTGTTCCGTGGATTTTTTTCTGGTTGGAGGGAGTATATTATTTTCGTCGATAGAGAAAGTCATTGGCATCATAAAGCAATCCTGCACTGTTCCGGTGATTGTGTTTCCGGGGAATGCCCTGCAGATCACAGGGAAGGCTGATGCATTGCTTTTTATTTCGCTTATCTCAGGACGTAACCCGGAGTATCTTATCGGTCATCATGTTATTTCAGCTCCTATACTTAAAAGTTTAAGTATCCCCAGTATTCCGGTAGGGTATATTCTCATTGAGAACGGAAGGACAACCTCTGTGCAGTACATGAGCAGCACCAGCCCGATCCCGGCGGATAAACCTGAAATTGCTACAGCCACTGCCATTGCAGGTGAGTTGCTGGGTTTGAAGGTGATTTATCTCGAGGCAGGCAGCGGAGCTTGTCAGACAGTGGGGTTAAATGTTGTTTCCGAGGTTAGAAAGAATATTACTATTCCCCTGATAGTAGGCGGAGGTATTAAAAATGGAAAAGAGGCAGAAAATATTTATAAAGCCGGTGCCGATATTATTGTTACAGGAACAGCCGTTGAAAATAATCCCGGAATCATTGAGGAGTTTTGTCTGGCAAGGGATAACTCTAAATAGTGTATTGAATTCCGAAGGTAAATCGCGGTAATTCAGGGATGGAGTATTTGTTATTAAAAAAATCAGTTAACCTGTAACTTCCATAAAAAATAAAATCTTTAATACCTATCCTTCCTGTAAGAGATGCTGTCGTCCTGTTTGTAAACATCAGCTTCCTGTGAACGGTTTTTATTTTCCCGGAGGGATTTTCACTTGTGTTATATTTGCTTCTTATTACATGTTTGTTGATGTGATGCCAGTCACCCCTTATCCCGAAATCTAAAAAGTATCCCGGATTATTCCCTTTTCCGGCCCTGAGCCTGTTGTAAAACTCCAGTCCCAGGCTGTTTGTCCTCATATTTTGTTTGCCAACATTCCAGTACTGACTGAATGGATTCGACGCATCAGGTGCAAGGTCTTCATCTTCAATCCTGTACTGGATGAATCTTCCCGACAGATCCAGTCCTGCCTGGTAAAAGGAAAGTAATCTTCTTTTGTAACGTACGCCAAATACATATTCATTTGAAAACAAAGGATTTATTCTGGCACCGGATAATTCATTTATATCCGGAATAACGCCAAATGCAATATAATTCTGAAAATAGTGTTTTGATTCAGGCCCTTTTGCTTCCTTATATATTTCTTCCGGGTAGTTATCAAGAACTATCTCCTGTGCAAATGTGGTGCAGAAGGTAAATAATAACAGGGGAAGTAAACGTGATCCCGGGTAAAAATTGCGTTTTTTGTGAAACATGACAGATTGTTTTTATATACCCCTTCGTGTTCCTTCGTGATAACCTTTGTGTCCTTCGTGGTTAACCTCAATACGTATTTAACCACAAAGGGCACAAAGGATTTCACGAAGGAACACGAAGGGGGGAATTTATAGTATTATTTCGTTAACGTATCCCTGGTAAAAGACCCGCAACACCATTCCTTCCAGCTCTGATTTCGGGAATGAATAATAATTCGTGTCCTTAATTATTCTCATCACGGCATATCGTTTTAAAATTTTATTAGCTGGATCATCAAGGTGGAAATACAGGTACCGGTCATCCAGGTTATATCTTCCGCTATTCCCGTTTTCATCATTTATCTTGTCATATTCCGGCTGGACTTTATCATGCTTGTCACTTTCCGGGGTTTCATTTAACCGTAATTGTTCCTTATATTCTTCTGAGATAAAAATGATTTTCACCGAATCATTTTCTGTAGAGAAAAAGAATGTCGGCTCAGGTGTCTGATAATTTCCGGTAAAGAAGGCTGCCTGGGGAACGCCGTAACCATGGGCGTAATCGAAATAAGGATAAAGGTGACCTGCTTTTTGTATTTCCTCATATAGCTTCATGTTATCCCAGTCGGGATTAAGTTGTTTAACGCAGGCAGCAAATCCGGTAGTGAGCGGTGCTGCGAATGAAGTGCCATGTGCCGTTTTCAGTTTTTTCGCATCGGAGGTGGCTACTTTCCCGAATGCACTTATATTTGGTTTAAACCGTCCGTCAGCTGTGGGTCCTACGGAGCTGAAGCTGATTTTATATCCGCTGTTCGGATTTATTCCCCCGACAGACAGAATGCTGTCAGCATCGGCAGGAGCTCCGATAACCTGCCAGTATTCAGACCCGTCGTTGCCTGCGGCGTTAATGACCAGCATACCTTTCCGGGCTGCCAGTGTTGCAGCACGGCTTACCAGTGTGGAGGTACCGTCCATCTGGGACTGAAAATAGCGATGGTAAGTATACCCCAGGGAACTGTTAATGATGTCGGCCCCGTTTTTATCGGCCCATTCCATAGCTGCCAGCCAGTATTCCTCTTCGAAGAAAGCTTCGCGGTTGACTTCAGTGCGGGCGAGTAAAAACTCCGCGCCGGTGGCCATTCCGAATTTCTTTCCGTCGAGAATGCCGGCAATGCAGGTGAGTACCATTGTGCCATGACTGTTACAGGAATAAACGTACTCCCTGTTTCTTACAAAGTCCCGGGTGGCAATGATCCGGTTGTTTTCTCTCAGGTGATCGAAAACAGGGGACTTATCCACTCCGGGGAAGCCGCCATCGAAAACGGCAATGCGCACTCCTGTCCCGTCAATCCCTGATTGCTCAAAAAACGAAGCACCCATTGAAGCGAGCTGACTTAACCTGAGGGTAGCAACCGACACTGATATTTCAGGTTTGAAAGGTTTTTTTTGTGTCTTTCCGGCTGTCATTGTAACCGGTGAAATGGCTGCAACAAAAGGAAGCCGGGATATTTCCTGCATTTTTCCCGCAGGGACAGATACACTGACGGCATTAAACCACCTGCTTACCGTGTTCAGTTTACCGGAGATCTTTTTTACAGCTGAAATATATTCCTCCTTTACCGGCAGGTCGTTTTCATCAGCTAAAGGTATGCCCATTGAAGTGCGTTTCTGAACCGTTTTCTGGTCGAAATAGGACAGGGGATCGAATTCCACTCCCTCTTTGTCTGTGAAAAACACCCAGTAGCGGTTCTGTGCCTCTGCCAAATGAAAGATGAAAAGGAAGGCGATGAGAACTACTATTTTGTTAAGGTATGGTTTCATTTCTGTTATTCAGTAAACCATTCGGTTGTCTGTAAAGATAATAAAATTCCTTTCCCCCCTTCGTGTCCCTTTGTGCTATCCTTCGTGTCCTTTGTGGTAAAAAATGTTATGAGGTTAACCACGAAGGACACGAAGGGTGTCACGAAGGTACACGAAGGGGTTACCGTACCATTTCTTCAATAACCTTCCCCTGTGCTCCTGCCGGCCTTGAAATATTTAAAAGGATGGCGAGGGTAGGGGCGATATCGGTGACAGATACATTCCTGTTAATCACAGCCCGGCCTGTTTTCCAGCCGTAAAAAACAAGTGGGACGTGAGAGTCATAGCGGAATGCTGATGCTGCTTCTCTTTCAATCCCTCTTTCTATCCAGCCCGGCGCCAGGCCTAAAATAATATCCCCGGATCTTTCCTGGTGATAATTCTTCTGCATTTTCTCAAAGATACCGTGAGTATAATTATTTGTCATCAGGTTCTCTGAAGTCAGAGCGCTTGACACCCCTTCAAACTGAACCATAAACCTGGCTGTCCTGTCCTGGAATTCGGACAATGACAACCTCGAATCTTCAATGAGTTCGCGGTTCAGGTAAATTTGCTGTGAATAGTAGAATTTAACCCAGTCGCCGGTTCCATATATTACGTTCAGGTATGTACGCAATAAGGAAACCGCGGAATTATAGTTAAAATATCCTCCGGGCATGCGGTGTTCCAGCAGGTAAGACGGGTCGATGGCGATGGCATTTTCGGCGGTGAGATATATCAGCACATTCCGCAGGCCTATATGCTCATCAATAAAGCTGAGGAAATGGGTTATATCTTCATCGAGACGTAAATACAAGTCCTGCATCTCCATGGAAAAAGGGGAAAAATTCTTCCCGGTATATGTGGAAGCAGAGAAGCAGACATTCAGCCAGTCGGTATGACTGTTTTTCCCCAGTTCTTCATTAATTATGGTGGAAATGGCCATGTCCTTGGTAAGAGTATTCCCGTAGGGAGTCTGACGGAGAATAGAATAATCGCGTTGTTTTCTCGATATCATGCTGATGTGGTTGAGATCATAGGGGAATCCATTTTTCCCTGAAAATCCCTGTTCATAAAGATTCTTGCTGAAGTTGTTGATATAGTTTTCCGCCGGAAGCAGGGTTTCCCATTTTCTTGAAAGGTATATACCCGCCAGGTCCTTGCCGTTAAAATCGTCAAGCCATTGCGGGAGACTGTCGCAGTAGAACGAGCTGGTGATCCATTTCCCGCTGTAGTTATCGTACCAGTATGCGGCATTGGCGGTATGGCCGCCGGAAATGACAGCAGCTAACGGATCGAGGGATATAGAAATAACCTTTGATCTGAAATTATTGGATAGTTTAAGCTGGTCGGAAGTATTCAGGGCGCGAAGGGCGGAAGGTGAAAATCTGCCTGACTCATAACCTCCTCCTATGGTACTGGCTTTATCGTCGCTGATGCAATACCTTATGTTCCCCTTAAGACTTTCGTACCAGAAGTTGGCCACAATGCCGTGGACATCGGGGTATGCGCCTGTTGATATACTTGCGTATCCTGCCCCTGATTCTGCCAGCAGATAGTCGTGATGTGCATTCCTGCAGACCGTTCCTGTTGACATCAGCCTTTTAAATCCCCCTTCACTGAAATTATCCCAATAGCGGTTGAGGAAATCATACCGCATTTCCGAGACAATAATTCCGATGACCAGTTTCGGTTGTTCGGGGGGAATGTTCCTGTCCTGTGATTGAACAAAATCAGCCAGTAATAGGAGTAGTAAAACGGGGAAAATGCGGTTCATACTATATCGTGCCATTACAAAATAAAAACTACAGAAAACTGCAAAGATAATTGTTTAGGTTTGAAATTGGGGGGTGTGGTGAAATGTTTATGCCTAATTATATTTTGGTTTACGGTAATAAGGGAATGATAGGAGATAGGGTGCCATGGAATAAATAGATTTTATTTATTTGGAACAAGAAAAGTGTTAATAAAAAATCAAAATTCCGGTGAATAAAGTGCAGATGTTTGGAATTTATTGAGGAAAATGGTTAATTTTAGGTTAGGAAATGGGGGGAATTATAAAATAAACACCAGAGGTGGGGTTATTGCTGGTATTGGGGAATAAACACTACAATGGTATTTATTTAAGGGCAAGTTTTGAAAAACTTTGATTAAACATTATAAAAATATGACTGTTTAATTATTGATCAAGGTGGAGACCAGAACCCACATAAAAAAACGGGATGATAAATAAACTATTATATTATGGTAGAAAAAGAAAGAAGCAATTTGCTGAATGATGCGTTCATTGAGAATTTAAGTCCAATTGATTTTAATTCAACCGTAGATAAATTGTCAATAGAGATTGAGAAAAAATCATGGAAGATTTCAAATGTATATGATTTGCAAAAGACAATGGATAATTTTGGTAAAGATGTATTACCTATAAAAGTTTTTTCATTATGTCATCCAAATCATTCAAGTAGAATTCTCGAAAAAGATTCAGAACGTATAATATCATCAATGATGCCTTGTCGTGTTAGTGTTTATGAAAAACATGATGGAAAGACTTATATTTCAAGAATGAATTCTTTATTTTTTACTTCAGGCTTTGGTGGTATTATTGAACAAGTGATGACAGATTCTGCAAATGAAGTTGAAGAAATTATTGAAAAACTTTTACAAATAGATTAAGCAGAATATCAATTTTATTTTTAGTTAACATCATAAAAACCACCCCATAACAAGCAGTATAGTTAATTGCCGGGATAATGCGTATTCTAGCGTCACAGCCCGTATCAAAAGCAGTTGTAACCTGATAGGAAAGTGATTCGAAATCGGCAACTAACCATACAGCCAACCGTTTGCACCAAGCAATGACGAAAAAACGAGAAAGACAAGTTTGCTGCATATAGACTGAAAAGATAAATGAAACCCCACCGCACAAAAAAGCAATACTGTGGCCGCCCATACCTGCAACCATACTTCACAGCCACACACTTACTTTTTTTGCCCACCGCACCCACTCTTAATCGTAAGTAACTGAATAAAAGGAAAACTAAACATATAAACTGAAAAACAATACATACCTTTATAGATACAGTACAGAAATATGCTAAAGAGTTGAATAAACTTGAGTATAGCGAACAATATCTATATAAATCACTTAACAATAAATCTGAAAATGGAAACAATCTTAATCAGTGGCGGGACAGGTCTTATTGGCAGACAGCTTTGTGAAAAATTAAAAGACAAAGGATATCGTGTTGCTATTTTAAGCCGAACAAACCGACAAAATACAGACACACAAATTTATCACTGGGACCTGGACAAAAAAGTTATCGAAAAAGAAGCTGTTGAAACTGCCGGTTACATTATTCACCTTGCAGGAGCAAATATCGGGGATAAAAGGTGGACAACAAAAAGAAGACAGCTGATAATTGACAGCCGTGTAAAGTCAGGACAGCTGATTTTCGACAAATTCAAGGAAAACAATAAACTGAAAGCATTTATATCTGCCTCAGCAATTGGATATTACGGGACAGTTACCTCAGACAGAATATTCTGTGAAGCCGATCCTCCTTCCGGTGACTTTCTGGGAGAGACTTGCCGGCAATGGGAACAAACGGCAGATAGTTTTGAGAAATTGGGAGTAAGAACAGTAAAAATCAGAACAGGTATTGTTTTAACAAGACAAGGAGGGGCTTTAGCAAAAATGATAATACCGGTTAAAACAGGAATTGGATCAGCAATCGGCAATGGCAGACAGTATATGCCCTGGATACATATTGACGACTTATGTGGTATATACATCAAAGCCATTGAAGACACACAAATGAATGGTGCTTATAATGCGGTAGCACCCGATCACAAGACAAACAGAGATTTTACTAAAACCTTGGCTCGTGTTCTTAAAAAACCATTTTGGTTTCCTGATATTCCGGCAATTGTAATTAAAATATTATATGGAAAGATGTCTTCAATTCTTTTAAAAGGCAGCAGAGTATCATCAGACAAAATCAGGACAGCAGGTTACAACTTTCTTTTTCCTGAGCTTGAAAGTGCACTGACAAATCTGATTTCAAAAAAATAAACTACCCTTCGGTTACTACAGCATGGCAGAATATTATTTGAAATTTTCTTAACTTTGAAGAAATTGGAAAGTGATGTTAACTAAAGAAAAAATAAAGAAGAGTATCGATGCTTTGCCTGATGATTTAACTATTGATCAAGTTATTGATAGGATTATCATGTTGGATAAAATTGAACAGGGATTAAAGGACGTTGAGGAAGGAAGATTATATTCTACTGAGGAAGTTAAAGCTAAGCTTAAAAGATGGTAAAAATAATTTGGACTTCCCGATCTTTAACTGACCTTGAGGAGATTGGGGACTATATATCCAATTAGTGATAAAGGGATTGCGTATGTACTTACAATTCACCACAGTTCCAGACTTCTCTCAAATAATCCTGCATTTAAAAAAAATAAATAGCAACTGAATCCAATTTTGATTATAAAAAAGCAACACTAATGTCGCTTTTACATTTATTCATATTCTTATATTTATTAAATGTACTATGACAGCTATAAGGATTCTTTTTACAAATAATGCACATTTGATTTTACTTCCGAGTGGATTGAGAAAATTAAAAAATTACAGTCATAGATAAAAGAGAAGCTCTAAAAATAGCCGCTGAGTATATTGATACAATTAGTAATAAATGTGTTATTCTGCAGGCCTTTATGTTTGGTTCATTTGCAAAAGGGACATACCATGCGGATAGTGATATTATATAGCGATTGTTGTAAAAAATGCTTCAGACATAATAGATACTCAGATTGATATGATGAAATTGCGAAGAAAAGTTGATTTGAGAATTGAACCCCATCCATTTGTATATACTGATTTTAATCCAGACAATCCGGTTGTATATGAAATTTTAAAATCAGGAATACAGATAAAAGGCAGCTCGGCCTGACACAGTCATAAAACATGCCGGTTATAGTGGGTATTTGAGCATTTCGTCCCAACTCACTGGCCCGAAATCAAATTGACGTATAGTATCGCAACTCGGGTGGGAATTCATTTATGTTCGTTTACTTGTAATTTGATTTCATTTCTAATTGGGTTACTATTAAACTGGCCATAACAAGAAATACTTTTCCTTAATTTTAACTAAGCTAAACAAGTGCGAAACTTTAATAAATAATAGTTAATCCCCCACTCTGATTATCCGCCTCTTCCAACCCCCCTCATCCGTCGTTACCTTCAGGATGTACATTCCATAAGGAACATCCGTTTCAATGAGAAGAATATTCAATCCTTCATCAACGGTATAGGTGGCAGAATACATGATCTGCCCTGTTAATGAGTAAATTTCGGCTTTTGCTGAGCCTGCAGAAGAAGCAAAGAATTTAACATACATCTCATTAATAAACGGATTGGGATAAGTGGTGAATGCAGGAGGCGTAAGCTGTATCTCCATGTCAATCCGCTCATAATCCGTGATGCTTACTTCGGTAATATACTCAGGGTATCCTTCCTTGGTAAATACAAGCCTGTAATTTCCTCCTTTGACAAACCTGTGGAAAGCCCCTGAAATACTGTCGGAATGAATGACGGAAAGATATGAGTCGTGGTCCTGTAACCGCATTTCCACTTTCCCCAGCGGATCGCCGGTCACTGCATCGGTAACCTTTCCATGCAGCCCGTATGTTGCCTGCCTGGCATAATTTACCAGTGCATCCCTGTTCCTTTCGTAAAACCAGTGAAGCTGCGATGCCGGGGGAATGAATTCATCGGATATTTCAAGCGTTAGTTCCCTTCCCCCGAGAAAAGCAGTGACATAATCCTGGCGGCCGCCGTAAACAACGTACCAGTAAGCCCCGTTTGTTATTCCACCGGGAAAAAGATTCATGTAATCAGGGTACCCGTTCCTGGCAGCATCGGCATATTCGGCGGAAACAAGCCGGAACCAGTCGTTATCGGGATGAGGATTGGCAATACCTGAACCCAGTATTGTCCCCCAGTCCCACGGATAATTAACCACTTCGGCACCACTGTGCAGGTTGGCCGACAGTGAGGGACGGACTTTCTCCATATAGCTCATCATAGCGAGGTTCTCAGGCTGCCTCGCTCCGCCCGGAAGCCATCCCTTATAAGGATCAGGGAAGTTCCTGTTCAGGTCAACATTGTTCAGGTTAGTCCGCCGGGACCCATAGACTGTAGTGTCACTGTAAAAGTATGTCCCGTCGGGGTTGGCGAGGGGATTGATGATGAGTGTCACCTGGTCGAGTAGATTCTTTATCTCTGCGGATGAGTTGTATTGCTGTGTCAGTTCGTTCAGCAACATCAGCAAAACCACATAACCGGGCGGTTCATTGCCGTGCATGGTGGAACTGAGGAAAACTACAGGCCTGACTTCAGATGGATATTCCTGTGTCTGTATCCTCGTCGCCAGAATAAGCCGGTTGTTGATGGAATATCCTATGGTGTCAATAATTACCATGTCCGGATAATTATCCCTGAAAGAACCCATTATGGACAGGTATTGGGAATAGGTAGGATATGCCAGTCCCTGCAGAACTTCGGGAATTGAAGATGCCATTGTGACAGCGGCTGTCAGAGAAGGTGCCGGCTTAACCGAAAAACGTATCCCTGACGAATAGAGCACGGTTGTATCTTCTGCAGTAATGAAGAAAAAAGCAGTGTCTTCATGTATTTTCCCCAGGCTGAAGTGCTTTGCCAACTCTGCAGCAGATTTATGCCGGGTACGAGGGATGGCTATATATACCTCTCCTCTCGTGCCGAGTGTTGCGGAAATCTCTGCTTTGCGCTTTTCTGACTGATTTTCCTGTGCCTGTGAAAATGGAATGGAAAGGATAAAAAGAAATATAAATGACAAGGATGCCTGCCGGAAACGGAAATATCGTGATATCAAAAGAAGAGGAGAATTCAATACTGACGTTTTTGTTTATTAAATTCCAGTAAAATTAATCTTCGTGTACCTTTGTGTGTACTTTGTGTCCTTTGTGGTTAAACTCATAACGTTTTTAACCACAAAGGACACGAAGGTTGTCACGAAGGTACACGAAGGGGTGATTTCGTAACCTGCCAAGGGCAAAGATATAGCTTTACCCATACTATACATTAAACCTTATATGCAATAAATCCCCGTCACCAACCACATAGTTCTTACCTTCAACATGCAGCTTTCCTGCTTCTTTGCATGCGTGTTCACTTTCCAGGGCAATGAAATCATCGTATTTGATCACTTCCGCCCTGATAAATCCCCTCTCCAGGTCGCTGTGGATAACGCCGGCAGCCTGCTGGGCTGTCATTCCTTTTTTTATTGTCCATGCCCGCACCTCTTTGGGACCTTCGGTGAAGAACGACTGAAGGTTGAGGATTGAATATGCCGAAGTAACCAGCTTGTTAACTCCCGGTTCAGAAAGACCGGCTTCTTCGAGAAATGCGAGCCTGTCAGCCTCATCTTCCAGCTCGGCTATCTCTGCTTCCATGGCTGCAGCGATGACCAGCACTTCCGTGTCTTCATCCTTTACAGCTTCCCTTAATGCATCAACATAGGAATTTCCTTTTACAGCAGAGGCTTCATCCACATTACATACATACATAACCGGTTTGCCGGTGAGGAGGAAAATATCTTCAATATATATCCTGTCACGTTCTTCTACAGGGGCGTTTCGCGCAGAGCCGAAAGATTCCAGGTGCTGCCTGTAAATATTCAGCACCTCCAGTCCGTGTTTTGCATCTTTCTCACCTACCTTAGCCGCCTTTTCAAGCTTCTGTATCTTTTTCATTACCGATTCCAGGTCTTTTACCTGGAGTTCGAACTCCACAGTTTCCTTATCCCGCACGGGATCAACAGAGCCTTCTATATGAGGCAGGTTATCATCATCAAAACACCTGATCACATGTATCAGGGCATCGGTGTTACGGATGTCGGACAGAAAGCGGTTCCCTATCCCTTCGCCTTTTCCGGACCCTTTTGTCAGCCCGGGAATATCAACAATCTCCACTGTGGCAGGTACAATTTTCTGTGGTTTAACCAGGTCTGCAATCCTGTAAAGCCTGTTGTCAGGGATATTTATTATTCCCAGATTCGATTTACCTGAGCTGAAGGCAAACTTGCCGGTTTCTGCACGGGTATTGGATAAGCAGTTAAACAATGTTGTCTTGCCCGAATTGGCCAGCCCGATTATACCGCATTGAAGCCCCATTTTTTGTTTTATTGATGGATGTGGATACAAAGATAGAAAAAAGGACAAAGGGGACAAAGGGGACAAGTGACGAGTGACAAGTGGATGAGTGGTTACGTGGTTACGTGGTTACGTGGTTGAGTAGGGACGCACGGCTGTGCGTCCTTGTCACGTAGCCGTAAATATACCCAGGTGGTATTAATATATCAGCCAGGGGTTTTTGCTGTAGAGACAGGGGTGTTTTTGGTGTAACTTATGAGACAGCCCCTACAAAAACCCCTGGGAAAATGACGAAATGAAAATCCGCCGTACAGACACAAAATTTTGTGTCTCAACATTTTGTGTCTCAACAACGAAATTACATCAATTGGCTTGTTGAGGCGGAAAAGGGAAAGTTTATTTTAAAATAGTAAGTTAACAATAGTAATCAGTATTAACCATAAATTTGTAAACTTTTTTAGGACGACACAACGAATGTCTGAATGGATAAACGAACAAAAGCTATACCCCGCCTCGCTTTAGCGCAGATTGCTCCTCCCATTGTCCGGCTGAGGCTTGCCGAAGACGCGGCACTAAAGCTTCAACAGATGAAACCCCCATGCACTATCGCACACAACAAGGACATGAACAAACATGGGGGTTCCACGGCAAATGAAACGAAAAACATTAAGTTATCAAATTATAACAAATTAATATTCAAACTTTTAAATTAATTATATACAAGTGAAACGTTGTTAAGTTGCTATATCCAATAATCCAATAATCCAATAACCCAATACCGAAATATCAGAAAACCATTTGAATCCCATTTCATTATTCGTATTTTTACACTGCTGCAATAAATAATGGTCTTACTATGGAATCGAGCCTGCAGGAGTTGAAGGATTTCCTTGATGAAAAAGTGATCCGGTATAATAATCCCGGGTTCATTAATTCCGACCCCATCCAGGTACCTCACATGTTTTCCGTTAAGGAAGATATAGAAATTGCAGGATTACTGACCGCGGTTATTTCATGGGGAAACCGGACATCCATTATCAGGAGTGCTAAAAAGATGATGAAACTGATGGGCAGTTCACCCTATGATTTTATAATGAACCATAAACCTAAAGATCTGAAGAAACTCGAAGGATTTGTACACCGCACATTTAATTCCACTGATCTGCTTACTTTTATTGAGGGGCTGAAGTGTCTGTATCAGAAATGGAACGGACCTGAAGGTATATTCACCCGGTTTCAGACAGAAGATTCTCTTCAACCTGCAATTCATTATCTGAAGAGAGAATTTTTCTCTGTTCCGCATATGGTAAGGACACGGAAACATCTTCCCGACCCGTTTTCCGGTTCGGCAGCGAAAAGAATTAACATGTACCTGAGATGGATGGTACGTAAAGATGCTGCCGGAGTGGATTTCGGTATATGGAAAAACATCTCTCCCTCAAAATTATCCTGCCCCCTGGATGTTCATTCCGGAAATGCTGCCAGGAAGCTTGGCCTGTTACAGCGCAGACAAAACGATGCCAGGGCGGTTGCCGAACTGGATGGAGTTTTAAGAGGTTTTGACCCTGAAGATCCTGCCAGGTATGATTTTGCATTGTTTGGATTGGGGGCAATAGATAATAGACCATGGACCATTGACGATGGATGCTGTGTTTTGCATTAATATAGGATTATAAACAAATTACACCTTGGGCTTTGAAGATGAGGGATCACGCTATCACGTTATCACGGGATCGAGTGAAGTGCCAGAATAAGATTACCCACAATAACTCATAACAGAGCCACGATGGACCTTAGACCATGGAATATGTACTGAAGACGGGCAAAGACACAGCTTTACTCCTAAAAAACCACTCTCATTCCCCATATCTATCCCTCGCCCCGTGATAGCTTGATCCCGTGATCCCGTGATAGCGTGATAGCGTGATCCCGTGATCCCGTGATCCCGTGATCCCCTTCTCTTCCCTATTCAACGCTCATCTTTCGCAACAGCTTCAGATGACAGGTGGCAGAGCCAGGTTTTACAACTTGCAAAGATTTTGGTGATATACAAAAAAATTGTTATTCTATTATCAACCAAGCCAGACCTGTCCGGCTTTTTCTGCCTGACAGCGTCGAAGAAGGCAGCAATAAAACCAATTGTTTCCCCTATTGAAATGTGACCTGTAATTTAGGACGCACAGCCGTGCGTCCCTACTCAACCACGTCACATGTCACTTCTTCGGACGCACAGCCGTGCGTCCCTACAACCACTTAACCACTTAACCACTTAACCACCTAACCACTTAACCACTTTATTTGAATAGTTCCAAAATAAAATATATTTTTGCGTTTTATTTAAAAACCGGCGTGAAGATGTGGATTTTCAGGGGTTCGTGCAATTGTAAAATATATTATTGCGTTACCTTTGCGTCTCCGTGCCTTTGCGTTTCTTTAATCTTAAACCAAATATCATATTATGACCAAGTCCATTCTTAACCGTGCGGCCGACAACATCCGCATCCTATCAGCAGCAATGGTTGAAAAAGCAAAATCCGGACACCCTGGTGGTGCTATGGGTGGTGCTGATTTTTTAAATGTGCTTTATTCGGAGTTTCTCAATTTTGATCCAAGTGACATGTCATGGTTTCTGCGCGACCGGTTTTTTCTCGACCCCGGACATATGTCGCCCATGCTTTATTCAGTTCTTGCTTTATCCGGCAAGTACTCAATGGATGAACTGGAGAATTTCCGGCAGTGGGGCAGTCCTACACCCGGACATCCGGAAGTTGACGTCGAAAGAGGTATTGAGAATACGTCAGGGCCTTTGGGACAGGGACACACTATGGCTGTAGGTGCTGCTATCGCAGAAAGATTCCTGGCAGCACGCTTCGGGGAATGGATGACTCATAAAACATATGCTTTTATTTCCGACGGCGGTGTGCAGGAAGAAATATCACAGGGGGCAGCAAGGATTGCCGGTTACCTTGGACTTAATAACCTGATATTATTCTATGACTCCAATGGAATCCAACTTTCAACCAAAGTGGAAGAGGTGACGATTGAAGATACTGAAGCAAAATATAAGGCTTTTGGGTGGCATGTAATTAAAATTGACGGCAACGACGCGGAACAGATCAGAAAAGCTCTTTCTTCTGCTAAGGAGGAAAAGGAGAGACCAACGCTCATCATCGGAAGAACAGTTATGGGGAAAGGGGCTGTTACTGCTGATGGAAAAAATTACGAGAATCAGACTTCGACACATGGTATGCCCTTGTCAGAAGCGGGCGCTTCATTTGAGAAGACTATTGAGAACCTGGGAGGGGATCCGCAAAATCCATTTGCTATTTTCCCGGAAGTAAAGGAATATTATGAGAAAGTACTTGAATATAAGAAGAAAAAGGTAACTGAACGAAAGCTTGAAGCTGCAAAGTGGGAAAAGGAAAATCCTTCGCTGGCAGAAAAGCTCAATGCTTTCATTTCAGGTAAATTGCCTGAGCTGGATTTTTCGGGTATTCAGCAAAAGCCGGATACGGCAACAAGAGCAGCTTCTGCGGCAGTTCTGGGATATTTTGCAAAGAGTGTTGAGAACATGATAGTTGCATCGGCTGATCTGTCCAATTCCGACAAAACGGATGGATTTCTGAAGCAAACCAAAGCATTCCGCAAAGGCGATTTCTCAGGTGCCTTTCTGCAAATGGGAGTATCTGAACTCACCATGGCTGCAATTGCCAATGGTATGGCTTTACATGGAGGGGTGTTACCTGTATGCGGTACTTTCTTTGTATTTTCCGATTATATGAAACCTGCGGTAAGGATGGCTGCGTTGATGGAACTGCCGGTGAAATATGTCTGGACACACGATGCATTCAGGGTAGGGGAGGATGGACCGACACACCAGCCCGTTGAGCAGGAAGCACAGATACGTTTACTGGAGCACCTGCGAAACCATTCCGGTGACCGGTCAATGCTTGTCCTTCGTCCTGCAGATGCCGATGAAACCACTGTTGCATGGAAAATGGCACTTGAGAATAACTGCACTCCGACAGCCCTGTTATTATCACGGCAGGGAGTAAAGAGCCTGCCTGCTTCAGACGATAAAACCCGTTACAAGGAAGCATGCAGCGCTGAAAAGGGTGCCTATATTGTAAAAAAACCTGAAGGTATTCCCGATGTGGTTTTTGTTGCCAGCGGTTCTGAAGTGGCAACCATGATAGGTGGAGCTGCACTTGTTGAAGAAAGAAAAGGACTTAAAGTGCAGGTTGTGTCCTGTATATCCGAAGGACTGTTCAGGGACCAGGATCCGTCATACCAGAGGGAAGTTCTGCCTCCTTCAATACCCACAGTAGGACTTACCGCCGGTCTGCCGGTTACACTGGCAGGAATAGTAGGGCACAAAGGAATGGTTATCGGACTGGAAACTTTCGGTTATTCAGCACCCTTTAAGGTGCTGGACGAGAAACTGGGTTTCACAGCGGAGAATGTTTACCAGAGGACAGTTATGTTTTTGGATAAGAAATAATAAACAAAACTTTTTATAACCTTCATCTTTCCGTTTTATCCTTTTTTACTTGTTTTTTATTGCAGAGTTACATATTTTGCATATTTATCTTTACTATGATAATAGTTTGTTATATTATTTCAATAGTTCGTTAAACTTTTATATTGCGTTGATAATGAATATTTTAACAATTCGGGCATAAATTACTTATATTGTT
>Ga0209269_1000251_pt1 | contig 65371 bp, 53 predicted proteins | sample MTBAKMMethaMetaG_FD_187455 | JGI IMG/M metagenome (GOLD analysis project Ga0209269, IMG submission 187455) | Enrichment culture microbial communities from Arthur Kill intertidal strait, New Jersey, USA, that are MTBE-degrading - MTBE-AKM (Arthur... | ecosystem: Environmental > Aquatic > Marine >... | reverse complement strand
TCTGTGGTCATGTCGTCTTCCTTAAGGTGAATTCCAGGTAGGGGTACCCGGAATTTAACCTCCAGAAACGACATCGACCACACCCCTTAGTCGTGGCCTACTGTCAGGTGATTACGGTAACTGCACATACAGGCTTATGGACCAGGGGACGAAAGTCTCGTGACTGACTGTATTACCCCGCACAAGCTTGAATATGCCCAATTTGGGTAGTAACATGCCCAATATGGGTATGAAAGCCATCAATTATCCTGAGAAGCCCCGGACCAGCTTGGCCGACGCGCTGTTTTCCTCCACCCAGCAGCGCGTACTGGCCTATCTGTTCGGCCAGCCCGACCGCAGTTTTTTCGCCACCGAACTTATCGGCCTGGTGGGCGGCGGTTCGGGCGCGGTGCAGCGGGAACTGGCGCGCTTGGCTGATAGCGGCTTGGTGACGGTCACTCGCCTGGGCAACCGGAAGCACTACCAGGCCAATCCGGCATCGCCGATTTTTGTCGAGCTGTGCGGCATTGCCACCAAAACCGTCGGCTTGGCCGAGCCGCTGCGCGAGGCCCTCTCCCCCTTGGCCGACCGGATTCACGCCGCCTTCGTCTACGGCTCGGTGGCCAAGGGCAGCGATACGGCGACCAGCGACATCGACGTGATGGTCATCGCCGACGGGTTGGATTACGCGGACGCCTTCGCTGCCCTGCAGCCCGCCGAGGCGAAGCTGGCCCGCACCGTCAATCCCACCGTCTATACCCCGGCGGACTGGCGGAAGCGGCGGGAGGAAGGCAATGCCTTCGTGGTGAAGGTCGCCGCCCAACCCAAGGTGTTCATCCTCGGCACGGAGGAGATGCTTGACTGAGCCGTCCAAGGAACTGATGAACCTTGCCCGCATCGGGAAGCTGGCGGCGGAGCCCGGCACTCAGGGGGAGATCGACGGTCTGCTGGTTTCCGGGCGCGAGCGGCTGGCGGATGCGCGCAACGAAGGGTTGGCCCTCAGCAGCCGTTTCGACCTGGCCTACAATGCGGCCCATGCGTTTTCATTGGCGGCGCTGCGCTGGCATGGTTACCGCTCCGACAACCGTTACCTGGTTTTCCAGGCGCTGCCCCATACCCTGGGACTGCCGGCTCCCGTTTGGAGGGTGCTGGCCAAGGCCCACGAGGTGCGTAACCTGGCGGAATACGAGGGGCATTTCAACGCCGATCCCCAGTTGCTGCGGAATCTCATCGAGGCAGCAGAGGCGGTCCGTGTGGCCGTCGCCGCCCTTCCGCCTTTGTAGCGCAGGCGACTCGCCTGCATGTTTTTTTGAGGGGCAGGCGGGGTCGCCTGCGCTACAACCGCCGCGCCGCTGCCACCCCGCTTCTCACCGCCCCTTCCAGGGTGGCGGGGTAATCCCCTTCAACGTAGTCACCGGCCAGCACCAGACCGGGGAGGGCGGTTTCGGTCGCAGGGCGGGAAAGGTGCGGGGTGCAGGCGAAGGTGGCGCGCTTCTCGGCCACCGTCCGGTGCCACAAGGGGGCGGCGCTTCCGGTCAGGGGGGCGAGTTCCCGTGCCAGCTTCATCGCCAGTTCGCCGTGTTCCAGCCCCTCGTGTTTCCCTTCGCCGCTGAGGGTCACCGCCATCAGGCCGTCCTGGCCGTGGGTCCAGTATCGGTCGAACACCCACTGGCCCAGGCCGCCGGCCATGCCCAGGAGGGGCTGGGGCAGGCGGGTGCCGGGGGGGTATTGGAGGTAGACGCTGTAGATCGGCTGGTAGCGGAAAGCGGCGGCGGTTTTTACCGTGACGGCCAGTTCCGCCAAGCCGGCGAGCAGTGCCGGCAGGCGCTGGGGCGGGACGGCGCAGACCACATGGCTGAAGATTTCGCTGCCGCCGTCGGTGGTCAGGGCGTAGCCGCTTCCCTCCTTCGAAATGGCCCGCACCGGGCAGGACAGGCGTACTTCGCCGCCCCGGCGCTGCACGTAGTCTGCCGCCGGAGCGGGGAACAAGGCGGTGAAGTCGGTTTGGGGCAGCAGCATGTCGCAGGCGTCCCGGCTGCCTGCCAGGCTGTCCCGCAGCACGTTGGCGAATACCTGGGCGGAGGCGATGGCGGGCGGGGTGTTGAGGGCCGCCAGGCACAAGGGTTCCCACAGGTGGCGGGAAGGGGCGCCATGCTGGCCGTGGAGGCGGAGCAAGGCGTCCACGGTGGTGTCCTGTTCCAGTCGGAAGCGGATGCGTTTCAGGCTTTCCATGAAACGGGCGGCGGCGAGGCGTTCCTTCCAGTTCACGCCTCGGGCGGTCAGCAGGCCGACGGCCAAGTGCAGCGGGGCGGGCAGGGATGGGAGGTGGAGCCGGAAGGCGCCGGGAATTTCCAGGTGCAGGGGCAGGCGCAGCAGGGGCCGGGGGCCGGGGTGGACCTTTTCCAGCAGGCGCAGGGTTTCCCGGTAGGCGCCCAGCAGGAGGTGGGGGCCGTTGTCCAGGGCCAGTCCGTTGACCGCAACGCCCCGGGCCCGGCCGCCCAGCTGCCTGGCGGCCTCGAACACGGTGACGGGAACGCCCCGCTCCGCCAGTTCCACTGCCGCCGCCATGCCGGCCCAGCCGCCGCCGATGACGGCGACGCGGGTCATGGGGAAGACCTTTTCACCGCAGAGGACGCGGAGGACGCAGGGGACGGCAAAAAGATCGTTGAAAGAGAAATCGGCATTCCCGGTTTGTTCATCGAATTTCCTCCGCGTCCCCTGCGTCCTCTGCGGTGAAGGATTTTCAGCCCTTTATCCACGCCTTGAGTGCCAGCCCCAGTTTGTAGCCGGGTCCGAGGGAAATGCGGTGGGTCAGCACCCGGAAGCCGTCGGCTTCGATTTCCTTCAGCAGGGCCTGGTAGGTGGCGGCCATCACCAGGCCGGGAAGCTGGGCGCGGCGTTCTTCCTTGGGCAGGGCGGCGAAGGCGCGGGCGTAGGTGTCCTTCGCCCGCTGGGCCTGGAAGGCCATCAGGGCGCGGAAGGCGTCGCTTTCCCGGCTGGCCAGGATGTCGGCCTCGCTCACATTGAAGCGGGCCAGTTCGTCCAGGGGCAGGTAGATGCGGCCCCGTCGGGCGTCCTCCCCCACGTCGCGGAGGATGTTGGTGAGCTGGAAGGCCAGTCCCAGGGTGCGGGCGTAGTCCAGCACGGCGGGGGTGGCGCGGCCGAAGATGGCGGCGGCCAGTTCCCCCACTGCCCCGGCCACCCGGTAGCAGTAGCGGTCCAGGGCGGCGAAGTCGGGGTAGCGGTTGTGGCTCAGGTCCATTTCCATGCCGGCGATGATTTCCCGGAACGGCTCCTCGCCGAGATCGAAGGCCTCCACCGCGGGCTGAAGGGCCCGGCTCACCGGATGCTGGGGCTGGCCGCGGAACACCGCGTCGATTTCCCCCCGCCACCACTGGAGCTTGGCCTGGGCCACCAGGGGGTCGTGGCATTCGTCCACCACGTCGTCCACCTCCCGGCAGAAGGCGTAGAGGGCGGTGATGGCCCGGCGCCGTTCCAAGGGCAGGAAGCGGAAGCTGTGGTAGAAGCTGGAGCCGCTGGCGGCGGCCTTGTCCTGGCAGTACTGGTCCGGGGTCATTTGGCCCGCACCGCCTTCCACAGCATGTAGGCCCAGTCGAAGGGCTCCAGCACCGGCCGGTGCTGAAACACGTCGCTCTCCTTGTGGAGCTTGCGCAGGATGGTTTCGCCGCCGGCGACGATCATGCGCACTTCCAGGCCAATGCGCCCCGGCAGCGCCTTGCCCAACGGGGCGCCCGCCTGGAGCAGCTTCCGCGTCCGCTCGATCTGGAACAGCATGAAGGGCCGCCAGGGGCCGATGGTCTGTCCGAGGGCGATCTGGCGCTCGGTGATGCCGTATTTGGCCATTTCCTCCAGGGGCAGGTAGACCCGGTCCTTTTGCCAGTCGATGGCGATGTCCTGGAGGAAGTTGATCAGCTGCAGGCTGGTGCAGATGGCGTTGGACCAGGCCAGGTTCTTTTCCGTCGCCGCTTCGTACAGGTACAGCAGCAACTCCCCCACCGGGTTGGCGGAGCGGCGGCAGTAGTCCATTACTTCGCCGAAGTGGGCGTAGCGGGTTTTCACCACGTCCTGGCTGAAGGCGGAGAGCAGGTCGTAGAAGGGCTGCAGGGGCAGGCCCCGGGCGACGATCATCGGCGCCAGTTCCTGGAACAGGGGTTCCGTCGGGGTGACGCCGTCCCGGATCATGTCCAGTTGCTGGCGGAAGCCGTCCAGCAGGGCCAGGCGCTCTTCCGGCGCCAGGTCCCCCTCGTCGGCGAAATCGTCCGCCCGGCGCGCGAAATCATAGATCAGCGCCACCGGCCGCCGCAGGGGTTTGGGCAGCAGGATCGAGGCGACGGGGAAGTTTTCGTAGTGTTTCTGGGCCATGGGTGGACGTAATGATATACCAGAATTCCCGCCGGCTCCGCCGTGGGCTATAGTGGTCGGAAAGCTACAAAGCACGGGACAGGAATGGGCACGTCTTCCCTTGACGCCGGAAATCGGCACCTTACGCGGCGGCTCGCCGGCGATGCCGACCGATGGTCTCGTGGGGGGGGCTGCAAGGAAACGGCCCGTCCCACGGCATCTGGCGCGATGGCGGGAAAGAGACCGAATATTGGTGGCATGCCATGGGTCTGGCTTCCCTTTCCCGGGGAGCACCCTGGTGGTGGCGCCGTTTAAAGGCGGAGAAACGTGTTGAAGACAGCCAAACTGCTTCCCCTGGACCAAGCCCAGCCGGGCATGTGCCTCGCGTTCGAGCTGTGCGACCCCGGCGGTACCGTGCTCTTGGCGGCGGGTACCGAGTTGACGGCGGCCATGCTGCCCTCCCTGGCGAAGCGGGGGGTGAAACAGGTGCAGGTGGAAGTGGAGGAAACCCTTTCCCCTGTGGAACTGGCGGCCCGGCGCGAGGCGGTGGTGCAGCGCCTGGACCGCCTGTTCCAGCATGAAGGGGACGACCCCCTGATGGACCGGCTGAAGGCCGTCGTGCTGGCCTACCGCCTGCGGGGCCTGGAATGAGTGAAGTCACCGTGGAGCGCGTGTTGCGGGAGGTGCGGCAGTTGCCGTCCCTGTCGGTGGTGGTGGCGGAAATTCTCGACAGCTTCCAGAACGAGGCCATGCAGATTCCCGAGCTGGTGCGCAAGATCAGCCGCGACCAGGCCTTGGCGGCGCGGGTGCTGCGGGTGGCGAACTCGGCCTTTTACGGCTTTCCCAGCCGCATCGGCTCCATCAGCGAGGCGGTGGTGGTGCTGGGCTTCCACACCGTCCGCTCCCTGGCCTTGGCGGCGGGCATCATCCATCAGTTTCCCCCCGGGCACGGCAAGGCCTTCGACCTCCTGGCCTTCTGGCAGCACGCCATCGGCGTCGGGGTGTGCGCCCGGGTGGTGGCCAATTGCCGGGGCCTTCCGTCGGAAGAGGCGTTTACCGCCGGTCTGCTGCATGATATCGGCCGCCTGGTGCTGGACGCCTATTTCCGGGATGAATTCCAGCAGGTGCTGGAATACCGGGACGCCCACGATTGCACCCTGCTGGTGGCGGAAAAGGAGGTGTTGGGCCTGGACCATGCCGCCATCGGCTACGAGGTGGCGCACCAGTGGAAATTCCCCCAGGCGATCCAGGCCGCCATTCGGGACCACCACTCCCCCGACGGGGCGCCTGCGCCGCTCACCGACGTGATCCACTTGGCCAATGTCCTGGCCCATGCCCTGGAAATCGGCAACGCCGGCTACGACCGGGTGCCGCCCATATCTCCCGCGGCCTGGGAGCGGCTGGGGGGAAACTGGGAAATGCTGGAATCCTGCCTGCCGGAAATCGAGCGCCTCAACGCCGGCGTCAATCTTCTGGTGGCGGAAGGGGAGGGGGCGCCATGACGGGCACCCTGCCGGAAGACGCGGCGGCCCTGCGCCAAGCCCTGGACAAGGCCGAGGCGCTGCTGGCCGAGCGCAGCCACCAGATGGAGCTGGCCCGCTCGCTGCTGGAGACGGACATCCAGGCACGGGCCCACTTCCAGGCCGAGGTGGAGAACCTGCGCTACCTCTACGAGCTGATCCTCAACTCCACCGACGTGGGCATCTACGGCGTGGACCGGAAGCGGCAAAACGTCTTCGTCAACGCCGCCGCCGCCCGCATGGTGGGCTGGCCGGCCGAGGAGCTGATCGGCAAGTCCATGCACGATCTGGCCCACCACACCCACCCCGACGGCTCCCACTACCCGTTGGAGGATTGCCCCATCACCGCGGCCATCGAGGAGGGCGCGTACCGCCGGGTGGAGGACGAAGTGTTCTGGCGCCGGGACGGCAGTTCCTTCGAGGTGGAGTATTCCATCACTCCCATGCGGGAGGAGGGGGCGGTGGTGGGGGCGGTGGTGATGTTCACCGACATTTCCCGGCGCAAGCACAACGAGCGGGAGCTGCAAAAGAGCTACGCCGCCCTCCAGGAGTTGAACCAGAAGCTGGCGGAAGCCCAGAGCCAGATGCTGCAGGCGGAGAAGCTGGCCTCCATCGGTCAGTTGGCGGCGGGGGTGGCCCACGAGATCAACAATCCCATCGGTTTCATCAGCTCCAACCTGACTACGTTGCAGGAATACCTGGCCGGCTTGTTCAGGCTTCTCGACGCCTATACGGTGGCGGAGCCCCTGCTCACCGGCTGCCGCGACGCCCTGGCGCGGGTGGAACAGATCAAGGCGGCCATCGACCTGCCCTTCCTGCGCCAGGACGCGGCGGCCCTGTTGCAGGAATCCGTGGACGGGGTGCAGCGGGTGAAAAAAATCGTCCAGGACCTGCGGGATTTCTCCCACGTGGACAGCGAGGGCTGGCAGTGGATGGACGTGCGCCAGGGGCTGGACAGCGCCCTCAGCATGCTGGGGGGCGCCTTCCTGGGCAAGGCCCAGGTGGTGAAGGAATACGGCGAGGTGCCGGAAATCGAATGCCAGCCCTCCCTGTTGAACCAGGTGTTCATGAACCTGCTGCTCAACGCCGCCCAGGCGGTGGAGGGCAAGGGCACCATCACCGTCCGTGCCGGCGCCACGGAAAACCAGGTATGGGTGGAGATTGCCGACACCGGCAAGGGCATCCCGCCGGAAAACCTGGACCGGATTTTCGAGCCCTTCTTCACCACCCAGCCGGTGGGCACCGGGACCGGCCTGGGACTGTCCCTGGTCTACGGCATCGTGCGCAAGCACAACGGGCGCATCAACGTGGCCAGCGAGCCGGGCAAGGGAACCGCCTTCCGGGTGTGCCTGCCCCTGCGGCAGCCGGAGGGGGAGAGGGCGAAATGAGCGAAAACCCATACCGGGTGATGCTGGTGGACGACGAGCCCCTCGTGCTGTCCGCCCTGCGGCGGGTGCTGGCGGCGCCCATCCGCTACGAGGGGCGGGACTACCCCCTCCAGGTGGAAACCTTCGATTCGCCGGTGGCGGCCCTGGACCGGGCAAGGGAGGGGGAGCCCTTCGATCTGGTGATTTCCGACTACCGCATGCCGGGCATGGATGGGGTGGCCTTTCTCAAGGCCTTCATGGAGCTCCAGCCCGACGCCGCCCGCATCATTCTCAGCGGCTACGCCGACCTGGACGGCCTCATCGGCGCCATCAACCAGGCGCGCATTTTCCGCTTCCTGAGCAAGCCCTGGCACGATTTCGACCTGACCACCGCCGCCGCCCAGGCCCTGGCCTACCGCGCCCTGCTGCTGGAGAACCGGCGCCTGGCCGACGCGGTGCGGGTGGCCCGGGGCCACATCAGCCCCGAGGACTACGAGCGCCAGCGGCTGGAGGAGGAATCCCCGGGCATCACCAAGGTGAACTGGGGGCCGGACGGGTCGGTGCTGCTGGAGCCCGAGCAATAGGCCGCCGGCGCGGGGCGGCAGGACTTGATTGTTGTTTTGGCCGCAGTTGATTAAAATTGTCAACGTATTGTCACCCAAGCCTCCTCCCCGACCATCCCTTTTCCAGCAGGCGCATCCTTCGGAACCGTGAGTGGCGGCCCCGTGTCATGACGCATGGGCGGGCCTTCGGCAGGGGGTATAATCGCGAAAGTGGCGGAATTGGTAGACGCACTGGATTTAGGTTCCAGCGCCGCAAGGTGTGGGGGTTCGAGTCCCCCCTTTCGCACCAGATCAGTAACCTTTACCCGGAATTAAGGAATTCGCAATGCAAGCACAAGAAAACGCAGGGTCCCTGGAAAAACGCCTGGATATCGTCGTCGCGCTGAACCAGCTGGAATCGGACGTGGAGCAGCGCCTGAAGCGCATCGCCCGCACCGTGAAGATGCAGGGCTTCCGTCCCGGCAAGGTGCCGATGAAGATCGTGGCCCAGCAGTACGGTGCCCAGGCCCGTCAGGAAGCCCTCGGCGACGCGGTGGAGAAGGCCTTTTCCGCTGCGGTGACCGAGCAGAAGCTGCGGGTGGCGGGCTATCCCCGCATCGAGCCCAAGCAGGGCGGCGAAGAGGGGCGCATGGAGTTTTCCGCCGTGTTCGAAGTCTACCCCGACGTGGCCGTGGGCGACCTGTCCGCCGTCGCCATCGACCGCCCCACGGTGGAAGTGGGCGAGGCCGAAGTGGACAAGACGATTGAGATCCTGCGCAAGCAGCGGGTGCGTTACGAGCCTGCCGACCGCGCCGCCGCCGAGGGCGACCAGGCGGAAATCGATTTCCGCGGTACGATGGGCGGCGAGCCCTTCCAGGGTGGCGAAGGCAAGGGCGCCCGCCTGGTGCTGGGCGAAGGCCGCTGGCTGAAGGACTTCGAGGCCGCCGTGGTGGGCATGAAGCCGGGCGACACCAAGTCCTTCGACATGACCTTCCCCGAGGACTACCACGCCAAGGAACTGGCCGGCAAAGCGGTGACCTTCGAGGTGACCCTGAACAAGGTGGCGGCCGCCGTGCTGCCCGAGGTGGACGCCGAGTTCGCCAAGACCCTGGGGGTGGAAAGCGGCGACCTGTCCACCATGCGCGCCGAGATCAAGGGCAACCTGGAGCGGGAAGTGAAGAAGCGCACCCAGGCCCGCCTCAAGGAGCAGGCCATGGAAAAGCTGCTGGAAGTGACCCAGTTCGAGCTGCCCAAAGCCCTGTTGGAAATGGAAACCCAGCGCCTGATGCAGTCCGCCATGCAGGACCTGCAATCCCGTGGCATGAAGATGGACGCGTCCTCCTTCCTTCGTCCCGAGCTGTTCCAGGACCAGGCCCAGCGCCGGGTGAAGCTCGGCCTGATCCTGGCCGAACTGATCGAGAAGCACGAGCTGCGCGCCAAGCCGGACCAAGTGAAGGGCATGGTGGAAGAGCACGCCCAGAGTTTTGAGAATCCCGAGGAAGTGGTAAAGTGGATTTACTCCAAACCGGAACACCTGGACGAGATCCAGACCCTGGTGATGGAAGACAACGTGGTCAGCTGGGTGCTGGAACGCGCCAAGGTGGCCGACAAGTCCATGGCCTTCGACGAACTGATGGGAAATGCCTGATATGAGCAAAATCTGGGAACCGCAGGGCCTCGGCCTGGTGCCGATGGTGGTTGAGCAAAGCGGCCGCGGCGAGCGCGCCTACGATATCTTCTCCCGCATGCTCAAGGAGCGGGTGATATTCATGGTGGGCCCGGTGACCGACGACACCGCCAACTTGGTGGTGGCTCAGCTGCTGTTCCTGGAGTCGGAGAATCCGGACAAGGATATCTCCCTCTACATCAATTCCCCCGGCGGTTCGGTGACCGCCGGCATGGGTATCTACGACACCATGCAGTTCATCAAGCCCGACGTCTCCACCCTGTGCATCGGCCAGGCGGCCAGCATGGGCGCCCTGCTCCTGACGGCCGGGGCCAAGGGCAAGCGTTACTGCCTGCCCAACTCCCGGGTGATGATCCACCAGCCCTCCAGCGGCTTCCAGGGCCAGGCGTCGGACATCGAAATCCACGCCAAGGAAATCCTGTACCTGAAGGAAAAGCTCAACGGCATCATGGCCAAGCACACCGGCCAGTCCATGGAAGCCATCGAGCGCGACACCGACCGGGACAACTTCATGAGCGCCGAGGCCTCGGTGGCCTACGGCCTGGTGGACAAGGTTCTGGAGGCGCGGGGATAAGCCCGCGGCAAGGCCGGCAAAATCGGGGATACAATTCCTGAGTAATTTGGTACACTTTAACAAAAGTGTCGCAATGGGAAGGAAACACAATGTCTGACAAATCCGGCAACGAAAAACTTTTGTACTGCTCGTTCTGCGGCAAAAGCCAGCATGAAGTGAAGAAACTGATTGCCGGGCCGTCGGTGTTCATCTGCGACGAGTGCGTGGATTTGTGCAACGACATCATCCGCGAGGAAATCCAGAACGACCAGCACGGCAAGGGCGGCCTGTCCGATCTGCCGACGCCCCACGAGATCCGTCAAAGCCTCGACGAGTACGTCATCGGCCAGTCCCAGGCGAAGAAAATCCTGTCGGTGGCGGTGTACAACCACTACAAGCGCCTCAAGGAAGGCGGCACCAAGGATGAGGTGGAACTGGCCAAGAGCAACATCCTGCTGGTCGGCCCCACCGGCTCCGGCAAGACCCTGCTGGCGCAGACCCTGGCCCGCCTGCTCAACGTCCCCTTTGTCATGGCCGACGCCACCACCCTCACCGAGGCGGGCTACGTGGGCGAGGACGTCGAGAACATCATCCAGAAGCTGCTGCAGAAGTGCGATTACGATATCGAGAAGGCGCAGCGGGGCATCGTCTACATCGACGAGATCGACAAGATTTCCCGCAAGTCCGACAACCCCTCCATTACCCGGGATGTGTCCGGCGAGGGCGTGCAGCAGGCGCTGCTCAAGCTGATCGAGGGCACCATCGCCTCGGTTCCCCCTCAGGGCGGGCGCAAGCATCCCAACCAGGAATTCGTCCAGATCGACACCACCAACATCCTGTTCATCTGCGGCGGCGCCTTCAGCGGCCTGGAGAAGGTGATCCAGAACCGCTCCGAGAAGGGCGGCATCGGCTTCGGCGCGGAAGTGAAGAGCCGGGACGACCGCAAGGAAATCGGCGAAGTGCTGCGGGACGTGGAGCCGGAGGACCTGATCAAGTTCGGCCTGATTCCCGAGTTTGTCGGCCGCCTGCCGGTGGTTGCTACGCTGGAAGACCTGGACGAGGCTGCTCTGGTGAAAATCCTGGTGGAGCCCAAGAACGCCCTCACCAAGCAGTACCAGAAGCTGTTCGCCATGGAGGGGGTGGAGCTGGAGTTTCGCGAGGAAGCCCTCAAGGCCTGCGCCCTGAAGGCGATCAAGCGCAAGACCGGCGCCCGGGGCCTGCGCTCCATCATCGAGCACGCGCTGCTGGATACCATGTACGACCTGCCTTCCCTGGACAACGTGACCAAGGCGGTGGTGGACGAGAATACCCTCAACGGTGGCCGGCCGCTGCTGATCTACGCCGACCAGCCGAAGGCGGCCGATTCGGCTTAAAAAAAGGTCCGGGGGCTTGAAATCCCCGTTCGCCTCCCCCATTCTCAAGTTACTTTGAGTAATTTTTAAGGTAGAAAAAATATGGCGAACCCTGAGATTCCCGGGTCGGGCGACGAAGCGGTTACCCTCCCCCTGTTGCCCTTGCGGGACGTGGTGGTGTTCCCCCACATGGTGATCCCCCTGTTCGTGGGGCGGCCCAAGTCCATCAAGGCCCTGGAAACCGCCATGGAAACCGGCAAGCACATCCTGCTGGTGGCCCAGAAATCCGCCGCCAAGGACGAGCCCTCCCTGGACGACCTCTACGCCGTGGGCAGCGTGTCCACGGTGCTGCAAATGCTCAAGTTGCCCGACGGCACGGTGAAGGTGCTGGTGGAAGGCGAGCGCCGGGCCGAAGTGCGCAACGTGGAAGACCTCAAGACCCACTTCATGGCCGAAGCGGTGGCGGTGGCCGCCGACCAGGTGGAGGACAACGAGGTGGAAGCGCTGATGCGCAGCCTGTTCGCCCAGTTCGACCAGTACGTCAAGCTGAACAAGAAAATCCCCCCCGAGATTCTCACCTCCCTCGCCAGCATCGACGAAGCGGGCCGCCTGGCCGACACCATCGCCGCCCATTTGCCCCTCAAGCTGGAGCAGAAGCAGAAAGTGCTGGAGATGTTCCCGGTGCGGGAACGCATGGAACACCTGCTGGGCCTGCTGGAGGCGGAAATCGACATCCTCCAGGTGGAAAAGCGCATCCGCAACCGGGTCAAGCGCCAGATGGAGAAGAGCCAGCGGGAGTACTACCTCAACGAGCAGGTGAAGGCGATCCAGAAGGAACTGGGCGAGATGGAAGAGGGCGCCGATCTGGACGAGCTGGACAAGCGCATCAAGGATGCCCAGATGTCCAAGGAGGCCACCGCCAAAGCCGAATCGGAGCTCAAGAAGCTGCGCCTGATGTCCCCCATGTCGGCGGAAGCCACGGTGGTGCGCAACTACATCGAGACCGTCACCAACCTGCCGTGGAAGAAGAAGACCAAGATCAGCAAGGATCTGAAGAAGGCCGAGGCGGTGCTGGAGAAGGACCACTACGGCCTGGACAAGGTCAAGGAGCGCATCGTCGAATACCTGGCGGTGCAGCAGCGGGTGGACAAGCTCAAGGCGCCGATCCTGTGCCTGGTGGGTCCCCCGGGGGTGGGCAAGACCTCCCTGGGGCAGTCCATCGCCAAATCCACCAACCGCAAGTTCATCCGCATGGCCCTGGGTGGCGTCCGCGACGAGGCCGAAATCCGCGGCCATCGCCGCACCTACATTGGCTCCATGCCCGGCAAGGTGCTGCAAAGCATGACCAAGGTGGCGGTGCGCAACCCCCTGTTCCTTCTGGACGAGGTGGACAAGATGGGCCAGGATTTCCGCGGCGACCCGTCTTCCGCTCTGCTGGAGGTGCTGGACCCGGAACAGAACCACACCTTCGTCGACCATTACGTGGAGGTGGAATTCGATCTCTCCGACGTGATGTTCGTGGCCACCGCCAACACCCTCAACATCCCGGCCCCCCTGCTGGACCGGATGGAAGTGATCCGGCTGTCGGGCTACACGGAGGATGAAAAGGTCAACATCGCCATGCGCTACCTGCTGCCCAAGCAGATGAAGACCCACGGCCTCAAGGAGACGGAAGTCAACATTTCCGAGAGCGCCATCCGCGACGTGGTGCGTTACTACACCCGGGAAGCCGGGGTGCGCAGCCTGGAGCGGGAAGTGGCCAAGATCTGCCGCAAGGTGGTGAAGAGCCTGCTCACCCGCCGGACCGAGAAGCGCGTCACCATCACCCCCCGCAACCTGGAGAAATACCTGGGCGTCCACCGCTACAGCTACGGCATGGCGGAGAAGGAGAACCAGGTGGGTCAGGTCACCGGCCTGGCGTGGACCGAGGTGGGCGGCGAGCTGCTTACCATCGAGAGCGTGGCCCTGCCCGGCAAGGGCAAGATGATGACCACCGGCAAGCTGGGCGAGGTGATGCAGGAATCCATCCAGGCCGCCCTGTCCGTGGTGCGTTCCCGTTCCGCGCGCCTGGGCATCCCTGAGGACTTCTACCAGAAGAACGACATCCACATCCACCTGCCCGAAGGCGCCACCCCCAAGGATGGCCCTTCCGCCGGTATCGCCATCTGCACCGCCATGGTGTCGGTGCTCACCGGCATCCCGGTGCGGGCGGACGTGGCCATGACCGGCGAGATCACCCTGCGGGGCGAGGTGCTGCCCATCGGGGGGCTTAAGGAGAAGCTGCTGGCGGCCCATCGTGGCGGCATCAAGACGGTGCTGATCCCGGTGGAGAACGTCAAGGACCTGACCGAGATTCCGGAAAACATCAAGAACAAGCTGGAAATCCACCCGGTGAAATGGGTCGAGGAAGTGCTGGAGATGGCCCTGGAGCGCAAGCCCGAACCCATCGAGCCCGTCAAGGCCGGGGAGGGTCCGGCGGTGGCGGCGGCAGATGAAGGGACTTCTAATGCAAACGTCATAACCCACTGAGTTGTTGCGGTATTTCGAGGCAACCTCGGCGGAAACCCAAGCGGGGCGGTGCAAACCGCCCCGTTTTTTTGCGGAAACCGCTTGACACAAGGATTTGCGGCTTGCTATAAAGCCGATGCAGGGTTCGTTTCAACCTTTGACCAACGAGAAAGGGGAATTACGTGAACAAGTCTGAGCTGATCGATCAAATCGCCAAATCCGCCGATATGTCCAAAGCCGCCGCTACCCGCGCTCTGGATGCTGCCGTGAAGGCCGTGCAAGGCGCCCTGAAGAAGGGTGACATGGTTACCCTGGTGGGCTTCGGTACCTTCTACGTCGGCAAGCGCGCTGCCCGTAACGGCCGCAACCCCCGCACCGGCGCCACCATCAAGATCAAGGCGGCCAAGGTGCCGAAGTTCCGCGCTGGCAAAGCCCTGAAGGATGCGGTAAACTAAGCGTCTTTTACGGGTGCTTAGCTCAGCTGGTAGAGCGTCGCCCTTACAAGGCGAATGTCGGGGGTTCGATCCCCTCAGCACCCACCAGCAGGATGGTTTTCAGGAGTGGTAGTTCAGTCGGTTAGAATACCGGCCTGTCACGCCGGGGGTCGCGGGTTCGAGTCCCGTCCACTCCGCCAGTACAAGGGCGAACCTAGTTCGCCCTTTTTTACATTTTCGGCGGTCGTTTCACCGGCCGCTCTTGCTCAACCTACCTCAAGATTGCGCCGCTATGCTCGAAGCTATCCGTGAGCGGGCCCAGGGCTGGTTCGCCAAAGTCATCCTCGCCCTGATCGCCATTCCTTTCGCCCTGTGGGGCGTCGATTCCTACATCCGCCATGCCGGCGATACCGCCACCGTAGCCACGGTGGGCAAGCAGGACATCACCCAGCAGGAATTCACCCGCATGCTGCGGGAACAGCAGCAGCGTATGGGCAGCCAGGCCGACAGCCCGGAAATTCGCCAGGCGATCCTGGACGCCATGATCAACCAGCGCGTTCTCGGCCAGCAGGCGGCGGAAACCGGCCTCACCGTGCCGGAGGGACTGATCGAGGGCCTCATCGCCGGCGTGCCGGTATTCCAGGAAAACGGCGGCTTCAGCCAGGCACGCTACGAAGAGTGGCTGCGCCAGCAGGGCATGACCTCCGCCCAATTCCTCGCCCGTTTGCGGGATGACTTGATGGTGCAGCAGCTGGAAAGCGGCGTGCTGGACACCGTCTCCGTCCCTGCGCCGGCAGTGGACAACCTGATCCGGGCCAACGAGCAGCAGCGCACCGTGGCCCAGGCCCTGGTGGGGCCGGAACGCTTCCTGGAGGCGGTCAAGCTCGATCCGGCTGCTGCCAAGGCCTACTACGACCAGCACGCCGACGAGTTCCGCATTCCCGAGCGGGTGAAGCTGGAGATGGTGATCCTGGCCCAGGGCGACCTGCTGCAGCAGGCGACGGTGAGCGACGAGGAGTTGAAAAAGCATTATGCCGACCACGCCGCCCAGTACCAGACTGCCGAAGAACGCCGGGCGAGCCACATCCTGATTACCGTTTCCCCCAAGGCGACCGACGCCGAGCGCAAGGCGGCGGAGCAGAAAGCCCGGCAACTGGCCCAGGAGGCGAAGAAGAATCCGGCCGCCTTCGCCGAACTGGCGAAAAAGAACTCCCAGGACCCCGGCTCCGCCGGGCAGGGGGGCGATTTGGGCTTCTTCGGCCGCGGCATGATGGTGAAGCCCTTCGAGGAGGCGGTGTTCGGCATGAAGAGCGGCGACATTTCCGCTCCGGTGAAATCCGACTTCGGCTACCACGTCATCCGCCTGACCGAGGTCCGTCCCGCCAAAGCCCGACCCTTCGAGGCGGTGCGGGGCGAAATCGAGATGGAACTGAAAAAGCAGCAGGCGGCGCGCAAGTTCGCCGAGGTGGCGGACACCTTCGGCAACACCGTGTACGAGCAATCCGACAGCCTGAAGCCGGCGGCGGACGCCCTGAAGCTGAAAGTCCAGGTCACCGACTGGCTGGCCAAGGAGGGGGCCTTCCCCTTCAACAGCGAAAAGCTGCGCCAGGCGGTATTCAGCGACGATGCCCTGAAGAACAAGCGTAACACCGAGGCGGTGGAAGTGGCCCCCAATACCCTGGTGGCGGCCCGGGTGGCGGACTACCAGCCCGCATCCATGAAGCCCTTCGATCAGGTGAAGGATGCCCTGGCCCAGCGGCTGCGCCAGGAGCAGGCCACGGCCCTGGCGGTGAAACAGGGCAAGGAATGGCTGGCCCTGCTCAAGCAGGGCAAGGCGGTGGAGGGCCTGGCATGGAGCGGCGCCGGGGAGGCCTCCCGCCTCAAGCACCCGGAAGGCTACGGCGTGCCGGTCTTGAAGGAGGTGTTCAAGGCCGACGTGCGCAAGCTTCCCGCCTACGCCGGGGCGGAGGTTCCCGGGCAGGGTTTCGTGCTGGCGAAAATCACCGCGGTCAAGGAAACCGGTGCCATCGAGCCCGCCAAGCGCCAAGCCTACAGCGCCCAGCTCAACGCCCTGCTGGCCCGGGAATACGCCCAGAGCTACCTGAAGAGCCTGAAGGACAGCATCAAGGTGGAAATCAAGCAGGAAAACCTGGAGAAGGGCGGCCAGAGCTAAGCGCCGCTGCCGAACCGTGGCAACGACCGCCCGCCTTGCGCGGGCGGTTGCGTTTCTACACCCGGAATGCCCGGTCGCCGAGGGAGGCGAGATGGCTGAGGATGCGCCCCGCCATGTCCTGCAGGGGCACCACCTCGTCCACCCCCCCCAAGGCGATGGCTTCCTTGGGCATGCCGAACACCACGCAGCTCGCCTCGTCCTGGGCGAAGTTGTAGGCCCCCGCCCGCTTCATTTCCAGCATGCCTGATGCGCCGTCCTTGCCCATGCCGGTGAGGATGACGCCGATGGCGTTGTGCCCGGCGTAGTTGGCGGCGGAGCGAAACAGCACGTCCACCGAAGGGCGGTGGCGGTTCACCGGCGGGCCCTGGTTGAGCTCGCACACGTAGTTGGCGCCGCTGCGCTTCAGCAGCAGGTGGGAATGGCCGGGGGCGATGTAGGCGTGGCCGGGCAGCACCCGTTCCCCGTTCTCGGCCTCTTTGACATTGATTTTGCACAGCCCGTCCAGGCGCTTGGAAAAGGCGTTGGTGAAGGCTTCCGGCATGTGCTGGGTGACCAGGATGCCCGGGCTGTCCGGAGGCAGCCGCATGAGGACTTCTTTGATCGCCTCGGTGCCGCCAGTGGAGGCGCCGATGATGATCAGCTTCTCGGTGGAAGTGATGCGGTTGGCCACCGCGGGCAGGACCGCGTCGGCGGTGTAGCGTTGTTCAACTTTCATGGTCGGCAGGGCCTTGAGTCGGGCTTTGGCGGCGGCGCGGATCTTGTCGGCGATTTCCTCGGTGTAGTCCGCCAAGCCGCGGGAGATGTCCAGCTTGGGCTTGGTGACGAAGTCGATGGCCCCCAGTTCCAGGGCCCGCAAGGTGATGTCGGACCCCCGCTCGGTGAGGGAGGATACCATCACCACTGGCGTGGGGCGGAGGCGCATCAGCTTGCCGAGGAAATCCAAGCCGTCCATCTTGGGCATTTCCACGTCCAGGGTGACGACGTCGGGGTTGAGCTTCTTGATCTGCTCCCGGGCCACCAGGGGGTCGGGAGCAGTGCCCACCACCTGCATGTCGGGCTGGGAATTGATCATCTCGGTGAGCAGCTTGCGCACCAGGGCGGAATCGTCGACGACCAGGACTTTTATCGGCATGGTTCAGGCGAGGACAATCAGAACAACTCCACTTCCCCGGCGATGGGGGTGACTTGCAGGCGGGAGCTGTATTCCTTCTCCCGCTCGAAGATGGTGTTGTTATGGATGTTTTTCAGGCGCTTGACCAGCACCTTGCCGGTCTTGGGGAAGAAATACACCTTGCGCGGGTAGATGCCCACCAGGTCCTGGGCCGAGACCCGGATTTTCTCCGTTCCCAGGTAGTCCAGCACGAAAGCGGCGTTGCGTTCGCCGATGTTGTGCACCGTGAAGTGGCGCATCACGTTGCCGCCGCCGAACACCTTGGCTTCCAGGTTGGGACGCTTGGCCCCCAGCTTGATCAACTGGTTGATCAGCATTTCCATGGCATAGGTGCCGTAGCGGGCCGATTGGCTCAAAGGGTCTTCATTGTCGCCGCTCTCCGGGAGCATGAAATGGTTCATGCCGCCGATTCCGGACGCCCGGTCGCGGATGCAGGCGGCGACGCAGGAGCCGAGGACGGTGACGATCAGCATGTCGCGGCGGGTGACGTAGTATTCCCCGGGCAGGATCTTGGCCGCCTCGATGTCGAACTGGCGGTCGTAATACTGGTTGGGGGCGACGTGTTCTTCGTAACCCTGCTCAGCCATGGCCCAGGTGCTCCTTAGCCATTGTCGCGCCAATCCCGGGCGGCCCGGCGCACCGGTTCGTACACCGTCTGGCCCCGGGGGCGGAACAGGTCGGTGGCGTGGCCGAAGCTTTCCGAATGACCGGCGAACAGCAGTCCCTCGGGGCGCAGCAGGGGGAGGAATTTTTCCAGGATGCCGCGCTGGGTGGGCTTGTCGAAATAGATCATCACGTTGCGACAGAAAATCGCATCCAGGGGACCGCGAACCGGCCAGGTCGAATCCAGCAGGTTGATCTGGCGGAAGGTGATCATGTCCCGCAGCTCTGGGCGTACCCGGGCGTAGCCTTCCTGGGCGCCGGTGCCCTTGAGGAAAAAGCGCTTCACCGTATCCGGCGGCAGCTTCTGCAGCCGCTCCAGGGGATAGACCCCGGCTTCGGCCTTGGCCAGCACGTTGGTGTCCAGGTCCGAGGCGAGGATTTTCACCGGGGGGGTGAAGGAGCCGTACAAATCCACCATGGTCATGGCCATGGAATAGGGCTCCTCCCCGGTGGAGGCCGCGGAACACCACAGGGTCACCGAATGCTTGCCCAGGGCGTTCGTGCGGATGTGCTCGGCCAGGATCGGGAAGTGGTGCTGTTCGCGGAAGAAAGCGGTGAGGTTGGTGGTGAGGGAATTGACGAAGGCTTGCCACTCCTGCTCGTCGCCGTTTTCCAGCCGGGCCAGGTACTGGGCAAAGGTGAGCAGATTGGTGGCGCGCAGCCGCCGGGCCAGGCGGCTGTACACCATGTCGAACTTGTGGGGGCCGAGGGAGATACCGGCGTGGGCGTAGATCATCTTGCGGATTTTTTCGAAATCCTGCGGGGTGAAATCGAACTCGCGGGTATCGGCGCTGTTGGTCATTTTGTTCTGCCGGTTGGGAGACGCCCGAAGGGCCTCAGCGGCCCTGGGAGATTCGCACCAGGGCGGCGACGTCCAGGATCAGGGCCACCTTGCCGTCCCCCATGATGGTGGCACCGGATATGCCGGCCACCTTGCGGAAATTGGTTTCCAGGCTCTTGATCACCACCTGGTGCTGCCCCTCCAGTTCGTCCACGAACAGGGCCACTTTTTTGCCTTCGGTCTCCACCAGCACCAGGATGCCGTCTTCCGGCCGGGTGTGCCGGGACGCGATGCCGAACACCTCGTGCAGGGCCACCAGGGGCACGTATTCCCCGCGCACGTGGACCACCTTGCCGGTTTCCCCGGACATGGTCTTGATGTCCCCGGGCTGGGGCTTGAGGGATTCCACGATGTAGGTCAGGGGGATGATGTAGATTTCGCCGCCCACCGAGATGGACATGCCGTCCAGGATCGCCAGGGTCAGGGGCAGGCGGATGGTGATGCGGCTGCCCATGCCGGCGGCGGAGTCGATTTCGATCCGGCCCCCCATGCCGTGGACGATGTTCTTCTTCACCACGTCCATGCCCACGCCTCGGCCGGATACGTCGGTGACCACGTCGGCGGTGGAGAAGCCGGGGGCGAAGATCAGCTGCCACACCTCCTGGTCGGGGGCGGTGTCGCTGATGGGAATGCCCCGTTCCTTGGCCTTGGCGAGAATTCTTTCCCGGTTCATGCCGGCGCCGTCGTCGATCACTTCGATCACGATGTTGCCCCCCTGGTGGGAGGCGCGCAGGGTCACCGTTCCCTTGGCGGGTTTGCCTGCCGCCTCGCGGATGTCGGGCGTCTCGACGCCGTGGTCCAGGCTGTTACGCACCAGGTGGGTGAGGGGGTCGGACAGCTTTTCGATCAGGCCCTTGTCCAGTTCGGTGCCTTCGCCCACGGTCTTCAGTTCCACCTGTTTGCCCAGCTTGCCGCACAGGTCCCGCACCACCCGCGGGAAGCGGCTGAAGACGAAGCTGATCGGCATCATGCGGATGGACATGACGCTTTCCTGGAGATCCCGGGTGTTGTGCTCCAGCTGGCTCAGGGTGCCCTGGAGAATTTCGTAGACGTCGGGGTCGAGCCTGCCGGCGTTCTGGGCCAGCATGGCCTGGGTGATGACCAGTTCCCCCACCAGATTGATCAGGTGGTCCACCTTTTCCACGCTGACGCGGATGGAATTGGATTCGGACGGGGCGGAGACGGCCACCTTGTCGTTTTCACGCCGGCCGGTGCGGGTGACGGAAACTGCCGGGTTGTCTTCCTCGCGACGGCCCGGACTGGCCGGAGTGCGGTGCTCTTCCGCTGGCGGCGTCGCTGCCGTCGGCGGGGTGATGTCGACGAAGAAGCCGAAGCCCTGCTCCTCCTCCTGGGCGGCCTGGCGAATCTCGGTGACGTCGGTGAAAAAGCCGTAGCCTTCATCTTCGGTGCCAGTTTCCAGGGGGGCGAAGAAGCCGTAGCTGCCGTCCTCGGCGCCGTCCGGTACAGGGGCGCCGCCCTCCGGCTCGATGCCCAACTCCCCTTCCTGGGCGATGAAATCGAACAGTTCCCGGATGCCTTCCTCACCGGCGGAGGTGGCGAGGTAGAAACGCCACACCGGGTTTTGCGTCGCCTTGGCGCCGTCTTCCAGGACCTCCAGGGCGCCCAGCTTGCCCAACTCGGCCACCAGGTTGTCCATGTTGGCGCCCCGCTGGGGGAAATCGGGGCCGGGAGCGAACTGCACGCGGTAGGCGCCGCCTTCCGCCGCCGGGCTTTCCTCGGCGGGAGCGGGAGCCGCTTCCGCTCCCGCCTCCGTGTGGGCGAAGCGGTTCAGTTCGGCGCAGATTGCCGTAGCGCCGGCGGGGTCTGCCTCGGCGCCGCTCTGATGGGCTTCCAGTTGTTCCCTGAGCACGTCCCCCGCCCGCAGGAAGACATCGACCATGTCGCTCTGGAGCGCCTGCTCGTGGTTGCGGATACGGTCCAGCAGGGATTCCAGGATGTGGGTCACCCCGGTCATGTCGGTGAAGCCGAAGGTGGCGCTGCCCCCCTTGATGGAGTGGGCGGCACGGAAAATGGCGTTGAGCTGCTCCTGGTCCGGGGATTCGACGTCCAGGGCGAGAAGCAGGTTTTCCATGTTGGCCAGGTGCTCCGCGGCTTCCTCGAAGAACACCTGGTAGAACTGGCTCATGTCGACGGTCATAGCGGGGCCCTCAACGGCTGCTGCGGATAACGGTGCATCACCGGCGGCACGTTAGCCGATGACTTTTTTGACCACTTCCAACAGCTTCTGGGGGTCGAAGGGTTTGACCAGCCAGCCGGTGGCGCCGGCGGCTCGGCCCTGGGTCTTCATGGCGTCGCTGGATTCGGTGGTAAGCATCAGGATCGGCACCATCTTGTACTGGGGCAGGCCGCGCAGAGCCTTGATCAGGCCGATGCCGTCGAGGCGGGGCATGTTCTGGTCCGACAGGATGAGGTTGAAGCTTTTGGTCTTGGCTTTTTGCAGACCGTCTTCGCCGTCGACGGCTTCGACCACCTCGTAGCCGGCCCCCTTGAGGGTGAAGGAAACCATTTGTCGGATGGAGGCGGAGTCGTCAACTGTTAGTATTGATTTTGCCATTGAGCGCGTCTCGACTGGGAGGGTTAAAAATCAAGTCCCATTGTAGTATGGAACCATGAAAAAGCCGTCATAGGGCGTAATGTACCACCACTTCGTTTCCCTTTCCCTGGTAGCGTATGTCCTCGCACAGGCTTTTCACCAGGGGAATGCCCCGGCCGCACAGGGTGGTGTTGTCGTCCAGGCTGCGGGAAGTGAAGGCCTGGTGGTCAAACCCCGGGCCGCTGTCCTTGACGCGGATGCGCAGCAGGCGCCGGCCTTCCAGGGTGAAGTGTTCAAGCTGGATTTCGATCTCCCCTTCCCGCAGGCTTTGTAGCCGCTCCTGCCTCAAGGTGACGTACTGATCGAAGCCTTCCGAATGGGACTTGAGGCCGGAATCCATCTGCAGCAGTCCATGATCCATGGCGTTGTTGTACAACTCGGAAATCACCAGGAACAGGCGGCTGCTATGCCCTTGGCTCAGATCCATGGCCTCCAGGTTATGGAGCAGCAGGGGGATCAGGTCCAGGTGGCGCAGTTCCGGCGCGCTGATGCTGAAGGTGAAGCTCCAGTAGCCGGCATTCAGGGCCGGGGGCCGGACAGGGGCCGCGCCGGGGAATACGATTTCTTCCTCTCCGGTGGGGCAGGTGGCCATCACCAGGGAAACGTCGTCATGGGCGGAAAGGCTGCCCAGGTGTTCCTGCACCGCCGCCACCAGGGAAATGAAGCGCTGCTTGCCGGTGATCAGTTCCAGCAGCTGCAGGAACTTCTCCTGGCCGAAGGGCTTTCCGGCGGCGTTTTCCGCCTCCAGCAGGCCGTCCGAGCACATCACCAGGTGGCCTGCCGTGTCCCAGTGGTAGACCTCGGTCTGGGAGTCGAACTGGTCCCGCCCCAGGATGCCCAGGGGCAGGTGGCGGGAGACGAACTGGTGGGCGATGCGGCCGTCGTCGGTGGCGTATACCGGGCTCGGATTGCCGCCGTTCCACACTTCGACCAGCTGGTCCCGGGGATTGATGCAGGCGATGACCGCGGCCACGAAGCGGTCGGCGGGGGTCAAGACGCTGATTTTGTGGTTCATCTCCTCGGCGATGTGGGCGATGCTGAACCCCTTTTCCGCCATGCCGTAGAAAATCTGGGTGAGGGGCAGCAGGTTGAGGGCCGCCGGCAGGCCGTGGCCGGTGGCGTCCGCCAGGATCACGTAGAGATCGTTGCTGCGGGAGCGGGTGGCGGCTACCAGGTCGCCGCTGAAGCGGCGGGTGGGGGAAACCCAGGACTTGAGCAGCCGGTCGTTGAGTCCTTCGGCGTGGATCAGGCGTTTCATCAGGCCGTCGGCGATGCGCTGCTCCTCTTCCGCCTCGTCCCGGTACAGTTCCAGTTGGCGGGCGTTGTCGGAAAGCTGGCGCTGCATCACCGCGATGCGCCGCATGACCTTGATCTTGGCTTCGAGGATGACGAAATTGATCGGCTTGGTAAGGTAGTCGTCGGCGCCGATTTCCAGCCCTTTCGCCTGGTCCTGCTCGTGGCTCTTGGCGCTGACGATGATCACCGGCACCCAGTGGGTGGATGCCGCCTTGATCCTGGCGGTGGCTTCCAGGCCGTCCATCACCGGCATCATCACGTCCATCAGCACCATGTCGGGATTTTCCCGGGCAAAGGCGTCGACGGCCTCGGCGCCGTTGCGGGCGGTGATGACGGTGTGGCCGAGGCGGGCGATGAACTTGCCGATGAGAAGCAGGTTGGCTTCGGTGTCGTCGGCCACCAGGATTTTCAGCGGGTCTTTTTCCACGTCGACGGAGGATGCGAAGGGCATGGGGGAAGGTGCCGCGCAAGCTTGCCGGCGGTCTTACGCCGCCGGCAGCCGGCCTATTTCAGGGTAAACAGCTTGTTGAAGTTGGCCACTTCCAGCACCTGGAGGACGGTGCCGCGGCAGTTGGCCAGGACCAGCTCCTTCTTGGCGGCGGCCACCCGCTCCTTGAGCAGCAGCAGCATGCCCAGGGCGGAACTGTCCAGGTACTCCACATCCCCCAGGTCGATTTCCAGGGTGCGGATGTTGGAGTCGCTGAGGGGGGTGTCATAGCTGCTGCGGAACAGACGCTGGGAGTTGAAGTCGAACCGCCCGCTGAGCACGATCCGGGCCGCGCCTTCGCTGATGTGGGTGTTGATTTGCAGTGCCATGGCTCTACCCTTTGGTTGATTTAACTCTAGAACAGCTCGATGTCGCCGGCGGACATTTCGGCCTGGGCCACCGGGTTGTGCTTCACTTTTTCGATCAGTTCGGCGGCTTCGCTGATGGCTTCCTTGAAGCGCTTCAGGCGCAGACGGCATTCGATGGTGGTGTCGGCGCTGGCCCCGGCGTCGTCCAGGGGGATGGCGGCGATGCTGTCCATGACCGCTTCCATGGCGCCGATGCGCTTGTCGATATGGCCGATGAGCTGGGTGGTCAGGTCCTGGAACTGGAGGGAAGTGACCGCGGTGTTGACGTTGTGCTCCACCTGGGTGGAGATGCCGGTCAGTTCGTTGACGGCGTCGGTCATTTCCGTGTTGATGACCTGGATGCTGTCCATCATCTCCTGCACCCGGGTCTTGTTGCGCAGGGCGAAGTTCATGTCCTTGGAGGCCAGGGCGTTGATCGCCTGCTCCGCCCGCCACACCGAGCCGTGCACGCTGTCCATCTGGCTGCGGATCTGGTCGCTGAAGTGATTGGAGCGGTCGGACAGGCTGCGCACCTCGTCCGCCACCACCGCGAAGCCTCGCCCCGCCTCGCCCGCGCGGGCCGCTTCGATGGCCGCGTTGAGGGCCAGCAGATTGGTCTGCTTGGAGATGGCTTCGATCTCCCCCAGGACGCTGAGGATGTTGTCCACCGAAGCGGACATTTCGTCCATCATTTCCACCAGGCTCATGGCGGTCTTGCTGGTTTCGATGGTGGATTCCACGAACAGGGTCAGGGTGTCGGAGGTTTCCTTGACGAAGCCTTCGAAGCTGACGAAGCCGTTTTCCTCGCTCTGCGCTTCCTGGTCATGATTGGTGTGGCGCGAGGTCATCTGCAGGGCGATTTCCTGCTGACGGCGGCTTTCCTCGTTGAGGCTGGTGAAGCTGACAATCAGCTTGTCGATGGCGTCGGTAAGGATGGTGCGCACCTGGGCCAACTCTTCCTGCATGGTCCGGTACTGGCTGTTGAATTCGCCGGACAGCTCGGCGAACAGGGCGTGGGTTTCCTTGGTGATGGCGTCGATTTCCTGGTCCATCTCCTGCCAGTCTTTTTCCTCCCGGCGCTGCACCTGGGCCACGGTGCGGTAGAAGATGACCGACCAGCCGAAGTACACCACGCCGAACACCAGCAGGCTGCCGGGGGAGAACAGGGAGGCAAGAAGCTGATAATTCCCGGTCTGCCAGATGCCCGCTACGCCGACGAGGAACAGGGCGATGCCGACGGCCATGGCCTTGCTGAAAGGGACGAAGGTTTTTGATCGGAACACGTGACCCCGCGATTATTCTGGTTTCGGCGCAACACGCGCCAACCCGCGCCGCCAGTACATTATGGCCAAGCCGGCGGGCAATTACAAGATGCTGATTTCCCGGAAAATTGTCGGAGAATTTCCGACGCTGGAATCAGGCCTCGTCCGGGTTGCCCAGGGCGGTGATGTTGAAGCCGCCGTCCACGTAGGTGATCTCCCCGGTCATGCCGGAAGCCAGGTCGCTGCACAGGAAGGCGGCCACGTTGCCCACTTCCTCGATGGTCACGTTGCGGCGCAGGGGGGCGTTGCGCTCGTTGTAGCCCAGCAGCTTGTTGAAGTCGCCGATGCCGGCGGCGGCCAGGGTCTTGATCGGGCCGGCGGACAGGCCGTTGACGCGGATGTTCTTGGGGCCCAGGCTGGCGGCCATGTAGCGCACGTTGGCCTCCAGGCTGGCTTTGGCCAGGCCCATCACGTTGTAGTGGGGCACGTAGCGCTCGGCGCCCAGATAGGATAGGGTCAGCAGGGCGGCGTTGCGGCCCAGCATCATGGGCAGGCCGGCCTTGGCCAGGGCGGCGAAGCTGTAGGAGCTGATGTCGTGGGCGATGCGGAAGCCTTCCCGGGTCACGCTGTCCAGGTAGTCGTTGTCCAGCTCGCCCTTGGGGGCGTAGGCGATGGAGTGGACGATGCCGTCCAGGCCGTCCCACTGCTTGGCCAGGTCGGCGAACAGCTGGCTGATTTCCTCGTCGCTGGCCACGTCGCAGGGGTAGACCGCGGAACCGGCGAAGTCCTTGCCCACGATGTCTTCCACCCGCCCCTTGATCTTCTCGTTCTGGTAGGTGAAGGCCAGTTCGGCGCCTTCCCGGTGCATGGCCTTGGCGATGCCGAAGGCAATGGAACGGTTGCTGATGAGGCCGGTGATTAGGATGCGTTTGTCAGCCAGGAATCCCATACGTCTCCCTCTTGATCTGTTATGGCAGGAATAGATAGGTTGGAGTGATTTTTTATGTTGGGCGGATTATAACCCAGTTTGCCGGCCCGCCGGGCAACTGGCTACGGAGGCCGATTTACCGTATATTCCAGAGGGTCCACGAGTCAACGCGAACCCCCTGTGAACCTACGCCGCCTCCTGCCGGGATTGCTGCTCCTTTTCCTCGCCGCCTGCGACGGCACGGCGTGGAACAGCCCCTATCCCGCCGCGGACCAGGGCAAGAATATCCTCTACACCGCCTTCACCGGCCGCCCCAAGCACCTGGACCCGGCCCAGTCCTACACCGAGGACGAAGCGGCCTTCACCGCCCAGGTCTACCAGCCGCCCCTGCAATACCATTATCTCAAGCGGCCCTATACCCTGATCCCCTTTGCCGCCACGGAAGTGCCCAAGGCGCGCCATTTCGACGCTTCCGGCCGGCCCCTGCCCCAGGACGCCGACCCGGCGGCGGTGGCTTACAGCGTTTACGATATTCATATCCGGCCGGGCATCCGCTTCCAACCCCATCCCGCCTTCGCCGCCGATGCTTCCGGCAAGCCCCACTACGTCGAGCTTTCGCCGGCGGAGTTGAAGCAAATCGACACCCTGGGAGACTTCGGCGAACGCGGCAGCCGGGAGCTGACCGCGGCAGACTACGTCTACCAGATCAAGCGTCTGGCCCACCCCCACCTGCATTCGCCGATCTTCGGCCTGATGAGCCAGTACATCGTCGGCCTCAAGAACTACGCCGCTGCCCTGGAGAGGGCCGACAAGGCCAAGACCGGCTCCTGGCTGGACCTCCGGGCCTACCCCCTGGAAGGGGCCCAGGCGGTGGACCGCTACACCTACCGGGTGAAGGTGAAGGGCAAGTATCCCCAGTTCCAGTACTGGCTGGCGATGCCTTTCTTTTCCCCTATCCCCTGGGAGGCGGACCGGTTCTACTCCCAGCCCGGCCTGGCGGAAAAGAACATTTCCCTGGACTGGTATCCGGTGGGCACCGGCCCCTACATGCTGACCGAGAACGACCCCAACCGGCGCATGGTGCTGGAGCGCAACCCCAACTTCGGCGGCGAGACCTATCCCACGGAGGGCGAGCCGGGGGATAAGGCGGCGGGCCTCCTGGCCGATGCCGGCAAGCCCTTGCCCTTCATCGACCGCGTGGTGTTCACCCTGGAGAAGGAAACCATCCCCTACTGGAACAAGTTCCTCCAGGGTTACTACGACGCTTCCGGCATCAGCTCCGACAACTTCGATCAGGCGGTGCAGATTTCCGGCGGCGAGGCCCGCCTCACCGAGGACATGGAGCAGCAGGGCATTCAGCTGCGCACCTCGGTGGCCACCAGCGACATGTACATGGGTTTCAACCTGCTCGACCCCACCGTGGGCGGCTACACGGACAAGGCCCGCAAGCTGCGCCAGGCGATTTCCATCGCCGTGGACTTCGAGGAATTCGTCTCCATTTTCGCCAACGGCCGCGGCATCGCCGCCCAGGGGCCGATCCCGCCGGGCATCTTCGGCTACCGGGAGGGGCGGGAAGGGGTCAACCCCTTCGTTTACGACTGGGTGGACGGCAAGCCGCGGCGCAAGCCCATCGACGCCGCCAAGAAGCTCCTGGCCGAAGCGGGCTACCCGGACGGGCGCGACGCCGCCACCGGCAAGCCGCTATTGGTCTATCTCGACACCACCTCCACCGGCCTGGGCAGCAAGTCCCGGGTGGACTGGCTGCAAAAGCAGTTCCAGAAGATCGACGTCCAGCTGGTGGTGCGGGCCACCGACTGGAACCGCTTCCAGGATAAGATCCGCAAGGGCAACGCCCAGCTGTTCTTCTTCGGCTGGAACGCCGACTACCCGGACCCGGAGAACTTCCTGTTCCTGCTCTACGGCCCCCAGAGCCGCGCCAAGGGGGGCGGCGAGAATTCCGCCAACTACGACAACCCGGAATTCAACCGCCTGTTCGAGCGCATGAAGAACATGGACAACGGCCCCGAGCGCCAGGCCCTGATCGACCAGATGGTGGGCACCCTGCGCCAGGATGCGCCGTGGATTTTCGGCTACCATCCCAAGGACTTCGTTCTCGCCCACGCCTGGACTTACAACCGCAAGCCCAACCAGATGGCCAACAACGCCCTCAAATACCAGCGCCTGGACCCTGCGTTGCGGGAGAAGATGCGCGCCCGCTGGAACCCTCCGGTGGTCTGGCCCCTGCTGCTGACCGTTTTGTTGCTGGGACTGGCGGTGGTGCCGGCCTGGCAGGGCTACAAGCGCCACGAGAAGGCCACCGCCAAATGACCGCCTACCTCCTGCGCCGCATCCTCTATGCCTTTCCCATTCTGCTGGGGGTGAACGTCATCACCTTCGTGCTGTTCTTCATGGTCAACACCCCGGACGACATGGCGCGCATGAACCTGGGGGTGAAGCACATCACCCAGGCCGCCATCGACAAGTGGAAGGCGGAGCGGGGCTACGACAAGCCCCTGCTGTACAACGCTTCGGTCTCTGGTGCGAAGGTGCTCACCGACACCGTGTTTTTCGAGAAATCCGTGAGCATGTTCGCCTTCGATTTCGGCCATTCCGACGACGGCCGCGACATTGCCCGGGAGATCCGCCACCGCATGGGGCCCAGCCTGGCCATCGCCCTGCCGGTGTTCGCCGTGGGGCTGGCGGTGAACATCACCTTCGCCCTGATGATGGTGTTTTTCCGCGCCAGCTACCTGGATTTCGCCGGGGTGGTGCTGTGCGTGGCGATGATGTCCATTTCCGGCCTGTTCTACATCATCGCCGGCCAATACCTGGTGAGCAAGGTGTGGCACCTGGTGCCCATTTCCGGCTTCGCCGGGGGCTTGGACGCCTTCAAGTTCCTGGCGCTGCCGGTGGCCATCGGCGTGGTGTCGGGCATCGGCGCCGGCGCCCGCTGGTACCGCACCCTGTTCCTGGAGGAAATGGGCAAGGACTACGTGCGCACCGCCCGGGCCAAAGGCCTGGCGGAAAACGCGGTGCTGTTCCGCCACGTGCTGAAGAACGCCCTGATCCCCATCCTCACCGGCGCGGTGGTGGTGATACCCCTGCTGTTCATGGGCAGCCTGATCACCGAGTCCTTCTTCGGCATCCCCGGCCTCGGCAGCTACACCATCGACGCCATCAACGCCCAGGACTTCGCCGTGGTGCGGGCCATGGTGTTCCTGGGCTCCCTGCTGTACATCGTCGGCTTGGTGCTGACCGACATTTCCTACACCCTGGTTGATCCGCGGATACGCCTCGAATGATCCAGCCCGTCATCCTGTGGACCGATGCCCTGATCTTCCTGCTGCTGGCGGCGGTGACGGCGTTCTTCGTCTATGCCCGGCGTCAGCCCCATTTGCGCGACCCCCTGCGCCGGGTGGCCCAGAGCCGGGTGGGAATGGTGTCCATGGTGGTGCTGGCGGCTTACGTGGCGATCGGCCTGCTGGATTCGTTGCACTACCGTCCCGCCCTGCCGTCCAAGGCCGGGGCCGGGGTGCAGTACGCGGTGGAAACCCTGAGCGTTTTGGACCGCCTCGCCACACCCCTGCGGGAGCGCAATGAAAAGACCTATTCCGCCCCCTTCGCCGCCCACGCCTACGCCAAGGAGGTGGTGGAACTGCCCGATGGCCGGGAGGTGCGGGACTTTCCCCGCCTCAAGTACGGCGGCGCCCATTTGAATGACCCGGAAGCGTGGCTGTCCGACGTGCTGGTTCGCACCCTGAAAGCGGAAACACTGGCCTTGGCAACTTGGCTTCTGGCGGCCTTGGCGTTATGCGCCGGGCTCGCCCATCGAAACGCGGGGAGCCTTTCGACGACCTGGCGGGCAGTGTGGCGGGGCGAGACGCCGGTTCCCTGGCGGGCGGGGCTGCTTACCCTGGGCCTCCTGTTCCTGCTGGTCTTTCCCGCTATCCTGCTGTCCACCCCCTACCACATCCTGGGCACCGACAAGGTGGGCCAGGACGTGTTTTTCCAGACCCTGAAAAGCGTGCGCACCGGCCTGGTGATCGGCACCCTCACCACCCTGGTGATGCTGCCCTTCGCCGTGCTGCTGGGCATCATGGCGGGCTACTTCCGGGGCTGGATCGACGACCTGATCCAGTATCTCTACACCACCCTCAACTCCATTCCCGGTGTGCTCTTGATCGCCGCGGCGGTGCTGATGATGCAGGTGTGGATGGAGAGCAACCCGGACCTGTTCGACACCGTGGCGGCCCGGGCCGACGCCCGGCTGTTCTTCCTCTGCGCCATCCTCGGCGTCACCAGCTGGACCGGCCTGTGCCGCCTGCTGCGGGGGGAGGCGCTGAAGCTGCGGGAGATGGAGTACATCCAGGCCGCCCACGCCTTCGGCGTTTCCCACTGGCGCATCATCGGCCGCCACCTCCTGCCCAACGTGATGCACATCGTCCTGATCACCGTGGTGATGGACTTTTCCGGCCTGGTGCTGGCCGAGGCGGTGCTGTCCTATGTGGGGGTGGGGGTGGATCCCACCATGCAGAGTTGGGGCAACATGATCAACAGCGCCCGCCTGGAAATGGCCCGGGACCCCATGGTGTGGTGGACCCTGGCGGCGGCCTTCCTGTTCATGTTCGCCCTGGTGCTGTTCGCCAACCTGTTCGCCGACACCGTGCGGGACGCTTTCGACCCGAGGACGCGGCGGTGATGGAAAAATTCTTTACCGCAAAGGACGCGAAGGATCGCAAAGGAAATCTTTATGCATTCCTTCGCGTACCTTTGCGTCCTTTGCGGTGAGAAGGGTTTAAAAAAATGGAATCACCTCTGCTCAAAGTCGAAAATCTCCATACCCATCTCTGGGCCGAGGCCGGCCCGGTGCGCGCCGTGGACGGCATTTCCTTCCAGGTGCGGCGGGGGGAGACCTTCGCCCTGGTGGGGGAGTCCGGCTGCGGCAAGTCCATTACCGCCCTCTCCATCATGCGCCTGTTGCCCGAGGCCGGGCGGGTGGTGGAGGGTAGTGTCCTTCTGGGAGACACCGACCTCCTGGCGCTCCCTGAAGCCGCCATGCGCGACGTGCGCGGCCGGCGCATCGCCATGATCTTCCAGGAGCCCCAGACCTCCCTCAACCCGGTGATGACCGTGGGGCAGCAGATCGGCGAGGTGCTGGCGCGGCACAAGAACCAGACCGGTGACGGGGCGCGGCGGCGAACCGTCGAACTGCTGGAGGCGGTGGGCATCCCCGACCCGGCCCGGCGGGTGGACGACTACCCGTTCCGGCTCTCCGGCGGCATGAAGCAGCGGGTGATGATCGCCATGGCCCTGGCCGGCGAGCCCGACCTGCTGATCGCCGACGAACCCACCACCGCCCTGGACGTGACCATCCAGGCCCAGGTGCTGGAACTGATGCGGGACATCCAGCGCCGCACCGGCATGGCCATCCTGCTCATCACCCACGACCTGGGCGTGGTGGCGGAAAACGCCCACCGGGTGGCGGTGATGTACGGCGGGCAGATACTCGAAGCCGGCGACGCGGCGGATTTCTTCGCTTCGCCGCAGCATTCCTATTCCCGTCAGCTGTTCGACGCCCTGCCCAGCGCGGCCAAGCGGGGGCAGCGGCTGGGAGCCAAGGATGAAGGCGGAAGGATGAAGGATGAAGGAAAACCCGTCGCAGGCGACCGACCTTCATCCTTGCTGGAGGTTGACCACCTCCAAGTCTGGTTCCCCATCCGCAAAGGGCTGTTGAAGCGCACTGTCGGCCACGTCAAGGCGGTGGACGGCGTGTCCCTGTCCCTCAAGCCCGGACGCACCCTGGCCCTGGTGGGGGAGTCCGGCTGCGGCAAGACCACCGCCGGCAAGGCCATCCTGCGGTTGATCGAACCCACGGGAGGCCGAGTGGCCTTCGACGGCGCCGATCTGGCGGTCCTCGGGAGGGAGGAACTGCGGCGCAAGCGGGTCGAGATGCAGATCGTGTTCCAGGACCCCTACGCCTCCCTCAACCCCCGCATGCGGGTGGGGGACATCGTGGAGGAGGGGATGGCGGCTCTGCTGCCGGACCTGCCCGCCTTGCAGCGTCGGGAGCGGGCGGCGAGTCTGCTGGAGCAGGTGGGCCTGGGGGCGGACGCGGGCCTGCGCTACCCCCACGAATTTTCCGGCGGCCAGCGCCAGCGTATCGCCGTCGCCCGGGCCCTGGCGGTGAATCCGCGCCTGATCGTGTGCGACGAGCCCACCAGCGCCCTGGACGTGTCGGTGCAGGCGCAGATCCTCAACCTGTTGAAAGGCTTACAGGACGAACTGGGGCTGGCCTACCTGTTCATCACCCACAACCTGTCGGTGGTGGAGTACCTGGCCCACGACGTGGCGGTGATGTACCTGGGGCGGATCGTGGAGCGGGGGCCGGTGGAAGCGGTGCTCGCCAATCCCAGGCATCCCTACACCCAGGCGCTGCTGTCGGCGGTGCCCACCCTGGACCCGGCCAAGCGGCGCGAGGTGCTGCGCCTCCCCGGCGATCCGCCGTCCCCGGTCAACCCGCCCGCCGGTTGCCACTTCCACCCCCGCTGCCCCCGTGCCCTGCCGGAATGCCGGGAGCGCTACCCCGACCCTCGCGTGGCGGAAAACGGCCACGTCGTGAACTGTCACCTGTACCCATAACGGCCATGAAAAAAGCCGCCCGGAGGCGGCTTTCGACGGGGACAACAACCCTTAGTACATCGTCACCGTGGTGCCCGGCATCAGACGCTTGGCGGAAAGGTTGTTCCAGCGCTGGATGTCGTTGACCGCGACGTTGAACTTGCGGGCGATGCCGACCAGGGTATCGCCCTTGCGGATGACGTAGCGGGTGCTTTTGGCCGCCTTGGCCGGCTTGCCGGCTTTGGCGGGCGAGGCGGACTTGGCGGCAAGCACGGTCCTCACCCGCTTGCCGTCGCTCTTGGCCGCCACGACGGTTTCGGTCTGGAGAACGAGCTTCTGCTTGAGGGCCAGTTTCTCGCCCTTGAGACTGTTCCAGCGCTTGATCTCCGCCACGCTCACGTCGAACTGGCGGGCGATGCTGGCCAGAGTGTCGCCCCTCTTCACCGTGTAGGCCTGCTTGCGGGTCGCGGTGCGGCTGGCGGCCGCCTCCGCCGCCTTTTCCTGCTGGATGGCCACGGCGGCCAGCTGGACGTCGCGGCCGCCCTGGGCGGGCACCAGCAGGGTCTGGCCGCTGGACTTCTGGCTGCGGCGGCCCAGGTCGTTCACTTGCTTCAGGTGGGCCAGGGAGATGCCGAAACGGCTGGCGATCGCGTCGAAGCGCTCGCCCTTCTTCGCGGCGTAGGTTTGCCAGGACACCAGGGGCTGGTTGTAGTCGTCCAGGTTGGCGGCGAATTCCTCCGCCTTGTCCACCGGCAGCAGCAGTTTTTTGCCGTCCTTGGCCTGAATCACCGGCCGGTTGTGGGCCGGGTTGAGGGACTCGAACTCGTCCAGGGGGATGCCCGCCAGCTTGGCGGCCACCTTCATGTCCATGTTCTGGGGGGCGGCGACGGCGGTGAAGTAGGGCCGGTTGGGGACCGCGGCCAGGGGCGCATTGAAGGCGGCCGGGTCCGCGACGAGGTGCTTCACCGCCAGCAGGCGGGGCACGTAGTTGCGGGTTTCGGCCGGCATGTTGAGGCTGAGGTAGTCGGTGGGCAGGCCGGCGCGCTGGTTCTTGGCGATGGCGCGGGACACCGAGCCCTCCCCCCAGTTGTAGGCCGCCAGGGCCAGATGCCAGTCGCCGAACATGCCGTAGAGCTTCTCCAGGTAGTCCAGGGCGGCGGTGGTGGCGGCGGCAATGTCCCGCCGGCCGTCGTACCAGAAGTCCTGCCGGAGGCCGAAATTCTTGCCGGTGGAGGGGATGAACTGCCAGATGCCCGAGGCCCGGGCACGGGAGTAGGCCTTGGGATTGAAGGCGCTCTCGATCATCGGCAGCAGGGCGATTTCGGTGGGGATGCCGCGGCGCTCCACCTCGTCCACGATGTGGTAGAGGTAGCGGCGGCTGCGCTCGGTCATGCGGCGCACGTACTCGGGGCGGTTGGCGTACCACTCCTCGCCGTCCTGTACCAGGGGGGTGTCCAGTTCTTCCAGGGCGAAGCCGTTGCGGATGCGCACCCAGAGGTCGTCGGACCGGGCGGCAGCAGTCTGGTCCATGCCGTCGTCGACCGCCGGTGCGGCGTAGGCGCCTCCGGCCTGGATCCGCGGAGAAGGTGCTGCGGGGAAATCGTATCCCGGCAAGGACGTAGCCCAAGCATCGTCTGCTCCGGCGTGGCCGCACAGCAACATGGCGAGCGCGGCCGACAGTCCGGCCGAAAAATGGCGGAGTTTCATTCCCTGAGCGCTTTATATGGTTATGTGAAACTTAAAATTGGCGCGATGGTACCCCCTCGGAAAGGCAGCGTCAAGGTATTGCCAAGAAAGGAAAAAAGGCTTAGGAAAGTCTATTTTTCGTCCCGCCAGACCCGCAGCACGGCGAACACCTCCACCGGCCCGGACAGGGGGTGGCCGGCGTGATCGGAGGCGGATCGGATCACGTTCGGGACGTCGAAACGCAGGAAAGGATTGGTGGCTTTTTCCTGGGCCAGGGTCGATGGGAGGGTGGGGAGTCCTTTCGCCCGCAGGGCGGCGGCTTCCTCGCCCCGGTGTTCCAGGGCGGCGTTGCCGGGATCGGCTTTCTTGGCGAAGGGAAGGTTTTCCAGGGTGTATTCGTGGGCACAGCAGATCAGGGTGCCGTCGGGCAGGGCGCGGATTTTGTTCATGGAGCCCACTGCCTGTTCTGGCGTGCCTTCGAACAATCGTCCGCAGCCGAGACTGAACAGGGTATCGCCGCAGAACAGCGCTCCCGCCACGACATAGCCCACATGGTCCCGGGTATGGCCGGGAAAATCCAGTACGGCGAATTCGGTGCCCAGTTCGGGAACGGCGATCGTCTCGCCTTCGCGGGCCGGTCGGGATGCTGCCGCCAGGGGGCCCCGTGCCGGTCCGTAGACCGGGACTTGCCGGGCCTGCAACAGCTCGGCGATGCCGTCGGTGTGGTCCCAGTGGTGGTGGGTGACCAGGATGGCAGCCAGCTCCAGCCCTTCCTTCTCCAGGTATTCCTGCACCGGTGCCGCTTCCCCCGGGTCCACGGCGACGGCAAAGCGGCCGTGGCGGATCAGCCAGATGTAATTGTCTTCGAGAGTGGGAAGGGGCAGGAGGGTGGGCATGTCTGAAACCTACTGAAATAGGCGCTAAAGTCATTTAAACTACCGGCCATGTCAATAGCCGGCTTCGACGACTGGATCGCCTCCCCCCTCGGATGCTACCTGCTGGAACGGGAGCAGCAGCGTTTCGACCGGATGGTGGCCGACGTTTTCGGCTTCAACGCCGTGCAGCTGGGGTTCGAGGGCTTCGATCTGTTGCGGGTGAACCGCATTCCCTTCCGTTTCGTCGCCGGCCGGGACTCGGGGGCCGGTCTGATCACCGATTTCGAGCACCTGCCCCTGGCGGGCCACAGCATGGACCTGGTGCTGATGCCCCACGTGCTGGAATTCAGCGCCAATCCCCATCAGGTGTTGCGCGAAGCGGAGCGGGTGCTGATTCCCGAGGGGCAGGTGATCGTCAGCGGTTTCAATCCCTGGAGCCTGTGGGGACTCGGCCGCTACCTGCCCCACCGCCGCGACGGCTATCCCTGGGAAGGTCGCTTCATTTCCCTGCCCCGGCTGAAGGACTGGTTTGCCCTGCTGGGCTTCGAAATCGTCGCCGGCTCCTTCTGCTGCTATGCCCCCCCGGTGGACAAGGACCGCTGGCTGGAGCGCTCCGGCTTCCTGGAAAAAGCCGGCGACCGCTGGTGGCCGGTGGCGGGCGGGGTGTACATCATCCAGGCGAAGAAGCGGGTTCACGGCATGCGGCTTATCACCCCTGCCTGGGGGGAGGTCGTTCCCCCGCGCAAGGCTTTGGCGCCGGCGGCGCAGAAAATCAAGGTATAGGGAAGAGGCATGGCAGATGAAGGGAAGGTGGTGGATATCTACACCGACGGCGCCTGCAAGGGCAATCCCGGCCCCGGTGGCTGGGGGGCGTTGCTGGTGTACGACGGGCGGGAGAAGGAGTTGTTCGGCGGCGAGCGGGAAACCACCAACAACCGCATGGAATTGACGGCGGTGATCCGTGCCCTGGAAACCCTGACCCGGCCTTGCCGGGTACGGCTGCACACCGATTCGAAATATGTGCAGCAGGGCATCAGCGAATGGATCCACGGCTGGAAACGCAACGGCTGGCGCACTTCCAACAAGCAGCCGGTGAAGAACGCCGACCTGTGGCGGCAGCTGGACGAGCAGGCGACCAAGCACGCGGTCGAGTGGCTGTGGGTCAAGGGCCACGCCGGCCACCCGGAGAACGAGCGGGCGGATGCCCTGGCCAACCGGGGCGTGGCGGCGGCGGGATAGAAAAGCGTTAAACCCAGAATGCCCATTAGGCGGCTCTTCGAGCCTACGCGGGTCCTGGCCCGGCTTGCGGTCATCTCGCGTCCTAATGGACATTCTGGGTTGAACCGAGAGGCGCATAGGCGCAGAGGAAACCCGGGGGAGCCGAGTTTCTTTGCGCCTCTGCGCCTTTGCGGTTCATGGGATTTGGCATGGACCATGTGGTTATTACGTATTTTGCCTGGGGAGGCGTTAGGGAATAATGAGACAGATCGTACTGGATACCGAAACCACCGGCCTGGAATGGAAGGCCGGCCATCGCGTGATTGAGATCGCGGGGGTGGAAATGGTCGACCGCCGGTTAACCGGCAACCATTTCCACCATTACCTCAACCCCGACCGGGAAATCGACGCCGGCGCCCAGGAAGTGCACGGCATCAGCCTGGAGTTTCTGCAGGACAAACCCCGCTTCGCCGATATCGCGGATGAATTTCTCGACTATGTCAGCGGGGCCGAGCTGGTGATTCACAACGCGCCCTTCGACGTGGGTTTTCTCAATTATGAGCTGGGCCTGCTGGGGCGGGAGCCGATCGAAAAGACCTGCTCCGGGGTGGTCGACACCCTGAAGCAGGCCAAGGAGCTGCACCCGGGCAAGCGCAACAGCCTGGACGTCCTGTGCGAGCGCTACGCCGTGGACAACTCCGGGCGCACCCTGCACGGCGCCCTGTTGGACTCGGAGCTGTTGGCGGAAGTCTACCTGGCCATGACCCGGGGCCAGGAAAGCCTGGCCATCGACATGGGCCACGAGGCCGCCGCAGCCCTGGCGTTCGAAAGCGGGGAGAGGCCGAAACTGAAGGTGGTGGCCGCCACGAAAGACGAATTGGCGGAGCATCAGAAACAATTAGAAGAAATCGACAAAGCAAGCCAGGGAGAGTGTCTGTGGAAAAAGCTGACCGTTACCGCAGCGGCAGCGTCCTAGCTCTCCTGCTGGCGGGCTTGGGCGCTGGCCCGGCCCAGGGGGGGGATGAGATGTTGTCCGAGAACGCTTACTTGGGGGAGATGCCCGTCGTGCTGACGGTGTCCCGCCTTGCCCAGCGCTTGGACGAGGCCCCGGCGGCGGTGACGGTGATCGACCGTCAGATGATCCGGGATTCCGGCGCCTGGGACTTGGCGGAGGTGTTCCGCCTGGTGCCGGGGATGGTGGTGGCCTACCATTCCACCCGGGCCTACACCATGGACAGCACCGTGAGCTATCACGGCTTGTCCGATCCCTACGCCCGCTACATGCAGGTGCTGGTGGACGGCCGGTCCGTCTATTCGCCCCTCTACGGCGGGGTGCTGTGGAGCGACATTCCGCTGGCCCTGGAGGATATCGAGCGCATCGAAGTGACCCGCGGCCCGAATGCGGCGAGCTATGGCGCCAACTCCTTCATGGGGGTGATCAACATCATCACCCGCCCTGCGGCCGACAGCCAGGGCACCATGGTTTCCCTGTCCACCGGACGCCATCGGGAGGAAGCGGTGGTCCGTTACGGCGGGCGCAGCGGCGACCTGAACTATCGAATGACCGCCGGTTTCCGCAACGACCAGGGCGAAGACCAGATCATGCGGCAGCCCTTGTCCACGGCTGATCGCTGGAACTGGAACAAGTTCGATGACCGCAAGGTCCGCCTCTTCACCCTGCGCGCCGACTACCAGGTGAATGCCGCCAACGAATTGGGGTTCCAGTTCGGCTACAACGGCGGCAGCCGCCAGGAAGGGGATGCGGGGGAGGCCTACCCGTTCTGGCGGACCACCGACAACCATTTCGCCCAGCTCAACTGGCGGCGCTCCCTGGACGACGGGGGCGAGTTGTCGGTCCAGTATTACCACGGCTACGAGAGCAGCTACGGCACCTATACGGACAACACCGGCAGCACCAATATGGACGTGATCGCCCAGCGCCACGACCTGGAGGTCCAGCATACCTTCTCCCCCACGGACAGCACCCGTCTGGTGTGGGGGGGCAGCGTGCGCTACGACAAGGTGTATGCGCCGGGTTTTCATTACCCGGACTTCCCCCAGAGCGTCCAGTTCGATAAGCTCAAGACCCAGACGTTCCACCTGAGCCGCCTGTTCGGCAACCTGGAGTGGCGTGCCCGGCCCAGCCTGATTTTCAACCTTGGGGCGATGGTGGAGGACAACAGCTATACCGGCACCGACGTCACCCCCCGGGTGGCGGCCAACTGGCATTTTCTGCCCGGCCACACCCTGCGCGTGAGCCGGTCGGAGGCCACGCGTACGCCCAGCAATTTCGAAAAGGTGCGGGCGGAACCCTTCATCGAACTGGGCTGGGTCACGCAACGGCTCAAACCCGAGCGGCTGCGTTCCACCGATGTGGGGTATCTGGGCAAGTTCTCCACCCTGGAGGTGGATTTCCGCCTATTCCGGGATGAGTTCACCGACCTGATCGTGGAAAACGGCGCATCCCTGGGGAACGGCTACTTCAACCCGGGACGTGCCACCGTCAAGGGCTTCGAGACCCAGCTGAAGTGGGATATCGGGCCCCGCACCCGGCTGATCTACGCCCTGTCCCACGGCAAGGTATCCAGCCTGGACCAGGACGATCAGACCTACACCAATTCCATGCCCACCAACAACCAGAGCCTGATGCTCACCCATCGCTTCGACGGCGGATGGAGCGCCAGCCTGATGGGGTATCAGATGGGGGAGGCCCACTTCCCCGAAACGGACAGCGGCCCCAACGAAAATCCGCGCTATTGGGTCGACACCTACCGCCGCTGGGACGGCCGGGTGGCCTATCGTTTCCAGGCGGGGCAGGGCACCGGCGAACTGGCGCTGACGGTGCAGAATCTGGCGGATGACCAGTACTTCGAGTTTCGCCACGACAACGAGCCCCCCGGCCGCAGCGCCTGGGTCAACCTGAAGCTGGAGTACTGAGCCGCCGTGGTGCAATGGCCCTGGAACAAAATCCGGTCGAAGCTTCTCGCTACAGGGCGTAACCGCCTCTGGGCGGCGTTGCTTTGCGCCGGATTCGTCCTGCCGGTTCAGGCCATCGATGGCGTCACCCTGGTCCTGAGCGAGGAAGGCCGGGCTTATGCCGATCTGGCGGAAAAGGTGCGCCAGGCGGTGGCCCAGCGCCCCGGCAGCCGGCTTCAGGTGTCCACCCTCAGCCTGGCGGCGTTTCGGGAACGGGAGGGGGAGATTTCCCGCTCGGGCGCCCTGGTGGTGGCGGTGGGCCTGTCCGCCACCCAGGCGGCGGCCTCCCTCGATTCCCGGGTGCCGGTGCTGTCGGTGCTGGTGCCGCGAAGCGCCTTCGAGCGCGTAGCCCGGGAGCGGGGCCGCCAGGCCGATTCCCGCAGCTTCTCCGCCGTCTACCTGGACCAGCCCTTTTCCCGCCAGCTCAGCCTGGTGCGCCATGCCCTGCCGGAACGCACCCGCCTCGGCCTCCTGGCGGGCCCGGTGGCCGCCGAGCAGCTGCCCCTGCTCCAGGCGGCCGCCCGGGGCACCCGCTTCAAGCTCGGGGTGGAGAAGGTGGCCCGGGAAGACGAGATCATCCCCGCCCTCAACCGCCTGCTGCGTGACAGCGAAGCCCTGCTGTTCATCGTTCCCGATCCCCTGGTGTACAACCGCAGCACCATCCAGAGCATTCTGCTCACCACCTACCGCTACCAGGTGCCGGTGGTGGGTTTCTCCCAGGCCTATGTCCGGGCGGGCGCCCTGACGGCGGTGTACAGCGCCCCGGTTCAGATCGGGCAGCAGGTGGCGGAAATCGCCCTCGCCCTGGAGGGGGACAAGGGCCGCAGCCTGCCGCCGCCCCAGTATCCGAAATACTTTTCCGTCGCCGTCAACCACCAGGTGGCGCGCTCCATGGGAATCGAGATCGACAACGAGGCCGTCCTCTACGACAAAGTCCGGCGCAGCGGGGAGCTGGAGCCATGAGGCGCTGGGGCATCAAGCGGCGGGTGATGTTCCTGGCCATCGTGCCGGCGGCCATGATCGCCGCGCTGCTGGCCATGAGCTTCATCACCGACGGCATCCAGGGGCTGGACACCGCCCTGCGGGAGCGGGGCATGGCCATCGCGCGCCAGCTGGCCCCGGCCAGCGAATACGGGGTGTTCTCCGGCAACCGGGAGATTCTCCAGGCCCTGGCCCAGTCCACCATGCGGGAAAGCGACGTGAAATCGGTGGTGGTCACCGACAGCCGGGGCAAGGTGCTGGCGGTGAGCGGCCGTCCCGGCATGCCGGTGGCGGTGATGGCGCCCACGGGAGAGCAGGCGCGGGTGATCGACGGTTCGGCGGGGTCCCTGGTGTTCACCGTGCCGATCTACCAGAGCGAAGTGGAAATCGACGATTTCGAGTTGGCGGCCTTCGGCGAATCCGGCGACGGGGGGGGGCGCAAGACCCTGGGGCGGGTGAGCGTGGAACTGTCCACCGCCGACACCGCCACGCGCCAGAAGCGGCTGGTGGCGGGCAGCCTGGTGATCACCTTGCTCGGCCTCACGCTGAGCGCCCTCCTCGCCCTGCGCCTGAGCCGCGGCGTGACCCGTCCCATCCTGCGCCTGGCGGAGGCGGTGCGCCACTTGGCGGAAGGCCGGCTGGACACCCGGGTGGCGGCGGATTCTCCGGGGGAGATCGGCGAATTGGAAGAGGGGGTCAACATCATGGCCGCCAACCTGAAGGCGGCCCACGAGAACCTCCAGGAGCGGATCGACGAGGCCACCGCGTTGCTCTCTCATCAGGCGAGCCACGACGCCCTCACCGGCCTGGTCAACCGCCGGGAATTCGAACAGCGCCTGGAGCGGGCCCTGCACCACGTCCGGGAACTGGGGCACCAGCACGTCATGTGCTACCTGGACCTGGACCAGTTCAAGATCGTCAACGACACGTGTGGCCACGTGGCGGGGGACGAACTGCTGCGCCAGCTCACCTTCCTGCTGCGCAAGCGCCTGCGGGAGCGGGACACCCTGGCCCGCCTGGGGGGCGACGAGTTCGGCCTGCTGCTGGAAAACTGCCCTTTGGAAGACGCCCTGCGGGTGGCGGACGACATCCGCCAGATGGTGGGGGATTTCCGCTTCGCCTGGCAGGACAAGGCCTTCAACGTCGGCGTCAGCATCGGCTTGGTGGCCATCAACGGCCACAGCGAGTCCATCGCCGGCATCCTTTCCGCCGCCGATGCGGCCTGCTACGCGGCCAAGGACAAGGGGCGCAACCGCCTTCACGTCTACCAGGAGTCGGACGCCGATCTGATGCAGCGCCAGGGGGAGATGCAATGGGTATCCCGCATCACCCGGGCCCTGGAGGAAAAGCGCTTCCTGCTTTACCGTCAGCCCATCGTTTCCCTGGATGGGTCGGGGGGGCGGCGGTACGAGGTGCTGGTGCGCATGAGGAGCGAAACCGGCGAGATCGTGCCACCCATGGCCTTCATCCCCGCCGCCGAGCGCTACAACCTGATGCCCGCCATCGACCGCTGGGTGATCGATGCGGCCCTGGCCGCCTGTAGCCGCTGGGAGCGTGACGGGGTGGATTCCTGCGCCATCAACCTGTCCGGCGCCTCCCTGGGGGATCCGGAACTGGTGGACTTCATCCGGGAACGCTTCCGCGTCCACGGCGTCGCTCCCCAGCGCGTCTGCTTCGAAATCACCGAAACCGCCGCCATCGCCAACCTGGTGGATTCCCTGCCCTTGCTGAACGAGCTGAAGAAAATGGGCTGCCGCCTGTCCCTGGACGATTTCGGCAGCGGCATGTCGTCCTTCGCTTACCTCAAGGGCCTGCCGGTGGATTACCTGAAGATCGACGGCTCGTTCGTCAAGGACCTGGTTTCCGACCCCCTGGACTTCATCATGGTGCAGTCGATCCACAACATCGCCACCGCCATGGGCATCCACACGGTGGCCGAGTTCGTGGAAAGCGAGGAAATCTTCCTCAAGCTGCGGGAGATCGGCGTCCATTACGCCCAGGGCTACTGGCTCGGCATGCCGGCCCCCCTTGAAGAAAACCCATGAATGAAGTCCTGAACGGCGGGCAGGAACAGCCCCTGATTTACCTGCTCACCGCGGCGGACGAGGGGTGGGGGGACGTGGTGCGGCAGTTGGCGGAAGCGGGGTTCACGGTGCGTTGCCTCGCCCGCTGCGACGAATTCCTCGCCGCCTGGGCGGAAACGGCGCCGGAGGCGGTGATCCTGGATTGGGACGTCCCCCCCGAAGGGGCCACCGAGCAGGGGGCTTTCGTCGCCCCCCAGCAGGGGCGGGTGCAGGCGGTGCCGGTGATCGCGGTGTCCGGCCGGGACGACTTGGCGGCCCGGCTGGGGGCGGTGCGGGCGGGGGGCACCCATTTTCTCCCGCGTCCGGTGGAGGCCGGCCGGTTGGCCGAGCTGCTGCGGGTCGCGGGGAACGGCGTCGAACCCCAGCCCTACCGCGTCCTGGTGGTGGACGACGACCCCATGGAAGCGGCGGCCATGGCCGAAATCCTGTTCCAGGCCGGCATGGAGACGGAGCGGGTGGCGGAGCCGGAAGCCCTGCCCGACGCCTTCGCCCGCTTCCGTCCGGAACTGGTGCTGATGGACGAGGAGCTGCCGGGGGCCAACGGCTTCGAACTCGCCACCCTGATCCGCCAGATGGAGGGGGGGCACGACATCCCCATTATCGCCCTGCTGGACGGCGTGGAGCACGGGGTGTCCACCGAGGCGGGGGGGGAGAACTTCCTCATCAAGCCGGTGGAGCCGCGGCGCCTGACGGCGGCGGCCATGGCCCGCATCAGCCGCTACCGCAAGATGAAGGAGGCGACGGCCGGGCTGCAAGGGGCGCTGGAGAGGAACAGCCTGCTGGCCGCCGCCTTCGGCAGCGTGGAAAGCGGGTTGATGGTCACCGACGTGACCCGTTCCCACCAGCCCATCGTCATGGTCAACCCCGGCTTCACCCGCCTCACCGGATACGGAGCGGAGGAGGTGATCGGGCGCACCCCGGGCTTCCTGTTCGGGCCGGACACCGAGGCGGACGCGGTGGCCAAGACCCGGGCGGTGATCGATGCCGGCATTCCTTTCACCTTCGAGATGCTGAGCTACCGCAAGACCGGTGAGGAGTTCTGGGTCGAGATGAGCCTGTCGCCGGTGCGGGATACCCGGGGCCGCTTTGTCCACTACGTGTGGATCCTGTCCGACATCACCGACCGCAAACAGGCCGAACTCAAGCTGTGGGAGAGCGAGCAGCGCTACCGCTCCCTGTTCGAGAATTCCTTCGACGGCGTGTTTTCCTTCGACCGCCAGGGCCGTTTCCTGTCCATGAACCCCATGGGGGAGCGCATCATCGGCTATCCCGAGGCGGAGCTGCTGGGGCAGCCTTTCCTGCGGCTGGTGGCGGATTACGACCAGGACCGGGTGTGGAAGCTGTTCCGCCGGGTGCTGGAGGGGGAACCCCTCACCAGCGAACTGGACAGCGTCACCGGCGAGGGCAAGACCACCCGTATCGAATTCCAGGCCCAGCCCATCTGGGACAAGGATGGGGTGGCCGGGACCTTCGTCATCGCCCGGGACATCACCGAGCGCCGGCTGTACGAGAAGGTGCTGGAGGAGAACAACGAAAACCTGCTGCGGGCGTCCATCGAGCTGGAACGGCAGAAATTCACCCTGGACCAGCACGCCATCGTCAGCGCCGCCGACCCGGCGGGGAACATCGTCTACGTCAACGACAAGTTCTGCGAAATCAGCCAGTATTCCCGGGAAGAGCTGCTGGGGCGGAACCACCGCATCCTCAATTCCGGCTACCACTCGGCCAAGTTCTTCCGCAAGATGTGGGAGACCATTTCCCGCGGCGAGGTGTGGCACGGCGTCCTGCGCAACAAGAAGAAGGACGGCGGCTTCTACTGGGTGGAATCCACCATCGTTCCCTTCCTCGACGAGAAGGGGCGCCCCTACCGCTACCTCTCCGCCCGCACCGACATCACCGAGCGCATCGAGGCCGAGGCCAAGCTGCGCATCGGCCGGGAAACCGAAGAGGCCCTGCGCAAGATCCTCGCCCTGGCCATCACCCCCAGCCCCATCGAAGATATCCTGGACCGCGCCCTGGACGTTATCCTGGAGGTGTCCTGGCTCAGCATCCGGCCCCGGGCCGCCCTGTTCCTGCTGGACCAGGAGGCAGGGGAGCTGCGCATGGTTACCCAGCGCAACCTGTCACTGGGGGCCGCCCGGCAGTGTGAGCGGGTGCCCCTGGGGTGCTGCCTGTGCGGCCGCGCGGCCGTGGAAAAGCTGACGGTCTACGCCCACTGCCTGGACGAGCGCCACGAGATGCGTTATCCGGGCATCGAGGAGCACGGCCATTACAGCGTGCCGATCATTTCCGACGGCAAGGTGCTGGGGGTGCTGGTCACCTACCTGGAGCACGGTCACGCCCACAACCTGGACGAAGTGAGCTTCCTGGAGGCGGTGGCCCATACCCTGGCCAACGTGATCAAGCGCAAGGGCACCGAGGATGAACTGCTGCGGGCCATGGAACTGGCGGAACGGGCCAACCGCGCCAAGTCCGATTTCCTCTCCCGCATGAGCCACGAACTTCGCACCCCCATGAACGCCATCCTGGGGTTTGCCCAGCTGCTGGAGTCCGACCCCCTGGAGCCCCTGAGTTCCGGGCAGCGGGAGAACGTGGAGCAGATTCTCCTGGCCGGCTGGCACCTGCTGGAACTCATCAACGAGGTGCTGGACCTGTCCCGCATCGAGGCCGGCAAGCTGCAACTGGTGCTGGAAAGCGTGGACATCGCCGAACTGACCATGGAATGCCGCGGCCTCATCGCCCCCATGGCGGCCCAGCGGGGCATCACCGTCCTCGACCAGAGCTTCGAGCTGGAGCTGCCCCGGGTCTACGCCGACCGCACCCGTCTCAAACAAGTGCTGCTCAACCTGCTGTCCAATGCGGTCAAATACAACCGGGAAAACGGCACCATCACCCTCACCTACCGGGAAATGCCCGACAACCGCCTGCGGGTGGCGGTGAGCGACACCGGCGAAGGCATCCCGGAGCAGCAGCTGTCCGCCCTGTTCGAGTCCTTCAACCGCCTCGGCGCCGAGGATACCGGGGTGGAGGGGACGGGCATCGGCCTGGTCATCACCAAGCGCCTGGTGGAACTGATGGGGGGCGCCATCGGCGTGGAAAGCCGGCCCGGGGAGGGGAGTACCTTCTGGATCGAACTCGTTGCCAATCCGGTGGGGGTCTACGTCTCCGGCAAGGCGGAAGCGGTCCGGCCGCCGACTCCCGGCAGAGAAGCCGCTGCTCCCCTGCTCCACACGCTGCTTTACGTGGAAGACAATCCCGCCAACATCCGCCTGGTGGATCAACTGATCAGCCAGATTGGCGGCATTCGGCTGTTGACCGCCCCCGATGCCCCCACCGGGCTGGAAATCGCCCTCCATCGCAAGCCGGATCTGATCCTGGCGGACATCAACCTCCCGGGTATCGATGGCTACGAATTGCTGGCGCGCCTGCGGGAGCAGGAAGAAACCCGTGCCACCCCGGTGCTGGCCCTGTCCGCCAATGCCATGCCGGAAGACGTGGAGCGCGGGCTTTCCGCCGGCTTCCGTCACTACCTCACCAAGCCGGTGGACGTGCGGCGTTTCCGGGAGGCGGTGGAAGAGGTGCTGGCGGAGATCGAGGCGGGGAAGGCTTAACCGCCAAGAAAGGGTTTTAGAACGGAATTTCCACCACTCCGCCGCTGCGGGCGATGCCCTTCACCACTTGGCCGGAAGGGGTGCGGACCTGTACCGGCTGGCCGTCGGCGGCGTTGCCCATGGCTTTCCCTTCCGAGGTGACGGTGAATCCTGGCCCCTTGGCGGTGAGCCGGACGTTTTGTCCCTGGAATATCGCCATGGGCGCCTTCAGCATGTCCACCCGCAAGGGATAGCCCGCCGGCAGGGGGCTGACGAGGGTCTTGCCCACGGCCTCGGCAGGATCGGTCAGCGTGCCGGGGGGGAGTTGGGTCAGGTCCTGGCTGCGCAGGGTCATGTCGGCGGCGGAGAGTACCTGCCCCTGGCTCAGGGGGCGGACGCTGACCACGGTCCCCGCCATCACCTTCACCGTCACCGGGACGTAAATGCTCCAGGCGGCCGGTGCGTCGCAACGCACCCCTACCGTGGTGTTGCCCCACAGCTTCGAGCCCGCCGGGACGAAAGCCTGTGCCTTGGCGCAGCGGGGCAGGCGCAGACGGGGGTCTATGCCGCCGAGGGCGAAGTCGGCCCCGGGCTGCCCGGCCAACTGGGTGGAAAGAAAGCTTTCCACAGTCTTTTTCAGGGAGGCCGGAGTTTCCAGGGACGCGTCGCTACGGGCGGAGAAAGGCAGCAGGAGCAGGGCGAGGAGCAGCAGAAGATATCGGGGCATGGTCTGGGGGGCGGGAGGCGTTCGGTCCATTCTAAGGCGATTGTCTGCCCGGTACAATGTTGGAACCCGGCTTCGGATTTCCCGCAGCCGGTTCTTAGAACCTGTCTCAGAAAATCCTGAGCCCGCGCCGGCGGCTCTCGGGCCTCAGGGCGCGACGCGGGACGCGCGGTTTGGTTATTCCAAATAAGCGGCCCGCAACAAAGCCATGAGGCCCGAGAGCCACCGGCCCAGAGGGTTGAGGCCATAATGGCGCGACGGCGGTGTTGTGGCTCGCTTGTTTGGAATAACCAAACGGCGCTCGCCACGCCTAGCCCTCGCGCCATTCTGGCCTCAACGCGGGCTCAGGATTTTCTGAGACAGGTTCTTAGGGGTTGCCCGAATTGACGGCGGTGGGTCGGGGCCTTGATAATCCGTGGCAATTCCAACCATTCCATTGCCATGGTCTCTACCGCCACCCCCATCGACATCGCCCGGGAAACCATCAAGGCCCTGGCGGTTCGCCGCCTGCCGCCGACGCCGGACAATTATCGCGCCCTCTATGAAGAGATCGCCGGGGAGCCTTCCGCTCCCGCCGCCGACGGGGCGCATCTGCTGAGCCAGGTGCTGCACCTCCTGGGAGAAGGGGGGTATGCCAAGCCGGCGGACCTGAAGCAAGCGGAGAAGTCCCTCTCCGCCCGGGATTGGCCGGCCCTGGAGACGGAGCTGGCGGCCATGATTGCCGCCGAGGCGCCACCGGCCTGGGCGGAACTGGTGGGGGAGCTCATCAAGCAGTGGGAGCGCAAGCAGAGCGGCCTCAATATGCCCAAGAAGCACGCCGCCCTGGAGCGGGTGCTGATCAATTTCGGGTCCGACCCCCGGGCGCTCTACAGCAAGCTCCAGGCCCTGGTTCAGGCCTGGGCGGCGAACCGTGCCGCGCCGATGGGGGTGGAGGCGGCAGGGGTGCCCGAATCCGCTGCGGCGGAACCCCCCGCCGCCGAGCCTGCGGAAACCGCCCCCGCCTCCGCCCCCGGGGCACCCAGCGCCGAGTCGCTGGAGCAGTTGCGGGAGATCGTGTCCCAGAGCCTCCTGATGGGGGTGGTGCCGCGCATCAGCCGGTTCCGCGACCTGGCCGAGGAGGCGACGGGGCTGGCCGAGTCGGCCCGGGGGGCGAAGGACGAACTGGCCCTCCGGGCCCTGTCCAAGAACCTCAAGCAGTTCTGGGTCAAGCTCGCCCTGCGCAACGAAACCGATGCCGAGGTGCTGGAGGGCCTGTTGCGGCTCCTGCGCCTGCTGGTGGAAAACATCGGCGAGCTGATGGCGGACGATCAGTGGCTCCACGGCCAGGTGGAGGTGGTGCGGGACATCATTTCCCAGCCCCTCAACCTGCGGGTGATCTACGACGCCGAGCAAAGCTTCAAGGAGGTGCTGTACAAGCAGGGGGTGTTGCGGCAGGGGCTCCATGATGCCAAGGAAACCCTCAAGACCATGGTGGCCAGTTTCATCGACCGCCTGGGGGAAATGACCGCCACCACCGACGTCTACCACCAGAAGATCGAGCGCTACGCCACGGAAATCGGCCAGACCAACGACATCTCCCAGCTCAATCGCCTGCTCGGCAACCTGATGGCGGACACCAAGGGTATCCAGCTCGACATCCAGCGCTCCCGGGACGAACTGGAGGAATCACGCCGCCGGGTGGTGGAGGCCGAGGACAAGGTGCGCCACCTGGAAGCGGAACTGGACGAGGTGAGCGCCATCGTCAAGCAGGACCACCTCACCGGGGCACTGAACCGCCGCGGCATGAGCGACGCCTTCGAGCAGGAAATGGCCCGGGCCGATCGCACCGACGCGCCCTTGAGCGTGGCGATCATGGACGTGGACCACTTCAAGCGTCTCAACGACACCTACGGCCACGACGCCGGCGACAACGCCCTGATCCATCTGGTGAACGTGGTCAAGGACGTGATCCGGCCCACCGACCTACTCGCCCGCTTCGGCGGCGAGGAGTTCGTTCTGCTGCTGCCGGCGACGGAGGTGGAGGAGGGCGTCCACGCCATGGTCCGGGTGCAGCGGGAGCTCACCAAGCGTTTCTTTCTCCACGACAACCAGAAGGTGCTCATCACCTTCAGTTGCGGCGTCGCCCGCTGGCACCCGGGGGAAACCTCCGACCAGGTCATCGCCCGGGCCGACCAGGCCCTGTATCGGGCCAAGGAAGCCGGGCGCAACCGGGTGCTGTCGGCGGAGCAGTGATGCGGTAGGTTGGGCATATATGCCCAACTCCCGCGGCTGAATGTCGGGCACGTGTGCCCGTCTACCCCCCCTTGCCGCCCCCGGCAAATCTTGCCGCTTCCCCCTCTTTCGGCCTTCTCCGCCGACGTCTGTATCCCCCCTAACGCACCGTGCCGACAGGGTTTTTCTTTCGTTCATGCCATTGGCACGCTTCCTGCTTTTTATCCGGCAAGCACAACGGAGGACGCCATGCCCGCCAGCATCGACAAGGAATTCGGATTTCTGCACCAGGCCCTGGGGCTGCGTTCCCATCGCCAGCAGATGCTGGCATCCAACATCGCCAATGCCGATACCCCCAACTACAAGGCCCGGGATGTCGATTTCGCGGCGGAGTTGAGCCGGGTCCAGGGGGGCAAGGGCGGCCAGGTGGGGCTGGCGGTGACCGATTTCCGCCATTTGCGTCCGGCGGCCTCCTCCCTGGCGGAGGTGAAGGAGCTGTACCGCACCGACGTGCAGGCCAGCATCGACGGCAACACGGTGAATATGGACATGGAACGGGCGCAGTTCACGGATAACGCGCTGCACTACCAGTTCCTGGTGGATCGTATCAGCGGCAAGGTGCGTGACCTGCTGCTGGCGGCAAGAGGGCAATAATCATGTCTTTGTCTAACGTTTTCAATATCGCCGGCAGCGGCATGATGGCGCAGTCCATGCGCCTCAACGTGGTGGCCAGCAACCTGGCCAACGCCGACAGCGTCACCAGCGCCAACGGCCAGCCCTACCGGGCGCGGCAGGTGGTGTTTTCCGCCAAGCCGGTGGAAGGCGCCGCCGCGGTGGGGGTGAAGGTGGAAGGGGTGGTGGAGGATCCGTCCCCCTTGAAGATGATTTTCGACCCGAAGAATCCGGCCGCCGACGCCAAGGGCTTCGTTGCCATGCCCAACGTGAACGTGGTGGAGGAGATGGTGAACATGATTTCCGCGTCCCGCGCCTACCAGAACAACGTGGATGTGATGAATACGGCCAAGTCGCTGATGATGAAGACCCTCACCATCGGCCAGGCCGGCTGACAAGGAGCTGAATCATGACCGTGAGCGCAACCAATTCCATCGTCGCGGACGCCACCAATACCAAGAGCGCGCCCACGGCCACGGATACCATGAACGAGGCCCAGGACCGCTTTCTCAAGCTGCTGGTGGCCCAGATGCAGAACCAGGACCCGATGAATCCCCTGGACAACGCCCAGGTGACTACCCAGATGGCCCAGATCAGCACCGTCACCGGCATCGAGAAGCTGAACCAGACGCTGGCGTCCCTGAGTACCGCCTACGCGGCCTCCCAGACCATGCAGTCGGCATCCATGATCGGCCACAGCGTGCTGGCCGAAGGCGACACGATGCAGCTCTCCGGCGGCAAAGCCATTGCCGGGGTGGAGTTGGCTGAGGCCGCCGACAGGGTGGAGATCAGCGTCTACGATTCCGGCGGCACGCTGGTCAGCACCAACAAGCTCGGCGGCCGCGATGCCGGCAATTTCGCCTTCCAGTGGGACGGCAAGAAGGATGACGGCACCACGGCGAAAGACGGCCTGTATTACTTCGCCGTCACCGCCACCCAGGGTGGCGAGAAGGTGGACTCCACCAGTCTGGCGGTGGGCAAGGTGGACAGCGTGACCCTGACCGGAACCGGTGCCCTGTTGAACGTGGATGGCCTTGGGGCGGTAGATATGTCCAAGGTCCGGCAGATTCTGTAATAGGAGGCGATCATGTCTTTCCAGCAAGGTTTGAGCGGTCTTAATACGGCGTCCAAGAACCTGGACGTCATCGGCAACAACGTTGCCAACTCCCAGACGGTGGGCTTCAAGGGCTCCCAGGCCCAGTTCTCCGACGTCTACGCCGCCTCCCTGACCGGGGCCACCGGCACCCAGATCGGTCTCGGCGCCAAGCTGGCGACGGTGGCCCAGTATTTCACCCAGGGCAACATCTCGGTGTCCAACAACCCCCTGGACATGGCCATCAACGGCCGGGGTTTCTTCCGCATGAGCGAGGGCGGCGCCATCAGCTACACCCGCAACGGCCAGTTCCAGCTCGACAAGCAGGGCTACATCGTTGACAGCGGCGCCCGGCGCCTCACCGGTTATAACGTCACCACCATTCCGGACCCCAACGACACCACTGCCACCATCGACGTGCCGGACACCGGCTCCCCCGTCGACCTGCGCATCGACCCCAACGCCCAGAGCGCGCCCAGGGAGACCTCCGCCAGCGCCCTGACCTTCAACCTGGATTCGCGCCTGTCGTCTCCGACCCTGGGATTCGTCCCTACCACGGCGTCCCCCGATCCCCAGACCTATAACAGCGCCACCTCCATCCAGGTGTACGATTCCCTGGGCAACGCCCACAGCCTGACCTCCTATTTCGTCAAGCTGGACCAAATCGGCGGCGCGGCCACCCCCAACGCCTGGGCGGTGTTCATGTCCCTGGACGGGGCGCCGATCAACGACGGCGTCAACAACACGGTGGACATCGGCGACGGTGCGGGGGGCAACCTGGGGCAGCCGGTGGTGATGCAGTTCAACACCGACGGCACCCTGGCCAGCTACCGGGTCGGCGGCACCTACACCGGGGCCACCCAGGACGTCACCGGCGGCGCGGTGATCGCCACCAACCCGCCCCCCACCGTGCGGCTCTACCTGGACCGGGTGGCTACCGCCCTGGGCAATGTCAACGGTGCCACCACGCCGGTGGACATCGCCACCGACATGAAGAATTCCACCCAGTTCGGCGCCGACTTCGCGGTGAGCGTGGCGACCCAGAACGGTTTCACCTCCGGCCGGCTGTCCGGCTTCAGCATCTCTCCCGACGGCGGCGTGCTGGCCCGCTACACCAACGGCCAGACCACCACCCTGGGCTACGTGCGCCTGACCAACTTCCCCAATCCCCAGGGATTGCTGCCCACGGGCAACAACCAGTGGATCGAATCCTCCGCGTCCGGCCAGCCGGTGGAGGGCACTCCGGGAGTGGGCGCCTTCGGGGTGACCCAGTCCGGCGCGGTGGAGGATTCCAACGTGGACCTTACCAAGGAACTGGTGGATATGATCACCGCCCAGCGGGTCTACCAGGCCAACGCCCAGACCATCAAAACCCAGGACCAGGTGCTGAACACCCTGGTGAACCTGAGGTAAGGCGGGCTAGGGGCGGGGAGCCGGGATGGATAAACTGATCTACATCGCCATGAGCGGTGCCAAGCATGCCCTGAATCAGCAGGCGGCGACGGCCCACAACCTGGCGAACGTTTCCACCACCGGCTTCCGGGCGGAACTCAACGCCTTCCGCGCCCTGCCGGTGCAAGGGGCGGGTTTGCCCACCCGGGTGTTCGTCACCGACTCCACCGTGGGGGCCGATTTCACCCCCGGGGTGTTGCAGGAGACCGGCCGCGATCTGGACGTGGCGGTGGAAGGCAAGGGCTGGATTGCCGTGCAGATGCCGGACGGCACCGAAGCCTATACCCGCAACGGCAGCCTGCAAATGAACGCCAACGGCCAGCTCCAGACCCGCAACGGCCTCAACGTGATGGGCGATGCCGGCCCCCTCGCCATTCCGCCGGACGTGATCGTCACTATCGGCCGGGACGGCACGCTCTCCACCGTGCCGACGGGCCAGATTCCCAATACGGTGGCGGTGGTGGGGCGCGTCAAGCTGGTCAACCCGCCGGAAGCCGACCTGGTGAAAAGCGGCGACGGCCTGTTCCGCCTCAAGGACGGCAACTCGGCGCCGGCCGACGCCAACGTCAAGCTGGCCTCCGGCTTCCTCGAAGGCAGCAACGTCAACGTGGTGGAAGCCCTGGTGGGCATGATCGACCAGGCCCGGGCCTTTGAAATGAACATGCGCCTGCTGCGCACCGCCGACACCGACGCCCAGCAGGCCAGCCGCATCATGAACCTCAACGCCTGATAGGCTAAGGAAACCCTATGATTCGCTCCCTGTGGATTGCCAAGACCGGCCTGGACGCCCAGCAAACCAACATCGACGTCATTTCCAACAACCTGGCCAACGTCAGCACCAGCGGGTTCAAGCGCACCCGGGCGGTATTCGAGGACCTGCTGTACCAGACCATCCGCCAGCCCGGCGCCCAGTCCTCCCAGCAGACCCAGCTGCCCTCCGGCTTCCAGCTCGGCACCGGCGTGAAGCCGGTGGCGGCGGAGCGCATCCATACCCAGGGCAACCTCCAGCGCACCGACAACCCCCTGGACCTGGCCGTCAACGGCAAGGGTTTCTTCCAGATCCTGCTGCCGGACGGCTCCACCGCCTACACCCGGGACGGCTCGTTCCAGCTGGACAACCAGGGCCAGGTGGTGAACTCCAGCGGCTACCAGGTGCAGCCCGCCCTCACCGTCCCCGCCGACGCCCTGTCGGTCACCGTGGCCCGGGACGGGACGGTATCGGTGCTGCAGCCGGGCAACCCGCCCACCACCAACCAGATCGGCAACATCCAGCTGGTGAACTTCATCAACCCCGCCGGCCTGCAGAGCGTGGGGGAAAACCTCTACCTGGAAACCGCCTCCTCCGGCGCCCCCCAGCCCAACACCCCGGGCACCAACGGCCTCGGCGTGCTCAACCAGGGCTACGTGGAAACCTCCAACGTCAACGTGGCGGAGGAACTGGTGAACATGATCCAGGCCCAGCGGGCCTTCGAACTCAACTCCAAGGCCATCACCGTCTCCGACCAGATGCTCCAGCGCCTGACGCAGATTTAAGGTAAGGCCTTTCACCGCGAAGGACGCGAAGGTACGCAAAGGAAAGCAAACAAGAGATTTCCTTGGCGTACCTTCGCGTCCTTTGCGGTTCATGCTTTTTCGACGGCGGCAATTTTCGCCGCCCTCCCGGCAGCGATTTCCCCTGTTCTTTCTGTTCATCCCATGAAACGCCGCCCCTGGCGGGGGCCGCAGGCGTGGCACGGGATTTGCTCCTTGCTGGGCAATGCAAGCCAAGGAGATTCTGCGATGTTGCGCAAAGCCATAGGATTCGGAATGCTGGCCCTGGCGGCCGGCTGTGCCACCCCCCCCGCCACCAACGTTCATCAGCCCATGTCGGCCCGCCCGACCCCGGTGCCCCAAGCGCAAAACAACAGCGGCGCCATTTACCAGGCCAGCACCAGCCGCATGAACCTGTTCGAGGACCGCCGCGCCCGCTACGTGGGGGATACGATCACGGTGCTGATCAACGAGAAGAACGCCGCCAGCTCCAAGACCAACAAGACCGACAGCCACAGCGGCAGCAATACCATCAAGCTCGATCCCCGCATCTTTGGCGGCGGCACGAGCAGCACCACCGGCGGCACGGCCACCACCAGCACCACTTTGCTCGACGCTTCCTCGGCCAACAAGGCGGAGGACAAGAATCAGAACGACAATACCGGCACCTTCACCGGCACGATTACGCTGACCGTGGTCGAAGTGCTGCCTAACGGCAACCTGGTGGTAAGCGGCGAGAAGCAGGTGGCGGTGGATCACAAGACCGAGTATTTGCGGGTGTCCGGGGTGGTCAACCCGGCGTACATCACCGGCGCCAACACCGTTTCCTCGACCCAGATTGCCGACGCCCGCGTCGAATACAAGGGGGAGGAAAGCATAGACAAGTCCCAGTTGATGACCATGATGGCCCGCTTTTTCCTGTCGGTGCTAGCGTTCTAGGCGGGGAGGGTATGTTGAAAAAAATTGCTGCCATACTGCTGACCGGCCTGCTGCTGGCGGGCCCGGTTCGCGCCGAGCGGATCAAGGATCTGGCCTCGGTGCAGGGCGTGCGGGCCAACCAGCTGGTGGGCTACGGCCTGGTGGTGGGCCTGGACGGCACCGGCGACCAGACCACCCAGACTCCGTTCACGGTGCAGAGCATCATCAGCATGATGAACCAGTTGGGAGTGGTGATCCCGCCGGCCACCAACCTCCAGTTGAAGAACGTGGCGGCGGTGATGATTACCGCCACCCTGCCGGCCTATGCCCGCCCCGGGCAGACCATCGACGTGACGGTATCCTCCATGGGCAACGCCAAATCCCTGCGGGGCGGCACCCTGCTGATGACGCCTTTGAAGGGCGCCGACAACCAAGTCTACGCCATCGCCCAGGGCAACGTGGTGATCGGCGGCGCCGGCGCTGCGGCAGGTGGCGCCAGCACCCAGGTCAACCAGCTGTCCGCCGGCCGCATCGCCGGCGGGGCCACGGTGGAGCGAGGGGTGAACACGCCCCTGGGACAGGGGGAATTCGTCAATCTGGAGTTGCGGGACACCGACTTTACCACTGCCAACCGCGTCGCCCAGGCCATCAACCTGGCCTACGGCGGCCATACCGCCCGGGCCCTGGATGGACGGCTGATCCAGGTGGCGGCGCCGGGGGAGAACAACCAGCGGGTGGCTTTCCTGTCCCGCATCGAGAACCTGCACGTGGAGCCGGGAGAGACAGCGGCCAAGGTGATCCTCAACGCCCGTACCGGATCCATCGTCATGAACCAGACGGTGACCGTGGACCCCTGCGCCGTGGCCCACGGCAACCTGTCGGTGACCATCAGCGAAGAGCCGGTGGTAAGCCAGCCCGGCGCCCTCTCCGCCGGCCGCACCGTGGCCCTGCAGCGTTCCCAGATCGAGATCAAGGCCGATAAGGGCCAGCTGGTGGCGGTGCCCCAAAGCGTCGCCCTGAGCGACGTGGTCAAGGCGCTCAACTCCGTCGGCGCCACCGCCCAGGATCTGCTGTCCATCCTCCAGGCGATGAAGGCCGCGGGGGCGCTGCGGGCGGAGTTGGAAGTGATATGATGAGTGGCTGTTAACGCCTCTCCCCTTACGCCTTCTGCCTAACGAAACATGGCCTCCAACCTCGACCTCAACGCCAAGCTGGCCCTGGACGTCCAGAGCGTGGACAACCTGCGCCTTCAGGCCAAGCGCGACCCCAAGGAGGCGGTGAAGTCCGCCGCCAAGCAGTTCGAGGCCCTGTTCCTGAATATCCTGTTCAAGAGCATGCGCGAGGCCACGCCCGACGATTCGGTGTTCGATAACGACCAGAGCCGGATGTTCACCCAGATGCTGGACCAGCAAATGGCGCAGAAGATCGCCAATACCGGCAAGGGCATGGGGCTGGCGGAATCCCTCACCCAGCAACTGATGCGGGCCTACGACAAGTCCGCGGTCCCGGCTGCGGAGGAGGGCGGGGAGCAGAAAGGGATCGCCCTGAAGAAAGCGGGCGTTTTCCTGCCGCTGCCCGGGTCCAGGTTCATCCCCCTGCCCAAGGGCAGCGAGGCGGCGCCGGTTCCCCTCGATCGCGCCCCCCCGTCGTCGGCGCCTCCCGTGCAGTCATTCGCAACCTCCTCCGCCGGAGATGCCCGGCGGGAGTTCGTCGACCGCATGTGGCCTCACGCCGTGGAGGCGGGGCAGGCCCTCGGCGTGCCGCCCCACTTCCTCATCGCCCAGGCGGCGTTGGAAAGCGGCTGGGGCAAGGCTGAGATTCGCGGCGGGGACGGCAAATCCAGCTTCAACCTGTTCGGCATCAAGGCCGGCAGCAGCTGGAAGGGGGAGGTGGTCCAGGCCGCCACCACCGAGTACGTCAACGGCCAAGCCCAGGCACGCACCGAGCCGTTCCGGGCCTACGCTTCCTACAGCGAGGCGTTCCGGGACTACGCCGGCCTCATCGCCGGGAATCCCCGCTACGCGGCGGTATTGGAAAACGCCAGCGACCCGGCGGCCTTCGCCCGGGAACTGCAAAAGGCCGGTTACGCCACCGATCCCATGTACGCCGCCAAGCTGTCCCGCATCATGGCCAGCAACGCCTTTCGCGACGCCCTCGCGGGCTAAGTTTTCTCTTGCCGCGGGCGGCAAATATTGCCGCTCGCGCTCCCTCGAAACGCCCGTAACGCCTTGAGAACGCCGTTTTCGGCCTTGGTACGCTTTGTGCTAAATCCCAGGTAAGGATTCATTTATTCGGCTCAAGGTTTGCGAGAATCTGCCGAAAAAACTTAAGTGGCCCGGCGCGGTCGAATGCGTTGGAGGCAGGAGAACAGAGATCATGGCAAGCATCTACGGAATCGGCATCAGCGCACTGGGCGCGGCTCAGGCGGGCGTCCTCACCGCTGAGCACAATATCGCCAACGTCAACACCGAAGGCTATCGCCGTCAGCAGACCGTCCAGGCCACCAATACTCCCCAGTTCACCGGCGCCGGCTTTATCGGCAACGGCGTGAACGTGAGCGACGTGCGGCGCATCTTCAGCCAGTTCCTGGACAACCAAGTGCTCCAGGCGGAAACCCAGCAGAACCAGCTCCAGGCCTATTTCGACCAGATCAGCCAGATCGACAACATGCTGGCGGACCAGGCTTCCGGTCTTTCCCCCGCCCTGGCTACGTTCTTCCAAGGGGTGAGCGAGGTGGCGGCCAACCCCGGTTCCGTTCCCGCCCGCCAGTCCATGATCGGCACCGCCCAGGCCCTGGTGTCCCGGGTGCACGCCCTGGACGGCCGCTTCCGCGACCTGCGCAGCGGCATCAATACCCAGCTCACCGGCATGGTCCAGGAGATCAACTCCTTCGCCACGGAAATCGCCGCTATGAACAAGCAGATTTCCGTCGCCGAAAGTTCCGCCTACAACCACCAGGCCAACGACCTGCGGGACCAGCGGGACACGCTGGTGTCCGAACTGAACAAGCTGGTCAAGACCAGTGTGGTGACCCAGAGCGACGGCAGCTACAACGTCTTCATCGGCAACGGCCAGGCCCTGGTGGTGGGGCAGAACACCTACCAGCTGGCGGCCCGCCAGTCCCTGGAGGACCAGGAGCAGCTCGACCTGTTCTACCAGACCAGCCCGGGCAGCTCCAACTACGTGGCGATCAAGTCCACCCTGCTCACCGGCGGCGAGCTGGGCGGCCTGCTGGCCTTCCGCTCCGAGTCCCTGGACGCCGCTCAGAACGCCCTCGGCCGCATTTCCATGGCCATCGGCCAGACCTTCAACGACCAGCACCGCCTGGGGATAGACCTCAACGGCCTGGCGGGAGGGGATTTCTTCACCATCGGCCAGCCCTCGGTGCTGCCCAATACCCAGAACACCGGCGCCGGCGCGGTGTCGGTCAGCATCGCCGACGTGGGCGCCCTGTCCACCAGCGACTACAACCTGACCTATAACGGCGCCAACAATTACAGCCTGGTGCGGCTGTCCGACAACACCACCACCAGCTTCACCAGCGCCGTGCCCGTCACCACTACGGTGGACGGCATGACCATCAACATCACCGCGGCGCCGGCGCTCAACGACCGCTTCCTGATCCGCCCCACCCGCAACGGCGGGCGGGACATGGCGGTGTCCCTCACCGACACCAGCCGCATCGCCGCCGCGGCGCCCATGCGCACCGAGGCGGCATCCGCCAACACCGGCAGCGGCGTGATTTCCCTCGGTTCCGTCGTGGCGCCCACGGGCAACGTCACCCTCACCTTCAACGGCGCCGGCAACGCCTTTGACGTGGTGGACAACACCACCGGCACCACCATTGCGGCGGCGGTGCCCTACACCGGCACTTCCCAGGTGATTCGCTATCCCGCCGGCACCGGCTGGCCGATCAACGTCACCGCTCCCGCCGGCGGCACCGTGATCACCGTCAACAAGACCGTGACCAACGTGACGGCGGGCAGCGCCACCATCAGCCCGACGGTGGACAACAACGTCACCGTCAGCTTCACCAGCGCCACCACTTTCGACGTGCTGGACGCCACCACCGGCGCCACCCTGGCGGCGGCCGTGGCCTACAACCCCAGCACCGGGGCGACTCTGAACTACAACGGCTGGACCGCCCAACTCACCGGTGCCCCCGCCACCGGCGACACCTTCACCGTGGCGCCCAACACCAACGGCACCGTGGACAACCGCAACGCCCTGGAACTGGCCGGGCTGCAAACCAAGAACACCATGGTGAACAATGCCAGCGGCGCGCCCACCACCACTTACCTGGGCGCCTACAGCCAGCTGGTGAGCAGCGTGGGCAACAAGACGCGGGAAATCCAGGTCACCAACACCGCCCAGCAGGCGCTGGTGGACCAAGTGCGCCAGTCCCAGCAGTCCCTGTCCGGGGTCAATCTGGACGAGGAGGCGGCCAATCTGATCCGCTACCAGCAGGCCTACCAGGCCGCGGGCAAGATGATCCAGGTGGCCACCACCCTGTTCGATACGCTGCTCACCCTGGGTAACGGTTAAGGAGGTAGCAGATCATGCGCATATCCACTCCCACCCTGTATGAAAGAGGCATCGCCTCGATCCAGGACCAGACCGGCAAGCTGCTCAAGCTCAACGAGCAGATCGCCGCCATGCGCCGCGTCCTCACCCCCGCCGACGATCCGGTGGCGGCGGCCCGAGCCATGGAAGTGTCCCAGTCTATCTCCACCAACGAGCAATACCGGGCCAACCAGAAGTCGGCGGAAAGCAGCCTGGCCCTGGAGGAAAGCACCCTCGGGCAGGTGGAGAACCTGCTGCAACGGGCGCGGGTACTGGCGGTGGACGCCGGCAACGGCGCTTATGACAACACCAACCGGGGCTACATCGCCAAGGAGTTGCGCAGTTTGCTGCAGGACCTGGTGTCCCAGAGCAATGCCACCGACGGCAACGGCAGCTACCTGTTTTCCGGCTACCAGGGCGGGACCACGCCCTTCTCGGTGTCTTCCGCCACGCCACCGGTGGCCTACAATGGCGACCAGGGACAGCGTCAATTGCAGATCGACGCTTCCCGGCGCGTCGCCACCAGCGATTCCGGGGCCGAAATCTTCATGAACGTGAAGAGCGGCAACGGCGTGTTCACCACTTCCGCTCCCCTGGTCAATGCCAGCGGCCAGGTGACCAGCACCAACCTCGGCACCGGGGTGATCACCAAGGGCGTCGCCCTCGACCCCACCAAGTGGAATGTGGCCGGCAACACCCGGGACTACCGCATCGTCTTCGCCGTGGACAACACCCTGACGCCGCCGACGACCAGTTACGACATCGTCACCAACGTGGCCACCACCGTGAACGGCGTGGCCTATGCCGCCGGCGATTCCATGCTCACCGGGGCGCCTTCGGCGGTCACCACCAGCGTCGCCGGCGGGCCCGCCTTTCCCCGCGCCTATACCGCGGGGGAGGCCATCAGCTTCAAGAACATGGCCGGCGACACCAACCCCAACACCTGGGACCTGGGCATCGAGGTGACGGTGGAAGGGAAACCCGCGGGGAATCCGCCGGCTCCCCTGCCACCGGGTACGGTGACCCCCCTCGGCTGGCCGCCTCCCACCGGCGCCGCCGGCGTGGACTATTTCAAGGTGCAGGCCCACAGCAACGAAAGCGTGTTCAAAACCCTGGACGACCTCGCCACCCTGCTGGAAACCCCGGTGCGCGCCTCGCCGACCCTGGGGGACGCGGACCGGGCCATGTTGTCCAACGGCCTCAACACCGCGCTCACCAACCTTTCCAACGACATGGACCGCATTTCCACCATCCGGGCATCGGTGGGGGCGCGGCTGCGGGAAGTGGAGAGCGCCGGTGGCCTAGCCGAGGACTTGGGCATCCAATACCAGAAACACCTGTCCGAGTTGCAGGACCTGGATTTCGCCAAGGCGGTGAGCGATCTCACCCAGCGCCAAGTCGGCCTGGAGGCGGCGCAGAAGGCCTACACCCGGGTGACGGGGATGAGCCTGTTCAACTTCCTGTAAGCAAAAACGGCAACAAAAAAGGGTGCGGATTCCGCACCCTTTTTCTTTTCCGTGGGCCGGATCAGTCCAGCGCGTGGGACACCAGGCCGTCCGCCAGCTTGGGCTCGAACCAGGTGGATTTGGGGGGCATCACCGCGCCGGCATCGGCCACCGCCATCAGGTCCTCCATGGAGGTGGGGTGGAGGGCGAAGGCCAGGGCCATTTCGCCGCTGTCCACGCGCTTTTCCAGCTCCCCCAGGCCGCGGATGCCGCCGACGAAGTCGATGCGCTTGTCCCGGCGGGGGTCGTCGATGCCCAGGGCGGGGGCGATCAGGTAGTTCTGCAGCAGGCTCACGTCCAGGCGCGCCACCGGGTCGTGGGAGGGCACCAACTCGGGGCGGAAGGCCAGCCGGTACCACTTCCCTCCCAGGTAGAGGCCGAATTCCCTCGGTTTGGCGGGCTTCACCTGGCCTGCCGCCGCTTCCACGGCAAAGCACTCCCGCACCCGGATGAGGAAGTCCTCCGGGCTCAGGCCGTTCAAGTCCTTGATTACCCGGTTGTAGTCCATGATCTTCATCTGGTGGTGGGGGAAGATCACCGACAGGAAATAGTTGTAGCTCTCCTCGCCGCTATGGCCCGGGTTGGCCGCACGGCGCGCCGCGCACACCCGGGAGGCGGCGGCGGAGCGGTGGTGGCCGTCGGCGATGTAGAGGGCGTCCATGGCGTCGAACAGGGCGGTGAGGCGCTCCAGCACGGCGCCGTCGCGGATCGCCCAGATGCTGTGGCGGATGCCGTCGTCGGCGGTCACGTCGGCGTCGGGCTCACCGGCGGAAGCCTGGGCCAGGATGGCGTCCACCTCGGGGGCCGCCGGGTAGGCCAGCAGCACCGGCCCGGTCTGGGCATTGAGGGCGTCCACCTGACGCACCCGGTCGTCCTCCTTGTCCGGGCGGGTGAACTCGTGTTTGCGGATGCGGTTGGTGTCGTAGTCCGCCACCGAGGCCGCCGCCACCAGGCCGGTCTGGCTGTGGCCGCCCATAATCAGGCGGTAGGCGTAGTAGCAGGGGGCGTCGTCCCGCTTCAGAACGCCGGCTTCCAGCTGCTTTTTCAGGTTCTCCGCCGCCTTGGCGTAGACCTCCGGGGCGTAAGGGTCGGTGTCCGCCGGCAGGTCGATTTCCGGCTTGGAGATGTGCAGGAAGCTCCACGGCTTGCCCGCGGCGCGCACCCGCGCCTCTTCGGTGCTCAGAACGTCGTAGGGAGGGGCAGCCACGTCGGCGGCGCGGCCGGGAGCGGGGCGCAGGCCGGGGAAGGGACGGATCAGGTGCATGGGGGAATCCTGGGGAAAAGCCGCTATTTTACCCGGCCAGGGGCTTGCGGCCAATGGAAGGGCGATTTACCGCAAAGGACGCTAAGGTACGCAAAGGAAAACCTAAAGGCCGGAAAACCAGGGGGCGAATCCCCCAGGCAATATGGCTTTACCTTGCGTACCTTAGCGTCCCTTGCGGTTTAAGAATTTCTAATACGCCTTATGGTCCCCCCACATCTCCGGCTGGAAGCGGACGACGCGGTTGCGGCCCTCGTCCTTGGCCTGGTACAGGGCCACGTCGGCGTACTTGACGGTCTGCCAGAAGGTGTCGCTGTCCTGGGGGAAGTCGGCGATGCCGATGGAGATGGTCTTTTGCAGCACGGTGCCAGCCACCGTGACCTTCATGTCCTCCACCGCGGCGCGGATTTTTTCCGCCACCACGTCGGCGCCGTCGCCGGGGGTGTCCTGGAGGATGATGAGGAATTCCTCGCCGCCGTAGCGGATCACCAGGTCGGAGGCGCGCACCGATTGGGTGAGCACCTTGGAGAGGCTCTTCAGCACCGTGTCGCCGGCGTCGTGGCCATACTTGTCGTTGACCATCTTGAAGTAGTCCAGGTCCAGCATCAGCAGGGACAGGTGGGCGTTGCGCCGTTGGCTGCCCGCCACCAGGGTCTGGATGTACTCCTCCAGGAAGCGGCGGTTGTGCAGGCCGGTCATGGCGTCCCGCAGGGTGGATTCCCGCAGGGTGTCCATCAGGCGCTTGGCTTCCAGCACCGGCGCGGTTTCCCGCAGGTAGATGCCGAGGAAGGAGATCAGCTTGTGGAGCCGCTCCTGTTCCTCGCAGCCGGCCACGATCTGGAGCACGCTGCCCACGGTGCCGGATTGCATGATGGGGATGCAGATGTGGCACATCTGCTCGAATTCATGGGGGGGCTTGAAGGAGTAGCAGATGCCGGGGGTTTCCACCGAGTCGACGATGTGGCCGGTGCGCCGCACCCGGCAGGCTTCCGAGCGCAGCTGGATTTCCGGGTCGCACCACAGGCAGGGGGCGCCGGCCTCCCCGTCCACGATCACCGGCGTGATCTCGTTGTCGTTGCGGCCTATCTCGTAAAGGGAGAAGCGGGTGACGCCGAAATCCTCCTGCAACAACCGGGATAGGCGCTGGTAGATTTCCGCCCTGGTTTCGTCCTCCTCGATGGCCTGCTTGAAATGGGCGGCGCGGACCAGGCCCTCCACCATTTCCACCGTGGTGGTGAGCAGGTTGTAGCCCGCCTGGGGGGCGTATTTGATGAGCTGGGCCACATTGTTGCCGATGTGGGTCAGGCCGTTGTGCAGGTACTGCAGCAGGCGGTTGAGGTCTTCGGCGATCTGGCCGATTTCGTCATTGGTGTGGCGCTCCACGTGAGCGCTGAAATTCCCCTGAAGAGCCTGCTGGACGGCGGCTTCCACGTCGTTGGCGGTGTCGGTGAGAGGGCGCATCAGGCGGCGCAGGAACACCAGGGCCACCAGGATGGCAAGGGTCACCGCCCCCACCACGAAGGCTACGGTCCACACCGCCTGGGACTTGAGCTGGGAGATGGACATGGTGAGGGTTACCGCCCCCAGCACGGAGCCTTCCGGCACCTGGTGGCAGGCGAGGCAATTGGGGGTGCCCTGGTTGGTGGCGACGAAGGGGACGGTGCCGCGGAAAATCACCTCCGAGCCGTTCTCCAGCACCTGGTAGAAAGGCTTGCCGTCCTTGAGCACCGCCTGTTCCGAGGCGTCGGCGGGCTGCTCCCGGGAGAGGCCCTTGCCGAACTGCTGCTCCACCAGGGGGCCACGGACCACCCGGGCGGTCTGCAGGCCCTGCACTTCGGCCAGGCGGGACAGGAACTGCTCCCGCTTATCGATGACGCCGTTGATCATCGCCTCGGTGAGGCTCACCCGCACGATTTCCGCCGAAGTGCGGATGTGCTCCCGGGCGGAGGAAATGGAGAAATGGCGGAAGGACAGCAGGCTGACCGCGAGGAGCAGGGCGATGGTGGCCGAGGCCAGTGCGAGGAAGAAAAGATTTATTTTTGAGTTGATGGAGTTGAGCTTCATGAAATAACCCCTCCCTTTCGGAGGGAATTTATTGCATTCGAAGCCCGGCGGCAAGCAAAACTTGTAGCGCAGGCGACTCGCCTGCACGGCCCGCCGGAAAGCGGGCAGGTACCCCACCATGCTATGCCAGCTGGGTTTAGTCTCGCCGTTCCCCCGTTCCCCCGTTCCCCCGTTCCCCCGTTCCCCCGTTCATGGTTCGATATCTCACCACGAACGGGAGAAATGCCGGACTTCGATCCCGTACGGGAAAGTACGCACTTTACCCGCATATGCAAAGTGCCTATATTTGGCCTCCATACCCGCACAAAATCTAAGGCCATTCTCGGCGAGCGAAAAGGGGGATTCACTTCATGGCTGAATTCAGGTTTCACCTGCGCCGACGTGATGGCAAGCCCTTTTGTTTGCTGTACAGCTCCCAAACCTCGGAACTTCTATGGGAGGAAACCGGGGAAAGGGTGTCGCTGCATTCCATTGGCATCGGCTACGATCTCAATCCCTCCCGTCAATGGTCCATCGCCAAAGTTGTTTCCCCCGGAACCCCGCTCAGCAAAAGCCGCGCTCTCCGCGCCCTTAAAATCCAACTTGGCCTCAAATGTAATGGTCATTGCGGCTATTGCAACCAGACTGCCCATTCGCTGGAGTTGTACGCTACGCTCTCCTAAGCGGCTTGATCACACCGGCGCAGAAGGGTCCAGTGCTTGGAGAGGCTTGGTTCGGCTGATTTTTTAAGACTGCTGTTATGCAAAAATAATGCGCTTGGTGGGTCTGAAATTTGGGCTGGTTTGGGATTTTAGGAAAGCATTTATGGAAAATAATTTGAAACTGGTCGTCGGGAGTTTATGGATGAAGCATATTACAAAACTTGGATTTCTATTCATGCTGGGGGTAACCATGAATGCATGCTCTTCATCAGAGAATTGGAAAGAGGAAGTGCAATTGAGTGATGGTCGGATTATCGTCGTTGAACGGGAAAGGTTAGGCGAGAGTGGCGGTGACGAATGGGCGTCTAATAGGAGTGGCTCTAAGCCCAAGGAGTACCGCATTCGATTCATCTACCTGTGCAGTTACCGTAATCACCTGACACCTGCCGTTTCTGGCGGGTACTAGTTTAAGCAGCCTGCGGGGTATTTTCCATGGTGGCCGCTTTTGCCTTGGGCTTGCCCCGCTTGAACTGCGCCAGCGGTGTTCTGCCCTCCATCATCCGGCCCTGGTGGGGCCGCTTGGTGTTGTACTGGACGAGGTAGGCGTCCAGGTCCTTCTGCAT
>Ga0209269_1000250_pt1 | contig 65607 bp, 58 predicted proteins | sample MTBAKMMethaMetaG_FD_187455 | JGI IMG/M metagenome (GOLD analysis project Ga0209269, IMG submission 187455) | Enrichment culture microbial communities from Arthur Kill intertidal strait, New Jersey, USA, that are MTBE-degrading - MTBE-AKM (Arthur... | ecosystem: Environmental > Aquatic > Marine >... | reverse complement strand
TTTGCAGAATGCGCGCCCCGGGGACGGGGCGCGGGGAAGTGCGGCGTTCGCGGCAACCTGTTCTCCGCGCCCCGCGGCCGCGGGGCGCGACGCCTACAATTTGTCTATCTTTCCAGGCGCTGCCCCGCGTTCGCGGGGCTGCGCCTGGCTATTTTCGTTGTGAATGCAGAGTCGGTGCGGTCGATGATGGGGTGGGCAATCCGTCCGATGGCGCGGAAAATCCTGCCAAATATTGGCAGAAATACGGGAGTAACTGAGTAATCGTAATTCGTAATCGTAATCGAGGCTCGAGGCTGGAGGTTCGTCATCGATTGTCCGTGCCGGTATCATTCGTGATTCGTAATCGTGATCCTGATCGCACGCGTCATCGACAGTGACGGGATCGGATCAATCAGCCATCGCGCCACGATCCCGGCCCGAGAGGGCCGGAATTGTGGTGCAATACCCGATGGAGTTGTCCCTGTTGGAGGTGATTACTTCTTCGCCGGAGTCGCCGGGGCGGCGGCGACGGGGTAGGTCTGGTTGTAGAGGGCGATGACCGTGTCCGTCACGTCGGCGCCCGGTTCGAGATAGGCGATGACCTGGGGGTTGAGGTAGAGGATCGTAGTGTATTTGTTATCCTGGGCGAACTTCTGGAACAGGGGCGCCATTTTCGCGTTCATCCGCTTGGTGAAGTCCTCGAGCCGCTGATTGAAGGCCTTCTTCAGGTCCTCGGAACGGCGCTTGATCTCGGTCTCCAGGGCGCTGATCTCGCCGATCAGCTCGTCCCGCCGGGCGTCGGTGAGAACGTTCTGCTGGCTGCGAAGCTGGTTCTGCTTCTCCTCCATCAGGCGGGCCCGGCCCCGGACCTGTTCGTCCTGGCCCTTGGCCCAGTCCATGACCTTCTGGTACTCGGCCTTCCCCTCGTCGGTGCTCACCACCGCCCGGTTGGAATCGATGAACCCGATCCTGGACTGCGCCCACGCCGGCGCCGCCAGAACCGCCACAACCGCGATGATGCAGATGATCGCTCTGTTCATGGACCGTCTCTCCTTCTGATTTGGAATCACCCGGGCGCACGGCTCGCCGGGCGCGAATCGGTCGCCCGACGCCGGGGACCGGCGGGACGGGCTCTGTCCGGACCGACTATGATACCGGGCGCGACGGAGTGGTTTCAACCCTTTTGTGCTTCCCCGACCTGTCCATTCCTCCGTCGGCTGGATAGATGTACGGATTCGCCGCGGTGAAGTTTCGCTTGCGCCGGCTGCCGAGTCGGCCGATACTGGCCGCGCGCCGGCCGGAACGGCCGGCCTCCGGCGGAGGACCCGTGCAGGGGCGTCTGTCATCCGTATGGCTGAATAATTACATCCGCGAACGGGGCGGCGTGCTCACCGTGGAACGGCGGACCGTCGTCGCCGGCTGATGAAGCGCGTTCAAAGGGCCGTCAGGTCTGACGGCCGCGCCCCCGGACCCGGCGGCCTACACCCGGGTGGATCTCGCGGACGGACTCACCGTCTACCTCGCGCCCGAGGTGGCGGCGCTCCTGCGCCCCGGCGCGGGCAAGCTCCTCATCCACATTCAGGACTACGGCCGCTTCTGGCTCCACGTGGAGCCGTGATCGCGGCGGCCGACGTGCGACGGCTTCACGCCGGCAGCTTCGCCCGCGCGAACTCCAGGCCCAGCGTCCGGAGCTTGGCGTCGGCGGGCCGGGTGGTGGCGGGATCCCAGTCCCGCTTGGCGTAATACTCGGCCATCAGCCGGTCCCACGCGTCGCGGGCCACCACCGCGCCCTTGCGCGGGCCCACCGTGAGCGGTTCCTCGAAGAAGCGGTCGGGGATGCAATCGTCGGCCCGGCGGAAGCCCTCGCGGTAGTTGAAGCACTTTTCCAGGTTGAACACCCGCTCGCCGGCGGCGGCGTAGTCGGCGTCGGCCCAGCCGCGGCCGGAGATCGACTCCATCACCTGCTCCACCAGACCGGCCGCGTAGCCGCCCCGGGCGAAGAGGCACACGCCGATGGAGTCCACCAGGGCGGTCCCGTTCTGGCGGTCGGGATTGAATCCGTTCAGGTGGCAGGCGCCCCGGTTGGAGGTGGCGTAACTCACGCCGTAGCCGGGCTGCACGTGGACGTTCCACGCCGCGAAGCCGTGCCCCTTGCTGTGGATGGCGAACTTGGCGGTCTCGCGACCCATCAGGCCGGCCAGGTGGCGCACGCCCCGCGCGGCCGCGTCGCCGACGCCCTCCCGGTGGGCGATCCGGTGCAATAGTTCGACAGTGGCGTCGACGTTGCCCCAGGCCAGGTCGATGCCGTCCAGGGCATCGCGGTCGATGCAGCCCTTCTCGTAGGCCTCCATGAGGAAGCCGATCACCCCGCCCACCGAGATGATGTCGAGGCCCAGATCGTCCGCGTGCCAGATGGCCCGCTGGACGCCGCCCAGGTCGTCGATGAGCAGGTTGGCGCCCAGCATGGTGCCGGTCTCGTACTCGGGCCCGTCATGGACGAGGCCGGGGTACGGCCCGTCGGCCACGCGGCCCGCTTTCTTGCAGGCCAGCGGACAGGCGTAACAGGCGAAGTCTCGCTGCCAGACGGCCCGCCGCGCCGCCAGGCCGCCGATCCGCTCGATGCGCTCGAACGTCCCCTCGCGGAAGTTGCGGACCGCCTGGGTGCCGTTGTCGCTGGACGCCACGAGTGCCGAACCGGTGCCGTAGCGCCGCCAGCTTTCGGTGCCCGGCGTGCCGCGGAAGCCCGCGCGGGCCTTGTCCAACGCCTCGAGGAACCGCTTGTGGGCGGCCACGTCGGGCTGGCGAGAGCCGCGCACGGCGATGGCCTTCAGGTTCTTGGCGCCCATCACGCACCCGGTGCCGGCTCGGCCGGCGGCCCGGGCGGCGGTGTTGATCACGGAGGCGTAGGGCACGCCGTTTTCGCCGGCGGGTCCGATGTAACAGGTGCGGAAGCGCCGGTCGCCCAGCGCCGCGGTGAAGGCGCGGTCAAAGGTGTCGGTGCCCATGCCCCAGTACTTGCCGGCGTCACGGATCTCCACCCGGTCGTCGTCGACATACAGGTAGACCGGTCCCGCCGCCCGGCCCCGCACCAGGATGCCGTCGTAGCCGGCGAAGCGGATCTCCGGTCCGAAGAAGCCGCCCATGTTCGAGTAGCTCACCGTCGACGCGTGCCGGTGGGTCGAGGCGGCCGGCGCGGTGACGGGCGACTTGGTGACCACACAGGTGCGCGAGGCGGACGGCAGCGGGTAACCGGCGAACGGCCCCGGCATGAACAGCAGCGGGTTGTCCGGTCCGATGGGGTCGGCGCCCGGCTCGGGGAGCAGGTCCCACAGCAGCTTCATGCCGAGCCCGCGGCCGCCGATGAACTGCTCATAGTCGGCCGCGGGGATTTCCCGCCGGCCGGTGCGGCCCGTGGACAGGTCCACTTCCAGAACGGATCCCCAATATCCCGGTAGTCGGCTCATCGGACGTCACCTCCTTTCACCGGTCCGTACCAGCGCGCGATCAGCTCCGCGGCGATCCGCTCCGGCGGCAGGGCGTAGTGCCGTCCGTCCAGACCGCCCTTGATGTAGTTCAGGGCGCCGTAAGGGCAGAGGGCGACGCACTGCGGGTCGCCGCCGCACAGGGTGCACATCCGCTCGGGGCGGTTGGTCTCGCGGTTGGGAATGATGGCGCCCACCCGCTGCGTCCGGCACGCCTCGGCGCAGGCGCCGCAGGCGATGCAGCGCGCCGGGTCGTTGCGCACCGTGAGCAGCACTGGATCGCGGTACAGCGCCCGCCGGCCTTCGGCGTCGGGTTCCACGGGGCAGGCCGCCACGCAGGGGTTGTCGCGACACATCACGCAGACCACCGGCACGTCGGCGTCCGGGTTGAAGCCATGGACCCGGATGTTGGACAGGTACGGGTTGCCGAGTCCCCGCAACTCCTCGCCGTCCACCGTGACCGGGTGGTTGAACTGGGCGCAGGCGGCCTCGCAGGTGCGGCACCCGGTGCAGCGGTTGTAGTCCACCAGGATCATGGCGTAAACCGGCCGCTGGGCCGGCCCCTGGGCCCACAGGGTGCGCGCGCCGAAGTGGCCCACGGCCAGGCCGGCCCCGCTCCAGGCGGCCAGGCGGATGAAGGTGCGCCGGTCGGCTCGCACCCCGCCGCGCAGGTCCAGCGCGGTGAGCGGCCCCGGCGATGGATCGGACGCACTCATGGCAGCCACCTCCTTGCCGTTAACCGGGCCGGGCCCGGGATCCCGGCGGTCATGATCGGATACGCATTATTATACTAAATCGGCAGTTTCAGAAACGGCGGCCCGGGACGCAGACCTGACGTTCGGATGGATTCTTCAGATCTCAATCGCCGGTGAGCCGGATGTCGAGGCCGCCCACGGCCGCCGGGGCGATCCGGAGCCAGTCGGCCGCCTTCTCGGCGAGCATCCCCTTGCCGGCAAGGAATCGTTCCGCCCGCGCGGCGGATTTCACCCGGATCAGGATGTGTTGGACGCCCGGCACGGCCGCTTCGATTACCCGCAGCCGGGGGCCGGCGGCGAAGGTGAAAACCAGTTCGTTTGGATCCTGGGGTCCTGGGATCAACCGCGCCCACGGCGCCGACGCCGCCGCAAACGACTCAACGCCGAGGACGATCTCCTCCACGGCGACGACGCCCAACGGTCCGCCGTCGCGCCGGGCCAGTTCCGCGGCGGCCGCCGCGCGCTCCGCGGCCACCTTCGCCCGGGCGACGTAGTCGCAGACAAAGACGAAGACGTTTTCAGGCGGGAGTTCGGCGAAGAAGACGTTGATCCAGATGACGTGCTCCTGCCCGCCGGCCGTGTATTTGAACGGGACCGGCTCGGCGTGGGGGATGCCCCGGCGGTCCATCGCCGCCACCGCGGCGGCGGCGTCGCCCGCGGGCTCAAAGGCGATCCCTTTGAACTCCGTCGCCGGCGGGGCGCCGTCGGGCGTGGGCATGGTCACGAATTCGATGGCGGCGTTGCCGAGCGTCAGGCCGCCGCTGGCGAAGCCGCCGTACCGCTGGTAGGGCCACGCCTCGGGGAGCTGGAAGTCGTCCCGGAACAGCCGGAACAGCCGCTCGGATTCGGCGGACTGGATGAAGAAATGGTCGATCTGCGTCAGCATGGGAATCTCCTGTTCCGCCGGGCGGGCCGCAACCGATATGGACATCAGCACAATGACGGTGAGGATCAGATGCGGCACACTCATCACCCCTCATTCATACCACAGACGCCACCCGCCGGCCAGACCCTTGACGGCTTTCTATCGGCCGGCGTACCTCGCGGCCTCCGGCCGCGAGTTCGACCACGGCAGGATCAAAGTATTTCGCGGCCTCCGGCAGCGAGTTCGACCACGGCAAGATCGCGCAACACTCACGCCGCCGTCGCAGGCCGCGTTCGACGAACGCGACCCGGAGCACGATCCCGCCGCAAATGCGGCGGCGGAGTGTAGCCCGGACCGACAGGTCCGGGTCAGCCAAGAGTTGGTGCTGTCGAGCTCCGCAGGAGCGACGGGGAAGAGGCAGATGATCGGGGCCCCTGTTTTAGGTCCTGATCAATGGCCGTGCCGAATGTCAATTGGAGGCATCCAGCCGCGGCGGAGGCCGTGAGGGACATTGGGCGCGCGTTCATCGAACGCGCGGTACGGCGGAATCCAAAGCGGCGTCGAGCCGCCGCGCTCCAGGGCGCTGGGACGAGTCACAGGATCCGATGACGAGCACGATTACGATCACAATTACGATGACGATTACGAATTACGAGCACGAAGTCCGATGTCCGCGTTACGGGAACGAGCCTCGAGTCTCTAGCCTCGAGCCTCGAGAAAAAACGGCCGGGACGCCACAGGGCGACCCGGCCGGGGGATGGGCAAACGCTTGGATCTAGATCTTCAATTCGCCGCGGACGAAGGCCGCGCCGGTTTCCAGCGCCTTGATGTTTTCGCCGATGAGCTTCTTCGCCTTGATGAAGGTCGGCAGGCCCTTGATGGCGGTCTCCATGGAGACGAGCCCGGTTTTCTGAATATACGCGCCCAGCACCACCATGTTGGCGAACCGGATGTTCCCCATCTGCGACGCGATCTCGGACGCCGGGATGGGCAGCCACTCCACGTCCTTGCGGGTGGGTTCGATGTCGATCATGGAGGTGTTGTAGATGAGCAACCCGTCGCTGGCCATTTCCTTCTCGAATTTTTCCAGCGACGGCTTGTTGAAGGCGACGCAGACGGTGGACGCGCTCACCAGCGGCGAGCCGATAGGCGTGTCCGAGATGTTCACGTGGCAGTGGGCGGTGCCGCCGCGCATCTCCGGACCGTACGAGGGGAGCCAGCTCACGTTGTACCCCTCCATCATCCCGAGCTGGGCCATGGCCACGCCGAGCAGGAGCACGCCCTGACCGCCGAAGCCGGCGATCTTGATCCGTGGGTTGCGGTACTGCTCGGCTACCTTGGGTCTGGCCGCCGGCGCCGCATCGTCCTCGAGGGGCAGCTCAATGAGCTGCAGCACGTCGGCGTCGGAATAAGTCACGTCCGGGGGTGCCCAGCTTTCCGCCTCGGCGGACTTGTCGCGGAACACCTGGACCGGATAGTAGGGGAGCATCTTCTCCTCTATCCACTTCAGCGAATCGGGCGCAGACACCTTCCAGCCGGTGGGGCACTGGGCCAGAATCTCCACGAAGCTGAACCCCTTTCCCTGCACCTGGTTTTCGAGCGCCTTGCGGATGGCCTTGCGGGCCTTGGCCCGGCCCCCCGGCGAATGCAGCGACACGCGCTCCACGTAGACGGGCGCCTCCAGGGCCGAGATGAGTTCGCACATCCGGATGGGGTACCCTTCGTTGTGGATGTTGCGGCCGCGGGGCGAGGTGGTGGTCTGCTGGCCCACCAGGGTGGTGGGAGCCATCTGGCCGCCGGTCATGCCGTAGATCGCGTTGTTGATGAAGAAGACGGACAACCGCTCGCCGCGGTTGGCGGCGTGGATGATCTCGTCGCCGCCGATGGCGGCCAGGTCGCCGTCCCCCTGGTAGCTGATGACGATGGAGTGGGGATTGATCCGCTTGATGCCCGTGGCCACCGCCGGGGCGCGGCCGTGGGCCGCCTGAATGTTGCCCACGTCGAAATAGTAGTAGGCGAACACCGAACACCCCACCGGGGAGATCAGGATGGTGCGCTCGGTGAGCTTCAGGTCGTCCAGCGCTTCGGCGATGTACTTGTGGGCAATGCCGTGACCGCAGCCGGGGCAGTAGTGGGTGACGGCCTGGTTGCCGCTCTTGCGGGGATACTCGGGATAGAAGCTCGCGGGCTTTTCGAGGTGTTTTTCGTACATGGCGCTTCCTCCTAGAGCTTCCGGATCACGCCGAGCAGTTCCTGCGCCGACGGGACCGAGCCGCCCATGCGGCCGTAAAACTTGACCGGTTTGCGGCCCTCGACGGCCAGCCGGACGTCCTCCACCATCTGTCCGTTGGACAGTTCCACCACCTGGATCGCCCGAACCCGCTCGCACAGCTCCTGGATCCGCATGGCGGGGAACGGCCACAGGGTCACGGGGCGGAGCAGCCCCACCTTGACCCCCTGTTCCCGGGCCAGGTCCACCGTCGTGCGCAGGATGCGGCTGATGATGCCGTAGCCGACGACCAGCAGTTCGGCGTCTTGGGTGCGGTACTCGTCGACCAGCACTTCCTTTTTCTCGATTTCGACGTATTTTTTCTGAAGCTTGCGGTTGTGCTCCTCGAGCTCCTCGGGATCCAGGTAGATCGAGTTGATCAGGTTCTTCCGGGTGGCGTCGTCGCCGTGCACGCCCCAGTCGTGCCGTTTCGGATGCTGGACAGCGGTGGGAAAATTCACCTGTTCCATCATCTGGCCGATGTAGCCGTCGGTCACCACGTACACCGGCGTCCGGTACTGGTCGGCCAGATCGAAGGCCTTGATGGTGAGGTCGCACATCTCCTGAGCGGAGTTCGGCGCCAGGACGATGCAGCGGTAGTTGCCGTGGCCGCCGCCCTTGACCACCTGATGGTAGTCGGACTGCTCGGGGGCGATGTTGCCCAGGCCCGGGCCACCGCGCATGATGTCCGCGATGACGCACGGCAGCTCGGCGCCGGCACAGTAGGAGATCCCCTCCTGCTTGAGCGAGATGCCCGGCCCCGAGGAGGCGGTCATGACGCGGACGCCCCCGCCGGCGGCGCCGTACACCATCTGGATGGACGCGATCTCGCTCTCCGCCTGGATGAACGTCCGGCCCACCAGGGGGAAATACTTGGCCGCCGCTTCGGCGATCTCGCTGGCCGGGGTGATGGGATAGCCGAAATAGGCCTGGCACCCCGCCAGGATGGCCCCTTTGACGACCGCTTCATTGCCCTTGATCAGTTCTCTTGGCATGGCTTCCTCCCGCTCATTGCGCCTGTTTGGCCAGGCGGTAGACGGTCACCGCCCCGGGCTCGGGGCAGGCGTAGAAGCAGGTGCCGCACCCCGTGCAGCCGCTTCCCTTGTACTGGGCGGGGTGGTATCCCTGCTTGTTGATCACGGTCTTCGAAAATTCGATCACCTGGACCGGACACGCCACGATGCACAGGCCGCAGCCCTTGCATTCGTCGGCGGAGATCTCGAGCCGGCCCCGGTCGAGCTTGTCAGTCATGAAACACCCCCAGACAGTTGGATTAGTGGGGGCCGCCCCGCCGCGCGGGCGGCGGGGCGGCGGATATCGCGGGGCGGCGCCGGCCGCCCGTTCGGCTACTTGCGCCGCGGCTTCAGGAAGCGGCCCAGGACGTCGGCCAGGTCGGGCGAGCCGATTTCCTGCAACTCGTACATCACCCGAACCGTCGGGTGCTTGATCTTGCACACCCGGCGCAGGTCGATGGGCGTGCCGATGACCACCAGGTCGCACGGCGTGTTGTTGATGGTCTTCTCGAGGTCCTTCACCTGCTGGCCGCCGTAGCCCATGGCCGGCAGGAGGCCCTCCACTTCGGGGTACTGGATGAAGGTTTCCACCAGCTTGCCCACCGCGTACGGCTTCGGGTCCACCAGCTCGGCGGCGCCGTATTTCATGGCGGCCATGACCCCGGCGCCGTAGTCCATCTCGCCGTGAGTGAGGGTCGGACCGTCCTCGACCACCAGGACGCGCTTGCCGTGAATGGCCTGGTAGTTCTCCACGAAGAGCGGGCTGGCCGCGTCGATGACGACGGCCTTGGGATTGGCCTCGCGGATCGACGCGCGCACTTCCTCGATCCCGTCGAGATCGGCGGTGTCGATCTTGTTGATGACGATCACGTCGGCCCGGCGCAGGTTGGTTTCGCCCGGGTGGTAGGCCAGTTCATGGCCGGCCCGGTGCGGGTCCACCACGACGATCTCCAGGTCCGACTTGTAGAACGAGAAGTCGTTGTTGCCGCCGTCCCACAGGATGACGTCGGCTTCCTTCTCGGCCTGCCGCAGGATCGCCTCGTAGTCGACGCCGGCGTACACGATGACGCCCTTGGCGATGTGCGGCTCGTACTCCTCCATCTCCTCGATGGTGCACTTGTGCTTCTTCAGGTCCGCCAGCGAGGCGAACCGCTGGACGGCCTGGGCGGCCAGGTCGCCGTACGGCATGGGGTGCCGGATGGCCACGACCTTCTTGCCCAGCGCCTGCAGCGCGCGGACCACGGCGCGGCTGGTCTGGCTCTTGCCGCAGCCGGTCCGGACGGCGCACACCGACACCACCGGCTTGGTCGACTTGACCATGGTGGCGGTGGGGCCGATGAACCGGAAGTCCGCGCCCTTGGCCAGCACGCGGGAGGCCTTATGCATGACCACGTCGTGGGGCACATCGCTGTAGGCGAAGATCACCTGGTGCACCTTGTACTTGTCGATGAGCTGCTCCAGCTCGCCCTCGTCGTGGATGGGAATGCCCTTGGGGTACAGCTTGCCCGCCAGCTCCCGGGGATACTTCTTGCCGGCGATGTCGGGGATCTGGGTGGCGGTGAAGGCGACCACCTCGTACTGGGGGTTGTCGCGGAAGCAGGTGTTGAAGTTATGAAAATCGCGCCCGGCGGCGCCCATGATCAGCACGCGAATCTTGTCAGCCATGTTATCCTCCTGTTTATATTGTTATGTCAGGCCCTGGGGTCGGGATTTCGGGGGGCGTCCCCCGCGCTCAGCTCAGCGGGCCCACCTGCTGAGTGAAGAACGAGACGGTGAGTTGACGTTTGCGTTCCATATGTCCGCTCCGGGGCGGCGGCGCGACGCCGCGCTAGTCCAGGAGATGGGATACCAGACCGTCCTTTAGCTTCGGCTCGAACCAGGTGGACTTGGGTGGCATGAACCGGCCGGCGTCGGCGATGGCCATCAGCTCGTCGATGGAGGTGGGGTACAGGGCGAAGGCCACCGTCGCCTCGCCGCTCCGGACCAGCCGCTCCAACTCGCCGATGCCGCGGATGCCGCCGACGAAATCAATGCGCTTGTCCTTGCGCGGGTCGCCGATCCCCAGCACCGGCGCCAGCAGGTTCTCCTGCAGGATGCTCACGTCGAGGCTGCGCACCGGGTCGTCCGCGGGGAACGTGCCCGGCCGGGGCGACAGGCGGTGCCACCGGCCGTCGAGGAACATCCGGAACTCGTGGCGGCGCTCCGGCCGGCCCGAATCCACGGGCGCCACGTCAAACGCCTCCCCCACCCGCTGCAGAAAGGCGGCCGCGTCCAGTCCGTGCAGGTCATGGACCACGCGGTTGTAGTCCATGATCCGGAGCTGGTTGTGGGGAAAGATGTAGGCCAGGAAAAAGTTATAGTCCTCGCGGCCGGTGTGCCCCGGGTTGGCGTCCCGGCGCATCCGGCGCACGTGCGACGCGGCGGCCGAGCGGTGGTGGCCGTCAGCGACGTACAGGTGCGGGATCTGGCGGAAGATGGCGGTGACGTCCGCGATCCAGGCGGGGTCGGAGACCACCCAGAACCAGTGCTCGATGCCGTCGGCGGAAGTGAAGTGGTACTCCGGCTCGCGGCGGCACTCCGCCTCAATCCTGGCGTCGAGGTCGGCCCGGGCGTGATACGTGAGGAAGACAGGGCCGGTCTGGGCGTTGAGTTCGCGGACATGGCGGGTGCGGTCGTCTTCCTTGTCCTGCCGGGTGAGTTCGTGCTTCCGGATGACCTCGGCGTCATAGTCGTCCACTGACGCGCCGGCGGCCAGAGAGGTCTGGAGGTGATCCCCCATCCGCTGGCGGTAAATGTAAAGGCAGTCGGCGGGGTCCTGGAAGAGCACGCCGTCGGCCATCAGCCGGCGGAAGTTCTCGGCGCCCTGCCGGTACACGCGGTCGTCGTACAGGTCGATGCCGGGCGGCAGGTCGATCTCCGGCTTGCCCACGTGGAGGAAGGAGTGTGGGTTGTTTCCCGCCATGGCCAAGGCTTCCTGCGAGGAGAGAACGTCATAGGGAGGCGATGCCACCTGTTCCACCAGGTGTCGCACGGGCCGGACGCCTCGAAACGCCTTGATTACCGCCATCGCTTCACTCCCAAAAGATCTGTTTACAGCCGGAACATGAAAGTGTACCGGGGCTGCAATTCAAAGTCAAACACAATCACGCACCCCGGCGGCGGAGATCACGAACCGCGGCCATTCGCATAGCCACCGTGGCAGAAAACGGGGGGATTGGGAGACAGGGGTCAGACCCGGGAGCTGAGAACCCGCCGGCGGATCAGCTCGTCGCTCACCCGGAACCGGACCAGGCGGTTCTCGCGCAGGCTCTCCAGTTCGTTGGAGGGGATGGATTTGAACTCCATGTACAGCGACTTGAGGTAGGTGTAATAGTTCTCCAGCGGCGCGAACGCGTGGTAGAGAAAGAACTTGCGCCGGTGGCCATAAAATGTCTTGAGGAAGCGGATCAGGGTGTTCCAGCGCACCGGGTGCTCCAGGTCGGGGGTGAAGCCGCCCTTGGAGATAAAGCTGTGGGCGCGGGCCTCGGCCTCGAAATGGAAGCGGTACGGGTACCAGTACTCGCCCTGTTTCATGTAGCAGTTGTAGGTGTCGATCACCACCAGCTCGCCGCTCACTTCGGGCACGCGGTCCCCCTCCCGGCCCTGCACCAGGCTCAGCAGCAGGCTCGCGTCCACGGCGATGGGCACGCCGCGCAGCAGGTAGTTGTACACGTCGTTCTGGTAGACCAGGCAGCTCTGCCGGTCCACGAAAACTTCCATGGGGTAGTTCTGGACGTCGCAGAAGAGCTGCACGTGCTCCAGCACGCTCAATCGGTCGGATGGCAGGAGGAGACGCTTGTCGTTCATACGGGCCCTATTATATCAAAATTAGGAAGCAAAACGATGCGTCTCATGCGCCCGCCCCGGCGGTCGCCGCCAGGTCCTTGCGGTAGACGCGGAACCGCTTGTACAGTTCGGAACCGAGCATCTCCGCGGCGCGGTTCATCATCACGTTGTCCTCGAGCACCCAGCCGATCTCCGCATGATGGTAGCCCGCCGCCGTGCCCCGGGTGACGATGTCGTGGTACAGCGCCGCGGCGAAGCCCATGCTCTGAAATTCCTTCAGCGAACCCATGGCCAGGACGCGCAGCACGTTCAGCCGCCGCCGGCCGCGCAATATCCGGAGCCAGCCCAGCGGCAGCAGGCGGCCGCCCAGATCCTTGAGGATCAGGTTCAACTCGGGAAGCGCCAGGAGGAAGCCCACCGGCTCGTCACCGCGTTCGGCGATATAGACGACGCGGGGGTCCACCACCCACTTGAAGTCCGCGGCCATGGCGACGATCTCCTCGCGGGACATGGGCACGAAGCCCCAGTTGCTGCTCCAGGCGTCGTTGTAGACCTTGAAAATGCGGTCGATCTCCTCGTCGAGGCAATCCATCCGGATTTCCCGCGTGGTCAGGCCGTAGCGTCGCATCAGCCGGCCGGTGACGCTGACCAGCTTCTCCGGGAAGGGATGATCGTCGCTCAACCAGTACGCCACCAAGTCCTTGGCCTTGACGAATCCCGCCGCTTCGATCAGTCCCGCATAGTAGGGATAGTTGTACGGCATCATGAATGCCGGCGGACGGTCGAAGCCCTCGACAAGGAGGGCGCACTCGTAGTTGGTCGAGGGGCTGACCGGGCCCTGCAGGGCGGTCAGACCCCGGCCGGCGCACCAGGCGGCCGCCGCGTCGAGGAGCGCCCGGGCCGTGGCCGGATCGTCCTCGGTCTCGAAAAAGCCGAAGAATCCCGTGGCGTCCTGGCAGAACTCGTTGTGGGCCCGGTTGTGGATGGCCGCCACCCGGCCCACCGGGCGGCCGTCCCGCTCCGCCAGAAAGTACTCCGCCGCCGCCTGCCGGTAGAACGGATGGCGCCGCCGGTCCAGCAGCCGCCGCTGGTCGTACCGCAGCGGCGGGACCCAGTGGGGGTGTCCGGCGTAGTGCCGGTAGGGAAACTCGATGAAGGCGCGCAGGTCGCGCCCGCCGGCCACCGGCCGAACCGTCGTCGTCATGGCTATCGCTCCCGTCGCCAGGTTGGGTCAGCGGCTCCGCGCCGCCACGGCGGCGCCATCGAGCGCCGTCCGGATCTCGCCGGCCAGCCGCTCCAGGCCGTCGCCCCGCAGCGCCGACACGGCCAGGTCTCCGTACCGCTGGGCCAGGTGGATCTGCTCCGCCGGATCCAGCCGGTCGGCCTTGTTGAGCACCCGCAGCCGCGGGATCCCGTCCAGGGCGAGGTCGGCCAGGAGCCGCTCCACGGTCAGGATGTGATGGTCCCGCTGCGCGCTGGTGGCGTCCACCAGGTGGATGATCAGCGCCGAATCCTCGATCTCCTCCAGCGTCGCCTTGAACGCCTCGAGCAGGGGCGGCGGCAGCTCGCGGATGAATCCCACGGTGTCCGAGACGATGACCTCCTGCCCCCACGGCAGCCGCATGCGCCGGCTCACGGGGTCCAGCGTGGCGAACAGCTTGTCCTCGACCGGGACCGCCGCCCGGGTCAGGGCGTTCATGAGGGTGGACTTGCCGGCGTTGGTGTACCCGATGATGGACACCACCGGCGCCCCCCGCCGCTGCCGGCCCAGGCGCCGCTGCCGCCGCGAGGTGCGGATCGCCGCCAGCTTCTGCTCCAGCCGGTCGATGCGGTCCTTGATGCGGCGGCGGTTCACCTCCAGCGACGTTTCGCCGGGACCGCGTCCGCCGATCCCCCCGCTGAGGCGGGACAGGGAGTCGTCAAACTCCACCAGGCGCGGCATCAGGTACTGGAGCTGGGCCAGCTCCACCTGGAGCTTCCCCTCCTGGGACCGGGCCCGGCGGGAGAAGATGTCGAGGATGAGCTGGTTCCGGTCGATGACCTTCAGGTCGGTCTCGCGCCCGATGAGCCGGCTCTGGGTGGGGGTAAGAGTCTGGTTGAAGATGAGCAGGGTGGCGCCGAGCTGCATGCTCCGGGTGATGAGCTCCTGCAGCTTGCCCCGCCCCAGGAGGTAGCGGGGATCCAGGGCGGCGCGGCGCTGGACGAACCGGTCGATCACCTGCGCGTCGGCGGAGTAGGCCAGCTCCTCCAGTTCGTCCATCCGCTCGCGTTCGGCGTCCACGGGGCCGGTGGTGACCCCCAGCAGGATCGCCCGCTCCGCGTGCTCCTGGCGGCGGAGTTGGGAGGTTTTGCGGACGAACTCGCCCTCCAGGTCGCGGATGAAGGCCTCGTAGTTCAGGTCCAGCCGGTGCACGTCGCAGGGCGGGAGCAGCCGCCACAGCTCGGGCCGGGCGGCGTCGCCCGGCGGATCGAAATCGGGCGACAGGTGGGCGGTGTGCACCTGCCCGGGCCGGCCGTCGTCCGTGACATCCAGGGCGGTCATGGTGTCCAGCCGCAGCAGCGAGAGGTCCGTCAGGTCCTCCCGGCTCAGCCCCGCCTCGCCGAAATGGGTGTGGATGCAACGGAGGCCGCGGAAGCGGCGCAGGTCGGTGCGGATCCGGCGGAAGTCGGGCAGCTCGATCCGGCCGCGATCACCCACCACGACATACTCGATGGCGCCCTTCCGGTCCACCAGCACGCCCACCTGGCGCCGGATCTCGGCCGCGATCCGGGCCAGGCCGGCCGCGAACTCCGGCGTCAGCAGACTCTGGGCCGGGAGGCGGCGCTGGTAGATTTTCTGGAGCTGGCGGATCTGGCTGGGCTTGAGTCCCGCGGTGTTGCCGTAAATTTTTGAGATGGCTCACCTCCGCCGCGGGCGCGGCCTGGGCCGCCCGCCGTGCCGCTTCAGATGGCGCCGGAACAGCTCGCGCATTCCGGGGCGCCGGACACCGGCGTCGTCGGGCGCGGGCTCGTCCCGCGCGAACGACTCGTACAACTCCCCGTCCTGCACCGTCACCCGCCCCTCGGTGCTGAGGCGCACCCAGTGGGTGCAGTAGGCGCGCCACCGGCCGCCGCCGCACCGGTTGATGCAGAAGGTATCGGTGTCCGTGCAGTTGACGCACTCGCCGAGGAGCAGGCAGACGCGCGGCACCAGCAGGCCGCACGTCCGGCACCGGACGTACGGCTCGTCCACCGGCTCGTAGCGGGGACAATCCGCCCGCGCCCGGTAGTCCTCGATGAGCCCGAACACGCTGCAGCCGTAAAACAGGCGGTCGCCTCGGCTGTTGGCGGAGTCCAGGGACTCGGGGTCATCAAACCAGTTCCGGCAGGTCCGGCAATCGACGATCACGACGGGTTGACCTCGCGGAGGGGTTGCGGGCGGGACTGGGGGATCGGCCGGCGGAGGCGGGGTCCATCGCGGCGCGCGGGGGATCCGGAAGACTTCATCGGCCGTTTCCGCCTGACATCAGGGGGTCCTCGAAAGGGCCGGCCGGGTCCCAGCCGCGGCGGATCAATTTCAGGCGGACGTCGCGGCGGCCGAAGCGGATGGCCTCCTGGCCGGTGGGCATGTAGATGTCCACCTCGCGGCCCTGGATTTCCGGGCCGGTGTCCATGGCGGTGTAGATGCCGGAATAGGCGTCGCCCTGGATCTCCACGATGGAGCCGAGGGGCACCACCCGCGGGTCCACCGCGATGATGCCCCGCCGGACCCACACGCCGCTCTTGGTGATGCCGAACACGGAGTAGGCGGTGGCCTCGAACGTCTGCCACTCGCCGTCATCAGGCAGCGGCTCGATGACCGGCGCCGGGGCGGGCGCCGGCAGGTGGGGCTCCAGTTCCAGGCTGAAGGCGGACTCCTCATCGATCGTGCGCGCAAAGATCACCCGGTTCTCCAGCGCCACGTAGGAGAACAGGACGACGTTGAGCAACAGGATCAGCACCAGAATCGACTTCCGGATGTACATCGCCCCTCCAGGCCGACGTTATCGTCGGCTGAGGATATTATAAACTGAAAGTCAAACAGTCGCACCCCGCGGATTTCCGGACCGCCGCGCCGGCGGCGCGCCGCACCGCCCGAAGCCCTTGGGCCGCGCGGGAAAGTCTGGTATCATATCCCGGCACACGGAGGGCGGATGAAGGCGTACCTGTCGGGTTCCATGGAGTACGCGCCGGACTTCGGGGCCGGCTGGCGGGAGGAAATCGAGGCGTTCCTGCGCGGCGCGCTGCGCCACGAAGTGTACAACCCGGCCCGCGACATCCGCAAGAACCTCTCCGCCGAGGAGCTGGCCAATTTCCGGCGCTGGAAGACCGACGACCCGGCCCGGTTCCGGGCGGTGATCCGCAAGATCATCCACTACGACCTGGACGTCCTCGAGGGAGGGGTCGGGTATGTCGTCTGCCACTGGGACCGGCACTGCCGGCGCGGCGGTGGCACCCACGGCGAACTCACCACCGCCTTCCGCCGGGGCATCCCGGTCTATCTGATGACCGAGGAGCCGCCCCACGAGATCAGCGGCTGGATCCTCGGCTGCTGCGACGAGGTGTTCGGCTCCTGGCCGGAGCTCCGCGCCTTCCTGCTGGCGCGCTATCCCCAATGATCATTCGGAGGCACGCTTCATGCAAAAGTTCATCCGCGGACAGATGGGTTGGATCGAGGTGATCACCGGCAGCATGTTCAGCGGCAAGAGCGAGGAACTCATCCGCCGTCTGAAGCGCGCCGAGATCGCCAAGCAGCGGATCCAGGTGTTCAAGCCCCGCCTGGACGACCGGTTCAGCGAGACGCACATCGTCAGCCACAGCGAAATGAAATATCAGGCCGAGATTGTGAAAATGGCCGGCGAGATCATGGAGCGGGTCCTGCCCCGAACCGAGGTGGTGGGCATCGACGAGGCCCAGTTCTTCGACCCCGGCATCGTGGACGTCTGCAACCGCCTGGCCGACATGGGCAAGCGCGTCATCGTGGCCGGCCTGGACCGGGACTACCGTGGCATGCCGTTCGACCCCATGCCCCAGATCATGGCCATCGCCGAGGACATCACCAAGACCGCCGCCATCTGCATGCAGTGCGGCAATCCCGCCTACTACACCCAGCGGCTAATCGCCAGCCAGGAGCGCATCGTCGTCGGTGCGGCCGACGCCTACGAGGCCCGCTGCCGGCGCTGTTTCGAGCCGCCCCAGCCGGATCCGCCGAAAGACCCGCCGGCGTGATCCCCCGCCACCGGGCCGACCCCTCCGGACCTGCGGCGACGGGGCCGACCTGCTATAATGAATTCAGGATGACGCCGAACCGCCGCACCCGCGCCGCATCCCCGCCCGTCCGGAACCGCGGGGAACGCGGCGCCGCCGGCGCCGGACCGCAATTCACCCCGGGAGGCGAACTATGTGGTGCCCCACCTGTCGAGCGGAGTACGTGGAGGAGATCCGCCGCTGTCCGGTCTGCGACGTGGACCTGGTGAGCGAGCTGCCCGACGAGACCCCCGAGTACATCCCAGAAACCTGGAAACTGGCGATGGAGTACACGGACGAAATCGCGGCCAGCCTGGCGGAGGGGCTGCTGGCCGAAAACGACATCCCGTGCAAACTCGAGAATCTGACCTTCCACGCCGAGCCGGTCGCCGTGTCCCAATCATTCAGCCGCGTGCGGGTCTGGGTGGAGGAGGAGAATCTGGCCTCAGCCCAGGCGATCCTGGCCGAAGTGGACAACTACGCACTCTGTTCGGAGTGCGGCGCGGCGGTGAAGAAAGAGGACGCGGTGTGCCCCCAGTGCGGCGTCACGCTGGAGGACGAGCCGGCGGGCGACTGACCGCGCCGCCTCCAGGAGGCCGCGACCGGCCCGGGCGGACCGACCCGGCCCGGCGCGCGGCGAGCGCCCGGACCGACCTGCCGCACGGGCTCATGGAACTCAGGGGACGACAAACAGTTCCCCGGCGACTACCTCGCGGACTCCGGGCAGCTTGCGGATATCGGCGACGAGCCGTTGTTTGGTCTCCTCGGTGGCCACTTGGCCGAACAACTCCACACGCCCGGCGGCGCAGTTGACGCTGACGGTGCTGCCCTTGTATCCCAGCCGGATCTTGTTCAGTACCAGGAAGGTCAGGTCCTTGTCGGACAGCTCGTAGACCACCCCGTCGGCGGCGCCGGACGCCGCCGGCGCGGCGGGCGCGGCGGTGCCCGGGGTGGCGGTGCGCGCGGCCTCCGCGGCCCACCGGCGGCGGGCCTCTTCCTCCATGGCCTTGCGGCGGGCTTCCTCAACCTGCCGCTGCTTCATCTTTTCCGCCGCCTCGCGTCGGGCATCCTGCTCCAGACTCTCCAGGAACGCGGATTTCTTTTTCTGCTCATCAGACGACGAACAGCCCGTCGCCGCCGCCGCGGCCAATAGAAGCGCCGCCGCGGCGCAGACGGAGCACACAGCTCGGAATCGGCGGGTCATGGCGTGAAACATCCCCTTGAACGGCGTCACCCGCGGCGCGGCCGCGGGTGCAAGTCGGGGCGGAAACCCGTCGCCGGGCTCCCGCCCCCGATATTCAGAACGCGCCGCGGGCGTCCCCCTCAGGAGGTGAACGCCGCCTTGACGTTCTTATCCAGCAGCACGACCAGCGCCCAGATGCCGATGGGCAGGCCGAGGCAGCAGCACGGCCAGATGCAGGGCAGCATGGGGAGAATCGCCGCCACCATGGCGAACACGTAGGACTGCAGGGCCTTCATCTTCATCGCACCGAAAATGACCACGCCGCAGATGGCGATGGAGATGATGCTCATCAGGATGCCGATGCCGCCCGACATCATGGAAAACGCCTGGCTGGGCATTTCATCGGCCATATCGCCCATGAACGACATGCCGGTCCCCAGGATGTTCAGCAGGAGCATCACGATGTGCCACAGGATCGAGAGGCCGGCAACCACCATGAGCAGGATGGCCGGCAGCGACACCTTGGACAGGGCGGTCGCGGGGTCCGCGGGCGGCGTCACCGGGGGCGGCACGCCGGAGGACGGCGGCGGCGGCGCTGGCGGCGGCGGAGCGGGCGCCCCGGCGTACGGGGGCGGCGACGGCGGACCGGGCGGCGGTCCCGGCGGCGGGGGCGCCGGCGGCGGCGGCGTCGCGGCTACCGCGGGGAATGAGAAGCCGCAATTCTTGCAGAATTTTGCCGAATCGGGATTCTCCGTGCCACATGCAGGACAAAACATCGGGACCTCCAACATTGCGGATGAGTTATGTACCGAAGTGTAACGGCGAGCCGCGAAAAAAGCAAACGCAATTTTGGCTCCGCCGTCCGCGTCCCCCGGCGTCGCGCGGGCCTGCGCGATTTGTCCGACGGCATGCGGCTTGGGTCGGCCCGCAATGCCCCACGCCTGCGGCTGCCGGATGATCCTTAGTCAATAGACGGCGGCATGCCGGATTCTCACGCGTTCCCAAATCCCGGCGACATATTCGGTTCCGCCGCGTCGGTAACACGATACCGGTTGCGACCATGTGCCCGCAGCTGAAAAATGTAGTTCAGATCCGGCGGAGGCGGTTATAGAATAGTCCCACTGCAAACATCATCGAAGCGAGACAACCGTGAGGGAGGTCGGGATGGGGGAAAAGAAGTTCCTGCTGCTGGAGCCGTTCGAGTCCGCCTGGGCCCACATGCGCCGCACGCTGTTTCAGCCGTTCCTTTGGCAGAAGTGGTTCGCCTGGGGCCTGCTGGCGTTCATCGGCGCCAACATCCAGCACGGCGGCGGGTTTCCCAACATCTTCAGCTACATCATGGACGAACAGGAGCACCGCTCCGACCATTTCACCGGCAGCGGCTTTCCGGCCGAGGCGCTGCCCGGCGACCTGTCGTCCTGGTTCGGAGGCAACGCCTGGGTCATCGCCGCGGTGATCGGCGGCATCGCGCTGGTGTTCCTGGCCGTCATCATCCTGCTGACCTACATTTTCAGCCGCGGCCGGTTCATGTTCGTCGAGTGCCTCGTGGAAAACAAGACCGCCATTGGCGAAAGCTGGCGCCGCAACGGCACCCCGGCCCTGTCGCTCTTCTGGTGGTACATCGGCTTCAGCGTGTTCATTCTCCTCCTGCTGCTGCTGGCGGGGGTAACCGTCTTCCTCACCCTGTTCCGCGACGGCGAGTTCGCCCCCTTCGGCGAGATCTGGCCGCAGCTCCTGGCCGTGGGTTTCGGCACCCTGCTGGCCATCCTTCCCATCGCCGCCATCGCCATCTACCTGGAAGATTTCGTGGTGCCCCTCATGTGGAGCCGCCGCATCCGCGTGCTCGAGGCCTGGAACGCCTTCTTCAACATCTTCCAGGAGCACACCGGCGCCCTGCTGCTGTACCTGCTGATGCGCCTCGGGCTGAGCATCGCCGCCGGCTTCGTGATGAGCTGCGGCGTCTGCCTCACCTGCTGCGTCGCCGCGCTGCCGGTGATCGGCCAGACCCTGCTCCTGCCCATCTACGTCGTGATGCGCATGTACCCCATCCAGGCGCTGGCCCGGGTGGAACCTTCGCTGGCGGAGCGCCTGGCAGCCTTCGCGCCGCCGGTACCCGCCGTTCCGGTCGAGCTGCCGCCGGCGCCCGCCGTCGGCCCCGAGCCGGACGCGTCACCCGATGACGCGGTCCGGCAGCCGGACGCGGACTTTCCGGTTTCGCCCGACACGCCGCCGGATCCGCCACGGGAATAGTTGTCCGTCGACGGGCCCGCAAGGGAGTCGGCGCCCGGCCGGACACCCTTGCGCGGCGAGCCTCGGCGCGCCGCGCTCCCCTGAAAAGCACGCCGGCCGTGCCTCTTTTGAGACCCCGTTCCGGGGGGTCTTTCTAACCGCTTGATATTCAAAAATATTCAAATTATGTATGGATCCGGGTGAGGAAAACTTGTGGACATCACGGAGCCGTAGTTGTCGAAACCGGATGTCACCCGTTTGCTTAAATATGAGGCAGTTTCGCAACCGACTCAATAATAACGACTTAAATATATACTGTAATCTAGCTGCAAGTCCGCCGGGGAGCTTCCATGAATTCCACAGAATTATCCACAGGGTCCACTTACGCAGATGCGGATAATGACAACTTCGCTTGGGATAAGGGGTTGCGAATGGCGGTCAGATCACATCCGCTATTCGACGACAAAAAGCACATCACCCGTCAGCACGGTTTCGCCTTCCTTGGGACCGATGCGGCTGACGGTGCCGGCACGCGGAGCGACGATGGCGTTCTCCATTTTCATCGCTTCCATGTACAGGATGGTGTCCCCTTCGGCGACCGTTTCCCCCACGTTCTTCAGCACCCGCACGATGAGCCCGGGCATGAAGGCGCGCACCAGTCCCTCCTTCACCATCTTGACTTCCTGGCGCGTGGCGAGGAGCTTGCCGGCCATGATCTCCTGAATCGAGAACACGATGTTGTCCACCTTGACCGCCGCCAGATCGCCGCTGTCGTTGCGGACGGCCTCGATGTCGAACGGCACGCCGTCCACCAGGACGGACATGATCCCCTGCTCGCGGCTCCACGACAGGATCCGGCTGCGGTAGCGGCGGTAGCCGATCTCCACATCCACCTCTTCCGCCGGGTCGGGATAGACGTCGGCAAGGATCACGTTGAAGTTTTTGTTGTCAACGCACACGCGGTACTTCATGGCCGTGGCCTCCCCTCACAGATGGCGGCGGGTGATGAGCTCCACCCGGCCGGACATGCCCCAGACATTGCCGCCGGGGGTGGTCCGCTGAAACGCGGGCGTCCGGAAGCGGCCCATCAGCTCGTGGTTGAGCACGGCCACCAGCGCGGCCACCTCCTGACGGCGGCGGTCGTCGGCGCCCGGCGACACGAAGTCCTTGAGCTTGAGGTCGCACTTCAGGGTGCCGGCGGCGAACGCCTCGCTCCCCACGACGCGGCTCAGGAACGGAATGTTCGTCTGAACGCCCTTCAGCCGGATCGCCTCCAGGGCGTAGCGGGTTTTGGCCAGCGCCTCGGCGCGGGTGCCGGCGAAACAGTCCACCTTCATGACCATGGGGTCGTAGTAGATGTCGATCCGCTTCCCCTTCTGGACGCTGGACAGCACGCTGTAGCCGTAGCCGCCGGGGATATAGTACTCGTGGACCATGCCGGCGGACGGCTGGAAATCGCGGTCGGGGTCTTCGGCGTTGATGCGGCACTCGATGGCGTGCAGCCGCGGCCGGTGCGCGTCGGCGGGCAGGTTCAGCGGGTCGCCCGCGGCGATCCGGAGCTGCTCCTTGATGATCTCCACTCCGTAGACGATTTCGGTGAGCGCGTACTCCACCTGGAGCCGCGGGTTGATCTCCATGAAGTACCAGCGGCCCTTTTCGTCCACCATGAACTCCACGGCCCCGCAGCCGGTGAAGCCGACGCTCCGGATCAGCGCCAGCGCCGCGGCGGCCATCTGGTCGCGGCTTTCGGCGGGCAGCCAGGCCGACGGCGTCTCCGAAACCAGCTTTTGGAAGCGGCGCTGGACGACACACTCGCGTTCGCCGAGCTGGACCGCGTTCCCGTGCCGGTCGGCGAGCACCGGGAACTCGATGTGCACCGCCCGGCGGATGTACCGCTCCAGATAGAACGGCACGTTCAGGCCCTTGATCGCCTGCTCGCGGAGGAAGGTCCGGTAGCTCGTCTGCAGGTCCTCCTTCCGGTAGGCCTTGAAAATGTACCGGCCGCCGGTGCCGGTCACCGGCTTGAGCAGGACGGGGTAGCCCAGGTCCTGCGCCTTCTGGACGAGGTCCGCCTCGTCCTGCACCGGCATGCTGTGCTCCGGCACCGGGATCTTGAGCTGGGCCGCCTTGCTGAGGAGCAGCAGCTTCTCGTGGCAGCTCGCCAGCACCTCCGGCTCCGGCCCGATGAAGGTGATGCCCTTCTCGCGGCAGCCGTGGGCGAATTCCGGCGATTCAGACAGGAAGCCGTATCCGCAGTAGACGGCGTCGGCGCCGGCCGTTTCGGCCGCCTCCAGGATCCGCTGGATGGAGCCGTAGGTGCGGGAGGTCCGCGCCCCGGCCAGCGGCAGCGCCTGGTCGGCGTAGCGGACGTGCAGGGAGTCGGCGTCGACGCTCGAGTAGACGGTGGCGCTCTCGAGGCCCATTTCCCGGATGCAGCGCAGCGCGCTCAGCGCGATCTCACCCCGGTTGGCGACCAGTATTTTCTGCATGGCCTCCTCCCTCCTACAGCGGGATGTTCCCGTGCTTGCGGTACGGACGGCCGACCCGCTTGCCCTGCATCGTCTCCATGGCGGAGATGAGCCGCACCCGGGTCAGGTGGGGCGGGATGATCTCGTCGATGAACCCGTACTCCGACGGCAGCTTGGGGTTGGCGAACTTCTTCCGGTAGTCGTCCAGGAGTTGGGAGCGCTTGCGGGCGGAGTCCTCGGCTTCGGCCAGCTCCCGGCGGAAGATGATATTGATGGCCCCCTCCGGCCCCATCACCGCGATTTCGGCCGAGGGCCAGGCGTAGTTGAGGTCGGCGCCGATGTGCTTCGAGTTCATGACAATGTAGGCGCCGCCGTAGGCCTTGCGGGTGACCACGGTCACGCGCGGTACGGTGGCCTCTGAGAAGGCGTACATCAACTTGGCGCCATGCCGGATGATGCCGCCGAGCTCCTGGCTCTTGCCGGGAAGGAACCCGGGCACGTCGCACAGCACCACCAGGGGAATGTTGAACGCGTCGCAGTAGCGGATGAACCGCGCGCCCTTCACCGAGGCGTTGATGTCCAGGGTGCCGGCGAAGAACTTGGGGTTGTTGGCGACCACGCCCACCGTCCGCCCGTTGAGGCGGGCGAACCCCACCGAGATATTGGGGGCGTAATGCTCGTGCACCTCGAAGTACTGGCCGCGGTCCATCAGGCAGCGGATCACGTCCTTGACGTCGTACGCCTTGATGGGGTCGTAGGGCACGATGTCGTACAGCTCGTCGCAGATGCGCTGGGGGTCGTCGCCGGGGTCCACCACCGGCGGCGGCTCGAGGTTGTTCGACGGGATGTAGCCGAGCAGGGTCTTGACCTTCTGCAGGGCCTCCTCCTCGTCCTCGGCCATGAAGTGGGCCACTCCGCTTTCCGTGTTGTGGGTCTGGGCGGAGCCCAGCTCGTCGAAGGTGACCTCCTCCTTCGTCACGGCCTTGATCACGTCGGGGCCGGTGATGAACATGTGGCTGGTGCCCTTGACCATGAACACCATGTCCATGATGCCCGGCGAATAGACCGCGCCGCCGGCGCACGGGCCCATGATCACGGCGATCTGCGGGACGATCCCAGATGCGTTCGTGTTGCGGTAGAAGATGTCGCCGTAGCCGGCCAGGCTCATGACCCCTTCCTGGATACGGGCGCCGCCGCTGTCGTTGAGACCGATCACCGGCGCACCGTTCTGGACCGCCAGGTCCATCACCTTGCAGATCTTTTCCGACTGCTTTTTACCCAGCGACCCGCCCAGCACGGTGAAATCCTGCGCGTAGACGTACACCAGCCGGCCGCCGATGGCGCCGTAGCCGGTGATGACGCCGTCGCCCGGGTAGACCATCTTGTCCATGCCGAAGTCGTTGCACTTGTGCTGAACGAAGGTGTCGAGTTCGTGGAATGAGCCGGGGTCCAGCAGGATATCCAGCCGTTCCCGGGCGGTGAACTTGCCCTTGGCGTGCTGGCTCTTGATCTTGTCGGGGCCGCCGCCCTGGCGGGCGACCTCGATCATATCGAGCAATTCGCGCGTTTTCTCACGCAGAGTGGTCATGGTCTGTCTCCTGTGCCGGGATGAGCCCGTCTATCTTAATCACGCCCCCCCGGGAATGCAACGCAAATCCCGGGGCGGGCGGGTTCCGGCCGGCCTGGCTGCGGAGGCCAGGCGGGCGGCCAGTCGGGGCCGCGGCGGTGCGGGTCGCGCGGCTAGATCGTGGCCAGCATGACGGCCTTGATGGTGTGCTTGCGGTTTTCCGCCTCGTCCCAGGCGCGGCTCTGCGGGCCGTCGAGGACGTCGGCGGTGACCTCCTGTCCCTTCACCGCCGGCAGGCAGTGGAGGAACACGGTGTCGCGCCGACCGGTGGCGGCCAGGGCCTTGGCGTTGACCTGGTAGGGGGTCAGGAGCTGGATGCGCTCCTTGGCCTTGCTCTCCTCGCCCATGGACGCCCACACGTCGGTGTAGATGATCTCGGCGCCCTTCACCGCCACCTTCATCTGGTCGGTGACGGCGATGGAGCCGCCCGAGGCCTTGGCCCACGCCTGGCACTCCTTGACCAGCTCCTTGGCGGGCCAGAGCGACTTCGGCGCGGCGATGACGTAGTGCAGGCCCATCTTGGCGCAGCCGATCATGAGCGAGTTGGCCATGTTGTTGCGGCCGTCGCCGGCGTACACGAACCGGATGCCCGCCAGGCGGCCGAAGGCCTCCTCCACGGTCATCAGGTCGGCCAGGACCTGGGTGGGGTGGTACAGATCGGTCAGCCCGTTGTAGACCGGCACGCCGGACCAGCGGGCCAGCGTGTCGACGGTCTCCTGCTTGAAGCCGCGGAACTGGATGGCGTCGAACATCCGGCCCAGCACCCGGGCGGTGTCCTCAACGCTCTCCTTGGCGCCGAGCTGGATGTCGTCGACGGACAGGAACACCGGGTAGCCGCCCTCCTCGCCGAAGGCGGTCTCGAACGCGCAGCGGGTCCGGGTGGACCGCTTTTCGAAAATCAACGCCAGCGTCTTGCCCAGAAAGCGCTGGTGGGCGACGCCCGCCCGCCGGTCCTTCTTCACCTGGTGGGAGATGTCCAGCAGGAAGCGGATCTCCTCGGGGGTCTCCTCCTTGAGGCTCAGCAGCGAACGCCCTTTCATGTTGAATGCCATGGTGTTCTCCTATAAATGATAATTGATAATTGTTCGTCTCAACTGCTATTCCGGTATTCGACCCGATGTCCGATTTCCGATGTCCGAAGTCCGATGCCCGCCCCGGCCCTACTCCCGCGTGAAGTGCGTGCCGGCGCGGCCGTGCAGGGCGTCGTACGCCTTGTCCAGCGAAGCGATGATGGCCCGCTTCCCGCCGCTTTCGAGGAAATCGATCACCGCCTCCACCTTGGGGCCCATGCTCCCCTTGTGGAAGTGCCCCTCGGCCAGATACTGGCGGGCCTCCGCCACCGTCAGGCGGTCGAGGAAACGCTGGTCCGGCTTGTTGAAGTTGAGGGCGACCTTGTCCACTTCAGTGAGGATGATCAGCTCATCGGCGTCGATCTCGCGGGCGAGCACCGCCGAGGCGCGGTCCTTGTCCACGACGCCATCGATCCCCTCGTAGGTGCCGTCGTCCTGAATGTAGACGGGCATGCCGCCGCCGCCGCAGGCGATGACGATGTGCCCGGCGTCCACGAGCTGGCGGATGACGGGACTCTCCACCACCCGGCTCGGGCGGGGTGAGGGCACCACATGGCGCCAGCCCCGGCCGGCGTCCTCCACCATGTGCTTGCCCTCGGCCATCATCTGGCGCGCCTCGTCCTCGGTGTGGAACCGGCCCACCGGCTTGGTGGGGTGCTTCAAACTAGGGTCCTCGCGGTCCACGACGACCTGGGTGACCACGGCCACGACCTCCCGGCTGATCTTTTCGAGGGTGAGGCGGTTCTGAAGCGACTGGGCGATCATGTAGCCCATCTCGCCCTGGGTGTCGGCCACGCAGACGCCCAGCGGCAGGTCGTAGGCGAACCCCCGCGAGCGGTCCACCCGGATCATCATGTTACCCACCTGCGGGCCGTTGCCGTGGGTGATGACGACGTCGTGGCCGTCGCGGATCAGGCCCATGACCCGGTCGATGGCCAGGCGCGTGTTGGCGAACTGCTCGAAGACCGTGCCTTCCTGGCCTTTCTGCAAAATGGCGTTGCCTCCAAAGGCGATGACGATGCGTTGTTTCTTCATGACAGGGGCTCCATGCGCGGAATGCGAATGATGGCGGCCGGCGGGTCGCGGGGTCAGATCAGTTCGATCTCGTCCCCGCTGATGGCCCGCTCGCAGTACCGGCAGCGGAGTTTGAGCGGATTGTCCTCCACCACGGTGAACAGCGTGCCGACCTTCTCATGGTTGGTGATGCACTTCGGGTTGGTGCACCGGACGATGACGGGGATCTCGCGCGGCAGGTGGGCCTTGGTTTTCTGAACCAACTGGTAGTCCCGGATGTTGCACAGGGTGGCTTCCGGCGACAGCACGGCGATCTTGTTGATCTCCTTGGCGGTCAGGGTCCGGTTCTCGATCTTGATCAGGTCCTTGCGTCCCATCTTCTTGGAGTCGAGGAACATGCCGATGGACAGCGTGCTGCCGTCGGTGACGCCCAGCACCTGGATGGCCTTCATGGCCGTGCCCGGGCGCAGATGGTCGATCACCGCGCCGTTGCGCAGCTTGGAGATCCGCATCTCCATGGAGACGGAGCTGTTCTTCTCATCGGTCATAGGTGAACTCCTAGCACCAGCGACAGCAGCGCCTTGCGCACCGTGACGCCGTTTTTCGACTGCTGGAAATACTCGGCCTGGGGATACCTGTCCAGCGCCGGGTCGATCTCGTTGACCCGCGGCAGCGGGTGCAGGATCTTCAGCTCGGGCTTGACGTGCTCCAGCAGCTTCTCGTTGAGGATGTAGACGTTCTTGACCTTCTCGTAATCGAGGGGGTCGGGAAAGCGTTCCTTCTGGATCCGGGTGACGTACAGGATGTCCAACTCCCTGGACACGCCGTACAGGTTCTCGGTCTCGCTGTAAATAATGCCGTGCCGGTCCAGCTCGGAGAGGATGTGGGCGGGCATCCGCAGCATCTCGGGAGCGATGAAGTACATCCGGCAGTCGAAGTGGCTGAGCGCCTCGGCCAGCGAATGAACCGTCCGGCCGTACTTCAGGTCGCCCAGGAAGCCCACGTGGAGTCCGCGAAGCGTCTGCTTGTTCTTGAGGATGGTGTACAGGTCAAGGAAGGTCTGGGTGGGGTGCTGGTTGGTTCCGTCGCCGCCGTTGATCACCGGGATGTCGGCGCCCTCGGCGGCCGCCCGCGCCGACCCCTCGAGCGGGTGGCGGATGACCATCGCGTCGGCGTACCCTTCGATCATCTTGGCCGTGTCGCGCACCGACTCGCCCTTGGCCGCCGAGCTCACCGCCGCGTCGGTGAAGCCCATCACCGAGCCGCCCAGGCCGATCATGGCGCTCTCGAAGCTCAGGCGGGTCCGGGTGCTGGGTTCGTAAAAAAGAGTGGCCAGGATCTTGCCCTGAAGGATGGGGGCGGACGCCGCCTCGAACCGGCTCGCGTAGTCCAGGATGAAGAGGATTTCCTCCTCGCTGAAATCGCGCATGGAGATCACGTCCGCGCCCTGGAACTTCCGGAAATGCTTATCCTGACTGGCCGCCATGTTCACCCCCGGCTCCGGTTAAAGGTGGGATCATACCATAATCGCCCCCGATTGGCACCGGATATTTCCGCGGGCAAATGATCGTCAGCGGGCGGCGCCGGCCGACAGCGGCCAGGTCCCGGGACGGCGCTCCAGGTGGCGGAAACGCAGCCAGAACACCAGCCCGGTTGCCGCCATTTCCAGGATGAGCGCCGCCCAGGCGCCCGGCAGTCCCAGGCCGGCGGGCAACGCCAGCGCCCACGCCAGCGGCAGGGCCAGCAGCCACTGGCCGGCCATGTACACCAGGGTGGGAAAGCGGGTGTCCCCCAGGCCCTTGAGGCAGCCGTACATGACGATGGTCAGCCCGTCGAAGAAGTGGAACACCACCATGAGCGAGACCATCGCCGCGGCCGGAGCCACCAGCTCCGCTTCCAGCGAGAAGGCGCGCACGATGGGCTCGCGGGCCAGCAGGTAAGCCAGCGACAGGGCCACCAGCACCGCGGCCGACAGCTGCAGCGCCAGCCGCGCCGACCGGCTCACCGCCGCCGGCCGGCCCGCGCCGGCCGCCTGGCCCACCAGCGTCGTGGCGGCGATGGACAGCCCCAGGTTGATCACGTACGACAGCGCCATGACCCGCACGGGCACCTGGTTGATCGCCAGGGCGGTCACGCCGATCCACTCCACGATGGTGGAGAACGCGAACAGCCCGCCGATATCCAGCAGCACGTAGACGCCGTTGGGCAGGCCCACGCGGAAAAACTCACGCACGAACGCCCGGTCGGGCCGCTCCCCCGCCCCGGCCACCGGGCGCAGCACCGCCGGCGGCCGCCACCGCAGGATCGCCGCGAACACCAGGAATGAAACCAGGTTGGCCGCAGCGGTGGCCAGGGCGGCGCCCTCGATCCCCATGGCCGGGAAGCCGGCGTGGCCGAAGATGAGGAGGTAGTTCAGGCCGATGTTCATCGCGTTGGCGAGCACCGTCAGGACCATGGGCGTCCGGACGTGGCCCAGGCCGTTCAGGATGTTGGCCCAACCCACGACGACGAACAAAAACGGCGCCCCCAGCGCCCGGCGCGACACGTAGAGGAAGGCCTGGCGTCGGATCTCCGGCTCGATGCCCAGCAGGGCCATCATCCCGTCGGAGGCCCACGACAGCGCCGCGACCGCCAGCCCGGCCGCCAGCCCCAGCCAGAGCGCGAGCCGCACCAGCCGGCGGCAGTCCGCGCCGCGGCCCGCGCCGAAAAACTGGGCGGCGAACGCATTGCCGATGCTGATGAGCCCGATGGGCAATCCGTAAATGAGGAACACCAGGAGCATGCCGTACCCCACCGCCGCCAGCTCGACGGTGCCCAGCGAGCCCACCATCAGCGTGTCGGCCAGGGCCAGCAGGTTGTTGCTGATGTTCGCCAGAATGACCGGCGCCGCCAGGGCCAGCACGTGCCGGTACTCTCGCCAGGGGATCCGGTGCCAGGGGGCCGGCGGTGGCATGACGCGCGGAGGGAGCGCTCAGGGCCGCAGCCGGGCCCGGAGCTCCGGATCGAACCAGAGCCGCCGGCGCAGGCCGAGGATCTGGAGGAAAAAGTAGACGATGTCGCGGACGAGCCGCACCTTGCTGTCGCGAACCTGGTCGTCGCGCCAGCACACCGGGATCTCCCGCACCCGACAGCCCGCCCGGCCGGCCAGCAGCAGGAGTTCGGAGTCGAAGAACCAGTGCGAATCGCGGGTCAGCGGCAGGAGGCGGTCCCGAACGGAGCGGCCGATCGCTTTGAACCCGCACTGGGCGTCGCGGAACGGCGCCCGGAAGAACACCCGCAGGCACAGGTTGTACCCGCGGGAGGAGACCTCGCGGCTCAGCGACCGGTCGATCACCCGGGCGCCGGGGATCAGCCGGCTGCCGATGGCCGCGTCGGCGCCGTCGCGCACCGCCCCCAGCAGCTCGGGCAGGTGACACAGCTCCGTGGCCAGGTCGGCGTCCATGTACGCGTAGATGTCGGCCTCACGCCCGGTCCAGCACTGCCGGAGCGCCCGGCCGCGTCCCTTCTCGGCCACGCGGACGTACTCCACGCCCACGAGCCGCTCGGCCAGCCCCTGGCCGATGGTCCCGGTGGCGTCGGTGGACGCGTTGTCGGCGATGAGCAGGGTCCAGTTGTAGCCCTCCAGGCGGGTCTCGCAGAACTCCCGAAGGACCGTCACGTTCGCCTCGAGGATCTCGGCTTCGTTGTGGCACGGCAGCGTGATGAGCACGCGGGGCACGGACATGACGTTTTTCCTCGGCCCGGCCGGAGCCGGGCGGGCGGTTCCGGAAGGACAGCCGCCGGCGCTCGCGCGGGGGGGCCGGCCTCAGCAGCGGCTGATGTAGGTGCCGGCGTCGGTGTTGACCTTGATGATGTCGCCCTCCTCGACGAAGGGGGGCACCTGGACCACCAGGCCGGTCTCCAGCTTGGCGGGCTTGGTCACGTTGGACACGGTGGCGTTCTTCATCGCCGGGTCCGTTTCGACCACCAGCAGCTCCACCGCGGCGGGCAGCTCGACACCCACCGGCTTGCCATCGTAGAAATCCACCGCGATGACGGTTTCGGGCTTGAGGTAGCTCACCGCATCGCCCAGCGCTTCGGGGCCCAGGCTGACCTGCTCGTACGTCTCAGTGTTCATGAAGTAGAAGTGGTCGCTGTCGGCGTAGAGGTAGGACATCTGGTGGGTGTCGAGAAAGGCCTTTTCCACCCGGTCGGTGGAGCGAAAACGGTAATCCTTCTGGGTGCCGGTTTTCAGGTTGCGCAGTTTGGTCTGGACGAAACCCCGCAGGTTGCCCGGCGTGGCGTGGTGGTACGTGAGCACCTGGTAGAGCTCGCCATCCATCTTGATGATGACGCCCTTGCGGATATCGGTGGCGTTGATCATGATCGGGGGATACCTCCCTCAGGGAATCTGCGTGGGCACGGGCCGCGGGGCCGCACCCGTATGGAATCCCGGACCGTCCGCCGCGGCGGCGGTTCGGGCGCGTTCACGGGACGATGGCCTCCAGGCCGTGCAGGTACGGCCGCAGCGCCGCCGGGACAGTCACCGAGCCGTCGCGCTGCTGGCCATTCTCCAGCAGCGCCACCCACGTGCGGCCGATGGCCAGGCCCGAGCCGTTCAGGGTGTGCAGGTAGCGCACCTTGCCCCCGTCCGCCGGCCGGTAGCGCAGATTGGCTCGGCGCGCCTGGAAATCCTTGAAGTTGCTGCAGGAGGAGATCTCCACGTACTTGCCGGCGCTGGGGAGCCACACCTCGAGATCGTACGTCTTGGCCGAGGAGAACCCCATGTCGCCGGTGCACAGCGCCATGACGCGGTACGGCAGCTCCAGGCGCCGGAGAATCCGCTCGGCGTCGGCGGTGAGGCTCTCGAGCTCGGCCATGGACTCCTCGGGCCGGCAGAACTTGACCAGCTCCACCTTGTGGAACTGGTGCTGCCGGATGAGCCCCCGCGTCTCCTTCCCGTGGGCGCCCGCCTCGGAGCGGAAGCACGGGGTGAAGGCGACGTGGCGGATGGGCAGGCCGGCCTCGGGCAGGATCTCCTCCCGGTAGAGGTTGGTGACGGGAACCTCGGCCGTGGGGATCAGGTAGAACGGCCAGCCCTGCAGGCGGAACAGGTCCTCCTCGAACTTGGGCAGGTTGCCGGTGCCCACGAGCGCGTCGGCGTTGACGATGTACGGCGGCAGGATCTCCTGGTAACCGTGCTCCCGGACGTGCACGTCCAGCATGAATGCGGCCAGCGCGCGCTCCAGCGCCGCGCCGGCGCCCCGGTAGACGGCGAATCGGGCGCCGGTGATCTTGCCGGCCCGGTCCATGTCGAGGATGTTCAGGGCGCGTCCCAGGTCGACGTGGTCCCGCACCGGGAAATCGAACGCTCGCGGCTGGCCCCACCGGCGGACCTCCACGTTCTCTTCGGCGGAGGCGCCCACCGGCACCGAGTCGTCGGGCAGGTTGGGCACGTTGAGGAGAAAGCCGTCGAGGTTCCGCTCCGTTTCATCGAGCTCCGCCTCGAGCCCCTTGATCTCCTCGCCCACCGCCTTCATGCGCGCCATCTCGGCGGCGACGTCCCGGCCCTCCTTTTTCAGCCGCGGGATCTCCCCCGAGACCCTGTTGCGCAGCGCCCGCAGCTCCTCGACGCGGACGAGGATCTCGCGGCGCCGCCCCTCCAGCCCGGTAAAGGCATCGAAATCCGGCGCCGCGCCGCGCTGGGCGATTTTCGCTTTGACAAACTCGAGGTTTTCCCTTACAAACTTCAGATCCAGCATCCAAAAACTCCACCGGGAACGAAAAGAGGTATTTTAAAAAAAAGCAGTCCAAATTACAATATGATCCTGACCCGACGACACACCGACCGCGAGGCGAACACGATTCATGGGTGGTGACCGGCAGCCGAAGCCCATCCCGCAGCTGCTCTACGCCGCAACGACCGACACCGGCCGGGAGCGCCAGAACAACGAGGACGGCGTGGTGGCCTGCGATTTCACCACCGCCACCGGCCACCGGCAGGCCGTGTCGGCGTTCTTCGCGGTGTCCGACGGCATGGGCGGCCACAACGCCGGCGAGATCGCGGCCATGACCGCCATCCGGAGCGTGGCCGACTCCCTCACCCGGAGCTACTTCCTGCCCGTCCTGCGCACCGACATCTACCAGCTCCCCGAGCACGTCTACAACTACCATTTCCGCCGCACCAAGCGCCGCCCGTCCCGCCCCAATGCCCGGCGGATCCTCGCCGCCGCCATGGAACGGGCCAACGACTCGATCATCGACCTGTCCCGCAAGAACCCCGCGTTCTTCGGCATGGGCGCCACCCTGACGGCGGCGGTGCTGGCCGATTGCCGGCTCACGGTGGCCAGCGTCGGCGACAGCCGCTGCTACGTGTTCGCCGGCAAGCGGCTGCAGCAGGTGACGAAGGACCACACCATCGTCAACCAGATGGTGGAGCTGGGCCGGATCTCCCCCGAGGACGCCCTCCATCATCCCGGCCGCAATTTTCTCTACAAGAGTCTCGGCTCCTCCGAGCGGCTCGAGTTCGACCTGTTCGACATGGAGCTGGCCCCGCCGGCCTGGATCCTGCTCTGTTCCGACGGGCTGACCAGCATGGTGCCTGACTCCGAGATCGCCCGGGTGATCGCCGACTGCCGCCAGCCGCACCGGGGCGCCGCGGAACTGATCCGGAGGGCCAACCGGGCGGGCGGCAAGGACAACATCTCCGTGGTCTTGGCGAAGCTGACATGATGCACGGCTGGCCGCACGACCCCACGTTCGAATCTCCCGCGCCGCCGCGGGCGCGCCGGTCCCGTCCGCGCCGCCGGCTGGCCGACGGCCGCCGCCGCAAGTCCATGCTCCAGCCCGGCCACGTGTTCTTCAACCGCTACGAGATCATCCGCCGGGTGGGTGGCGGCGGCATGGGCAACGTCTATCAGGCGCGCGACGTCCGGCTGTCCAACCGCTCGTGCGCCATCAAGGAGATGATCGACCTCTACAGCGAGCCCGAGGAGCACGAGCGGACCCTCAACGAGTTCAAGCGCGAGGCCGCGCTGCTGGCCACGTTGCAGCACCCCGGCATCCCGAAGGTGTACGACTACTTCATGGAGGACGACCGGTACTACCTGGTCATGGAGTACGTCGACGGGATGGACCTGAACAAGTACCTCAAGGAGTACGGCGACAAGCTGCCCGAGGCGAAGGTCATCGGCATCGGCATCCAGATCTGCGACGTCCTCCACAGCCTGCACACCCACAAGCCGCCGGTGATCTACCGCGACCTGAAGCCCAGCAATATCATGGTCACCGCCGGCGACCGGCTGGTGCTCGTCGACTTCGGCATCGCCCGCTTCCTCACCGCCAACCTCACCGACATCACCACCATCGGTACCATGGGCTTCGTGCCGCCCGAGGTGTACGAGGAGTCCATCGAGCCGGCTTCCGACATCTATTCGCTGGGCGCCACCCTGTTCTACTTCATGACCGGCGTCTCGCCGCAGACCAAGCCCATCCTGATCTTCGACTTCACCAAGAACCCGCGGCCGCGGGAATACAACGCCGACCTCAGCCCCGAGATGGAGGCGGCCATCGTCCGGAGCGTGAGCTACGACGCGCGAAACCGCTTCTCCTCCGCCTACGCCATGAAGCGGGAGCTGGAGTCGATCCTGCAGACCCGCCACGCCGGCGCCGACGACAAGGACCTGCTGACGCTGCTGGCCGAGAAGAAGCGGCGGTCCGAGCGCAAGACCATGGTGGTCCCCGTCATCGACGAGACGAAGGCGGAGATGTCCAGCGATTTTGAGTCGCTGCGCCGGGAGTTCGAGGAGGAGTTCAAGGACTTTCTGCCTATCTCCGACGACGTGATCCGGACCGCCTCGGCCGCCAGCATCGACATTTACTGCGTGAAGTGCTTCGCCTCGCTCTCCGAGAACGACCTGGTCTGCCACAAGTGCGGCACCGAACAGCCCCACTCCCCCTTCATCAAGGTGCCCAAGGCGCTGCTGAAACTGGAGCAGCAGCACCAGGTGTTCAACGTCATCAAGGACATCACCATCATCGGCCGGCGCGACCCCGAGCGGCGCTGCTACCCGGAGATCGACCTCACCCCGTTCGACTCGGGCAAGCACATCTCCCGTCTCCACGCCCGGATCCTCAAGCTCAACGGCGAGTACTACATTGAGGACCTGAAGAGCAAGAACAAGGTGGTCATCAACAGCCGCTACCTGCTCCAGTCGGGCATCACCCACAAGCTGAATTCCGGCGACACCGTCAAGATCGGCCGGCTGGTGTTCCGCTTCGAGAAGCAGTAGCCCCCCCCGCCGGTTGCTTTTCCCCAGCGCTCTGGTACAATGGCCCCTCGCTCGAGGAGCCATGACGCGACCGATCCATCACGTGCTGCTGTTCGACATCGACGGGACGCTGATCACCACCGGCGGCGCCGGCCGCCGCGCCATGGAGACCGCCTTCCGCGACGTCCACGGCGTCGCCGACGCCATGGCCGAGGTGGTCCTTTCGGGCAAGATCGACCCCATGATCTACGACGAGGTGTGCCGCCGCTTCCGCCTGGCGCCCGCCCTGGACCGCTTCCGCGAGGCGTACCTCGACAACCTGGCCGCAGAACTCCCCCGCTTTCGCGACCGCGGCGCCGTGATGCCCGGCGTGGCCGGGCTGCTGCGCCACCTCGACGGCGCGCCGGGCGTGCTGCTGGGACTGCTCACGGGGAACTGGCGCGAGGGCGCGTACGCGAAGCTCCGGTTCTACGGGATTGACCGCCACTTCCCCTTCGGCGCCTTCGGCGGCGACGCCGCCGACCGGAACGCGCTGCCGGAGGTGGCCCGTCGGCGCGCAGCGGAGATGGCCGGGCCGGCCGTGACGGCGGCCACCCGCTTCACCGTGATCGGCGACACCCCGCGGGACATCCAGTGCGCCCTCGGCTCCCACTGCCTGGCGGTGGCCGTGGCCACCGGCGAGTACCCCGTCGAGGAGCTGGCCTCCTACCGGCCCCAACTCCTGCTCCCCGACCTGGCCGACCCCGCCGCCTTCTGCCGCCCCTTGGACCTCCCCTGCCCGGCGTGACCCGTACGCCGCGTTCGACGTACGCCGCATTCGACGAATGCGGCCCGGCGGCAAGCTCCACCGGCAGGCCATGATTGCAGCCTCGGTTTGCAGAGATTGAGCTGCGGCTGATCGGGCTTCCTGCACCGGCGCGCGTTCATCGAACGCGCGGTACGGCCGCCAGGCCGCGAGGTCCTCTCCATCGTCGGGAATGCGCCTGAAAAAGCAAGCATTTGACACCCAATCACAATTACAATAGTATTTAGGAAGATATCCAACTCTGAGTTTTCATCATGCAGGGATCGTTAGCATTTAGCATTTCGCTCACAACCAACACCTTAAATACTGAGGGAGGCGACATGAAACACTCGTTACGTCTGCTGGCGGTGCTCGGCGCGCTGTTGCTCCTGGCCGGCCTGGCGCCGGTGCTGGCGGGCGATTCGGCCCGCGGCGGCACGGGGACGGGGCTCCAGATCGTGGGCGGGCCGACCGACCACAATTTTCTGTTCAACACCAACTACAATCCGCCCGAACGGCGACATACGCTGACGCGCTCCAAGTCGTCCGGCACCACCCTGGCCGGCGGGACCGTGGGCATCTTCAAGGACATCGACCCGTGGGGCTCCACCGCCTGGGAGCAGGTCTGCCTGGTCAACGGCATTCCGTATGAGATCCACACCTCGTCCGAGTTCGCCACGCTGGACTTCAGCCAATTCCACGTGATCGTCATGTGCAGCGTGCAGAACGATACTTTCTATGCGAACTACGCCGCCCAGGAAGCCAAGTTCGTGAATTACGTGGTGAATGGCGGCTTCCTCTTTTTCTCCGCCTGCCGCTATGTGCCCAGCACCTCGTATCCCACACCGCCCGGCAGCGGCATGATCAGCGTTGGGGATCTGGACATGCAGAACGTCATCGACGATCCCTCCCACCCGGCCGTGGCTCTGATTTCTAGTCCTTTTTGGGGAAACTACGCCAGTCACGTCTCCTTCAACAATCTCCCCGCGGGCGCCCACGTCATCGCGCGCTCGGATGGCTGCAACATACCCACCCTGGTGGAATACAGCCTGGGATCGGGCCTGGTCCTGGCTTCCGGGATCACTCAGGAGATATCTTTGGACATCGGCTGGGCGGGCGGCTTGGTTGTGCCGAACAGCCTGCTGTACCTGTACGACCTCGCGTCGCCGTTCGAGCTGACCTTCGACGACGACTACGGCCGTTCCCAGCTCTGCCTCAACACCGATACCGGCGAGTTCCTCTACCGGGTCCTCACCGGCGCCGGCGCCGGCGAGTACGAGCTGACCGGCACCGTCTACACCCGCGGCAACGTGCTGTTCCTCCAGTCGCCGCGCCCCTCCCCCTGGACGCTGCTGCTGTCCTACGACATGACCACCCACCGCGCCAACGCCTACCTGGTGTACCCGGAAAAGGGCGTGCGCTCGGTGCTCTACGACCGGAACACGTTGGACGACGGCGACTGCGGCGACTGAGCGCGTCGGCGCATTGACCTTGCAATCAACCGGGGCGGCCCGTTCGGGGCCGCCCCGTTTGTTTTGGCGGGACCGGGTTGGATTCGGCGTCATCCGGGTGGGGGCGCGAGTACGAGCACGAGCACGATTACGATGACGATTACGAATTACGAGCACGAAAGCCGAAGTCCGATGTCCGGGACAGTTGATGGTTGATTGTTGATTGTTGATTGTTGATTGTTAATCGTTGGGAACGAGCCTCGAGTCTCCAGCCTCGAGCCTCGATTACGATCACGATTACGAATTACGAGCACGAAATCCGATGTCCGATATCCGCGTCACGGGAACGAGCCTCGAGTCTCTAGCCTCGAGCCTCGATTACGATCACGATTACGATTACGATTACGATCACGATTACAAGTACGAATTACGAGCACGAGGAGTTCTCAACTCCTATCTCCTATCTCCTATCTCCTCACTGTTCACTGCTCACTGTTCACTGCTCACTGTTCACTTCCACGCCGGTACTCCAGCAGCTCCACCGGGGCGCCGTCCACGAGGATGAAGGCCACCGTCACCCCCGGGCTCGGCGAGTTGGGCGGGATGATGACTTCCTGCCCTTCGAGCGCCGCAGCGAGGTCGTCCACCTCGAAGGCGACGTGGGCGACTTCCTGCACGATCCGGGGCAGCCGGCAGTCGGCGCCGTACCGCATCCACTGGATGCCGAACGGATTGTTCTCATGATCGGTGACGTGGGTGTCGAAGCGGGCCAGGTACGTCTCGCCTTCCCGGGGGGTCTGCGTGGGGATGCCGAGGTGGCTGTATTTCATGGCCGTTTCTCCAAGCTGACGCGATTACGGGCACGATTACGAGTACGATTACAAATTACGAGCACGAAATCCGATGTCCGAAGTCCGCGTTACGGGAACGAGCCTCGAGTCTCTAGCCTCGAGCCTCGATTACGATCACGATTACGAATTACGAGCACGAAATCCGATGTCCGATATCCGCGTCACGGGAACGAGCCTCGAGTCTCGAGCCTCGAGCCTCGATCACGATTACGATCACGATCACGATTACGATCACGATTACGATTACGAATTACGAGCACGAGTTCCCAACTCCTATCTCCTATCCCCTCACTATTTACTGTTCACAGCCGCTCCACCACCAGGGCCGCGGCTTCGCCGCCGCCGATGCAGAGCGAGGCCACGCCGCGCCGGACGCCGCGGGCGGCCATGGCATGGAGCAGCGTCACCAGGATACGCGCGCCGCTGGCGCCGATGGGATGCCCCAGCGCGATGGCCCCGCCGTGCACGTTGAGCCGCTCGGGATCGAGGTCCAGCTCCTTCAGCGCGACCAGCGCCACGGCAGCGAACGCCTCGTTGATTTCGAACAGGTCGATGTCGCCCAGGCCGAGTCCCGCCTTGGCCAGCGCCTTGCGGATGGCGCTTGCCGGCGCCGTTGGAAAGTCCGCCGGCGCCTGGGCGAAGGATGCCTGCGCCACGATGCGGGCCACGGGCGCCAGGCCCAGAGCGGCGGCCTTCTCCGCCGCCATCACCACCACCGCCGCCGCGCCATCGTCGATCTTGGAGGCGTTAGCCGCGGTGATGGTCCCCTCCTTGTCGAAGGCGGGGCGGAGCTTGGGGATCTTGTCGAACATGACCTTACCCGGCTCCTCGTCGACGGCGATCATCACCGGCTCGCCCTTTCCCTGCAGCACAGGGACGGGCACGATCTCGGCGGCGAAACGGCCCTCCTTCTGGGCGGCGATGGCCCGCTCGTAGCTCCGGACCGCGTACGCGTCCTGCTCCTCGCGCGAGAACCCGAGGTTGCGCACGCACCCCTCGGCCGCCGCGCCCATGTGGAAGTCGTTGTACGGGTCCCACAGGCCGTCGTGGATCATGCCGTCGAGCACGGTCTGGTGGCCCATGCGGAAGCCGGCGCGGGCGCCCGCGAGGTAGTACGGCGCCAGCGACATGCTCTCCATGCCGCCGGCGACGACGACGTCGGCGTCGCCCGTCGCGACCGCCTGGGCCGCGACCATCACCGCCTTGAGGCCGGAACCGCACACCTTGTGCAGGGTCAGGCACTCCACCGCGTGGGGCAGGCCGGCGTAGACGGCCGCCTGGCGGGCCGGGGCCTGGCCGCAGCCCCCCTGGAGCACCTGGCCCATGATCACCTCGTCCACCTGGTCGGGCGCGACGCCCGCCCGGCGGACCGCCTCGGCCACCGCCGCGGCGCCGAGCCGCACGGCCGGCACGGCGGCGAGCGCACCCAGGAACGATCCGATGGGCGTCCGGGCCGGGCCCAGGATCACCGCTTCACGCAGCATTCGACTCATGGCTCCCTCCTCGAGTGTTCCAGCGCCCGCCGGCCGGCAGCCGCTCGGCGCGGGATGGTTTGGGCCATTGTAACCGACCCGCCGGCGCCGGCCAAGGGGATTAGGATCCGGCCGCGTCTGTTATAATGAGGCGCGCCCGGGAGGTCGCCGTTGTGGCTGCGGACTCGCGCAAGACCGGCATCCGGATGGAGGAGGTGGCGCCCGGCTCGCCGGCGTGGCAGATGGGCCTGCGCGCCGGCGACCGCTGCCTCGCCGTCGACGGGCGCGTCCCCATGGACTACCTCGACGTCCAGTATCACCTGGCCGACAGCGGACCCCACGTCATGGACGTGGAGAAGGCGGACGGCGAGCGCTGGGAGGCGGAGTTCGAACTGGACGCGGACGAGGCGCTGGGAATCGGCTGGGAGGACATCCGGCCGCGCACCTGCCGCAACCGGTGCGTGTTCTGCTTCGTGGACCAGCTTCCCCGCGGCGTCCGGCCGAGCCTCCGGATCAAGGACGAGGACTACCGCCACTCCTTCCTCCACGGCAACTTCATCACCTTGAGCAACCTGACCCCGGCGGACCTGGACCGCATCCTGGTCCAGCGCCTGTCGCCCCTCTACGTCTCGGTGCACAGCACCGACCCGGCCCTGCGCGCGCGGCTGGTGCGCTGCGGCGCCCGCGACCGGTTCTTCGAATACTTCGACGCCCTGGCGCGCGGCGGCATCGCCCTCCACACCCAGGTGGTGCTCCTGCCCGGCCGCAACGACGGCGCCGCGCTGGAGCGGACCATGGCCGACCTGGCCGCGCGCCACCCGGCGGTCCGGTCGCTGGGCATCGTCCCGGTGGGCCTCACCCGCCACCGCGCCGGGCTCTCCGCCCTGCGGCCGCCCGATCCCGGATTCTGCCAGGCGGTCATCCGCCAGGTCCGGCCGCACCAGGAGCGCTGGCGCCGCCGGCTGGGCGTCCGCTTCGCGTACCTGGCCGACGAGTTCTATCTGCAGGCGGGACGCCGTCTGCCGCCCGCCCCGGCCTACGACGACTTTCCCCAGCTCGAGAACGGGATCGGCCTGGTCCGGGACTTCCTCGACGAAGCCGCGGCGCTGCTGCGGGAGCCGCCGCCGCCGGCGCGGGTCCGTCGCGCGGCGCTGGCCACGGGCATCCTCTTCGCGCCCCTGCTGGCCGGGGTGCTTCGCCGGGTGAACCGCCGCTGGGGCGTGGCCTTCCGGGCGCTCCCCGTGCCCAACCGCTTCCTCGGGCCCCGGGTCACGGTGGCCGGCCTGCTCGCCGGCCGCGACATCGCCGCCGCGGCCGGCCGGCTCGCGCCCGACGAGTGGCTGGCTGTCCCCGGCCGGTGCGTGGGCGCCGGCCACGGTCGGTTTCTCGACGACTGGACGCCGGCCGATCTGGCCGACGCCGTGGGGAGTCCCGTGGCGCGGCTGCCCTTCGGAGCCGAGGGTTTGCGGACCCTGGCCGCCGGCGAGGCCGACACAGCAAGCCCCCGCCGGGGACGGAGCCCGAAAAACCTTTGACAACGCCTGAAATCGTGGTAAATATGACTCATACCCTGAATACAACGGTATGGTTTACAGTCCTTTCACCCATGAACCCCAGTTTCATTAAAGGTGCGTAGATGAACTTCATCGAGATGAGAGTCGAGGAGTACATCGACGGAAAGCTCGATGCCGACTCTCCGGATCATGCGCCCAGCATCGCGGCCCTCAGGAAATTCGTGACCTACATGGACCGGGAGACCGAGATTTACAGCGTCCAGGACATCACTGAAACCGAGGCCCTCGACTTTCTCCGGACGGTGCGCAACATCCGGGAGCGCGACATCACCATCGCCGCGCTCAACGGCTTCTTCGAGTTTCTCCACACGAAAGAGCTCATCGACCGTCCCCTCCAGCTCGACGCCCAGGACGTCTTCCGGGCCAAGCCGGCGGAGCCGGGCCCCGACGTGGCCGAGCTGTTCGAGGACGACGAGGATTCCCCCCGCTACAAGCCGCGCCGCCTCCAGGAGTGAACGCAGCGCGCCCTCGCCCGGTGGTCCGTCAGCATTCCCGGTCAGCCGGCTCCGAGCGCCGTCCGCCGGACAATTCGCAATCCGCGACGCCACCGCAGGTTGCACTCCAGCAGCCGCACGTCCAGCCCGGGCCGGAGGTAGCCGGCCAGCGCCAGTTGCTGCCGGTGGCAACGGAAGAGCGGCGTCACGAGGCACAGCGCCGGCGGTTCCGGCGACAGCCGCACGCCGGCGAAGTAGCCGCACCGCTGGAACGCGCCGCTGCGCAACCCGTCGGCGACACGCTCCCAGTAGTCGAGGGCCTGGAACAGGAGCGTCCCGCACTCGGCCGCCTTGATCTCCACCACCGCCAGGCGGTTGGCCGCGTCCAGCGTGAGCACGTCCATGATGGATCGGCCCGTGCCCCGGTAGGTGGGCACCTGCCGGTAGGTCCACGCGCGCTGGAACGCCGGATCCAGCACGCCGATGTCGTCCAGCAGCAGGCGCTCCAGCCACCGTTCGGGGAAGAGCCGGTAGGCGGCATGGCCGGGCACGAGCGGCGGATCCGACCGCAGGCGGACCGCCTGGCCCACCAGGGCCAGCGCCCGCTCCCGCCCCAGGTCCGGCCAGGGGCGCAGCGGCGGTTCCCACCCCACCAGCAGGTTCCCGGGCCCGCCGCCTCCCACTCGGACCAGGGGGAGTCCGCGGCAGCTCACCACATCGAAGCTGAACGGGGTTTTCTCATGATGCAGGTCGCCGGGGAAAGCCGCCACGAGTTCGCGGGCCAGCGCGTTGTCGAAGCACGGCCGCTCGGGAGCGAACTCGAAGCTCACGGGCAGGCGGCAGCGGCGGCGGATCTCGGCGGCGTCGATCTCCTCGACGGCGCCCTCCGCCAGGTCGTACCGGAAGAGGCGCGCCTGCACCTTCGCCGGATCCAGCAGTTCCAGCCGGCCCAGCAGATGCAGCGCCGCGTCGCCGTGAAGAAACAGGGCCAGCGTCCGGTCGAACCGCCGCCGGGTGCCGCGGCAGTGTCCGTACCAGACCAGGGCCGCGGTGAGAAACGCGCTCCCCGCGCCGGCCCCCTGGAACGGGTAAAGGCCGAGGCCCGCCGAGAATCCACCCGGCCGGCGCAACACCAGCCGGGCAAAGAGGCCGGATACGCGCTGCCGCGCGTCGGGGCCGGAGGCGACGGACTCCAGCGCCAGCCCCGGCAACGGCCGGCGGGTCAGGAGCGCCGCCAGCCGCAGGTCGTAGAAGCGCCGGCTGGCGTCCGGCGCCAGCCCCTCGGGCGGCGCGCCCTCCGCCTCGCCGAGGAAGCGCAGCGCCAGGCCCGGCGCCCCGGCCAGCGCCACCCGTTCCGGTCCGTCACGGCCGAACCCCAGCACCCGGAGCGGCTCCGGCCAGCCGGCCACGGCCAGCCACGGCGTCCCGCGCGCGTCGAGCTCGCACCGGCACGTCCCCGCGGGCAGGTCCGGGGTGAGCGCCAGCCCGCCCTGCTCCAGGCGGCAGGGGCAGAGCGCCGCCAGCTCCCGCACCAGCCCCGCCAGTTTCCGTTTCGCCGTCATGGACGCCTCCCTATCCATTAATAACGGATGAGCCGCCGGGTGTTCGAAACCGGCGGCCGCCACTTCGCATTGATTCCGCCGCGGCGCCCCGCTACAATGCGGGGAACGAACGGCCCGGCCCCCCGGGCGGAGCGGCATGAACGTACTCCTGGTCAAACCGTACAGCGACTTCCCCACCCGGATTCCCCACCTGGGTCTCGGCTACCTGGCCGCGGCGCTCCGGCGGCGGGGGCACGCCGTGCGCATCGCCGACTGCCCCCGCGAAGGCCTCGGCGAGCGGGAACTGCTGGCCCTGGCCGCCGAATGGGCGCCCCGGCTCGTGGGCTTGAGCGCCTTCACCGCCGACGTCCCCGTGTTGCGCGGGCTGTGCCGCCTCCTGCGCCTCGCGCTCCCGGACGCCACCCTCGTACTCGGTGGACCTCACCCGAGCTGCCTGCCGGACCATCTCTTCGGCTTCATCCCCGAGATTGATTATGCTTTCGCCGGCGAGGCCGAGGCGGGACTGGCGCAACTGGCCGACGGCCTGGCGGCCGGCGGCTTCGACCCGGCCGCCATCCCCGGCCTGGCGTGGCGGAGCGACGGGGAGGTCCGCGCCAACCCGCCCTATTTCGAGCCCGACCTCGACGCCCTGGGCCTGCCGGCCTGGGACCTGCTGCGCCCCGAGATCCCGGTGCTGGCGCCCCACGGCGCGTTCGTCCGCCGCCAGCCGTCGGCGCCCATCGTCACCAGCCGCGGCTGTCCGTTCCCGTGCACCTTCTGCGCCGCGCGCAGCGTCAGCGGCCGGCGGATCCGCCAGCGGTCGATCGAGAGCGTGCTCGAGGAGGTGGCGCTGCTGGCCGACCGCCACGGCGTCCGCGAGCTCCACATCGAGGATGACAATTTCACGTTCCGGCGGGAATTCGTGGCCGGATTCTGCGAGGGGATGCTGCGCCGGGGCGGCGCGCTGCCGTGGTGCTGTCCCAACGGCGTCCGGCTGGACTCGCTGGACCCGGAGCTGCTGCGCCTCATGCGCCGCGCCGGCTGTTACTCGTTGTCGCTCGGCATCGAGTCGGGGGCGCCGCGGGTGCTGGCGATGATCCGCAAGGGGCTGGAGCCCGACGACATCCGCGAGCGGGTGGCCTGGATCCGCGAGGCGGGGATCAAGACCACGGGCTTTTTCATCATCGGTTTTCCCACCGAGACCGCCGCGGAGATCGAGACGACCATCCGCTTCGCCCGGGAACTGGCGCTGGACCGCGCCCAGTTCAGCACCTTCCTGCCCCTCCCCGGCACGGTCTATTTCGACGAGCTGGTCGCCGCGCACGGCCTGGACGGCATCCCCTGGGAGGGCTTCCTCACCACCGAGGCGTTCGAGGTCCCCGACGGCCTGCCCCGCGGCGAGCTGGTGCGGCTGCAGCGGCGGGCCTTCCTGCGGTTCTACGCGCGACCGGGCACGCTGCTGCGGCTGGCGGGCGAGATCCGCGGCCCGCGCCACCTGGCCCACCTCGCCGCCCGCGCCGCCGCGGTGTGGAAAAGCGAACGGTAAACAGTGAACGGTGAATGGCCGGCTGCGGACAGAGCGTCGCGCCGCCTCCGGCTGTGGGTTCCGCCTGCACGCTGCTTGGGAATCCGGGGCATCGGCGCGCGTTCAGCGAACGCGCGCTACGGTGACACTCCTACCGGCGGACCGTCACTCCCGAGTCTTGAGCTCGGAGTCGTGGGCCGACATGAACTTGCGGAGATCACCGGCCAAATCGAGGAGCTTGAGCCACTGCTCCTTGTAGAGCGTCACCGGGAAGCGGCCCAGCCCGTACACCGACACGGCGCCCTTGGCGCTCACCTTGAACGAGATCGCCCGCGGCGCCCGCTGCTTCTTCAGGGCCTCGTTCTCCGCCTTGACCCGTTCCAGTTCCGCCTTCAAAGTTTCCAGATCGTCTGCGGTCATCAGTCCCTCCTGCCGGGTGCATAGTGTCGCCTATTGTACCTCAGATTCGTCTTCTCTCAAAAACCCGATTGAATGAGCGGCGGCGGACGGGAAGTAGTAAACAGTAAACAGGAAACAGTGAATAGTGAGTGGTGGGTTTTGAATTGCGGACCATGGTGCGCGCCGACGCTCAGTGGGCCAACCCGAACAACTCGGGGCGGAATCCGGACGCCGTGCCCCTCCCCGATCGCGCTCATGGCTTGAAGGGAGTAAAATATTGAGGGCAGTCCATTCCGATGCCCAATGCCCGATTTCCGATGTCCGCGGAACGGAAGCGAGCCTCGCGCCCCAGCCTCTCGAGCCGCGATGATCATGACGCGCACTTACGCGAGCGGACCGAAAAGCGGTTGTCAAAGGCGGCAGTGGATTTGTATAATGAATTCACTGGCGCACCAACCATCCAGCGGATTGAGGGTCCCCATGCTGAGCAAGAATCTCATCGACGCAATCCTTGCGCACTCCGAAGAGATCATCGTGCGCATCGTCGACGCCATCCTGACCCACCCCCGGACGGCCTACTACCACACCATGGACCGGGCCGAACTCAGGAAGCGCATCGAGGGCATCTTCAAGAACCTGGGCAAAGCCCTTCAGGAGGGGGCCGAGGGCGAGCTCCGGACCATCTACCTCAAGTTCGGCAAGGTGCGCTATTTCGAGGGCGTGCCGCTGCCCGACCTGATCTACGCGCTGATCCTGTGCAAGACGAAGGTGCTCATCGTGGTGCAAAAGCACGTCGTCCCGGAATCGTCGGCGCAGCTCTATCTGGAGATGCAGCTCCACGACACGCTGGCCGGATTCTTCGACGACCTCGTCTACTTCACCACGAAGGGTTACCAGGAGGCGTGCGAGGAGATGGCCGGGGGATCGACCACGAAAGCCCACCTGTTCTGACCATGGCGGACGGCGCCCAATCCCGGACCGGCAGGAGACCATGAAAGAGAGACGCCAGTTTGTTCGCATCCCCCGCAAGGGGCTCATCAAATTCCGGGAGATACATCTGCCCCGAAGCCTGATCTCCGACGACGCCTCGTTCTACACCAACATCTCCCCCGGCGGCATCCTGTTCGAGTCCGCCCACCACCTGAACCTGGGCACCATGCTCAAGCTGGAGATCGAGCTCAAGGACTGGGCCCGATGCCTGCCCGGCGCGGAGAAGCTCCCGGGCGGCAACACCCAGCCGCTGCGGGTGCTGGGCGAAGTGGTGCACTGCCACGAGCTCGGCTCCCAGAGCGGCTACAGCATCGGCATCAAGTTCGTCAACCTGGACCCCCGCCACCAGGAGGCCCTGCTCAAGTGCCTCCAGGACCACGCCGCCCAGCATGATTAAAGGGATCATCTTCGATCTGGACGACACGCTGTACTCCTTCCAGGAGTACCTCGAAAGCGGCTTCTGGGAAGTGGCCCGCTACGCCGGCGGCAAGTACGGCATCGACCCGCAGGAATCGTTCGCCTACATGAAGATCCTGTACTCCCGCTACGGCGAGCGGGAAGTGTTGTCGAACCTGGTCTCGTATTTCTCGCTGGAACCCGCGGCCATCATCGAGATGATCTCGGTGTTTCGCGAACACCGCCCCAACATCGCCCTGTTCCCGGCTTACCGCAAAACGCTCCAGACGCTGGGCGACACCTACACCCTGGGGCTGCTCACCGACGGCGATCCCGGTGTCCAGGCCAAGAAGATCAAGGCGCTGCGAATCCAGAAGTATTTCAAGCACACCATCTTCACCCACAAGTTCGAGGAGGCGAAGTGGAAACCCAACGCCTTCTGCTACACGCTCATGGCCCGGGTGATCGGCTGCAATCCCCGCGACCTCGTTTTCGTCGGCGACAATCCGCTCACCGATTTCCTCGGCGCCAAAAAGGCCGGCTACCTCACGGTGCGGGTGCTCACCGGCGAGTTCCGCGACAAGGCGGTGCCCATGGAATTCGAGGCCCATCGCCGAATCAAAGACCTGACCGGGCTCCAGGACTACATGAATGAGTTCTTCCAGTAGCCTCCCCCGCCTGGTGCCGCTGTTCGAAATCGGGTCGGCCCAACTGGCGCCCGTTCTCGAGGCGGAACGGGCGGAGTGGGCCGCGCGCCTCGACTGGGACTTCGAGCCGTCGCTGGCCTCGCTGCGCCACCTGATCGACACCCGGGTGCTCCCCGGCGTGGCGGTGGCGGCGGGCGACCGCGGCGTCGGCTACGCCTATTACCTGTTCCGCGACCAGCGGGCGCTGGTGGGCGGCCTGTACTTCCTGCCCGAGTTCCGGGACGGCGACTGGCCCCGGCTGGTGCTCCAGCGCGTCTTCCATGAGTTGGCCCGCCAGCCGCTGGCGCGGTCCATCGAGGGGCAGATCCTGTTCCCCGGCCCCGAGCGCTCGGCCGGACCACTGCTGCGCGCGAGCGGCTTCCAGTTCCTGGAGCGGCGGTTCCTCCGGCTGGAGGCGCCGGCGGAGCGCCCGCTCCCCCAGGGCCCGGCGGACCTCACCCTCCGCCCCATCCCCGAGGGGAGGCTCGACGACCTGGCGCTTCTGATGACCCACGCCTACCGCGGCCACGTGGACGCCCGGACGTCGTCACTGTACCTGAGCTTCGACGGCTGCGCGCGTCTCATCCAGGCGCTGGTGCTCCGCGGCGGCTGCGGTCCGTGCGAGGCGTCGCTCAGCCTGATGGCCGCGGTGCGCGACACGCCGGCGGGCGCCATCGTCGTCTCCCGGATTTCGAAGGGATCGTTTTTCGTCTCGCAGGTGTTCGTCCACCCCCGGCACCAGGGCCAGGGAATCGGGCGGGTGCTCGTGGGCGCCGTGATCAACGCGCTGGCCAAACGCCACCCCGGCGCCCGCCTCAGCCTGACGGTCTCGCGGGACAACGCGCGGGCCTATGACTGGTACCGCCGCCTGGGCTTCGCCGACCGGCTCCCCCACTACGCCTTCATGAAACTGGCCGGAGACTGACCGGTCACTGCCAGCATCGGCGCGTGGATCCGGCCGTTGGAGGCCACGATCTCCGGAAAGTATATCGAGAAAGGCCCGCCGTCGAACCGGCTCAGCCGGCCGCCCGCCGCGGCGAGGATGGCGGCGCCCGCCGCCGTGTCCCACGGGCGGAGCCGGCGCTCCCAGAAGCCGTCGAACCGGCCCATGGCCACATAGCACAGGTCCAGCGCCGCCGAGCCGTCGCGGCGGATGGCCTGGGCCTGGCGCAGGAACGCGGTGAACAGCGGCACGATGTCGTCAGCGGTGTGGGCGTCGTAGGGAAAGCCCGTGGCGAGCATCGACTCGCGCAGGCTGTCGCGTTCCGAGACGCGGACGGGCGCGCCGTTGAGCCAGGCGCCGCCGTCCCGCACCGCCCAGAACTCCTCCCCCAGGGCCGGGGCGTGGACGACGCCGAGCAGCGGCTCCTCTCCCCGCACCAGGCCGACGGACACGCAGAACGGCGGGTAGCCGTGGACGAAATTGGTGGTGCCGTCCAGCGGATCGATCACCCAGGTGTACTCGCCGCTGCCGGCGCGCGCCCCGGACTCCTCCAGCAGGAAGCCGTGGTCGGGAAATGCCGCCCGCAGCCGGTCCAGCACGGTCTTTTCGGCTTCCAGATCGGCCTGGGTCACGAGGTCGATGGCCCCCTTCTTCCGAACGTCGAGCGCGCGGCCGAAATGCCCCATGAGCACCTCACCCGCCGCTCGGGCCGCCGCCCGCGCCGCCGCCAGCCACTCCTGCTCCATGCGCGCCTCCTGTCCGCCGTCCGCGGCCGTCCACTATAGCAATCCCGCCCCGCCCGGCGCAACCGTATTGACGGCCGGGGCTCCAACCATTAAGATAGCGGTCACGCCCGGGCGGGAGGACATTGGATTGGTTCAACTGGAACTTGACCCCAAAAGTCTCGAATCCCTGTTCGACAAGCAGAAGGAGAGCCTCAAGCTGCTGGAGTCGCTGTTCAACGTGGATATCTACATCCGCGGCCACCAGCTCCAGCTCGAAGGCGCCGCCGACGACACCGCCGTCGTCCGCGGCATCCTCGAAGACTTCGCCCGCCTCCACGCCGGGGGCGCCGCGCCCGACCGGGACAGGATCCGCCGCGCCTTCCGCGAGATCGCCGAAAACACCGCCCTGAGCCTCAACGACTTCTTCGAGAACTCGCGGGTGATCCAGGCCGGCCATCGCAAGATCTGTCCCAAGAGCCGCAACCAGAGTGTCTACGTCGAGGAGATCTTCAAGCGGGATCTGGTGTTCGCCATCGGCCCGGCGGGAACCGGCAAAACCTTCCTTGCCGTGGCCGCCGCCGTGAACCTGCTGCTGGACAAGCGCGTCGCCCGGATCATCCTCACCCGGCCGGCGGTGGAAGCCGGCGAGAAGCTGGGCTTCCTGCCCGGCGACATGCAGGAGAAGGTCAACCCGTACCTGCGGCCCCTCTACGACGCCCTCTACCACATGCTGGACTACGAGCGGGTGCAGAAGCTCCTGGAGCGGGAGGTCATCGAGATCGCGCCCCTGGCCTTCATGCGCGGCCGGACGCTGAGCGACTCGTTCATCATCCTCGACGAGGCGCAGAACACCACGCCGGAACAGATGAAAATGTTCCTCACCCGCATCGGAATCAACTCCAAGGTGGTGGTCACCGGCGACATCACCCAGGTGGACCTGCCCGACGGCAAGGTCTCGGGACTGATCCAGGCCCGGGAGATCCTTCGCGACATCGAGGGAATCCGCTTCTGCTATTTCGACGAGCGGGACGTGGTCCGCCACGCCCTGGTCCAGCTCATCATCAGCGCCTACGCCCGCCACGGGGGCCAGGCCGCGCCGCGCGCCACCCGGCGGGAGGAGCCGCCGGCGGACACCGCCGGCGGCGCGCCCGGCGGCGACCGGCCCGCCTGAGCCGCCACGGAGCGGGATCGCGCACCGTCGCATGGGCAAGAAACGCCGCCACGCCAGATCCGTTGAACGCCGCGAGGCCGCGGCCGGCGCCCGTCCGCCGCTGGCCGCGCGGATCGGCGCCTCGCTGGGGGCGTTCGCCGCCCGCCCCGCCGCCCCCTGGTGGCTCGGGGCCGCGTTTGGCATCCCCGTCGCCATCGTCGGCCTGGCCTTTCACGAGATGCCCGACTTCGGCATGGAGAGCGACTTCTTCTGGGAATACGTCCCGCTGGCGAAGGCATACCTGGACGGGCGCTTCCCCATCGGCGCCTTCCGCGGCCCGGGCTACCCGGCCGTGCTGGCGCTGGTCCGGGTGGTCGTCGGCGAGTACGTCCGCGCGGGGATCCTGATCTCGGCCCTGTCGGCCGCCGGCGTGCTGGCGGCGATGTTCGCCTTCATCCGGCGGGTGGCCACCCCCGGCAAGGCGCTGGCCGCAGCGGCGTTGCTGGCCGTCAATCCCGTCTTCATCGAGCACGGCTGGCGGGTGGGCACCGACATGTTCTTCGGCCTGCTGGTATCGCTGGTCCTGCTCCTCCTCTTCGGACGGACGTCCTTCCGCTGGGGCGCGCTGGCGGGGGCGGCGGCGCTCGCCGGGGTCGCGTACCTGACGCGGTACAACGGAGTGTTCGTCCTGGGGGCCGTCCCCGTCATCGCCCTGGTGAACGTCTGGGGTCTGGACTGGCGGCGGCGCCTGGCGGCGGCGCTGGCGTTCGCCGCGGTGTTCGCCGCGGTCATCGCCCCGTGGAGCGCCTACTGCAAAGCGGAAAGGGGCAGTTTCTTTTACAGCGACAATTACCTCAACCTCGGCTACGAGGTCTACGGCCGGGGCCGGATGAACAAGGAGCAGTTCTGGCGCGCCGCCCCCGGCATGGGGATCCGCTCCGCGGGAGACGTGCTGACCCGCGACCCGGCGGCGGTCGCCGGGCGGGTGCTGGGCAACGTGCCGCGGCACTTCTGGGCCGACCTGAACCGGCTCGTGGGCTGGCCCGCGGCCGCCTTCACCCTGCTGGGACTGGGCCTGCTCCTCTTCCGGAAGCCGCCGCCCGGAGAGGCGGCCGCCTATCTGTACGGGGCGGCCTTCTTCGCCGTGATCCTGCTGACCACCCTGGAGACACGCTACACGCTGTTCCTGCTGCCGCTCTACCTCCTGCTCGCGGTCCAGGCGATCCGGGGCGAGGGGCTGCGCTTGTCCGGACCGGCGTGGCGGTGGGCGGCCGCGGCGGCCCTGGCGGCGACGCTGGCCGCGTCCGGCTACCAGGCGGTCCGGGCGAATGCGGCGGCCATCGACGCCGGCCCCAAGGAGGTGCTGGCCGTGGCCGACTGGTTCCGCCTCAACGTTCCGCCCGCCGATCGGGGGCGCCGCGTCGCCGCGCGCAAGCCGCACATCGCCTACTACATGGGGCTGGAGCACGCGACGCTCCCCGTGGCCGAAACCGAGGCGGAGCTCCACGCCGCCCTCAAGCGCCAGGGGATCGATTACCTCTACTTCGGCGGTTCGGAGCTGACCACGCGGCGCTCGCTGATGCGCCTCATCGACCCCAGCCGGCCGCATGCGGGCTTCCGGATGCTGGTGTACTCGACGGACCCGCTGTCGGTGCTGTACCGGGTGGAATGACACGCCGGCCGGGCCGGCGACGCGTCGCCGCGGATAAACATTTTGTGTCCGGCAACTCTTTGTGTTCAAATAGGGATTCCGGCGGCGCCGGGGACCGCCCCCGGCCCGATGAAGCGATGAACCGATCCGTCACCACATCATGGAGGAATACCGCATGCGCATCGGATGGCTTGTTCTGGCTCTATCGATTGCCTTGGGTGCCGGCGTGATGGGCGTCCCCCCCGCCGCGGACACGCATCCGTTCTCGGTCCACGACATGCTGGCCATGGACCGGATTTCCGAGCCCGCCGTCTCGCCCGACGGCAAGCTGGTGGTCTTCACGCTCCGCACCACCGACCTGGAGGCCAACCGCGGCCGCACCGATCTCTGGGTGGTGGGCACCGACGGCGCCGGCCTGCGCCGCCTGACCACTCACCAGGCCGGCGACTCCAACCCGGTCTGGTCGCCGTGCGGGAAATGCATCTTCTTCCTGTCCACCCGCTCCGGCTCGTCGCAGGTGTGGCGCATCCGCCTGGACGGCGGCGAGGCCACCGCCGTGACCCAGCTGCCGCTGGATGTGTCCAACCTCGGCATCTCCCCCGACGGCAAGCGGCTGATCTTCTCCCTCGAGGTGTACCCCGATCTCAAGACCGCCGCTGAAACCGCCGACCGCCTGGCCGAACTGGCGAAGCGCAAGAGCACCGGCATGATCTGGGACCGCCTGTTCGTGCGCCACTGGGACACCTGGACCGACGGCCGGCGCAGCCACCTCTTCGTGATGCCCGTGGCCGGCGGCGAGCCGGTGGACCTGATGGCGGGCATGGACGCCGACGCGCCCTCCAAGCCGTTCGGCGGCACCGAGGAGTTCACCTTCACCCCCGACGGCCAAGGCGTGGTCTTCACCGCCAAGGACGTCGGCCGCGAGGAGGCGTGGTCCACCAACTTCGACCTGTTTTTCGCCCCCGTCGACGGCGCGACGCCCCCGAAAAAGCTCACCGCCAACCCGGCCTGGGACACCCAGCCCGTGTTCTCCCCCGACGGCAAGACCCTGGCTTACCTGGCCATGAAGCGGGCGGGCTACGAGGCGGACCGCTACGCGATCATGCTGCGCGGCTGGCCCGACGGCGCGGCCAGGGAGCTGGCGCCCGACTGGGACCGCTCCCCCCAGAGCATCGTCTGGTCTCCCGACGGCAAGACCCTCTACGCCGCGGCCGACAACCTGGGCCAGACGTCGCTCTTCGCCATTGACGCCGCCACCGGCGCCGTCCGGGTGGTGGTGGAGCAAGGGACGGTGAGCAGCCCGAGCCCGGCCGGCGACGTGATCCTGTACGGCCTCGATCACCTGAAATCGCCGGTGGAGCTGTACACCGTCAAACCCGACGGAACCGGAGTCCGGAAGATCACCGGCATCAATGACGCCAAGGTGGCGGCGGCCCGCATGGGCGACGCCGAGCAGTTCACCTTCAAGGGCTGGAACAACGAGACCGTCTATGGTTACGTCGTGAAGCCGGCGGACTTCGACCCGGCGCGCCAGTACCCGGTGGCCTACCTCATCCACGGCGGGCCGCAGGGCTCATTCGGCAACCACTTCCACTACCGCTGGAACCCCCAGGCCTACACCGGCGCCGGCTACGCCGCGGTGATGGTGGACTTCCACGCCTCCACCGGCTACGGCCAGGCGTTCACCGACGCCATCCGGGGCGACTGGGGCGGCAAGCCGCTGGAGGACCTTCAGAAAGGACTGGCGGCCGCGGTGGCCAAGTACCCGTGGCTCGACGGCGACCGCGTGGCGGCGCTCGGCGCCTCGTACGGCGGCTACATGATCAACTGGATCGCCGGCAACTGGCCGGACCGCTTCCGCTGCCTCGTGGTCCACGACGGCAACCTGGACGAGCGGATGGCCTACTTCGACACCGAGGAGCTCTGGTTCCCCGAGTGGGATCACCAGGGTGTGCCCTGGGAGAATCCCGAGCACTACAACCGGCACAACCCGGTCGATTACGTGAAAAACTGGCGGACACCCATGCTGGTCATCCACGGCGGCAAGGACTATCGGGTGGTGGACACCCAGGGCATCGCCACCTTCAACGCCCTGCAGCGTCGCGGCATCGAGAGCCGGTTCCTGCATTTCCCCGACGAGAACCACTGGGTGCTCAAGCCACACAACTCCATCCTCTGGCACGACACCGTCATCGCCTGGCTGGACAAATTCTGCCAGGCGGACGCGAAGTAACCGACCGACTGCACCTGAGCGACACCCGGCGGGGCTCCTCGGCCCCGCCGTTTTTTTCGCCGCAGGCTGCGCTTCGGCCAGGCGCGGAGCGGAGCAGTAGGCCGCGCCTGCCGGGCGCGGCCCGCTCCCTCGGCACGTTCGAGCGATTCGCCCACGGATTCGAGTCACGGCGCGGCGCACAGTAAGCCGCGCCCGCCGGGCGCGGCCCGCTCCCTCGGCACGGTTGAGCGATTGCTCACGGATTCGTGCAGAGTCACGGTGAGGGTGGATCAGAATCCCCTCACACCCTGCCGAGTTTCACGGCGCCCGTCCGGCGGACGGGCGCTACTGCGCTGCGGTTGGCGCTACTTCGCCGTAGACCGCGTCGCAGCGTACAGCAGGCCGCGCTCCGGCCGGGCGCGGTTGCAACTCCCGGCCCGCGGGGTTACAATGACATCAACAAACATTCGATTCAAACTGCCGGATCGAGCGGCCGGCCGGGAGGGGCGTCATGGCGATGACCGAAAACTGCTTCGACCGCGTCTACCGCCAGTTGCAGGTGCTGGTGGCGGGATGGTCAGCCGGCACGTCGCCCGGCGGCGCCGACCCGATGGTCCGCTTCCTGCCGGACTTGTTCCGGCTGCTGCGGCGCGTCACCTACGACCTGGAAATGCCGGGCGCCGATCGCCGCCTCGCCGCCGCCGCGGTCCTGTACATCGCCGATCCCAACGACTTCCTGCCGGACGCGGACGAAACGGCCGCCGACCGGCGGCTGGATGATCTGTGGGTGGCGTTCGCGACGTTTTTCCTGCTGGTCCAAAGCGGCGCGGTCGCCCGGCTCGAATCGCACTGGCGCTCGGAGATCCCCTTCCGGGAACTCATGGAGTGCCGCAGCCACATGGCCGCGCTGGACGAGGCGATCCCGCCGCGCGTGCTGCAGATGGTGAACCAATACCTGGGGGATTGAGCGCCGGCCGTTCGGAGGACGATTTCCATGAACAGTTGGCCGTGGATGCTGCGGGCGGCCGTGGTCGGACTGGTGCTGGCCGCTTCCTTCCCGATCGCGGCCCAGTCCGCGCGCACCATCACCGTGACCGAGCGCGCCGGCGTGGCGCGGAGCGGCGAGTACGCCGTCTTCGGCGTGCCGCTGCCGCGGAGCTGGAACCTGACCGACGCGACGCGGCTCCGGCTGCGGGCGACCGGTGGCGCGGCCGTCCCCGCCCAGTTCGAGGTGCTGTCGCGCTGGGGGGGACACCCCGGCCAGACGACGGCCCCCATCCAATGGGTGCTGGTGGGCTATCTGGCCACCATTGCCGCGGGCGGCAGCCAGTCGCTGGACCTGGACGACGGCGGCCCCGGGCCCGCCCCGCCCGTTTCGGTCCAACTCGACGCCGGCACCCCGGACGAGCTCCGCGTCGACACGGGCGCGGCCCGCTTCGACCTGGCCACCGGCGCCGCGTTCAACCTGCTGCGGCAGGTCACCGTGTCCGGACAGGCCCAGCTCGAGCCGCTGGCGGCCACCGAGGCGATCCGCTACCAGCCGTCGCTGGGCCGGAGCGTGGTCGCCGGCGGGGCGCCCGACTTCACCCCGCGCGCCACCGCGTTCACGGTGGAGCGCGCCGGTCCGCTGCAGGCGGTGGTGCGGGTGGAGGGGAGCATCCTGGACGACGCCGCCCGGGCGGTGCTCGACTTCACGGCCCGGCTCCACTTCACCGCCGGCCGGAGCGACGTCCGGCTGGACTTCACCGTGGAGAACAACCATCCGGTGCTCACGGGCGAGTGGGAGCAGCCCACCAACGTCCACGACCAGGGCGCGCCCAACAGCGTCTACCTGGGTGCCCTGGAGCTGAACCTGCAGCTCGCGACCGGCGCCGGCGCCCTGACCGTCCGGACCGAGTCGGGCGTCACCGTGGCCGGCCCGGCCGCCGCGGTGGAGCTGTATCAGGACTCCTCTGGCACCGAGCACTGGGATGCGTACGTGGGGCTCGTGGGCTGGCCCGGCTACGAGGCGTCGGCGGCGCCGCGCCTTCAGTCGTATTGCACGCTGCCCGGCTTCGAGATCACCGGCGCCGGCACGCCCGTCACGGGCGACCGGGCGCTGGGCTGGCTCGCCGCCGCGCGCGGCGCCGACGGGCCCGCCGCGCTGGCCGCGGTGCGCGACTTCAGCCAAAATTTTCCGAAAGCCGTCGCCGCCCGGCCCGACGGCCGGATCACCGTGGACCTCTTCCCCAGGGGCGACCACTTCAACCACAACCTGCGCGTCGGGGAGGAGAAGACGCACGCGGTGCTGCTGGCGTTCGGCGCCGCCGGACGCGACGCCGCCGAAGCCGAACGGCGCGCCCGGGCGTTGGACCGCCCCCTGTTCGGGCGCCTGGACGCCGCCGGCTACGTGGGCAGCGGCGCGCTGGGGGGAATCCCGGCCGCCGACGTGAGCCGCTGGCCGCTGTACGAGCGCTACGTCCGCATCGCCTTCGAGCCCAATCCCGACTTTGATCCCGACGCGGACGACCCCTCCTTCGGCAACGGCACGCTGGCCGAGGCGATGGAGCGCTACAACCTGTTCGGCTGGCAGGACTGGGGCGACGTGCCGCTGGACTACGAGGCCTTCGGCCCCAACCAGGCCGGCCAGATGAATCTCAAGTACTGGTACGTGTACGGCATGCTGCTCCAGTTCGGCCGGTCCGCGGACCCGGCCTGGCTGGACCTGGCCCTGCCGGCCGCGCGCCATCTGGCCGACACGGACTACCTGCACATCCCCGACGAGGGGATTCAACACTGGTCCCACGGCGCGTACTTCGGGCACAGCCAGCACGACGAGCCGGGCAATGCCAATCCGAACCGCAATTACAACTCGCCCAGCGTGGACCTGTTCTTCGGCGTGCCGGACCTGCTGCTGGCCTGGTACCTCACCGGCGAGCGCCGCTTCCGCGACACGGCGCTCGAAGGGCTCGAGGCCATGCTCAGCCTGTCCCAGTTCAGCGATTTCACCGATCCGCTCCCGCAGCGCGAACGCGCCAACCTGATCTTCGCCTACATCGAGGGCTACCGGGCCACCGGCGACAGCCGCTGGCTCGACGCGCTCCGCGCCGTCGTGGGCGCCACGGCTGACCTGTCCAACAAGGGGTGGCTGACCGATCCGGCCGCCTTCGGGGCATCTCACCCGGGCGCCTACCTGAGCACCTTCATGTGCGCCCAGGTGCTCTGGACCATGGGCCGTTACCTCGACCTGTGCGCCGAATACGGCTGGACCGACGACCTGGGGACGGCCGCCGCCCTGGCCGCTTACGCCGGCTTCCTCGTGGACCACGCCATGACGGAGTACCGGCCGGGGCGGGCGGCGGTGACCCACGACATCTTCTTCGACGGGAGCGACCCGTCGTACCTCGACGTCAACAACTGGGCCCTGACCGTGGCCGACGCCCTGACCTGCGCCGCTCGCCACAGCGGGCAGGCGCGCTTCCTGGAGGCGGCGGCGATGTGCTACGCCACCGGCACCATCGATCCGGTGTGGGAGGACGACCCGCCGGTCTACCTCAGCTCCAAGGACCTCGTCAACGCGCTGAACTGGGGGCTGGTGTACATGCAGGCGACCGGAGGCGGCGCCGGCGTGACGGGCGACCTGAACCTGGACGGCGCCCTGACCGTGGTGGACCTGGCCATCCTCGACCACTTCCTCGCCGGCCACCTGGTCCCCGGCACGGCGCCCTTCGCCGCCCCGCAATCCGCGGCCGACATGAACGGCGACGGCGTCGTCGACGCCGCCGACCGCATCGTCCTGGCCGGACGGCTGGCGGGATGGTGAGCCCGGTCATTTTCACCTGGAGGCATCATGAGCGCAACCGCCATTCGGACCATGATCACGATAACGGCCCTCGCCCTGTGCGCGATGTCCGCCCCGGCGGGTTCGCCGGCGCCGGCCGCCGACCGGCTGCTTGACCTGACCTATCCCTACGACGAGGGGACCATCTACTGGCCCACCGCCGAGACCTTCGCCCGCACGCCCGTCGCCTGGCAGGTCAACGAACGCGGCTGGTGGTACGCCTCGAACAACTACGCGGCCTCCGAGCACGGCGGCACCCACGTGGACGCGCCCATCCACTTCGCCAAGGGCGGACGCACCATCGACCAGGTGCCGCTGGCGGAGTGGATCGGCCCCGCCGTCCGGATCGACGTGACGGCCGCGTGCGCCGCCGACCGGGACTACCGGCTCACTGTCGAGGACATCCGGCGGTGGGAGAAGCGACACGGGCGGATCCCGCGCGGCGCGTGGGTCATCATGTACACCGGCATCGGCACCCGGCACTATCCCGATCCGGTGAAGGTGCTCGGCACCGACCGGCGCGGTCCCGACGCCCTGCCGCTGCTGTCCTTCCCCGGCTTCGGACTGGCGGCCGTCCAGTTCCTGCTGCAGGAGCGGACCGTCACCGGCATCGGCCTGGACACCCCCAGCATCGATTACGGCCGGTCGGTCGATTTCGAAGTCCACCAGGCCGTCTGCGGGGCCGACAAGCTGGCCATCGAGAACCTGGCCAACCTCGACCGCCTGCCCGCCAAGGGGGCCGTGCTCTACGCCGCGCCCATGCCCATCCGCAACGGCACCGGCGCGCCCGCCCGGGTGTTCGCCATCCTGCCGTAGGCCGCGCTTCGGCCGGGCGGACGGGCGCTACGGCGCTGCGGTAGGCGCTACTTGACCGCAGTAGGCCGCGCTCGCCGAGCGCGGCCCGTTCCCTCGGCACGGTTGAACGATTCGCTCACAGCTCCGAGTCGCGGTGAGGGCGTATCGAAATCCCCCCACTTCCTGCCGATTTTCACGGCGCCCGTCCGGCGGACGGGCGCTACTGCGCAGTAGGCCGCGCTCGCCGAGCGCGGCCCGTCCCCTCGGCACGGTTGAACGATTCGCCCGCGGCTCCGAGTCGCGGTGAAGGCGTATCGGAATCCCCCCACTTCCTGCCGAGTTTCACGGCGCCCGTCCGGCGGACGGGCGCTACTGCGCAGTAGGCCGCGCTTCGGCCGAGCGCGGCCCGTCCCCTCGGCACGGTTGAGCGATTCGCCCGCGGCTCCGAGTCGCGGTGAAGGCGTATCGGAATCCCCCCACTTCCTGCCGATTTTCACGGCGCCCGTCCGGCGGACGGGCGCTACTGCGCAGTAGGCCGCGCTCGCCGAGCGCGGCCCGTCCCCTCGGCACGGTTGAACTACTTACTCAAAATTTTTTCTCCATAATTTTCTATTATTTACGCACAATTACCTGAACACTTTTCATTTCAAACGTTTAAACAACAGAGGAACAACATCGATGCCCACTTTAAATACTCGTTTCTACCGCAAGAAGCTCCCTCATTGGGAGATTGATGGTGCTGTCTATTTTGTCACCATCCGTCTAAAAGGACGGATCCCCGAGCATGCCACCCAATCTATATTCGAAAAAATCCGAGGACTAGAGCAACACCCCAACTCACGACGTACTCGACTGAAGCGTTACATTCTCCGGAAGATCGATGAATGGTTAGATCGGGCACCTGACCCGGACTATCTCATCCGCCCACAAATCGCCGAGATCCTCCAAGAAGCCATCCGGTGGCGGGTGCAAACCGGGATCTGGAAGGTTATCGAATATGTGATCATGCCAAACCACTTACACCTGCTCATTCAATTGACTGAGCGGGTGGAGCATGCTGCAGCCAGGGGGAAAAGACCACTGGAAGCAGTCATGGACTCCTTCAATAAATGGACATCTCATCAGGCGGGCCGAATCTTGAAATTGCCCAATGAAAGATTTTGGCAAGGCGAATGGTTTGATCGCTGGTGTCGGGATCGTTATGAAGAGTACGATGTTATTCAATACATTCGAAACAACCCAGTCAAAGCCGGACTTGTCAAACACTACCGAGATTGGCCTTATGGTTCATGGAATGATGAATTCTTCAAGAAACAACACAAATAGTGATTGGAACACTCGCGGCCGGACGTGAATCGGAACAGTAGGCCGCGCTTCGGCCGAGCGCGGCCCGTCCCCTCGGCACGGTTGAGCGATTCGCCCGCGGCTCCGAGTCGCGGTGAAGGCGTATCGGAATCCCCCCACTTCCTGCCGATTTTCACGGCGCCCGTCCGGCGGACGGGCGCTACTTCGTTGCGGTAGGCGCTACTTGACCGCAGTAGGCCGCGCTCGCCGAGCGCGGCCCGTTCCCTCGGCACGGTTGAACGATTCGCTCACAGCTCCGAGTCGCGGTGAGGGCGTATCGAAATCCCCCCACTTCCTGCCGAGTTTCACGGCGCCCGTCCGGCGGACGGGCGCTACTTCGCTGCGGTAGGCGCTACTTGACCGCCGTAGGCCGCGCTTCGGCCGAGCGCGGCCTACTGGCTCTCCGCTTTCACCTTGGGATAGCTTGTGCTAGACTCGGCCTTCGCGGAGGCGCCATGAACCTGCACCTGGCCGATTTCACCACCAGTTGGGTCATCCTCGTCCTGGGCCTGGTCCTGTGGGCGCTCAGCCGTTCCATCCCCTTGCTCCGCAGGAGTTCCCGCCTCCTGCTGGTCACCTTTCTCGTCCAGGTCTTCCGGGACGCCGCGGCCGCCGGCCTGATCACGGTGTCGTACCACCTGCTGAAGGCCGCCGACTCGGTGTTCATCTTCCTGCTGGTGGCCATCAGCATCTACCTCATCCGCGACCTCACCCAGGCGTGGCTGGTCCGCCGGGGGGTCACCATCGCCCGGCTGATCTGGGATCTCTCCATCGGCGTGGCCTACGCCATCCTGTTCCTGCTCCTGCTAAAGGAAATCTTCAACATCGACATCACGCCCGTGCTGGCCACGTCGGCGGTGCTCACCGTGGTGATCGGCCTGGCGGTCCAGGACACGCTCATCAACCTCATCGCCGGCACGGTGTTCCACTTCGAGGATTCGCTCCGGCCCGGCGACTGGATCCAGGTGGACGACGTCATCGGCCAGGTCCGGGAGCTGACCTGGCGCTCCGTACAGTTGCTCACCACGGACAACGAGCTGGCGGTGGTGCCCAACCAGGACTTCACGAAGAAGCGCTTCATCAACCTGACGCGGCAGAACGCCGCCCGGACCCTGGAGATCGGCACCAGTTACCGCGACGATCCGGATCTGGTCATGCAGGTGCTCAAGCAGGCGGTGCTCTCCACGCCCGGCGTGCGCTGGCAGCCGGAACCCGTGGTGTACATCATCAAATTCAACGATTTTTCAGTCGATTACCGGGTCCGCTTCCACATCGAGACGTACACCGGCTACCGCCGGCTGGAAGGCGCGGTGCTGCGCTCCATCTGGTACAACTTCCAGCGCCACCACATCACCATCCCCTTTCCCATCCGGACGCTGCAGATCGAGCGGCGGCCGCCCGGATCCGACGCCGGCGGCAACGGCGAGCGGGTCCGCGAGGCGCTGGCCCGGGTGGATATGTTCCGCATCCTCAACGACGACGAGCTGGACGCCGTGGCGGCCAGCGCTGAAATTCTGGATTATCAATCCGGTGCCCTGGTCACCCTGGAGGGGGAGGTAGGCCGCAGCATGTTCGTGGTCCTGAAGGGAAACGTGGACGTCATGAAAGACGGCAACAAGATCGCCGCCCTGGGCCCCCACCAGCTCTTCGGCGAAATTGCCCTGTTCACCGGCGAGCCGCGCGGAGCCACCGTCATCGCCGCCGGTCCGCTGCAGGTGCTCTCCATCCAGAAGGACGGCTTCGACGTCATTCTGAAGCGAAATGTGAATTTCATCGCCAAGATCGAACGGATGGTCGAGGAACGGCTGCGCGCCACGGCGGACGCGGACATGGACGACGGCAAGTCCGAAGCCAAAGGCAGCATCCTGAGCCGCATCCGGAAGTACCTCCTCGGCTGAGCCGCCGGCCTGCAGCCGATCCCCTGATCCGCATACCCCGGTCAGTTTCCGCCGGCGGCGCCGCGGCGGTATAATGGAAGCGTCCGGGTCCCCGTAAACCGGCATTCGTCCGCGACACCGGAGGTCCCATGAAGCACAGCCTGTCCCTGCTGCTTGTAACCGTCGTCATCCTCTCCATGCCCCTGCTGGCGGAGGATGAATATTTCAATTGGCGCGAGTGGGGCATCCGCGAGGCGAAGTACGCCCCGGATGAGCCGTTGGCGCGGGCGCAGTATATGACCATCCGCCTGGGCCAGGAGCTCAAGCGCCGCGGCATCGACCCCAACTATTCCTACTTCGGCCGGATCTGGTCCGCCGCCAAGCACGGCGATCAGTCGCTGGGGACGTGCCAGGACCTGGCCACGGTGGTCAACGACGCGCTGTCCGGCGCCGGCTTCAAGGACGACCAGCTCTGCACCGTGATGGCGTCCAAGGAAGGGTTCCGGCGGATCCAGAAAGGCTGGCTCTTCGACGTGAACCTGGACCACGTCTGCCCGGTGGTGGTGATCGACGGCGTGCCGTACACCTTCGACCTGTGGGCCCAGGGGGGCACGGACGGCCACTTCGCCAACTTCAAGGGGAGCGTCTGGAACGGTCTGCCGTTGAAGGCCTGGATCGAGACGATGCGGAAATACAATTATACGGCTTTCACCGTCAACCCCGGCCGGAAAAGCGCGTACGGGCCGGAAACCGGCGACAAGGTCATCGCCGAGATCATCCGGCGCGCCCGGGCCACCGGGACAAGCGACCTCACCACCCCGGCGGACAAGCAGGCGGCCCAGCCGGCTCCCGACGATATCGTGGGAACCTATAACTCCATCTACCCGGTCTACCTGAGGACGTTCCACAGCGGCAGCCGGGTGGAAATTCTCGCCAGCGCCGAAAAGCGCGGCGACCAGTACTTCAGCGCCCACAAGGTGTACTGCATCATCAAGGACGGCCCACGCAAGGGCGAGGAGTACTGCTGCGCCTCCTTCGAGCGCCTCCACACCCTGGCCCAGCTCAAGGCCGCCGCCGCCGAGATGCAGCGCTACCTGGACCAGCACAAGTAACTCCGGCCGCCCCGTCGGTCCGACACCTCGACGCCACCGCCCGCCGGTAACGGCCGCAGTCCGCTTCGTCACGCCATCACCGCTTCGTCGAACGTTTTCAATCCCGGCTGCGTATAAACCAGCATTCACGCGCTGACGACGTTGCACCCAGCGCCGACGGAAACGCTGACTGGCGGGGACAGACCGTGAACAGACACCTCATCCGATGCCGTGCCAGAGCGATGAACGCCACGCTGCTGCTGCTCCTGCAGCTCATGCTCATCATCCCGGCGACAGCCCGCCTGCGGGCCGCCGCGACCGAACCGCCACAGGTCGTGAAAGCGACCGTCGCCCCCGTCATCGACGGCGTGCTCGACGACGCGGTCTGGCAGGGCGCGCCGCTAGCGAGCGGGCGGTTCGTCACCTACAATCCCGCCTACGGGGCGGAACTGCCCCAGGTCACCGACGCCTGGCTGGCCTACGACCAGAAGTACCTCTACGCCGCCTTCCACTGCCACGATACGGAGCCCGGCCAGATCAAGACCAGCGTCACCCGCCGGGACGGCATGTTCAACGACGACTGGGTGGGCTTCTCCATCGATACTTTCAACAGCCGCCAGAACGGCTACGAGTTTTTCATCAACCCGAGCGGGATCCAGGGCGACCTCCTGAACACCGCCGGCCAGGGGGAGAACTCGGCGCCGGACTGGGTCTGGGACAGCGCCGGCCGCATCGTCGCCGACGGCTACACCGTGGAAGTCCGGATCCCCTGGAAGAGCATCCGGTTCCAGTGCGGCCCCGACGTGACCATGGCCGTGCTGTTCTGGCGGCGGATCAGCCGGCTGGGGCAGAGCGGCTCCTGGCCGGACCTGCCGCCGGGCGCCGGTTTGCTCAACTCCCACACCCCCGTGCGCTTCGAGAACCTGGAGCGGCCGCTGGTCCTGGAGGTCCTGCCCAGCTTCACCTACAGCCGCGACCAGGTTCGGCAGTCCCCAGAGGAATGGGCGCCGGCGGACGACACGCCCGATTTCGGCGTGGGCGTCAAGTACGGCCTCACCTCCTCGATCACCGCCGAAGCCACCGTCAATCCCGACTTCAGCCAGGTGGAAAGCGACGCCTTCCAGGTGGAGGTGAACCAGCGCTTCCCCATTTTCTACAGCGAGAAGCGCCCCTTCTTCATGGAGAACATGGGCATCTTCAGCCTGGCCGCCACCAACGGCGACTTCAACATGAGCACCGCCGTCCACACCCGCACCATCGTGGATCCGCTGTGGGGCGTCAAGACCACCGGCAACCAGGGCCGGGTGGCCTTCGGCTTCCTCGCCGCCGGGGACGAGTGGCCGGGGCGCGAGATCGACGGCGAGTTCAATCCCTACCTGGGGGAACGCGCCGGCTATGTCATCGGCCGGGCCAACTACACCCTGAGCGGCGACAACTACATCGGCGGCATCGTCACCAGCCGCACGTTCGCAGGCGAGTCCAACCGCGTCGCCGGCGCCGACTTCCAGTACCGTCTCGGCGACCGCCACCAGTTCAGCGGCTTCGCCCTATACAGCCGGACCCGGGCCGACGGCGCGTCGGCCGCTGACGGCGCCGCCGCCATCCTGTCGTACGAGTACAGCACGCCGTCGCTCGGAATCTTGACTGCGCTGGAACACTACGACCCGGGTTTCCGGATGGACACCGCCTTCTACCAGCGCACCGGCTTCAACCGGGTCATCGGCTACTTCGGCCCCGTCTACCAGCCGAAGTCGGACCGCTGGGCCTGGATCAAGAGCGTGAACCCGTTCGTCTACGCTCTCGCGCTCCACGACACCGTCACCGGGATGGACGACTACCTGGCGCTCGCCGCGCTCCGGATGAACTTCGTCCGCCAGGGCTCCCTGCGGATAGACTACGTCCATTGCCAGGAGGCCTGGGCGGGCCGGTTGTTCCACCCCGGGATCTTCCGGGTCCAGAGCAGCCTGCAGGCGACCAACTGGTTCCGCTTCGGCTTCAACTTCAACACCGGCCGCGACACCTACTACGACCTCGCCGCGCCCGTGCTGGGGAACTACCTGAGCGTCGGCGGCAACGTCACCGTCCAACCCGACACCAAGCTGAACCTGACCATGGACGTCCGGCGCAACTCCATGGACCACCCCGACGGCGGCAACCTGTACACCGCCGCCGTGGCCAACTGGCGCACCACCTACCAGTTCAACAAGTCGTGGTTCGTCCGCGCCACGATCCGCTACGACAGCTACCGCCAGCGGGTGCTCACGGACTTCCTGGTCTCCTACACCTACATCCCCGGAACCGTCATGTTTGTCGGCTACGGTTCGCTGATCCAGCGCCAGGAATGGGATACCGAACGCTGGCTGCCCGGCGACGGACCGTGGACCACCACCCAGCGCGGCCTCTTCCTCAAGCTCAGCTACCTGTGGCAGAAGTGATCGTGCCGCTGATTCATTCACCGCGGAGACGCTGAGGCGCAGAGATCACTCAATGTTTATGGCGCGCGGATGAATTGTCTTGCTCCGCGCCTCGGCGGTGAATCGGACTTCGCATATCGGACTTCGGGTCAGGGTTCGGGGCTCGGGGTTCGGGGCTCGGGGTTCGGG